>OCLT01000043.1_pt1 | contig 333420 bp, 298 predicted proteins | sample 1481411 | NCBI WGS metagenome assembly OCLT01 (sample SAMN04168690, study PRJEB22393) | synthetic metagenome | isolation source: purchased from BEI Resources HM-276D
AGATCGACGCGTGGGTGCCGGCCGAGCTCGGCTGGCCGGAGGGCGAGGAATGAGCGGTCCAGACAAGGCCGCAGCCATGCGGCGGGCGAGGGCGGGCCGATGAGCGCCCCGTTTCGCCACGAGGATCCGGTGCTCGATTTCGTGCGCACCTTGGCCCGCAGCTACGCCGCGCGGCATCATGCAGAGGGACAGGAGAGAGAATCAGGATGCACGGCAGGCGCGCCGCAATCTACGCCCGCTACTCGACGGAGCTCCAGGACGGACGATCGATTGACGATCAGGTGGCGCTCTGCCGCGAGCATGCCGCGCGGAGCGGGCTGACCGTCGTCGCGACCTATGACGACCGTGCGAAGACCTCGGCGAGCATCTTCGGTCGCGACGGGCTCGCGCGCATGATGGAGCAGGCGCGGGCCCGCCAGTTCGACGTCGTGATCGTGGAGGCGCTCGACCGGCTGAGCCGCGATCAGGAGGATCTGGCGCACATCCACAAGCGGCTGAGCTTCGCCCGGATCGACATCCTGACAGTGCATGAGGGCGTGGCGGATTCGGTGTCGGTGGGCCTGCGGGGGCTCATGGGGACGATGTTCCTCGAGGCGCTGAAAGCCAAGACGCGCCGGGGTCTCGCCGGCGTGATCCGCGACGGTCGCCACGCCGGCGGGCAGACCTACGGCTATCGCGGCGTCCCGGGCGAGCCGGGAAAGCGCGAGATCGTGGCGCACGAGGCCGAGATCATCCGGGAGATCTTCGCGGCCTATGTGGAGGGGAAGAGCCCGCGGACCATTGCGGGCGAGCTGAACGCGCGGGGGATCGCCGCCCCGCGCGGGCCGAAGTGGAATGCCTCGACGCTGAACGGCAACCCGCAGCGTGGCTACGGCATCCTGCGCAACCCGATGTATGACGGCCGTTTGGTCTGGAACCGCGTCACCATGGTGCGGGATCCGGACACCGGGCGGCGCGTGAACCGCGAGAATCCGCTGGATGCCCGGCAGGAGGTCGAGGCCGAGCATCTGCGCATCGTGCCCCGGCCGCTCTTCGAGGCCGCTGTCCGGCGCCACGCGCAGCAGGCGGAGGCGGTGCGGACGGGCAAGATCACCAAGGCACCGCCCCGGCCTTTCTCAGGCCTGATCCGCTGCGCCTGCTGCGGAGGCGGCATGAGCATCCACGACCGTTGCGGCGAGGCCATCCGGATCCGGTGCAGCACGGCGAACGAGAGCGGAAGCTGCGAGAACAAGGCGCGCTATCGGCTCGAGAAGATCGAGGAGGCGATCTTCCTTCGCCTTCGGGCGCAACTCGACCGCCCGGACTATCTGAAGGAGTTCGTCCGGGTCTATGCCGAGGAGCGCCGGCGCCTGACGGAGACGGCGCGCCGCGACCGGGCACGGCTGGAACGGGCCGCGGCGGACAGCCGAGCCCGCTACATGCGGCTGGTGGACATGATGGCGCGTGGCCTGATTGAGGGCGAGGAAGCCGACGCCCGGGTGCTGCAGGCCAAGCAGGCCGCAGAGATGGCGCGGAGCGAGCTCGAGATCGCCTCGAGCGAGGACAATGTGGTGGAGCTGCATCCGCAGGCGACGGCTGCCTATACGCGCGCCATCGCCGATCTTTCGGCCGCGCTGCAGCGGGGCGACGGCACGTTCGACGCGACCTCGGTCGAGGCCCTGCGCCGGATCATCACCGAGATCACCGTCCATCCCAAGGATGAGGCCGGCGACGTCCTGGTCGAGGTCCGTGGCAACATGGAGCGGCTGCTCGGGATCGGCCAACAGATTGTGGGGGGTCCGATGGTGGCGAGGGGGGGACTTGAACCCCCGACCCCACGATTATGAGTCGTGTGCTCTAACCAGCTGAGCTACCTCGCCGTCGGTGGACGCTGCACTATGGGATGTGCCGGGAAGCGTCAAGCGCAAAAACCGGGTCGCGGGCGATCCGGGGGCGGCCGGTGGCGGTTGCAGTCACGGTGGCCTCGACGAAGAGGGGCCGGCCCTCCACCGTCGCCTCGCGGACGGCGCGGGTGAGGGCGACGCGGGGATCCGCCGCGCCGGCCTCGGCCGCAAGGCGCGCCACCCGGGTGGCAAGATGCGCCTCGGCGGCGGCGAGCGCGGCTTCCGGGTCGGGCAGGCTCTCGGGGCCGTCGGGGAAATGGACGATGTAGCGGCCTTCGCCGGGGCTCGTGACCTGCAGGCTCAGCCGCTGCGAGACGAGGCCCGCCACGGCGCCGATCGCATTGGCGACCCCGCCCTGTTCGGGCAGGATCGTGGTGCAGCCGAGCCGTTCGCCCACCCCGGCGTAGAAGGAGCGGGCCGAGGCGCCGAGGCCCACCACCGGCAGGGCGAGGCGGGCCGAGAGCGCGAGCGCCCCGGGCCGACGGGCGAGGCCCGCGCGGAGGAGCGGATGGTTCACGAGGAGGGCGGGATCGGCATAGCCGTCCTCGGCCAGAGCCACCTCGAGGAGGCACTCGGCCGTCCGCTCGGTTAGCCGGTCGAGGATCGCTTCGGCCAGCGTGCGGGCATCGGGCGCCAGACGCTCGCCCCGTGCCGTGCGGCGGCGCGCCATGAGGGTGAGGGCCTTCTCGGCCGCCGCGGCATCCCAGCTGGCCAGCCTTCCCAGCACATGGTTCGCGTCAGATGGCGTCACGCCCGCCACTATCACCAACCCGCGCGCGATCAGCCGCTCGAGCGCCGCGAGATCCATCCGGCTGCGCAGTGCCTCGGCGAGCGGCATGGCCGGGCGCAGACGCTCCATCAACTGCGCCTCGCGTCCGGTGAGGCCCGCGGCGGGCAGGCCCGTCGGCAGCAGGAAGCGGCCCTCGTGCTCGCCCGGCGCATCGGAAAGGAGGGCGCGGTCGAGTGCGGCATGGACCGGCCCGGGATGATCGGCCGCCAGCAGCGACACCGGGATCAGCCGGCGCGGCCCGAGGCGGAAGAGCCCCTCGAGCCCTTCGGGCGGATGCACCTCGCTGTCGCCGCCGAGGCCGGTCGTGCGCATCGCGACGGCCTCGACCATGGTGCGGAAGCCGCCGACGAGCGCGCCCTCGGGGTCGATCTCGGGCTGGCCGTCGCGCAGCACCGCCACGTCGGTCGTGGTGCCGCCGATGTCGGAGACGAGCGCATCCCGCACGCCGGTCAGCCACCGGGCGCCGACGAGGCTCGCGGCAGGGCCGGAGAGGATGGTCTCGATCGGGCGCTCGCGCGCCAGACGGGCCGAAATCAGCGCCCCGTCGCCCCGCACCACCATCAGGGGCGCCGTCATCCGGCGCTCTGTCAGATGCTGCTCGCAGGCGGCGATGAGACGGCCGATCATGCCGATCAGCCGTGCGTTGAGCACGGCGGTTACCGCGCGCTTCGGGCCGCCGAGACGCGCCGAGAGTTCGTGCGAGCAGGTGACGGGGCAGCCTGCGACGCGGTGGACGACGGCCCGGGCGGCAAGCTCGTGGGCGGGGTTGCGGGTGGCGAAGCTCGCGGCCACGGCGAAGGCCGCGACCTGCGGCGCGACGGCCGCCACTTCGGCCTCGAGCCGGGCGAGGTCGAGGGGCGCTGCCTCGGCGCCCGAATGATGATGCCCGCCGGGCAGAGAGATCACCGGATCGCCCGCCAGCGCCTCGGGCAGGCCCGCCCGCTCCAGATCGCCCGGACCGAAGCCTATGAAGATCAGCGCGACGCGCCCTCCCTGGCCCTCGACCAGCGCGTTGGTGGCAAGCGTGGTCGAGAGCGAGACGAGCCCCACGTCCTCCGGCGCGACCTGCGCTTCGGCCAGGGCCGCATCGATGGCCCGGCCGATCCCGAGTGCAAGATCCGCGCGCGTGGTCAGGGACTTGGCCCAGCCCACCACGCGCTCCGCCTCGGGATCGACGATCACCGCATCGGTGTAGGTGCCTCCGGTATCGACCCCGAGAAGAAGCGTCATGGCAGTCTCCGCGACAAACTGTCCCGGTTCTAGCCGATCGCGCGCGGTCCGAAAGGCCCCATGCGACGCGGGACAGGCCGCCGGCGTCGTGCTGGCGGATCAGGCCGAGCGCGAGGGCCTGCGGCGGCGGCGGTGTCCGGGGGGGATGTTCAGCATCTCGCGATATTTGGCGACGGTGCGGCGCGCCAGCTGCATGTCCTCGGCCGCCAGCGCCTCGACCAGAGCGCCGTCGGACAAAGGCGCGGCCGGATCTTCCTGCGCGACGAGGCGGGCGATGGCGGCGCGGATGGCCGCGGCCGAGGGACCGCCCTCGGCAAGGCGGCCGCTGAACATGCGCCGCAGCCACCAGGTGCCGCGCGGCGTGTCCACGCAGGTGCCCGCGACCACGCGGCTCACCGTGCTCTCGTGGATGCCGAGCGCCTCGGCCACCTCGGTCATGGTCAGGGCCACGAGCGCCGAGGGACCTTCGTCGAGCGCCGCCTCCTGCCGGGCGAGGATCTCGCGCGCGACCCTCAGCAGCGTGGCATTGCGGTTCTCGATCATCCGGCCCACCGCCTGCGCCTGGGTCCAGGCCGCGCGGGCGGCCGGCGTCGTCGGGCGCTTGTCCGGCTTGCGGATCTGCACCGTGGGCATGGCCGAGCGGTTCAGCGACACCTCCCACCCGGCCTCGCCCTTCGTCGCGATCAGGTCGGGCTCGCGCACCGGCGCCGCGCCCGGATCGAACTGCGCGCCGGGCTTCGGGTCGAAGGTCCGCAGGAGCCGCAGGCGCGCGGTCACCCCGGCCTCGTCCGTGTTGCAGAGCCGCGCGAGCCGCCCGAGGGCCCCCTCTGCCACCAGGTCGAGATGGTCGAGAAGGCAGCTCAGGGTGGAATCGAGCCGCTCGGCCTCGATGGCCTGAAGCCGCAGGCACTCGGCGAGGGTTCGGGCGAAGAGGCCGGCGGGCTCGATCTTCTGCAGCCCGGCCAGCACGGCCTCGACCTCGGCGGAGGGGACGCGGGCCTGCCGGGCGATCTCGTCCGGTCCCGTCCCGAGCCAGCCGGTGGGCTCCAGCGCTTCGGCCAGAAGGATGGCGATCCGCCGCTCGGGCCCGCGCGGATAAAGCGTGTCGATGCGCGCCATCACATGCGCCATGAGGCTCGGCCCCGCCGCCGCCACCGTCTCTCCGCCCGCCGACCCCTCGCCCTGCGCGAGGCGCGACAGAACGCTCGTCCAGCGCGGCAGCCAGTCGGTCGAGGTTGCCGGTTCGAGCTGGATATGGGGGTTCTCCGCCGCCTGCTCCTGCAGGTAGCGCGTGAGGCCCTCGGCATCGGAATTCAGGACGCGGATCGAGGCGGTGAGGCCGAGATTGAGCTGCAGCCTCTGGGTCTGGGCGATACTGATGCGCTGGCGGGACTTCATGGTTCCGTCGAGCCTAGTGCCCGCGCGCCCATGGCGCAACCGGGGCGGGAGCCCCGGCGCTTGGATGCGCCACGCCGCCCGGCGGGATCAGTCCCGGAACCGCTGCATGAAGCGGCGGTCGATCCGGTCCTTCCAGAGCCAGAGCCAGGCGCCTTCGAGCCGCAGGCCGAACTTGTCGGCCACGGCCACGCGGGCGCCGCAGGAGATGAGCTTCAGGTAATCGCGCTGCGGCCGGTAGCGCCGCAGGGGCCCGCACAGAACGGCGGCGCCGAGATTGTGGCCGAGGATCGGCGCCTCGCGCACCGCGAAGACGCCCGCCTTGGGCCGGGGCGCATGGGAGAGATGGGCGCAGTCGCCCACCGCGAAGATCGCGGGATCCGAGCTTTGCAGCGTCGGCCCCACCCGGACGAAGCCGCGCTCGAGCGCGAGGCCGGTGCCGGTCAGCCATGCCTGCTGCTGCGCGCCCGTCACGGTCAGGGTGAAGTCCGAGGGCAGGCGCGTGCCGCAGCCGAGGATCACCGCATCGGGCGCGATCCGCGCCACCTCGGTGCGGGTCAGGATCCGGATGCCGAAGCCCGCCATGCGGGTGAGGAGCGCCTGCCGCGCGCCTGCGCCGAGGCCCGGCAGCACCTGCGCCGCGCGCTCGACGACGGTCACGCGGGGCCGGGCGCCCGCGCTCTGCAGCCGGAAGGCCTGCGCCATGGCCAGCTCGATCCCTCCGGTGCCGCCGCCGATCACCACGATCTGCGGCTCGGCCGGCGCCTGCGCCACGAACGCGTCCCACCGGTCGGCATAGGGCCCGAGGGGCTTTGCCGCCACCGCATGATCCGCGGCCCCCGGCACCTGCGGCAGGTCCGAGGCGATGCCCACGTCGAGAGAGGCCACATCGTAGGGCAGGCTGTCGCCCCCCGCGAGCAGCACGCGCTTCGCCTGCCGGTCGATGCCTGTGGCGCAGTCGAGCACGAGCCGGGCGCCCGCGCGCCGGGCCAGATCCACGAGGTCGATCATCATGTCCGACCGGCGGTAGTGTCCCGCGACATGGCCGGGCAGCATCCCGGTGTAGGGCGCGGCGGGCTTGGGATTGACGAGGGTGACGCGCAGGTCTGGCACCGGCTTCCAGCCGAGCAGCACCAGCGCATGGGCGTGCCCGCCGCCGATCAGCACCAGATCGCGCGCGCCGCGCTCCATTCAGCCCTCCGCCAGCCGCGCGACCTGCGCGGCGATCCGGGCCGCAAGGGCCGGCAGATCGTCCAGCCGGTCGGTCTCGACCGCCGCGCGCGGCGGGGCCGAGCGGGCGCGGTGCTTGGCGTAGCGCGGATCGTAATGCCGCTGCATCAGATCGGCCGCGAGCTCCTCGAACCGGCCCGCGGCGGCGTGCGCGTGCCATTCCTCGATGCGTTTTGCCGGATGGACGGGGCGCAGAAGGTCGATGACGGCGGCGAGCCGCGGGCCGTCCTCGACCAGATCGCGATAGGCGCGCACGAGATAGGCCGCGCGGGCCGCGACGGGGGCGGCGACCTCGATCCGCGGCGCGGCCTGCATCGCCTTCCAGAGGCCCGGCGGCAGCCGGATCTCGCCGATCTTGCTCGATTCCGCCTCGACCACCACCGGCTGCGTCGGATCGAGCCGGGCCAGCGCCACGGCGAGGCGGCTTTCGAAGCCGCGCTGCGCGGGCTGACCGCCCGCCAAGGCGCCGAAGAGCGAGCCGCGGTGATTGGCGAGCCCCTCGAGATCGAGGACCTGCACGCCGAAGGCGGCCAGATGCGTCAGGATCTCGGTCTTCGCGGCCCCGGTGTTTCCGTCGATCACCACCACGGGCGCCCGGACCGGCCGGTCGTAGAGCTCCTGCACCACGAGGCCGCGCCAGCTCTTGTAGCCGCCTTCCAGCACCTCGACCCGCCAGCCGATCTGGCCGAGGATCATGGCGAAGGAGTTCGACCTCTGCCCGCCGCGCCAGCAGTAGACGAGCGGGCGCCAGCCGCCCGGACGGTCGGCCAGAACCTCCTCGATGTGACGCGCGGCATTGCGGGCCACCAGCGCCGCGCCGATCTTGCGGGCCGAGAAGGGGTTGACCTGCTTGTAGATCGTTCCGACCCGGGCGCGCTCCTCATTGTCGAGGACGGGCAGGTTGATCGCTCCGGGCACGCGGTCCTCCTGCCATTCGGCAGGCGAGCGCACGTCGATCACATCGTCGAACCCGTGCTCGATGAGCTGCGAAAGGTCGGTTGCACGATAGGCCATGCGCCTTCCTAGCCCGCCCCGCGCCCCTTTGCCAGCAGCCCTGCCACTCGCGACGGGACGGCAGCGTCGCAGGCGTGGTCTCTTTCCTACGCGGTAAGATGTGCTGGTCGCACCGTGCGCGCTCAGCCGGGGCGTTCAGCGCCGGAAACGGGGCTGCCGAGAGGTTTCGCTCCCCCGCCCGACCTTGATCGCAAAGGACATGCGGTTGACAGCCGTCAACTTCGGCCGCTCACTCACCTTCGGGAAAGAGGCGAGGTCAGGATCCCGACCGAGGCCTCGCCCGGTCCGCGGCTGGCCCTCGCAGGAGCGGCAGCCGGCGCGCTCAGTTCTTGGGCTTCGTGGCGGAATCCACCAGCTCGGCCTTCTTCCGCTCGGCCCATTCCCGGCCCGGATCGCCGCCCCAGAGAAGCCAGCCGACATATTCGGGCGAGGGATCGTCCTCGTTGCCGAAGTTCTCGTCCTGCTTGTGCACTTCCTGTCGGTCGAAGAAGTTCACCATCCGCTTGATGGTCTGCGGCGAGAGCGACTTGCGTCCCTTCAGGTCGCGCGCGCGGGCGACGCCCACGTTGGTGCCGCCGCGCTTGTATTTTCGCCGCAACTCCAGCCCCTTCTCGGCGGTCGAGGCGACCTCCGGCGGCGGCGTCAGATCCACAGTCTTGTCTTTCATCTTGACCATTACCCCCGTTCCCCCAAAGGAAACACAGGCTAACGCACGGGGGAGTGGCAAGGTTCCCGCCATCCTACTCCTGTGCGCGAAGAACTTGCGCAGGCCGCGACCGGAGCGGACGCAGCGCGAAGAGAAGCCCCGCGAGAAGCGTGGCAAGCACGCCTCCGACCACGATCGCCAGAGCCGAGACCGGCTCGAACCGGTAGCTCGCGTCCATCACGAAGGTCATGACCGCCCAGCCGGCAAGCCCCCCCGCGAGGATCGCGACGAGGCCGGCCGCGCCGCCGAGGAGGCCGGATCGGAGAGCGAAGCTCGCGAGGATCCGGGCGCGGGTGGCGCCCAGCGTCTTGAGCACCGCGGCCTCGTAGATCCGTCCGCGCTCGCCCGCCGCCGCCGCGCCGATCAGCACGACGAACCCCGTGACCAGCGTGGCGGCCGCGGCCCAGGCGGTGGCGGTCGCAATGGCCGAGAGCGCCTCGCTCACCCGCTCGATCGCATCCTTGACGCGGATGGCGGTGATGTTGGGATAGGCGGTGGCGAGCTCGCGCAGGATGCGGCCCTCGGCCTCGGGCTCGGCATAGACGGTGGCGATGAAGGTGTGGGGCGCGCCCGCCAGCGCGGCCGGGTTCATGACCATCACGAACCCCATGCCGGCCGAGGAGAAATCCACCTCGCGCAGCGAGGTGATCTCTGCCTCGATGTCGCGGCCGAGGATGTTGACCGTGAGCCGGTCGCCGAGCTTGAGCCCGATCTCGGCCGCCTCTTCCGCGGCAAAGGAGACCTGCGGCGGGCCCTGATAATCCTCGGGCCAGAAGGTGCCGGCCACGACACGGGCCGTCTCGTCGGGGCGCGCGGCATAGGAGATGCCGCGGTCGCCGCGCACCACCCAATGCTCGCCCGCCACTTCGCGGGCCGGGCGGCCGTTGATCCGGGTGAGGACGCCGCGCAGCATGGGGGCGGCCTCGACCCGGCTCACCGCCGCATCGCCGCGCAGGGTCGAGAGGAACCCCTCGATCTGGTCCTGCTGGATGTCCACGAAGAAGTAGGAGGGCGCGCGCGCCGGCAGGTCGCGCTCGATGGCCGAGCGGAGGTTGGCGTCGATCTGGCCCACCGCGGCCAGCACAGAAAGGCCGAGGCCCAGCGACAGGACGACCGAGGTCGCCTCCTGCCGCGGACCGCCGATGGAGGCCAGCGCGAGGCGCAGCGCCGTCCGGCCGCGGGCGAGGCGGGAGCGGGCCGCGCTGCGGGCTGCCCTTCGCAGAAGGAGCGCGGCCATCGCGAGGATGAGGAGCGCGCCCACGATACCGCCGGCCGAGGCCAGCGCCAGAAGCGCCGTGCCGGAAAAGGCCACGGCGCCGCCCACGAGGAGCGCCGTCAGCCCGCCGATGGCGGCGAGCCAGGGCCAGCGCGGCCGACCGCCTTCGCCCGTGCCGCGGTAGAGCGCGGCGGCGCGGACGCTCTCGGCGCGGGCGAGCGGCCAGAGCGTGAAGATGAAGGCGGTGAGGATGCCGTAGAAGGCGGCTTCGAGCAGAGGTGCCGGATAGATCCCGAAGGTCACCGGGAAGGGCAGGGAGGCCTCGATGAAGGGCGAGGCCGCGAGCGGCAGAAGGACGCCCAGCAGAAGCCCGGCCGCCACGCCGAGCGCGGTCAGCGCGCCGATCTGGAACAGATAGGCCAGAAAGATCGTGCGCCCCTCGGCCCCGAGCGTGCGGAGCGTGGCGATGGTGGCGACCTTCCCCTCGAGATAGGCGCGCACCGCGGCAGAGATGCCGACGCCGCCCACGGCGAGACCGGCGAGCCCCACGAGGACGAGGAAGGAGCCTGTCCGGTCCACGAACCGCTCGACGCCCGGGCTTGCGCGGCGGCTGTCCGACCAGCGCATCCCCTTGTCGCGGAAGGCGGCCTCTGCCTCGGCCTGCGCTGCGGCGAGATCGGTGCCCGCGGGCAGGTCGAGCCGGTATTCCGTCTCGTAGAGCGTGCCGGGCTCGAGCAGGCCGGAGGAGGTGAGGGCCGAGCTGTGCACCAGCGTGCGCGGCCCGAAGGAGAAGCCGCCGGTGATGCTGTCGGGCTCGCGCACGAGGACCGCGCCCAGCCGGAAATTGCGGGTGCCGAGCCGGAAGCTCTCGCCCACCGAGAGGCCGAGCCGGTCGGCCAGCACCCGATCCATCACGGCGCCGGGCAGGCCGCGGTCGGCCAGAGCCTCCTCGAGCGGGAAGGGCGGGTCGAGCTCGACCTCGCCCTCGAGCGGATAGAGGCCGTCCACGCCCTTCACCTGCGTGAGCGCCCGGTCCTCGCCCACCACGGCCATGGAGCGGAACTCGACCACCTCCGAGACGCGCTCGGCCCGGGCCTCCATCCAGGCCTTCTCCTCGGGCGTGGCGAAGCGGTAGGTGAATTCCATCTGCGCGTCGCCGCCGAGCAGCACCGCGCCCTGATCCGTCAGCCCGGCCTCGATGGCCGCCCGCACGAGGCCCACCGCCGCAATGGCCGCGACCCCGAGCGTGAGGCAGGCCAGAAACACCCGGAAGCCGCGGAGGCCCCCGCGCAGCTCGCGCCGCGCAATCCGTGCCGCGTTTCTCATGCCGCCTTGCGCTCCTCGCCTGCGATGCGCCCGTCGGCGAGCCGCACCACCCGGTCGCAGCGCGCGGCAAGTTCGGGCGCATGGGTCACGAGGACCAGCGTCGCCCCGTGCCGGTCGCGCAGCCCGAAGAGGAGATCCATGATCGCGGCCCCGTTCACCCCGTCGAGATTGCCCGTCGGCTCGTCGGCCAGAAGGATCGCGGGCCGGGGCGCCGCGGCACGCGCGAGCGCCACCCGCTGCTGCTCGCCCCCCGACATCTGCGAGGGATAATGGTCGATCCGGGGCCCGAGCCCCACGGCGCGCAGCTCGGCCTCGGCGCGGTCGAAGGCGTCGGGCGCGCCGGCAAGCTCCAGCGGGATCGCGACATTTTCAAGTGCCGTCATCGTGGGGATGAGGTGGAAAGACTGGAAGACGACGCCCATATTCCCCCGGCGGAACCGCGCGAGCTGGTCCTCGTCCATCGCCGTCAGGTCCTGGCCCAGCGCCGTGACCGTGCCGCCGGTGGCGCGCTCCAGCCCGCCCATCAGCATCAGGAGCGACGACTTGCCCGATCCCGAAGGCCCCACGAGCCCCAGCGTCTCGCCGCGCCGCACGTCCAGACTGATCCCCTTCAGGATCTCGACCGGGCCTGCGTTTCCCGCCAACGTCAGCCGCGCGTCCCTCAGCGCCAGGATCGTCTCGCTCATGCACCTTGTCCCTCTCAGCTTCAGACCCCGATATGGCGCGCTCGGCGCGATGCGCAACATGGCGCTGGCCCTCGTCTTCTCGGCCATGCCTGCCGCCGCGGCCGAGGAGGTCACGGTGCTGGCGCTCGGCGACAGCCTGACGGCGGGCTACGGCCTGCCCGAGGGCGAGGGCTTCGTGCCGCAAATGCAGCAATGGCTGCGGGACCATGGCGAGAGCGTCTCGCTGGTGAATGCCGGCGTCTCGGGCGACACGACGGCGGGCGGCCGCGCGCGGCTCGACTGGAGCCTGACGCCCGAGGTCGATGCCATGATCGTGAACCTCGGCGGCAACGACATGCTGCGCGGCCTCGATCCGGCGCTGACGCGCGGGAACCTCGAGGCGATCCTGAAGACGGCCGAGGACCGCGGGCTGCCGGTGCTTCTGGTCGGGCTCGCGGCCCCGGGCAACTATGGTCCCGACTTCAAGCGGTCGTTCGATGCGATCTTTCCCGGTCTGGCCCAAAGCTACGGCGCGGATCTGGAACCGAACTTCTTCGCCGCCCTTGCCGCACGGCTGGACGAGCCCGACGCGCGTCAGCGCTACATGCAGCCCGACGGCATCCATCCGAGCGCCGAGGGCGTGGCCGTGATCGTGGAGGAAATGGGGCCGCGCGTGCAGGCGCTGGTCGAGCGTGCGCGGCAGTAGGCTCGTCGCGCGCGCCGGGCGGCGGCCTCTCCGCGCTTCCACCGGGCGCGCTGACGCCGCCGGCCTTGCGGGAGGCCGGTTTCTCGGCTCGGAGCCCATGCCGATTGCATGTGCCCGCCGTTTCCGGTTAAGACCCGCCCTCATCGAAAGGGGGCGCGCCAATGTCCGAAGCCCGCAAGCTCTTCATCAAGACCTACGGCTGTCAGATGAATGTCTACGACAGCGAGCGCATGGCCGAGGCGCTCGGCGCCAAGGGCTATGTGCTGACCGAGGTCGCCGAAGAGGCCGACATGGTGCTCCTGAACACCTGCCACATCCGCGAGAAGGCGGCGGAGAAGGTCTATTCGGATCTGGGCCGCCTCCGGCCGCTGAAGACCGCCAAGCCCGACCTGAAGATCGGCGTGGCGGGCTGCGTGGCGCAGGCCGAGGGCGAGGAGATCCTCAAGCGGATGCCGCTCGTGGATCTGGTGGTGGGTCCGCAGAGCTATCACCGCCTGCCCGACATGCTGGAGCGCACCGAAGGGGGCGCCCGCGTGGTGGACACGGACTTTCCCGAAGAGGACAAGTTCGACCATCTGCCCGAGCGCAAGGCCACCCGCGGCCCGGCGGCCTTCCTGACCGTGCAGGAGGGCTGCGACAAGTTCTGCGCCTTCTGCGTCGTGCCCTACACCCGTGGCGCCGAGGTGAGCCGGCCCTTCGCGCGGCTGATGGCCGAGGCCCGCGGGCTGGTGGAGCGGGGCGTCCGCGAGATCACGCTTCTGGGGCAGAACGTGAATGCCTGGTCGAACGACGGCCGCGGGCTCGGCGGGCTCATCCGCGAGCTGGCCCGCATCGACGGGCTCGAGCGGCTGCGCTACACGACCTCGCATCCCAACGACATGGCCGACGATCTGATCGAGGCCCACGGGGCCGAGCCCAAGCTCATGCCCTATCTGCATCTGCCGGTGCAGTCGGGGTCGGACCGGATCCTGAAGGCCATGAACCGCAAGCACACGGCCGAACATTATCTGCGGCTGATCGAGCGGATCCGCGCCGCGCGCCCCGACATCCTGCTGACCTCGGACTTCATCGTGGGCTTCCCCGGCGAGACCGAAGCCGATTTCGAGGCGACGCTCGATCTGATCCGGGCGGTGGGCTTCGGCTCGGCTTTCTCGTTCAAATATTCCGCGCGCCCCGGCACGCCCGCCGCCGAGAAGCCCGAACTGCCGGCCGAGGTCTGCGACGCGCGGCTTCAGCGGCTGCAGGCGCTGGTGACCGAGCAGCAGCGGGCGGCACAGATGGCGATGGTCGGGCGCGAGGTGGGCGTGCTCTACGAGAAGGCCGGGCGCCTGCCCGGACAGATGGTCGGCAAGTCCGACCATCTCCACGCCGTCCATGTCGAGGACAAGGCGGGGCAAGTGGGCGATCTGGTGCGCGTGCGCATCACCGCAAGCGCGCCGAACTCGCTCGCCGGAGAGCGTCTGGGCGCCTGATCCCGGCATCGGCCGGAGAGGGGCGCGGCGGCATTCACAACCGCGCTCTTCTCTTGCGTCCTTTCCGTGCAGCGTCACAAGAAATTGTGGTTTCGTCACCTATTTTCTTGCCTTGGGGCCATCGCGACCCCACTCTTGATACATGGCCCTCCAGCACAAGGAGTTGTCTTTGGGCATCAGCGCGCTGACCCCCCCGACCCGTTCCGAGGATGTCGTGGAAACGCTTCTCGAATTCCCTGACAATCGTCTCCTGATCGATCTCTGCGGCGAGTATGACCGCAACCTGGCGCAGATCGAACATCAGATGGGCGTGCATATCCTGCGCCGGGGCAACCGGCTGGCGGTGATCGGCGACAGGGAAGCGCGGGATCAGGCGTCATCGGTGCTCCGAGGCCTCTATTCCCGGCTCGAGGCGGGCCGCGGTCTTGTCGCGGGCGACATCGACGGGGCGATCCGGCTGGGTCGCCCGGTGCTCGACGCGGCACAGGGCGAGCAGATCGAACTTTTCACCCCGGGAAAATACGAGATCCGCACCCGGAAGAAGCCGGTCGAGCCGCGCACCGAGGCGCAGAAGGCCTATGTCGCCAATCTCTTCGATCACGAACTGGCCTTCGGCATCGGCCCGGCGGGCACCGGCAAGACCTATCTTGCCGTCGCCGTGGGCGTGACCATGCTGATCGGCGGCGTGGTCGACCGGATCATCCTCTCGCGTCCCGCGGTCGAGGCGGGCGAGCGGCTGGGGTTCCTGCCCGGCGACATGAAGGAGAAGATCGACCCCTACATGCAGCCGCTCTACGATGCGCTGAACGATTTCCTGCCGCAGAAGCAGCTCATGAAGCTGATGGAGGAGAAGCGGATCGAGATCGCGCCGCTCGCCTTCATGCGCGGGCGCACCCTCTCGAACGCCTTCGTCGTGCTCGACGAGGCGCAGAACGCGACCACCATGCAGATGAAGATGTTCCTCACGCGTCTGGGCGAGGGCAGCCGCATGGTCGTCACCGGCGACCGCACGCAGATCGACCTGCCGCGGGGCACCGCCTCGGGGCTCGCCGATGCCGAGCGGGTGCTGAAGTCGGTGCGCGGGGTCTCGTTCAACTACTTCACGGCCAAGGATGTGGTGCGCCACCCGCTTGTGGCCCGCATCATCGAGGCGTATGAGGCCGAAGATGGAGCCTCTGGTTGAGACAGTGATCGAAGACGGGCGCTGGGAGGAGCTTGACCTCCCCGCGCTCGCGACCCGTGCGGCCGAGGCCACCCTCGCGGCGCTGGACATGCCGGCGGAGGGCTTCACCCTCGTCGTAATGGGCTGCGACGATGCGCGCATCGCCGAGCTGAACGGCGCCTTCCGCCAGAAGGGCAAGCCCACGAACGTGCTCTCCTGGCCGTCGGAAGAGCGCGCCTCCGAAGAGCCGGGCATGGCGCCCGAGCCGCCCGAACCCGGCGATCCCGAGGATCCCGAGCCGCTCGGCGACGTAGCCATCGCCTTCGAGACCTGCCAGCGCGAGGCGGCCGAGCAGGGCAAGCCCGTGACGGATCATGTCACCCATCTTCTGGTGCATGGGGTGCTGCATCTTCTCGGCTACGACCATGTCGAGGAGGCGGACGGCGACCTGATGGAGGCGACCGAGACAAGGATACTTGCGGGGCTGGGGGTGCCCGACCCATATTGATCCGGCGCCGGATCTGGCGCGGCCATTCGGAAAGGACAGATGGACAGTAGCAGCGACGGGTCTATGGCAGCGCAGAGCGCGCCCGACCAGACGGAAGACGACCAGGCGGAGCCTGGACCGAAAGGCCTTTTCGGCCGCCTTTTCAGCGCCTTCTCGCCCGCCGAGGCCGGAGGCGGTGCCCTGTCCCCGCAGGACCGGGCCTTCGCCATCGCGCAGAGCAGCCTGACCCTTCCCGGCATTGCCAACCTGCGCCGCCTCCGGGTGGACGATGTGGCGATTCCCAAGGTCGAGATCGTGGCCGTGCCGGTGGACATCGGCAAGGAGGATCTGGTGGCGGTGTTCCGCGAGCACGGATTCTCGCGCCTGCCGGTCTACCGCGAGACGCTCGACCAGCCGCTGGGCCTCGTGCTGCTCAAGGATCTGGCGCTTCAGCACGGGTTCAACGGCAACGGCAGCTTCGATCTGAAGACGCTGCTGCGGCCGCTCCTTTATGCGCCGCCCTCGATGCCGATCGGCGTCCTTCTGCAGAAGATGCAGCGCGAGCGGGTGCATATGGCGCTCGTCATCGACGAATATGGCGGGGTCGACGGGCTCGTCACCATCGAGGACCTGATCGAAACCGTGATCGGCGAGATCGAGGACGAGCATGACGAGGTCGAGGGCCCGCTCTGGACGCTCGAGAAACCCGGCGTCTACATGGCGCAGTCGCGCACGCCGCTCGACGAGTTCGAGGCCGAGATCGGCCTGCGCCTCCGCCGCGAGGAGGAGGACGAGGAGATCGACACGCTGGGCGGGCTCGTCTTCCTGCGCACCGGCCGCGTGCCCGTCCGCGGCGAGATCGTCCCGCACGAGAGCGGCGCCGAATTCGAGGTGATCGACGCCGACGCGCGCAAGATCAAGCGGCTGCGCGTCCGTCTTCCGGGCGCCGTCGCCGCGCCCGTGGGGGGGCGCGCGCTGCCGGCCGAACAGCCCCTTCATTCTGGCTGAAATATCCTCGGGGGGTGCGGGGGGCAGACAGCCCCCCGTGGCCCGACCCGTCCCGGCGCACCCGCCGCTCTCCCCGGTTCGGACCTCGTTCACAGCCTCTCGACCGGCCGGCCCTTGACGGCGCAGGTCCGCCGGGGCACCCACGGGCGGTGTCACCGGAGCCGCCATGATCGCCCTCGTTCGAACCCACCCCATGGCCCTGCGCCTCGCCCTTGCCTTCGGAGCGGGCGTGGCTCTGGCCTCGGGGCAGGCGCCCTTCGGCCTCTGGTGGCTGGCCCTGCCTGCCCTCGCCGCCCTGATCGGGATCGTGGCCGGCGCCGCGACCCGCAGGCAGGCCGCGCTCCTCGCGCTCTTCGGCGGCGCGGGGCATTTCGCCGCCGCGCTCAGCTGGATCGTCGAGCCCTTCCTCATCGACGCCGAGACCTACGGCTGGATGGCGCCCTTTGCGCTGGTGCTGATCTCCTTCGGTCTGGCGCTCTTCTGGGCGCTCGCGGGCTGGCTCGCCCATCTCGGCGCCGGCTGGCGGCGGCCCATCGCCTTCGCCACGGCCCTGGGCGCGGCGGAACTGGCCCGCGGCTATGTACTGACGGGATTTCCCTGGGCGCTCATCGGCCACATCTGGGTCGGCGCCTGGCCCGTGCAGGTGGCGAGCCTCATCGGCCCCTCGGGCCTCACGCTTCTCACCGCGCTGGCCGCGGCCCTGCCCATCGCGGGACGGGCGCGGGGTCTCGGCCTCTCGGCGGCGCTTCTCGCGGCGATGGCGGGCTTCGGCCTCTGGCGTCTGTCGCTGCCCGAGCCGCCGCCCGCGGGCCCCGTGCTGCGGATCGTGCAGCCCAATGCCGAGCAGCGCATGAAATGGGATCCCGATCTGGCCGCCACCCATTTTTCGCGCCTCCTCACGCTCACGTCCGACGGTCCGCGACCGGACCTCGTGATCTGGCCCGAGACCTCGGTGCCCTATCTCCTCGACCGCGCGCCGGGGCTTCTCTCCGAGATCGCCGCCGCCGGGCGGGGCGCGCCGGTCATCGCGGGCATCCAGCGCGGCGAGGGCTGGCGCTTCTGGAACAGCCTCGTGGTCGTGGGGCCCGCGGGCGAGATCGCGGGCCTCTACGACAAGCATCATCTGGCGCCCTTCGGCGAATATGTCCCGATGGGGGATCTGATGTTCGAGCTCTTCGGCCTGCGCGCCTTCGCGGCGCAGGAAGGGTTCGGCTATTCGGCAGGCCCCGGGCCGCAGGTGCTCGACCTCGGCCCGGGCCTCGGCAAGGTCCTTCCGCTCATCTGCTACGAGGCGGTCTTCCCGCAGGACCTGCGCACTGCCGAGCGGCCCGACTGGATCCTGCAGATCACCAACGACGCCTGGTTCGGCACCTTCAACGGCCCCTACCAGCATCTGGCCCAGACGCGGCTGCGCGCGATCGAGCTCGGCCTGCCTCTGGTCCGGTCGGCCAATACCGGCATCTCGGCGCTGGTCGATGCGCGCGGCCGCGTCCTGAGCGACCTGCCGCTCGGAGAGGCGGGCTACAAAGATGTCGCACTGCCGGGGGCCTTTCCGGCTACCCCCTTCTCCCGTCTGGGAGAATTGCCGGTTCTGGTGGCCCTCCTCGCCCTCGCGGCGCTTCTTGTGGCGACGCGCAGGCCTCGGGGCGCTTGACCCGCCTCCCCTCAGGGGTGTAGCGCGGAGGGCAACCGTCACAACGGCTTCCTGGCGTGACGGGGTTAACCCCAACGGAGCACTTCCCATGTCCCGCATGAACTACGTCTTCACTTCCGAGTCCGTCTCGGAAGGTCACCCCGACAAGCTGTGCGATCGCGTGTCGGATGCCGTCCTCGATACCTTCCTGGCCGAGGAACCCACCGCCCGGGTCGCCTGCGAAACCTTCGCCACGACCGGCCGCGTCGTTGTCGGAGGCGAAGTCGGCCTCTCCGATCCCCAGAAGCTGGACGAGTTCATGGAGCGCGTGGACGGCATCGTCCGCGATTGCGTGAAGGACATCGGCTACGAGCAGCAGGAATTCCACTGGCGCACCATCGAGGTGCAGAACTTCCTGCACCGCCAGTCGGCCCATATCGCGCAGGGCGTCGACAAGGACGGCGCGGGCGACCAAGGCATCATGTTCGGCTATGCCTGCCGCGAGACGCCCGAGCTGATGCCGGCGCCGATCCAGTATTCGCATGCGATCCTGCGCCGGCTGGCCGAGGTGCGCAAATCGGGTCAGGAGCCCGACCTGCGTCCCGACGCCAAGTCGCAGCTCTCGCTGCGCTACGAGAACGGCAAGCCCGTCGAGGTGCGCTCGATCGTGCTCTCGACCCAGCACGCCCATGAGGAGCAGACCTCCGACGACATCCGCGCCATCGTCGAGCCCTACATCCGCGAAGTGCTGCCCGAGGGCTGGATCACCGAGGCGACCGAATGGTGGGTGAACCCAACCGGGACCTTCGTCATCGGCGGGCCGGACGGGGATGCGGGCCTGACGGGCCGCAAGATCATCGTGGACACCTACGGCGGGGCCGCGCCCCACGGCGGCGGCGCCTTCTCGGGCAAGGATCCGACCAAGGTCGACCGCTCGGCCGCCTATGCCGCGCGCTACCTCGCCAAGAACGTCGTGGCCGCGGGCCTCGCCGAGCGCTGCACGCTGCAGGTCTCCTATGCCATCGGCGTGGCGAAGCCGCTCTCGATCTATGTCGACACCCATGGCACGGGCCAGGTGGATGCGGCGCAGATCGAGAAGGCCGTGGCGGACTGCATGGACCTCACGCCGCGCGGCATCCGCGAGCATCTGAACCTCTGCCGGCCGATCTATGCCCGCACCTCGGCCTACGGTCACTTCGGCCGGGCGCCGGAAGCGGACGGCGGCTTCTCGTGGGAACGGACGGACCTGACCGACGCCCTGCTGAAGGCCGTCTGAGGAACCGGCGGCAAGTCCTTGCCGCATAAGGGCGGATTGCCTCTGACAGACAAAATGAAGCCCCGGCGGATCGCCGGGGCTTCTGTCGTTCTGAAACTCTTGCTGAAAAGGCGCTTCGTGAAATCCGGTTCAGCCCCCGAGGCTGTCCATCACGCCGTAGGCGCCGGCGACGCTGCCGAGCTGCCCGATGCGGCCGCTGTCGCGGGCATAGGCATCGACCGCGGCCGAGGTGCCGGGCCCCCAGGCGCCGTCGATGGAGCCCGAGTAATAGCCGTAGCGCGCGAGCGAGATCTGCACCTCGCGCCGCATCTGGGGCGAGAGCTCGCGGAAGGCCTGGGCTGCGGGCGTGGAATGGACGCTCGGGGCCACATAGCGGGGCTGGTAGGTGACCTGACGCGGGGCGGTGGTGGCATAGGTCGCCCGCGGCTGGACGTAATATTGCGGCTGGGCCGGCGGGGCCGCATAGCGGGGCTGCTGCTGACCGAAGGGCCACTGGCCGTTGGCGCGCATGTTCTGCATCACCACGCCCGCAACGGCCGCGGTGGCGGCGCCGGCGATGAAGGCCTTGTCCTTCTTGCCGAGCGCATGGGCGGGCGCCGCGGCGGCGGGCACCAGCGAGAGGGCGGCCAGCGCGGCGATGGCGGTCTTGCGAAGGTCGATGGTCATCTCTGTCTCCGTTGTTCGCGCCCCGGTCGGCAGGGGCGGTGGTATCTGCTGCTCCGGAACATGGGTCGAAGCGGCGTGTCAGGCAAAAACCCGGGGCTGCTATCGGATAACAGCGCCCCCGGATCTCCCTCAAGTCACTGAAATGTAAGGAAACGGAAAGCCGCTCATCCCCCGGTTCCCGAGGCGGCAAAAACTTGCGCGGGGGGCGGTTGACCTGTGGCGCGGGGGCGTTTAGGGGCTGGCGGAGGCTGCAGAAGGTGCCGAAATGAGTGACGACGACGCCCCCGAATCCCTACGCGGCGCGGCGGACGGCCCCGCCTGGCGCAACTTCTATGGCCGGCGGTCGGGCAAGACGCTGCGCCCCTCGCAGAAGGTCTATCTCTCCGAGGATCTCGGCCGGCTGCGGCCCGAAGGCATCACGCGCGAGGAGAACCCCGAGCGTCGCCCGCTCGATCTCGGCGCGCTCTTCGGCGGCCGTCCGGTCTGGCTCGAGATCGGCTTCGGCGGCGGCGAGCACATGGTCCATATGGCTGCGCGCAATCCCGGGATCGGCCTGATCGGCTGCGAGCCCTTCGTGAACGGGGTGGCGATGCTGCTCGGCAAGATCCGGGCGGCGGGCGTGGAGAATCTCCTCGTGCACCCGGGCGATGTGCGCGATCTCTTCGACGTGCTGCCGGAGGCCTCCGTCTCGAAGGCCTTCCTCAACTATCCCGATCCCTGGCCGAAGAAGCGCCACCACCGGCGCCGGTTCGTGACGCAGGGCTATCTCGGCCCTCTGGCCCGCGTGCTCGCGCCGGGGGCCACGTTCCGCGTTGCGACCGACATCCCCGATTATGTGCGCCAGACGCTTGAGGAGGTGCCGCAGGCCGGCTTCGATCTCGTGTCGGAGAGCGGCGAGGCCTGGGAGGACTGGCTCTCGACCCGCTACGAACAGAAGGCGCTCCGCGAGGGACGTGTGCCGCACTACATGACCTTCCGGCGACAGGGCTGAGCGGCCTTAGAAAAAGACTTTTAACTCAGTGATCTGTGTGCTTTTGCTCGCGTGCTGCATGAGCATGGTGGGATCGGCACCCCGCGCTTGTGCGGTCCACATGTAGGCCCTGCGCCTTGTGTCGTCGGGTGGTGCGCGGTGCCTGCGGGCGGGTTTGATGCTGGACCGGACCGGGCGCATTGGGTAAGGCTCGCGCCGTCAATCTGGAGGAAGATCATGTCCGGACACGGGCCCGCGCAACCGATGACCGCTCGCCGCTCGGGGCCGCTGAAGGGGCGTGCCGAGATCCCCGGCGACAAGTCGATCAGCCACCGCGCGCTGATCCTCGGCGCCATGGCGGTGGGCGAGACGCGGATCACGGGTCTTCTCGAGGGGCAGGACGTGCTCGACACCGCGAAGGCCATGCGCGCCTTCGGCGCCGAGGTGATCCAGCACGGGCCGGGCGCCTGGTCGGTGCATGGGGTGGGCGTGGGGGGCTTCACCGAGCCCGCCGAGGTGATCGACTGCGGCAATTCCGGCACCGGCGTGCGGCTGGTGATGGGGGCGATGGCTACCTCGCCGCTGACCGCGACCTTCACCGGCGATGCCTCGCTCCGCAAGCGGCCCATGGGGCGGGTGACCGATCCGCTGGCTCTGTTCGGCACGCGCGCCTACGGGCGCAAGGGCGGGCGGCTGCCGATGACGCTCGTGGGCGCCGCCGATCCGGTGCCGGTGCGCTATACGGTGCCGGTGCCCTCGGCGCAGGTGAAATCGGCGGTTCTTCTGGCCGGGCTGAACGCGCCCGGGCAGACGGTCGTGATCGAGCGCGAGGCGACGCGGGACCATTCCGAGCGGATGCTGCGCGGCTTCGGCGCCGAACTCAGCGTCGAGACGGGGCCCGAGGGGCAGGTCATCACCCTGACCGGGCAGCCGGAGCTTCGGCCGCAGACGGTGGCGGTTCCGCGCGATCCGTCCTCGGCGGCCTTTCCGGTCTGCGCGGCGCTGATCGTCGAGGGATCCGAGATCCTGGTGCCGGGGGTGAGCCGCAATCCCACCCGGGACGGGCTCTATGTGACGCTGCTCGAGATGGGCGCAGACATCGCCTTCGAGAACGAGCGCGAGGAGGGCGGCGAGCCGGTGGCCGACCTGCGCGTGCGGGCCTCGGCCCTCAAGGGCGTGGAGGTGCCGCCCGAGCGCGCGCCCTCGATGATCGACGAATATCCGATCCTGTCGGTGGTGGCGGCCTTTGCCGAGGGCTTGACGATCATGCGCGGCGTGAAGGAGCTGCGCGTGAAGGAGAGCGACCGGATCGACGCGATGGCGCGGGGGCTTGAGGCCTGCGGCGTGCGGATCGAGGAGGACGAGGATACGCTGATCGTCCATGGCATGGGCCGGGTGCCGGGCGGGGCCACCTGCGCCACCCATCTCGATCACCGGATCGCCATGAGCTTCCTCGTGCTCGGCATGGCGGCGGAGGCGCCGGTGACCGTCGACGACGGCTCGCCTATCGCGACCTCCTTCCCTGCCTTCATCGATCTGATGGCGGGTCTCGGAGCGGATCTGGCGGCGGGCTGAGCAGGCGGCGGCGGGGGCTTCGCGCCCCCGCACCCCCGCGGGATATTTGGACCAGAATGAAAGGCCGGGGAATGCGCTTCACGGTGGCGATCGACGGGCCGGCGGCGGCCGGCAAGGGCACGATCTCGCGGGCGGTCGCGGCGCATTTCCGCTTTGCGCATCTGGATACGGGGCTGCTCTATCGCGCGGTGGGGGTGAAGGTGACCGAAGGCGCCGATCCGGTGGCGGCGGCCGAGGGGCTCGATCTTGCCGATCTCGCGCGGGGCGATCTGCGCTCGGCCGAGGCGGGGCAGGCCGCGAGCCGGGTGGCCGCGCTGCCCGAGGTGCGGGCGGCCCTCGTGGCCTTCCAGCGGAGTTTCGCGCGGCGCGAGGGCGGGGCGGTGCTCGACGGGCGGGACATCGGCACCGTGATCTGCCCGGAGGCGGAGGTGAAGCTCTTCGTGACGGCCTCGGACGAGGAGCGCGCGCGGCGGCGCTGGCTCGAACTGGCGGCAAAGGGCGGCGCGCAGAGCGAGGCCGAGATCCTGGCCGATCTGCGCGAGCGCGACCGGCGCGACCGCGAGCGGGAGGCCGCGCCGCTCCGGCCTGCCCCCGATGCGCTCTTGCTCGACACGACGGAACTGACTATAGACGCCGCAGTGAACAAGGCGATCGAAGCCATCGAACTGAGGCAGGCGCAGGGTCGGGAGTAATCCTCGGCCCTCATTGCCGTGAGGCGGCCCTGTTCGCCGCGATGCGAAAAGACCGGCGGAGCCAACCGCCAGGCCCGTGAAATGACGTGAAAAGGATAACTGACTGCATGTGCGCTAAAGCAACCATGGAAGAATTCGAGGCCCTCCTGAACGAGAGCCTCCAGATCGACACCCCCCAGGAGGGGTCGGTCGTGAAGGGCAAGGTCATCGCCGTCGAAGCGGGCCAGGCCATCATCGACGTCGGCTACAAGATGGAAGGCCGCGTCGACCTGAAGGAATTCGCCGACATGTCGGGCTCGGTCGACATCTCGGTCGGGGATGAGGTCGAGGTCTATCTCGACCGGGTCGAGAATGCCCGTGGCGAGGCCGTCATCAGCCGTGACAAGGCCAAGCGCGAGGAAGCCTGGGACCGTCTCGAGAAGGCCTATGCCAACGAGACCCGCGTCGAGGGCGCGATCTTCGGCCGCGTCAAGGGCGGCTTCACCGTCGATCTCGGCGGCGCCGTGGCCTTCCTGCCCGGTTCGCAGGTCGATGTGCGCCCCGTGCGCGATGCGGGCCCCCTGATGGGCATGAAGCAGCCGTTCCAGATCCTGAAGATGGACCGTCGCCGCGGCAACATCGTCGTGTCGCGTCGCGCCATCCTCGAAGAGAGCCGCGCCGAACAGCGCGCCGAGGTCATCTCGAACCTCTTCGAAGGCCAGACCGTTGACGGCGTCGTCAAGAACATCACCGAATACGGTGCGTTCGTCGATCTCGGCGGCGTGGACGGCCTGCTGCACGTCACCGACATGGCGTGGCGCCGCGTGAACCACCCCTCGGAGATCCTGTCGATCGGCGAGACCGTGAAGGTCCAGGTCATCAAGATCAACAAGGAAACCCACCGCATCAGCCTGGGCATGAAGCAGCTCCAGTCGGATCCGTGGGATGCGGTGGAAAAAGCCTATCCGATCGGCTCGGTCCACAAGGGCCGCGTGACCAACATCACCGACTACGGCGCGTTCGTCGAGCTGGAAGCCGGTGTCGAAGGTCTGGTCCACGTCTCGGAAATGAGCTGGACCAAGAAGAACGTGCACCCCGGCAAGATCGTCTCGACCTCGCAGGAGGTGGACGTCATGGTGCTGGAAATCGACAGCGCCAAGCGCCGCGTGTCGCTCGGTCTCAAGCAGACCATGCGCAACCCGTGGGAAGTCTTTGCCGAAACCCATCCGGTCGGCACGCCGATCGAGGGCGAGGTCAAGAACATCACCGAATTCGGTCTGTTCGTGGGTCTCGAGCACGATATCGACGGCATGGTGCACCTCTCGGATCTCAGCTGGGATCAGCGCGGCGAGGAAGCCATCCAGAACTACCGCAAGGGCGACGTCGTGAAGGCGGTGGTGACCGAGGTCGACACCGACAAGGAGCGGATCTCGCTCTCGATCAAGGCGCTCGGCGACGACACCTTCTCGGAAGCCATCGAAGGCGTGAAGCGGGGCTCGGTCATCACCGTGACCGTGACGGCGATCGAGGACGGCGGCATCGAGGTCGAATACAACTCGATGAAGTCGTTCATCCGTCGTTCGGACCTGTCGCGCGACCGCGCCGACCAGCGTCCGGAGCGGTTCCAGGTGGGCGACAAGGTGGATGTCCGCGTGACCAACGTGGATGCCAAGACCCGTCGCCTCGGCCTGTCGATCAAGGCGCGCGAGATCGCCGAAGAGAAGGAAGCCGTCGAACAGTACGGTTCGTCCGATTCGGGCGCCTCGCTGGGCGACATCCTCGGCGCGGCGCTGCGCAACAGCGATCGCGGCTGAGGTCGCCTCAGAGACGATCGGAGGGCCCCGCGGCTGCGCGGGGCCTTTCGCATTTCTCCGCCCATCCCGCGGAAGTGTCCCTTATTCCACGGTTTTCCAGTTTGTGCGGCGCAGATTTTTCCTCTATCCTTCCTTGGCATAAGCGTCCGCCGAAGGCGGCTCAGGGGGGCAAGGATGATCCGATCGGAACTGATCCAGAAAATAGCCGACGAGAATCCTCACCTCACCCAGCGCCATGTCGAGCGGATCGTGAACACGGTCTTCGAGGAGATCATCGAGGCTCTGGCCCGTGGCGACCGGGTGGAGCTGCGCGGATTCGGCGCATTCTCGGTCAAGGCCCGGGATGCCAGAGTCGGCCGCAACCCGAGAACGGGTGAAGCTGTCGAAGTCGAAGACAAGAAGGTTCCCTTCTTCAAAACCGGCAAGCTGCTGCGTGATCGCCTGAATGCGAAGTGACGGCGCGGCATTGCCCCTCTGATTGGTGAGCAGGACCCCTATGATCCGTTGGTTGCGTATTCTGTTCCTCGTCGTCCTGGCGGTCGTGCTCCTGACCGTCGCGCTCGCTCACCGGGATCCGGTGACGGTGAGACTCATGCCGGATAACCTCGCGACCTTCGTGGGCACGGGCTGGTCTGCCTGGTCGATGCAGCTGCCGCTTTATGCCGTGATCTTCGGCGGCATCGTGGCCGGCCTGCTCATCGGGTTCTTCTGGGAATGGATGCGCGAGCACAAGCATCGGGCCGAAGTGCGCCGCAAGTCGCAGGAAGTGAAGACCCTCCAGCGCGAAGTCTCCACGCTCAGATCCAAGGTCGAGACCGGCACCGCCGTCGGCGTGCCGAAGAACGACGTTCTGACCGCGCTCTCGAAATCGGCCTGATGGCAGGAGTCCGCGTCAAGATCTGCGGACTGCGGACGGAGTCGGATGTGAAGGCGGCCGCGTCCTCGGGCGCGGCCTATGTCGGTCTGGTGTTCTTCCCGAAATCGCCGCGCCATCTGGAGCTTGCGCAGGCGCAGCGGCTCGCGCTCGCCGCGCCGCCGGGGGTGGCCAAGGTGGCGCTGACGGTCGACGCCAGTGACGAGACGCTCGACGCCATCGTCGAGGCGGTGCCGCTCGACATGCTGCAGCTTCACGGCGGCGAGAGCCCCGAGCGGGTGGCCGAGGTGCGGGCGCGCTACGGGCTGCCGGTCATGAAGGCCGTGGGGGTGGCGGACGAAGGCGACCTGCCGCAGATTCTCGAACAGTCGCTGGCCGCCGACCAGATCCTGATCGATGCAAAACCGCCGAAGGGCGCGGCGCTGCCCGGCGGCAATGGCCTCTCCTTCGACTGGCGGCTGATCTCGGGGCGGCACTGGATCAGGCCCTGGATGCTGGCGGGGGGGCTGACGGTCGAAAATCTGGCCGAGGCCGTCCGGCGCACGGGGGCGTCGCAGGTCGATGTCTCCTCGGGCGTCGAATCGGCGCCGGGCGTCAAGGATCCGGCCCGGATCGCGGCCTTCCTGCAGGCCGCCCGGTGATCCGCTTCCGCGACGCGCGACGCGAGGATGTGGCGGCCATCCTGGCGCTGCTCGCCGACGATGCGCTGGGGGCTCAGCGCGAGACGGCCCCGCTCGAGACCTATCTCGCGGCCTTCGACCGGATGGCCGCGGCCCCGGGGATGCTGCTGATCGTGGGCGAGCAGGAGGGCAGGGTGGTCGCCACCTATCAGCTCGCGATCCTGCCGGGCCTGTCGCTCCGGGCCGCGACGCGTGCGCTGGTCGAGGCGGTGCGGGTTGCCTCCGACCTGCGCTCGCAGGGTATCGGGGCGGATCTCATGGCCGATGCCGAGGCGCGCGCGAGGGCGGCCGGCGCCACGCTGATCCAGCTCACCACCCATCGCTCGCGCAAGCGGGCGCACCGCTTCTACGAGCGGCTCGGCTTTACCGCTTCGCACATCGGGTATAAACGGGCGCTGGACTGACAGGAGTGCGCGCCATGGCCGAGGACGGCATCAACAGCTACATGACCGGCCCCGACGAGCAGGGTCGTTTCGGCATCTTCGGCGGACGCTTCGTGTCCGAGACGCTGATGCCGCTGATTCTCGATCTCGAAGCGCGCTATGAACATGCCAAGACCGACCCGGATTTCTGGGCCGAGATGGACGACCTGTGGAAGAACTACGTCGGTCGTCCCTCGCCGCTCTATTTCGCGCCGCGGCTGACCGAGCATCTCGGCGGGGCGAAGATCTATCTCAAGCGCGACGAGCTGAACCATACCGGCGCGCACAAGATCAACAATGTGCTGGGCCAGATCATCCTCGCCCGCCGCATGGGCAAGACCCGGATCATCGCCGAGACGGGCGCGGGCCAGCATGGCGTGGCGACGGCGACGGTCTGCGCCAAGTTCGGGCTGAAATGCGTGGTCTACATGGGCGCGCACGATGTCGAACGGCAGGCGCCGAACGTGTTCCGCATGCGGCTGCTGGGCGCCGAGGTGGTGCCGGTGACCTCCGGGCGCGGCACGTTGAAGGATGCGATGAACGACGCGCTGCGCGACTGGGTCACCAACGTGCGCGACACCTTCTACTGCATCGGCACCGTGGCGGGCCCGCATCCCTATCCGGCGATGGTGCGCGACTTCCAGTCGATCATCGGCCGCGAAGTGCGCTGGCAGCTGGCCGAGCAGGAAGAGGGCCGCCTGCCCGACACGCTCGTGGCCGCCATCGGCGGCGGGTCGAACGCCATGGGGCTGTTCCATCCGTTCCTCGACGATCCGTCGGTGCGGATCGTCGGCGTCGAGGCCGGAGGCAAGGGCGTCGACGACCGGATGGAACATTGTGCCTCGCTGACCGGCGGACGTCCGGGCGTGCTGCACGGCAACCGGACCTATCTGCTGCAGGATGCCGACGGCCAGATCCTCGAGGGCTTCTCGATCTCGGCCGGGCTCGACTATCCGGGCATCGGGCCCGAACATGCATGGCTCCATGACACGGGCCGGGCGGAATATGTCTCGATTACCGATGCCGAGGCGCTGGAGGCGTTCCAGCTCTGCTGTGCGCTCGAAGGGATCATTCCCGCGCTCGAGCCGTCGCACGCGCTGGCCCATGTCATCAAGATCGCGCCGACGCTGCCGCGCGACCATATCATCGTGATGAACATGTGCGGGCGGGGCGACAAGGACATCTTCACCGTGGCGAAGCATCTGGGCTTCGACATGAAGATCTGACCGCGCGCGGGGGGCTGTCTGCCCCCCGGCCCGGCCCTTCGGGCCGGTCTCCCCCCGAGGATATTTTTCCAGAGTGAGAGCCGCGCGGCTCAGGCGAGGTCGATCGCATAGAGTTTGAGCACCTCGAGCGGGACCACCTCGAGCGTGCGGCGGTGGGTGGCGCCGAGGCGCACCCGGGGGGCGGCGCCCTCCTCGTGGGCCTGCAGGAACCGGCCGGCGCAGAGGCACCAGCGGTCGCCGGGCTTCAGCCCCCGGAAGCCGAATTCGGGCCTGGGCGTCGAGAGATCGTTGCCGAGATATTTCGACAGGGCGAGGAATTCGGCCGTCATCAGCGCGCAGACCGTGTGCATCCCGCGGTCTGTGGCGCCCGTGTCGCAGCAGCCGTTACGGAAGAAGCCGGTGACCGGGTCGGTCCCGCAGCTTTCGAGCGGTGCGCCCAGCACGTTGATCGAGGCTTCCATCATGGTTCGTCTCCCTTTCGCGCCACTCTGCCCGAGCGGGGCGGTGCTGCGAAGGACAAACTGGCGGACCGGGCTTCGGGTTTCTCCGGAGAGGGCAGGGCGGCGAAGGCCGCGGCCGCCCCCGCCGGAGTGATTGCACTTTCCGCGCGATCCGGGAACAACGGGAGGACAGGCCGCAGGGGCCGCAGCCGGGGAGCTTCGCCGATGTATGACTATGCCGTGCTCTGGGAATGGGTGATGATCGCCGCCCGCTGGACGCATGTCATCACGGCCATCGCCTGGATCGGCTCGTCCTTCTATTTCATCGCGCTCGACCTCGGCCTGCGCAAGACGCCCTCGCTGCCGCCGCTCGCCCATGGCGAGGAGTGGCAGGTGCATGGCGGCGGCTTCTATCACATCAACAAATATCTCGTCGCGCCGGACTTCCTGCCCGAGCATCTGACCTGGTTCAAATGGGAAAGCTATGCGACCTGGCTCTCGGGCTTCGCCATGCTGGTGCTGCTCTACTATGTCGGGGCCGAGCTCTTTCTCATCGATCCCACGGTGATGGAACTGTCGGTCTGGCAGGCGGTGGCCCTGTCGCTCGCCTCGCTGGGCGGCGGCTGGCTGGTCTATGACGGGCTCTGCCGCTCGCCGGTGGGACGGCATCCGACGGCGCTGATGATCCTCCTGTTCGGCGTGCTGGTCGCGATGGCCTGGGGTTATACGCAGGTCTTCTCGGGACGGGCGGCGCTCCTGCATCTGGGGGCCTTCACCGCCACCATCATGAGCGGGAATGTCTTCCTGACCATCATGCCGAACCAGCGGATCGTGGTGTCCGACCTCAAGGCCGGGCGGCGGCCGGACCCGAAATACGGCGAGATCGCCAAGCAGCGCAGCACGCACAACAACTATCTGACGCTGCCGGTGATCTTCCTCATGCTGTCGAACCATTACCCGCTGATCTTCGCCACCGAGTTCAACTGGCTGATCGCCTCGCTGGTCTTCCTGATGGGGGTGACGATTCGGCACTGGTTCAACTCCCGTCACGCGCGCAAAGGCAACCCGCACTGGACATGGGCGGCGACGGCGGTGATCTTCCTCGTGATCGCCTGGCTCTCGACCGCGCCGATGCGGGGCGTGCCGGAGGAGGCGGCGCTCGGCGGCAGGGCTGCGCGCTTCGCAGCCGCCGACGGATTCGCGGAAGTGACGGACATCGTGACGGGGCGCTGTTCGATGTGCCATGCGGCCGAGCCGGGCTGGGACGGCCTTCACTGGCCGCCGAAGAACGTGCGGCTCGAGACGGCCGCGCAGATCGCCCACGAAGCGCGGCGGATCTATCTGCAGGCCGGGATCACCCATGCCATGCCGCCCGGCAACCTCAGCTACATGGAGCCCGAGGAGCGGGCCGCCATCGTGCGCTGGTATCGATCGGTGGCGGGCTGACGGTTCGAGGACAGCCGTAGCGCGCCTGGATAAATCGGGTTCGGCTTAATCCGTCCTTAAACTGACTCGCGTCTTCTGGGGCGACCGGAAGAACGAGGTCGCCGAACGTGACTGTCCTGAGCCCATCCTTACCGCATGCGGCCGGTATCGACGCCGCCCTGGTCGAGAATCCCTGGCTCGGCCTCCGGCGGAGCGGCCGATATTTCCAGAATGCCGAGACGGAGGCGCTCTTTGCCCGCGCGCTGGGATATGCCCGGGCCGGCGTCTGCGTCCATCTCGCCGGACCGGCAGGCCTCGGCAAGACGACGCTCGCGCTGCGCATCGCGCAGGCGCTCGGGCGGCCCGTGGCCTTCATGACCGGCAACGAATGGCTCGGCAGCCGCGACTTCATCGGCGGCGAGATCGGCCAGACCGTCACCAGCGTCGTGGACCGCTATATCCAGAGCGTCCGGCGCACCGAACAGAGCGCGCGGATCGACTGGAAGGAGTCGATTCTCGGGCAGGCCATGCGGTGCGGCCAGACCTTTATCTACGACGAATTCACCCGTGCCTCGCCCGAGGCGAATGCCGCGCTTCTCTCGGTGCTCGAAGAGGGGGTGCTTGTCTCGACAGACGGCGCGAGCCGGCACCAGTATATCGAGGCGCATCCCGACTTCCGCGTCCTGCTGACCTCGAACCCGCATGAGTATCAGGGGGTCAAGGCAGCCCCCGACGCCCTGATCGACCGGATGGTGACCCTGCGGCTCGAGGAGCCTTCGGCGCCCACGCTCGCGGGCATCGTCGCGCTGCGCAGCGGCCTCGATCCCGCCACGGCGCGCCGCATCGTGGATCTGATCCTGTCCGTCCAGCGCTCGGGCGAGATGCAGGCGCCGCCGTCGATGCGCACGGCCATTCTCGTCGCCCGGCTCGCCGCGCCACTGCGTCTCGCGGGCCGGCTGAGCGACGCGGCCTTGGCCGAGATCGCCGCGGACGTGCTGAGGGGCCGCGGCCTCGAGGCCGATGCGGCCGCGTTCGAGGCAAAGTTGGCCGCCCCCACGCCAGGAGAGACCGCCCGATGAAGAGCCCGAAAGCGACCTCGGCCCGGCGGCCATGCAGGACGTCCCCGGCCCTCGCCCGGACACCGAAGGAGGCGGCGATGCATCTGGTGCGGCTCGAGTTCGACGTCAGCCGGCTCGAGAAGGCGCTGGAGGCTGCCCGGAGCCGGATGGCCCGCTGCGCGCAGGATCTGGAGCGGCGTAAGCGCGAGCGCGAGATCCTGCTCGCCCTGCTGGGCCGCTGAGGGGGAAGGACGGATGATGGATCAGCCCAAGACCCTCGCCTTCAGCGCCGAGCCCGGTCAGGCCGCCCTGACGATGCTCGAAGTCATCGCCGTGGCGCGGCGGGCCTTCACCACCATGAACGGCGGCCGCATCGACGCGGTGGCGAACTGCGCGCAGACCGAGGGCGGCGACTGGCGCGTCGTGATCGACGTGATCGAAAGCGCGGCCAAGATCGGGCGCAACGACCTGCTCTGTGCCTACGAGATCCGGGTGACGCCGCAGGGCCGCGTCGGCGGCTTCCAGCGCCTCGGGCGCTACCACCGCGAGGAGGGCGCGCCGTCATGAGCTTTCAGATGCAGAGCCCGCTCCAGCAGGACAGTCTGGCCGACGTCCTCGAGCGGATCCTCGACAAGGGGATCGTGATTGCCGGCGACATTTCGATCTCGCTGGTGGGGATCGAGCTCCTGACGATCCGCCTGCGCCTTCTGGTCGCCACCGTCGACAAGGCGCGGGAGATGGGGATCAACTGGTGGGAGAGCGATCCTCGCCTCTGCATCACGCAGGCGCCTGCCTCCGACGGTTCGGCCGCCCTGCTGGACCGGCTCGAGCGGATCGAGACCCAGATCGGGCAACTGGCCGCAGCACGCGAGGGATGAGATGAGCGACGAGAAGAAGCCGGGCCCCGGCAGGACGACCGCTGACATCGAGCTGAGGTTCGGCCGCCTCCTCAGCGCGCTCGGCAGCGCCCTTTCCGACATGACAGGTCGCCTCGAGTCGGGCCAGAGCAGGGAGATCCGGCGGGACCACACGATCGACGTCGGGATGGGCCCGATCCGCACCGAGACGCGCATCCGCGTGCGGTACGCCTCCGACTTCGGCAACGCGGAACCCGAACCGGGCCCGGTGCCTGAGGAGACCGCCGAGAGACCACCTGCGCCCGCGCGGCCCATTCTGGCGGACATCGCGACGGTGGGCCGGACGTGGCAGCTTCAGGCGGATTTACCTGGTGTTGCCGAGGAGGACCTCACTCTGGAGCTCGACGCAGGCGATCTCCTGATTTCGGCCGAAGGGAGCGGCCGGCGTTACGAGGGGCGGTTCCCCCTCCCGCCCGGCGTCGGGCTCGCCGACATCCGGATCTCGCTCAAGAGCGGCATCCTTGACCTGACCGCCCCGCTTCCGGAGGCGCCATGATCTATCTCTACGGCCTGCTCGAGGAACCCGCCTCCGGCCACGAGGTGCTTGCCGGCATGGCGGGGGTCACGGGGCCCATCGCACTCGCGAGGCTTCCAGGAGGCATCCTGATCTACAGTTCCGCCACAGAGGCCGACATTCTGCCGCGGCGCCGCCTGCTCCTGGCGCATACCCGGGTGCTCGAGGCGGCGGCCTGGTTCGGCAACTTGCTTCCGATGCGGTTCGGGATGATGGCATCGACCCTCGCCGAGGTCGCGGCCATGCTGGCGTCGCGCCTGACCGAACTCTGCGCCGCCTTCGACCGCGTGCGCGGCCGGGTGGAACTCGGTCTGCGCCTGTCGTTTCCCCGAGAACCGGCGCTCGCCGCTACCCTCGCCACCGCGCCCGACCTTGCGGCGGAGCGGGCGCGGCTTCTGGCCCTGCGCAGGCCCGATCCCATGGCACAGGCCGAGTTCGGGCGCCGACTGGCAGAGCGGCTGGATGCCCGGCGGGGAGAGACGCAACGTCTCCTCTTCCAGAGCCTCCGTCCGCTTTGGGTCGATCATCGTCTGCGGGTGCCGGACTCCGACGTTCAGGTCATTGCCGTCGATGTGTTGGTCGAGGACGGAGCCCAGGATCGCCTGGCTGCCGCGCTTGTGAAAGCCGCGGCAGATTGCAGCTTCGCCCCGACAGCCGAACCGTCCGTTCGAGTGATAGGACCGGTGCCCCTGTTCAATTTTGTCGATCTGGTTCTCTCTCCCCGCCGCGAAGAGGTTGCCTGATGGGCCTGCTCACCTCTCTCCTGACGCTGCCGTTTCGGGGTCCGTTCGACGGAACCCTGTGGATTGCCGCCCGCATCGGCGAGGCTGCCGAACAGAGTTGGAACGATCCCGCTGCGCTGCGGGCGGCTCTGGTGGAAGCCGAGCGGCAACTGCTCGCGGGCGAGCTTTCCGAGGAGACCTACGACGCCATTGAACTCGATCTTCTCGAGCGGCTCAAAGGAACGGCGAGATGAGATTTCCGGCGGTGAAAGTGAAAGGGCCGAAGGCTGGTTCGCGCGGCTGCGCGCCCTCAGGCCAGCAAATCCCAGCAAGGCTCGCGATTCCTCGTGGCGGTGCCACACGAGACACATCGTTCCGCACCCCCGTCGAGGACCTGTTGCTGGAAGGAGAAGCTGCCATCGCGGATGGTCTGAACGTTCTGCAGGCATTGCAGTGCTTCGCGGCCACTCGAGAATGCATGATCTTTTCGCTTGAAAGGGGCGCGTGATGAGGCTCCGGGAAGTCGTCGCCGTGCTAGAGGGCCATCCGCCTTCCGTCCTGCCCGAAGGCACCGAGGCCATTTGCGAGGCGGGCTTGACCGCCATCCTCGGTATGCCACCCGGGCTGCTGAGCGGTCGCCGCGCGCTTCTGGAACATGCTGCCTGCAGGCAGGCGGTGCTCGAGCGACTGATGGCCTTCGGCACGGTTCTGCCCGTCCTCACCGGCAATTGCCTGACACCAGCCGAAGCCGCCGCCGCGCTTGCGGCAAACAGCCCGCGGCTCAGACAGGAGCTGCGGCGTCTCGCCGGACGGGTGCAGTTTCAGGTTCTCGTCCAATGGCACGCGGCGCTGGTTCCGAAACGCACGGACCCCGACGAGACGGCCGAAGACCTTCGGCTCAGGTTCACTCACCGGATTGCGGACGCCCTGGCGCGGGTGGCGGAGCGGCACGTCAATCTCCCGCTGCGGGAAGATATGCTTGCCAACCAGGCACTTCTTCTGCTGCAGACCCGCACCGACGATCTTGACCGATCTCTCGAGCAGATTGATGCGCTCTGGACAGAGGGGCTCAGGATCCGCCGGATCGGCCCGTCGCCGCCCGTTTCCTTCGCCAGTCTCAACTTCCGCAGAGTATCTTCGGCAGCGATCCGCCGCGCCCGTCACCGGTTCGATCTGGAAGGGCCAGTTGATCCGATCCGCCTCCGGGCGCTCCGGCGCGACCTTCTGCTGCGCGCGTCAGAGGCCGAGCGGGCAGAAATTCTTGCCGCGGCCGCCGTGCTGGATCTGCTCACACGATGCGCCGCATCGGGTGGAGACCTGCATCTGGTGCGTATCTGGTCAGAAGGTCAGGCCGTGCCCTCCGATCTGGAGGACGCCGCATGAGCGGCCTCCTTCTTCTGGGAGTGGTCTCCGGCCTTGGGATCAGCCCCGCGATCACCTCTCCGCACCTGCGTCTGGACGGTGACGGCTACGCGGCGATTCTCCTGTCGCTTGATCGTCTGCCCCCGGATCCCGCTTCGCCTGACTGGGCCGTGCAGGCCGCTCTTGCGCAGAACGCCATCCTGTCCGCCTATGCCGCGACCGAGGATGTCCTCCCGGTCGCTCTCGGGGCGGCCTTTACTGGTATTGCCGCCGTGAAGCGCCATCTGGACGCCGAACGTGCAACCCTTGATGCCGGAATGGAACGGTTGGCGGGCCGGGCGGAGTATGTCGCGCAATTGATCGCGGAACAGGTCGCGGACGGGGCCGCGCCAGCTCCGGCCTCGGGATCCGCCTTCCTCAAGGCCCGCTCCGCTCGTCACGAGCAGAGACGTCATCTGGCGCGCGAGCGAACCGGCTTTGCGAGAGCCACGGCCGAAGAGCTGGCCTCGCTGTCCTGCTCGGCGTCGGCGCGTCCATTGAAGCCCGACGGGCCGCTGCTTGATCTCTCCCTTCTTGTCGCGCGGGATCGGGTGCCAGGCCTGCTGGAGGCCGCAGAGGCCTCTTCCCGTGCCGGATCTCGCCTCGCCCTTTCCGTCCGATTGATCGGCCCCTGCGCTCCCTTTTCCTTCCTGCCGGAGACCCGCGGTCATGACTGACTCAGCCCCGACCCTCCAGTTCGCGACGGCGGAGGAAGCGCTGCAAAGCAGCGAAACGCGCCTCGTCGATGTGGTGGATGCCCTTCTGTCACAAGGCATCGCGATCCGGGGGGAGCTTTGGCTTACGATTGCGGATGTGGATCTCGTCTTCCTCGGGCTCGACCTGCTGCTGGCGAACCCGGATAGGCTGCAATGCAGAGTGCCGGACGCAGCATGATACCCATCGGCCTCGCTCGCGCAGGACCTGTTCCGGCGACCTGCTGCGCGCTTTCCTGCGCGGGGCTTCACCTCGTCTGCGCTCCGCACGACATGGCGGGCGATGCGCGCAGCCGCGTTCGGCTGCATCTGGCTGCGATGCGGGACTGCGAGACCTTCCTGCCGTTTCCACCCGCGGCCACAATTGCCGTCGATGAGGCGATCGCCTGGTGTGGAAGGCGGACGAATGCGCTCGCCGAAGAGATCGATCGTTTCAGCCGGCAGCGGCAACTGACGGTGTCGGCGCGGCTGATTGCCCCCCTTTTGCCCGATGCAGCCGCGTCTGGGGCGGGCTGGCTGCGCGCCCGCCGGGATGCCTCCGCGCATCAGGCGCGGCTGCGCACGGTGCTCATGCAGATCATGTCGCTGCTCGGAGAGGTTCGCTGCATCCCGGGGCGGCTTCAGGACGAAGTTCAGGTCAATCTTTTGGTTCCGGCGGCAGAGACGCATCCTGTGCTTCACGAGCTTCGCGAACGCCTGCGGGTGGGCGATGCCCTCTGGTCCGCCTGCACCGTGACAGGCCCTTGGCCGCCTTACGCCTTCATCAGTTGGGAGACAGCATGACATATCCTTTTCCTCCGCTCCTGCTGCGCGACGACCGCTTGCCTCCGACGGAGGCCCCGGTCACGGCGCCCCGCATCGCGCTCGACCCGGACCGGCTCGAGCATGATCTGGCCCGTATTCTGCTGGGGCTGATGGAGATGCTGAGGCAGATCATGGAGTTGCAGGCGATCCGCAGGATGGAGGCGGGCTCGCTGAGCGAGAGTCAGCAAGAGCAGCTTGGCACGACACTGATGCGGGCCGAGGCGGCCATCCACGAGATGGCGGCCCGTTTCGGCCTGACGCCCGCGGATCTCTCGCTCGATCTGGGCCCGCTGGGGCGGACGATCTGAAGCAAGAAACTCTGCATTAACCAGCTTCCACTACCTTCGGCGAGAAGACAGGGAGTGAAGCCAATGCTCGCCATGAGCCCCCCGAAGCCGGCCGTCGAGCTGGATCGCCACATCGATCTGGACCAGGCCCATGCCGTGGCGAGCGGCGGCGCGCGGATTGTCCTTGCCCCTCCGGCGCGCGACCGGTGCCGTGCGTCCGAAGCGCGGCTCGGCGCTGTCATCCGCGAGGCGCGCCATGTCTACGGACTGACAACCGGCTTCGGTCCCCTTGCGAACCGCCTGATCTCAGGTGAGAATGTCCGAACGCTGCAGGCCAATCTTGTCCATCATCTGGCCAGCGGCGTGGGACCGGTGCTTGACTGGACGACGGCGCGCGCCATGGTTCTGGCGCGTCTGGTGTCGATCGCTCAGGGAGCCTCCGGTGCCAGCGAGGGGACCATCGCTCGCCTGATCGACCTGCTCAATTCCGAGCTCGCTCCGGCCGTTCCCAGCCGCGGCACGGTGGGCGCGTCGGGTGACCTGACACCGCTTGCGCATATGGTGCTCTGCCTCCAGGGCCGGGGAGACTTCCTGGACCGGGACGGGACGCGGCTTGACGGCGCAGAAGGGCTCCGGCGCGGACGGCTGCAACCGCTCGATCTCTCCCATCGCGATGCACTGGCGCTGGTCAACGGGACCTCCGCCATGACCGGGATCGCGCTGGTGAATGCTCACGCCTGCCGCCATCTCGGCAACTGGGCGGTGGCGTTGACGGCCCTGCTTGCGGAATGTCTGAGAGGCCGGACCGAGGCATGGGCCGCGGCACTGTCCGACCTGCGGCCGCATCCCGGACAGAAGGACGCCGCAGCGAGGCTGCGCGCCCGCGTGGACGGCAGCGCGCGGGTGGTCCGGCACGTCATTGCCGAGCGGAGGCTCGACGCCGGCGATATCGGGACGGAGCCGGAGGCGGGGCAGGATGCCTACAGCCTGCGCTGCGCTCCGCAGGTTCTCGGGGCGGGCTTCGACACGCTCGCATGGCATGACCGGGTGCTGACGATCGAGCTGAACGCGGTGACCGACAATCCGGTGTTTCCGCCCGATGGCAGCGTGCCCGCCCTGCACGGGGGCAATTTCATGGGCCAGCATGTGGCGCTGACGTCCGATGCGCTCGCCACGGCCGTCACCGTTCTGGCGGGCCTTGCGGAGCGCCAGATTGCACGTCTGACAGATGAAAGGCTGAACCGTGGGCTGCCCCCCTTCCTCCACCGGGGCCCCGCCGGGTTGAATTCCGGCTTCATGGGCGCACAGGTGACGGCGACCGCGCTCCTGGCCGAGATGCGAGCCACGGGACCTGCCTCGATCCATTCGATCTCCACGAACGCCGCCAATCAGGATGTGGTCTCGCTTGGGACCATCGCCGCGCGCCTCTGCCGCGAGAAGATCGACCGTTGGGCGGAGATCCTTGCGATCCTCGCTCTCTGTCTTGCACAAGCTGCGGAGCTGCGCTGCGGCAGCGGCCTAGACGGGGTGTCTCCCGCGGGGAAGAAGCTGGTGCAGGCCCTGCGCGAGCAGTTCCCGCCGCTTGAGACGGACCGGCCCCTGGGACAGGAAATTGCCGCGCTTGCTACGCACCTCTTGCAGCAATCTCCCGTCTGAGCGCGGCCTCAGGTCGTGGCGGGATCCACCGTGAGGCCTACAGCCTCGGCATATTTGAGCCAGGTCTCGATCGACGCCACGACGGCACGGACCTCGATGGCGATCAGCTCGATCCCGACGAGGGATACACGCACGAAGGCATCGATCACGACGCCCTTGTCCAGAATGCGATCGATGACTTCCGCAATCGAAGCGGAGGCAACGCTTTTCTCAATGGCCATTATCTTCCTCGATATCTTGCAGGGTTGTCCGCTGATGCGGTCCCCACAGAGTTACCGGCAAAAGGTCAAACGGGAATGAACAGGTAAGATGCAGGATAACCGGACGGGGGCGCATGGATCGGGATGCCGGGAGCGTCTTGCCCCTGCCGAAGCGGGCAAGCTGTGGACGCGCTCGGCACGACCCCCGTCGCGGAGCCGCGGCACCCGGCTCGGTTCAGGCGGAGAAGGAGAAGCGCGTCTCCTGGCGGAAGGTTTCGCCCGGGGCGAGGGTGATCGGGGGGAACTCCGGCCGGTTCGGCGCGTCCGGCCAGAGCTGCGGCTCGAGCGCAATGGCGTCGAAGGCCCGGAGCGGTCGGCCCCCGTGGCCCGCGAAGGGCATGCTGTCGATCTCGCGGCCGGTATAGACCTGCAGGCCCGGGGCGGTGGTGGCGAGAGTGAGACGGACGCCCGACCGGCCGGTGAGGCGCGCCACCTCGGTCAGGTCTCGCTGCGCACTGGCGAGGCAGAAATTGTGGTCGATCCCCTCGGTCTCTCCGAGGGGGCGGCCCGCGCGGAAGTCCATCGCTCCGGATACGGGGCGGATCTCGCCCGTAGGCAGGCCGGCCTCGACCGGAAGCCAGTGCTCCGCCGCGATCTGCAGCTGCTGGCCGCCGATCCCGGGCTCGGGATCGAGGGTCCAGTAGCTGTGGTTGGCGAGGTTCATCAGCGTCGGCGCATCCGTGACCGCGGTCAGGATCAGCCGGAGCGTCGCGGGCGGGTCCAGCACGAACTCGGCCTCGAGCCGCCGGTTGCCGGGAAATCCGTCGATGCCGTCCGCGAGTTCGAGCCGCAGGAGCGCGCGGCCCGCCTCGACCTCGACCGGCTGCCAGTGCCGGGCATGGGTTCCCGCCGCCCCGGAATGGAGGAGCGTCCGGCCCTCGTTCGGCACGAAGCGGGTCGGCCGGCCATTGATGCAGGCCCGGGCGCCGCCGATGCGGTTCGCGACCGGACCGACGATGGCGCCGAACCAGCGGAGCGGTCCGAGATAGGCCGCGAGGTCGGACGCGCCTGCCGTGAGCGGCCAGTCGATCCCGGCCAGACGCAGGTCCTGCAGGATGGCGCCTCGGTCGAGCAGGGCCAGGCGGAGGTCGCCTGCGGCCAGGGCGATGCGCTGGACGGGCCGCCCGTCAGGGGCGGTTCCGAAGCGGGTGAGGGTCATGGGCGCCTCCGGTGCAGGCGGGCAGGCTGCGCCGGAGGCCGCGCGAGATCAAGGGGCGACGCAGGACAGGATGCCGTCGGCGAGGCCGCGGATCAGGTTCGCGTAGAGCTGCGGGCCCGGTTCGAGCGTGCTGCCCGACGGATCGAGCGCCGGGCCGGCCTTCGCGCCCGTCTCCTGCGCGATCTGCCGGGCGAGCTTCGCGTCATGCTGCGCCTCCGGGAAGATGCAGCGCGGGGTGCCCGCCATCTCCGCGCGCAGGTCCGCGAGGTGCGCCGCCCCCGGCGCGGCCGCATCGCCTGCCGAGACGCTGCCCTGCACGGTCAGCCCGTAGTGGCCGGCGAAGTAGCCGTAGGCATCGTGGAAGACGTAGAAGGGCTGGTTCCGCGCCTCGTCCAGCCTTGCGGCCGTTTCGCGGTCGAGCTCGGCCAGCGCTGCCCGGGCGGCCTCGGCATTGGCGGCGTAGGTCGCCGCATTCTCGGGATCGAGGTGGCCCAGTTCGCGCGCGACAGCCGTCAGCCAGAGCTGCGCATTCTCGGGATCGAGCCAGGCATGGGGGTCGAGGCCCGTATGGCTGTGGCCCTCATGTTCGCCGTGATCGTGCGCTTCGTCGCCGTGGGTGTGGCCCTCGTCCGCGTGATCGTGCGCTTCGCCGGCGTGGCCCTCGTCCGCGTGCTCGTGCCCTTCGCCGGCGTGATCGTGGTCCTCGTCCGCATGGTCATGGCCGTGCCCAGCATGGTCGTGTGCCGCGCCTTCGCCGAAGTCCTGCAGATGCGTGCCCGCGACCTGCATGAGACGCAGCTCCTCGCCCTTGCGGCCCTCGAGCGCGCGCTCGAGCCAGCGGGTCATCTCCGGTCCGATCCAGACCACCAGATCGGCATTGGCCAGCGCGCGCGCCTGACTCGGGCGCAACTGGAAGGAATGCGGATCCGCTCCCTGGCCCAGCAGGAGGTCCGGCTCTCCGAGATCGCCCATCACCTGCGCCACCAGCGAATGGACCGGCGGCAGGTCCGTCACCACGCGCGGCACTTCGGCCAGGGCCGGGCCCGCGAGCAGGCTGGCGAGAGCGACTGATATGGTATAACGCATGGTCTGCCTTTCCTTGAGATGGGCGCAGATGTATTACGTTATATCATAACGCGTCAATGGGGGAGAGGATGACCGCCGATACCGGAGGCACCGCGGCATTCGCGCCGCACGATCACAGCCGTTGTGCGGCCTCGATCCTCGCCCATGCCGAGGAGGCCACGGCCGCGGCCGGGGCTCGCCTGACGCCGGTGCGCCGGCGCACGCTCGAGATCCTCCTCGAAGAACACCGGGCGCTCGGCGCCTACGAGGTGCTGGAGCGGCTGGCGCAGGAGGGTTTCGGAAACAAGCCGCCCGTGGCCTATCGTGCGCTCGACTTCCTCGTCGAGCAGGGGCTCGCGCATCGGATCCGCCGGCTCAACGCTTTCACCGCCTGCATGCATCCGGGCGAGGCCCATGCGCCCGCCTTCCTGATCTGCAGCCGCTGCGGCGTGGTGGCCGAGGCGCCGGCCGAGCCGGTGCGGGCCGCGCTGGATGCGGCGGCCGCGCAGCTCGGCTTCGAGATCGAGCGGACGAACATCGAGGCCGTGGGCCTCTGCCCCGCCTGCCGGGAGGCCGCATGACCCTGATCGCCGCCCATCATCTCGCCGTGCGGCGGGGGCGGGACGAGATCCTGTCGGACGTGAGCCTGTCGGTCGCGCCCCGCGAGATCGTGACCATCGTGGGCCCGAACGGCTCGGGCAAGAGCACGCTCCTGCGCGCCCTCCTGGGGATCCTGCCCGCCGCCGCGGGCCGCGTGAGCCGCAGGCCGGGGCTCCGGATCGGCTATGTGCCGCAGAGGCTGCAGGTCGACGGGACGCTGCCGCTCACTGCCGCGCGCTTCCTGTCGCTGCCGCGCAGGCGCGCCCCTGCCGAGGTCGCCGCGGCGCTGGAGAGGGTGGGCGTGCCCGAGGTGGCGGACCGTCAGCTCGCCGATCTTTCGGGCGGGCAGTTCCAGCGGGTCCTTCTGGCGCGCGCGCTTCTGACCGAGCCGGAGCTGCTGATGCTCGACGAGCCGACGCAGGGGCTCGACCAGCCGGGCGAGGCGGCCTTCTACCGGCTGATCGAAGAGGTGCGCTCCACCACCGGCGCCGCGATCCTGATGGTGAGCCACGATCTGCATGTGGTGATGGCGGCGTCGGACCGGGTGATCTGCCTCAACCGCCATGTCTGCTGCGAGGGCACGCCGCGCGTGGTCTCGAATGCGCCGGAATATCGCGCGCTCTTCGGCCACGGCACCCAGGGGGCGCTCGCGCTCTACCGCCACGAACACGATCACGACCATACGCACGATCATTCCCATCATGCTTGACGACTTCCTCATCCGCGCGGCGCTCGCGGGCATCGGCGTGGCGTTGGCGGCGGGGCCGCTCGGCGCCTTCGTCGTCTGGCGCCGCATGGCCTATTTCGGCGACGCGACCTCGCATGCCGCCATCCTCGGTGTGGCGCTGGCGCTCGCCACCGAACTGCCGGTGGGGCTCGGCACGCTCGCCGTGGCGCTGGTCATGGCCGCGACCGTGGCCACCTTGAGCGGCCGCGGCTGGGCCATGGACACGATGCTGGGCGTGCTCGCCCATTCCGCGCTGGCCTTCGGCCTCGTCGCGGTGAGCTTCCTGCCCTCGGTGCGCACCGATCTCTCGGCCTGGCTCTTCGGCGACATCCTCGCCGTCTCGGTGCCGGATCTGGCCTTCATCTGGGCGGGAGCGGCGCTCGTGCTGGCGCTTCTCCTCTGGCGCTGGTCGGCGCTTCTCACGGCCACGATCAATGAGGATCTGGCCGCGGCCTCCGGCATCGACCCCGCGCGCGAGCGGCTGATTCTCACCCTCGCGCTCGCGGTGACGGTGGCGGTCGCGCTGAAGGTGGTGGGGGCGCTCCTGATCTCGGCCATGCTCATCATCCCGGCCGCGGCCGCGCGCGGCCTGGCCCGCAATCCCGAGCCGATGGCGCTGCTCGCGGCCCTGATCGGCGCGGGCGCAAGCCTCGCGGGCCTTGGCGCCTCGCTGGCCTTCGACACGCCGGCAGGCCCCTCGATCGTCGCGGCTGCGGCGCTGGCCTTCCTCGTCTCGGCGCTCCTGCGGCGCGCCTGAGACCGTTCACTCTGCCCAAATATCCTGCGGGGGGCTTCGCCGCAGGCGAAGTCCGCCGCCGCCTGCGGCGGCGGACGGGGGGCGCAAAGCCCCCCGCGCCACGGCCGGCTCCAAGCATTCCGTCGCACCATCCGCGCCCATGTCGTTTTCGGACGCCAAATGTCGGGCTCACCTCTCCGCAGCGGCGGCGATCAGTCATTGATGCGGCAAACCCTGCGGTGACGGAGTGCGCGGATGAAGACCCATGTGAAAGCCCTTGTCGTCGGCGGCGGTGCTGTCGGGAACGGCATCGCCTACCATCTCGCCAAGGCCGGCTGGGACACGATGCTGGTCGAGCGCGACGAGCTCACCGCGGGCTCCACCTGGCACGCCGCGGGGCTTCTGCCGCTCTTCAACATGAGCTACGCCACCACCCACATCCACAAGTATTCGGTCGATTTCTACAAGGGGCTCGAGGCCGAGACCGGGCTCAACCCCGGCTTCTATGTCGTGGGCAACCTGCGCATGGCCCAGACCGACGCGCGGATGGACGAATACATGCTCTATTCCTCCGTAGCCGAGACGGCGGGGGTCTATCATGAGTTCCTGAGCCCGAAGGAGATCGCGGAGCGCTGGCCCCTCGTGCGCACCGAGGATCTCAAGGGCGCGCTCTTCCACCCGCAGGATGGCTACATCAACCCCGCCGACGTGACGCAGGCCATGGCCAAGGGCGCGCGGCAGCTCGGCTGCACCATCGAGCGCCGGATCCAGGTCAACGGCTACCGCTGGACGGGCCGCGAATGGATCGTCTCCTGCGTGCGGATGGCCGAGCAGGGCGGCAACCTCGTCCCGACTGAGGAAAGCTTCGAGATCCATGCCGAACATGTGGTGACCGCCACCGGCAACCATGCGCAGCGCACCGCCCGGCTTCTGGGCATCAAGATCCCGGCCATTCCGGTCGAGCACCAATATATCGTGACCGAGCCCGACCCGGCGCTGGTCGAATGGCGCAAGACCAACCCGCAGCACCCCGTCCTGCGCGACGCCGACGCCAAATGGTATGTCCGCGAAGAGCGCGGCGGCTGGATCCTCGGCCCCTACGAGCGCAACGCTCCGGCCCGCTTCCTCTATGACGTGCCCTCGAGCTTCCGCGCCGACCTCTTCCCGCTCGATCTCGAGCGGATCGAGGAGGAATACATGTCGATGATCCACCGGATCCCCTCGTCCGAGACCGTGGGCCTGAAGGACGATTACAACGGCCCGATCTGCTACACGCCCGACGGCAACCCGCTGGTGGGTCCCGCCCCGGGCCTGCGCAACATGTGGCTGGCGGAAGGGTTCAGCTTCGGCATCACTGCGGCGGGCGGCACTGGCCACTATCTCGCGCAGATGATGACCGAGGGCGAGGCCGAGATCGACATGGCCTCGCTCGATCCCCGGCGCTACGGCAGCTGGATGACGACCGAATACGCGGCGCGGAAGAACGAGGAATGCTACGAGCATGTCTTCATCCTCCACCACCCTGACGAGGAGCGCGAAGCCTGTCGTCCGCTGCGCACCGCCCCGGTCTACGACCGGCAGAAAGCGCTCGGCGCGCAGTTCGGGCAGGTCAACGGCTGGGAGCGGCCGAACTACTACGGGCCTGCGGATGCGCCGGCCGGTTTCGACCACGCATCCCGCAGCTTCCGCCGCGGTGCCTGGCATCCGTTCGCCCGCGCCGAGGCCGAGGCGCTGCGCGAGACCGCGGGCCTGATCGACGCCACCGCCTTCACCAAGCATCTGGTGCGCGGCCCCGGCGCCACGGCCTTCCTCGACTGGTTCACCTGCAACAAGCTGCCGGCTGTGGGCCGGATCAACCTGACCTACGCGCTGACGCCCGCCGGCACCACGCGCACCGAATATACCATCGTGCGGTTGGCCGAGAACGAATATTACCTCGTGTCCGCCGGTGCCTGGACGGCCTACGACGCCGACTGGCTGAGGAAATGCGCCGAAGACAGGATCGGCGATTTCGGCTGGATCGACATCCATGACGTGACGACCCAGTGGGGGGTCTTTGCGCTGGCCGGACCCAATGCGCGCGCGATCCTGAACGAGGTGGTGAAGGATGCCGACCCCGCCACCCGGCTCTCGAACAAGCGTTTCCCCTGGCTCAGCTACCGCGACATCGAGCTTGGCATGTGCCCGGTGCGGGCGGTGCGGGTGGCCTATACGGGCGAACTCGGGTGGGAGCTGCACCATCCGATCGAGATGTCGACCTATCTCTGGGACCTGCTGCTGAAGGCGGGCGAAAAGCACGGGCTGAAGCTCGTGGGGGCGCGGGCGCAGAACTGGCTGCGGCAGGAAAAGAGCTACCGCGCCTTCGGCAACGAGCTCGGCCGCGATGCGACGCCGATGGAAGCGGGGCTCGACCGGTTCATCGACCTCGGCAAGGACTTTCAGGGCAAGGAAGCGATGCTCGCGACCGGCATCCGCTCGAAATGCGTGACGCTCCTGATCGACGGGCCGGCGGATGCCGATCCGTGGGGCAAGGAGGCGCTGCTTCTGAACGGCGAGAAGGTGGGCCGGCTCACCTCGGGCGGCTGGTCGGTGGCCTTCGGCAAGCAGATCGGCATGGGCTATGTCCGCCCCGATCTGGCCGAGGTGGGCACGAAGCTGCAGCTGCGCATGTTCCGCGAGACCTGCGAGGCCGTGGTGGCCGAGGATTCGCCCTACGATCCGAAGAACGTTCGGATCCGTCAGGACGGCTGATCCCGGGGACGGGGGGCTGTCTGCCCCCCGCCGCCGGCCGGGGCCGGCGGCCCCCCCGAGGATATTTGCACCAGCGTGAAAGGCTCAGCGCAGGTTCAGCGCGAGCCAGGCGGCCCAGCGGGTGGCGTCGCCGTTGAAGACGTTGATGTCGGTGACCTTGCCGATGCCCGGCACGATCCCGGTGCCGGTATATTGCCAGAAGGTCCAGGGATGGCCGGCATAGCGCTCGTGCGGATGGGCGGCGACCGAGCGGAGCCAGAAGTCGTATCCGGTCAGGCGCCACATCTCGTTGCGCTCGAAGAAGTCGATCGTCGTATAGATGATCGGGCGCCTGCCGTAATGGGCACCGACCTGACGCAGGAAGGTGAGCGCCTCGGCCCGGACGACCGCGGGCTCGGGCCGGAAGGTGCAGGTGGGCGAGAAGGGGTTCCATTCCATGTCGAGCACCGGCGGCAGGGCGCGCGGGGACTTCGGCACGGTCCGGATGAACCAGTCGGCCTGTTCCGCGGCCGGGCGGCAGAAATAGAAGAAATGGTAGGCGCCGCGCGGCACACCCGCGCGGCCGGCGCCGCGCCAGTTCTCGTGGAAGGCAGCATCCACCCGGTCGCCGCCTTCGGTGGCCTTGATGAAGGCGAAGGAGACGCCGGCCGAGGCGGCGGTGGGCCAGTCGATCGGGCCCTGGAAGCGCGAGACGTCGATCCCGTGGACCTGGTAGCTCGAGGGCGCCCGGCCGCTCCAGGGGTGGGGCTTGGCATCGCCGAAGCTCGGCTGGGCGACGGTGACGGTCTGGCCGGAAGGCAGTTCGGCGATGACCTCCGGCCGGCCGCAGGACAGAAGCAGCGCGGCGAGGCCGAGGGCTAGGAGGCGTCGGGTCATGGGGCTCCGGAGCGATGAGGAGAACAGGCGCGACTGTGCCGCAAGCGAGGTCGCCTGTCACCCCTCGGAGGAGGAGTTCCGGCCGCGGACCTGCCGTAGCCGGTCGCCGTGGCGGCGCGGCCCGGACATGGGCCGGGCTGCGGGACCGCGCCTCGATGTCAGCAGGCGGGCAGCAGCGCGACCAGAGCCTGACGGCGGGGGGCGGCTCAGCGGGCGCAGCCGCCGCTGCCGGATCTCCGGTCGCGGCCCGGGCTGCGCTTCAGGTCCGGCGCGCCACGAACATCAGGTTGTGCGCGGGCATCTCGATCCTGCGCACCGCGAGGCCCGCCTCCGCCAGCCGTTCCTCGATCCAGGTGCTGTCCTTGAGGCCGATCTCCGGGTTCTGGGCGCGCAGGCTCGCATCGAAGCTCTCGTCGCCTGCGCTGCCGGGGCGGCCGTCGCGCAGGAAGGGGCCGTAGAGGAAGAGCGTGCCGCCCGGGGTCAGCGCGGAGGCGGCATGACAGAGGACGGCCGCGGCCTCCGTCTCCGGGATCAGGTGCAGGAGGTTCACGATCAGCAGCGCCTCGCAGGGATGGCGGGCCGGCCATCCGGGCCGGGTGGCGTCGAGAAGGATCGGCGCGCGCAGGTTCGGTGCGCCGGAAGCCTCGCGCCAGGCCTCGATCGAGGGCAGGTTTGCGGGGTCCACGTCCGTCGGTTGCCACAGAAGGGCCGGAAGCGCCGCCGCAAAGCGGGCGGCATGCTGGCCGGTGCCGGCCGCGATCTCGAGCATCCGCCCCTCGGGCGCCTCGTCGCGCAGGACGGCGAGGATGGCTTCGGCATTGCGGTCGGCCGAGGGCGCGTGGCGGCGGCCATCCGGACCGGTCGGCGCGCCTGAATCCGGCAGCCGCAGGCTCATGCGAAGCGGTCGGGCGAGAGGGCCGCGATCAGCGCCGCCGGCACCTCGGGGCTGCGCCCGCCGATCAGGTCGGCTGCGAGGCGGCTCGCGGCGGGGCAGGTCTGGAAGCCGTAGCCGCCCTGGCCCGCAAGCCAGAAGAAGCCGGGTGCGGCCGGATCCTCGCCGATCACCAGCACCCGGTCGGGGGCGAAGGTGCGCAGGCCCGCCCAAGAGGCCAGAAGCCGTGTCACGGGCTCGGTCACCATCTCCTCGTAGCGGGCGAGGCCCTCGGCCAGCACCATGTCGTCGGCCCAGGCGTCGTGGGGCTCCTGCGGATCCTCGTCGGCGGGCGAGACGATCAGCGCGCCGGCATCGGGCTTGGCATACCAGCTTTCGCCCACGCCGAAGATCATGGGCCAGCGCGAGATGTCGTGGCCGCCGGGCGCCGGAATGCGCGCCATCGAGCGGCGGTAGGGCACGAGGCCCAGGGGCCGCACGCCTGAGAGCGCGGCCACCCCGTCGGCCCAGGCACCGGCTGCATTGACGAGGATGCGCGCACGGTAGCTTTCGCCCGCCTCGACGCGCCAGCCCGCCCCGTCGCGCGCGATGGCGCCGACCCGCGCCTTCGTGACGATCCGGGCGCCACGGGCGCGGGCCTCGCGGGCGAAGCCCTGCAGAAGCCGGTCGGTATCGATGTCCCAGGCATGGTCGGCGCGGGCCGCGAGCGTCACGTCGGGGCGCAGGATCGGCACGGCAGCCCGCGCCTCTTCGGCCGAGATGCGCTCGAGATGCATCCCCACCGTCTCGTCCTCAAACTGCTCACGCTCGGCCTCGCGGCCCACGACCAGGAGGCCCCGCGGCGAGAGGATGCCGTCGGCTGCCCGGAAGAAATCGCCCGAGGCGAGCGACAGCTCGACCACCGGCGGCAGGCCGTAGCGCGGCTCGTAGAGTGCGGCGGACCGGCTCGAGGCGTGATGCGCGAGCGCGTCCTCGGCCTCGAGCAGCGTGACCGAGCCGAGCTCCGAGAGGCGGGCGGCGGCCGAGACACCGGCTATGCCCCCACCGATGATGAGAAAATCGCTGTCCATACGGCGCAGGCTGGCCCGCGCCGCGCGGATTGGCAAGGGGTCATCCCTTGCGGGCGGCCTTGAGCTTGTCGATGCCGAGCATCTTCATCGCCGCCCATTCGTAAAGCGGCTCGGCCGTGCCGAGCTTCACCTTGCGCAGGAAGTATTTCTCGAAGGCGATCTTGGCGAAATGCACCCAGCGACCCTCGGCCGACCAGTTCACGTTGCGCGGCGGGATCTGCGGCTGGGCGATGAAGGCGATGCCGCGGTCGCCGAAATCGGCGAGGCAGACCGCGTTCCAGGTGGCGACCTCGTCGGGTTCCTTGCCGCGGACCAGCGCGCCGATGTTGTGCGCCGTGGCGGTGACCATCGATTCGATCATGAAGCCGGTTTTGGGCACACCCACCGGCACCGGCGTGACCCCCATCGGCGGGATTGCCACGCAGACGCCCACCGCGAAGATGTTGGGGAAGGTGGGGTTGCGCTGGTGAGGATCGACGAGGGTGAAGCCGCGCGGGTTCGAGAGCCCCTCGATGCCCGAGACAGCCTTCACCCCCCGGAAGGCAGGCAGCATCATCGCATAGCCGAAGGGCAGGGCATGGGGCTTCGTGGCGCCGCCTTCGGCCACTTCCTCGACATGCATCGTCCCCGCCTCGACCCGCGAGATCCGGGCCGAGGTGATCCATTTGATATGGCGGCTGCGCAGCGCGGATTCGAGCAGCCCCTTGGTGTCGCCCACCCCGTCGAGGCCAAGATGGCCGATATAGGGTTCGGAGGTGACGAAGGTCATGGGCACCCGGTCGCGGATCCTGCGTCGGCGCAGGGCCGCATCGAGGATGAAGGCGAATTCGTAGGCGGGCCCGAAGCAGCTCGCGCCCTGCGCCGCCCCCACCACGATGGGGCCGGGGTTTTCGCAGAACCGCTCGAAGGCCGCATGGGCGGCCTCGGCATGGTCGACATGGCAGATGGACTGGGTGTGGCCCTCGGGTCCGAAGCCCTCGATCTCGTCGAAGGCAAGCTCGGGGCCGGTCGCCACCACGAGGTAATCGTAATCGAGCGCAGTGCCGTCGGCGAGCTCCACCCGGTTCTCGGCCGGCACGAGGCGCGTGGCGGGCACCGTCCGAAAGGCGATCCCGAGCCGCTGCATCGTCGGCGCCAGATCGGCGCTGATATGGCTGCGCGTCCGCCAGCCCACCGCCACCCACGGGTTGGAGGGCACGAAATGATAGGTGGGATCGCGGGTCACGACAGTGATCCGGTCCTCGCTGCGGAGCTGCTGATGCAACTCGTAGGCCATGATCGAGCCGCCCAGACCGGCCCCGAGAACGACGACATGCGCCATTGATTCCTCCTCTTCCCTGCCAAGACGATAGATCATGAAACATGAATATGTCGAGCGGCGAGGCGGGCGCGGTAGACAGGCACAAAAGGACCCCGGTCGCGGGGACCGGGGCCGAGGAGGTCGCATCGGGAAGGGTATCGACAGGCAGCGGTCCCAGGGCTTCGTGATGAAAAGGCATTGGGGTCAAAAAAAGCCGAACGATGGCGAACTCGTGCGGGGGAAGGTCTCAACGGATCGATTGAACAGGCATCCCCGGAACCGCTGAATTCTGAATAGCACGCCTTGCCTTTCCCGCGAATACGGGGGGCCGGGGTTCCCGTTCGAATTGACGGAAGTTTCACGTCAAAACGGGAAGAAGGGCGCAGTTTCGCGCGTGCGGGGCAGAGGGGAGGGGGCGAGCGGCCTCGTCCGGCCCGCGAAGCCGACGGTCCAGAGCGCCCGGAATTGGCTCCGGCCGCGACTCGGGCAACGGACCGGCATGGTGTGCCAGCCCTGTGGGAGAGAGCCGGGCGCGCGACCTTTCGGGCCGGGGAGTGCATGGTCCGCACCGGATACCGCCAAAGAAGGCGCCGCGCGCCGAGGAGCCGCATCCTTCGCGCTTCGCGAATGGCAGGGGCTCCGGCGCGTCCGGTTCTGGGTTCTCATCCCGGACATCCCTGCGACGGACTCAGGCGCGCGAGAGGGAGGTCCGGCGCGCCGGGAGGCCGCCGGCGAGGAACTCGGAGGCTCCTGCCCGGAGAAGCGACGAAAGCGCGTCCAGAATGGCCAGAGGCCCGGGCCGTTCCGGCCCGGGCCTCTTGAACGAATGGGGCAGGGCTTACTTCGGGATCTCGCCCGAGATGCCCTCGACATAGAAGTTCATGCCGAGAAGATCCGTGTCCGCCGCCGTCTCGCCCTCCGCGAGCCACGCCGAGCCGTCCTGCTTGTTGAGCGGGCCGGTGAAGGGATGATAGGTGCCCGCCCCGATGGCATCGTGAACTTCCATCGCCTTGGCCTTCACCTCGGCCGGAACGGCCTCGGTGATTTCGCCGATCAGCACCTCGCCGCCGCCGATGCCTTCCCAGGCGTCCGTGCTCTCCCAGGTGCCGTCGAGCACCATGCCCACGCGCTTGACGTAGTAGGGCGCCCAGTTGTCGATGATCGACGAGACCCGCGGCGAGGGCTTGTAGTTGGCCATGTCCGAGGCCTGACCGAAGCCGATCACGCCCGGCGTCTTGGCGGCCTCGGCCAGCGGCGCGGTCGAATCGGTGTGGGCGAGGATCACGTCCATGCCCTGCTCGATGAGCGCCTTGGCCGCATCCGCTTCCTTGGCCGGATCGAACCAGGTGTAGGCCCAGACGACCGAGATGGAGACGTCCGGGTTCACCTTCCGCGCATGGATGAACGAGGAGTTGATGCCCTGGATTACCTCGGGGATCGGATAGGAGCCGATGTAGCCGATCTTGTTCGACTTGGTCATCAGGCCGGCGATGGTGCCGCAGACCGCGCGGCCCTCGTAGAAGCGGGCGTTGTAGGTGGCGACGTTCGGATGCTCGCGCTTGAAGCCGGTGCAATGTTCGAACTTCACGTTCGGGAACTTGGCCGCGACATTGTTCGTCGCATCCATGTAGCCGAAGGAGGTGGTGAAGATGATGTCGCAGCCCGACAGCGCCATCTGGGTCAGCACGCGCTCGGCGTCGGAGCCCTCGGGCACGCTTTCCTGATAGATCGTCTCGACCCGGTCGCCGAATTCCTTCTCGACGGCCAGCCGGCCCTCGTTGTGCTGGAAGCTCCAGCCGCCATCCCCGATCGGGCCGACATAGACGAAGCCCACCTTCACCTTGTCCTTGGCCTGGGCCATCGCGACCCGGCCTCCCGCCAGCGACAGCGCGAGTCCCGAGGCGGCGCTCGCGAGAAGCGTTCTGCGATCCATTCTTTAGCTCCCTGTTCCTGCCGGACGCTGCCGGCCGATAGCTGCCTCAGCGCGAGGCGTGGAAGGTCTTGCCCAGCGAGGCCGGTGCCGCCGTGCTGCGGCGGCGGTCCGCGGACATGATGACCAGCACGAGGATCGTTATCAGATAGGGCGACATGGACAAGTATTGCACCGGGATCCGTGCGCCCGCCGCCTGCAGGTTCAACTGGAGGACGGTGATGCCGCCGAAAAGATAGGCGCCGAGCAGGACCCGCCAGGGCCGCCAGCTGGCGAAGACCACGATGGCCAGCGCGATCCAGCCCGCACCGGCGGTGATCCCGTCGGTCCATTGCGGCACCCGGATGAGGCTGAGATAGGCCCCGCCGAGCCCCGCCATCGCGCCGCCGAACAGGATCGCCAGCACCCGGATCCGCACCACATGGTAGCCGAGCGCATGGGCTGCCTCGTGATTCTCGCCCACCGCCCGCAGGACGAGGCCCGTCCGGGTGTGGCGCAGGACGAACCAGACCGCCGCCACCGCCGCGATCGAGAGATAGACCATCGCGTCGTGCCGGAAGAGCATCGTCCCGATCCAGGGGATGTCCGAGAGCGGGCCGAGGTCGAGCCGCCCGGTCGGCGGCGGTTTCACGCCCACATAGCTCTGGCCCAGAAGGCTCGAGAGACCGAGGCCGAAGAGCGTGAGCGCGAGGCCCGTTGCCACCTGGTTGGCCATCAGGACCTGCGTGAGGAGCGCGAAGATCAGGCTCAGCGCCGCGCCGCCCAGGGCCCCGCCCACGAAGCCCAGAAGCGGGCTTCCGGTCTCGACCGCCACCGCAAAGCCGCAGATGGCGCCGATGATCATCATGCCCTCGACGCCGAGGTTGAGGACGCCCGACTTCTCCACCACCAGTTCGCCGATGGCCGCAAGGATGATCGGCACCGAGGCCATCATCAGCGAGGCCACCAGCACGGCGGGATTGATGCCTCCGAGCAGGTCCATCAGGCGGCCTCCTTCCGGCTCGGGCGGATGCGGTAGTTGGACAGAAGGTCCACGGCGAGGAGGAAGAAGAGGAGCATCCCCTGGAAGGCCTGGATCGAGGCCGCGGGCAGGCCGAGGTTGGTCGAGGCATTGTCGCCGCCGACATAGGTCAGCGCCATGAGAAGCCCCGCGAGCAGGATGCCCACCGGGTTGAGCCGGCCGAGGAAGGCCACGATGATGGCGGTGAAGCCATAGCCCTGCGCGAAGTCGATCGAGATCTGACCGGCCGGGCCCGTCACCTCGAAGAGCCCGGCGAGGCCCGCGAGCGCGCCCGAGATCCCCATGCACAGGAGCACCAGCCGGTTGGGCGAGACGCCCGCGAAGCGCGCGGCCCGCGGCGCCTGCCCCGCAAGCCGGATCTGGAAGCCGAGGATATGGCGCTGCAACAGGATATAGGCCGCGATCACCGAGGCGAAGGCCGCGACCACTCCCCAGTGCATGCCCGTTCCCGCGATCAGCTCGGGGTTGGCCGAGGAAGCCCATTGCGAGAGGTTGCGCGAGCCGGGAAAGCCGCCGCCCTCGGGGTTTCGCAGCGCGCCCAAGGCCATCGAGGCGAGGATCGACTGCGCTACATAGACGAGGAGCAGCGAGACGAGGATCTCGTTCGTGCGGAATTTCGTGCGCAGGATCGCGGGGATCATGGCCCAGATCCAGCCGCCGAGCGCGCCCGCCACCACCATCAGCGGGAAGATCAGCCGGTTGTCGGCGGGATAGAGCGCAAGCCCCGCCGCGGCGCCGAAGATGGCGCCCATCATGTATTGTCCCTCGGCGCCGATGTTCCAGATCCCCGCCCGGAAGCCGAGGCTCAGGCCCACCGCGATCAGGATCAGCGGCCCCGCCTTCACCAGAAGCTGGCCGCGGAAATACCAGGCGAACTCTCCGAACAGCGGATCCCAGAAGATCGTGCGGATCGCCTCGACCGGGTTCTTGCCCAGCAGCGCGAACATGAGCCCGCCCGCGACCATCGTCAGCACGACGGCGAGAACCGGCGTTGCGTAGTTCCAGAACCGCGACGGGTTCGGGCGCTTCTCGAGCCTCAGCATGGGCGCGCCTCTGCGCCGTTACCCGTGAGCATGATGGGCCACCTCCATTCCATGCGCGCCGCCCATCATCAGACCGATCTCGTCGATGGTCAGCCCCTGCGTGGGTCGGGGAGCGCTCAGGCGGCCCTCGTTCAGCGCGGCGAAGCGGTCGGCGATTTCCAGAAGCTCGTCAAGGTCCTGGCTGATGACGACGACCGCCGCCCCCGCCGCGGCCCGGTCGAGGATCGCCTGCCGGATCGCCGCCGCGGCCGAGGCATCGACGCCCCAGGTCGGCTGGTTGATGACGATGACCGAGGGCTCCTGCGACAACTCGCGCCCCACCACGAACTTCTGCAGGTTGCCCCCCGAGAGGGCGCGGGCCGCGACCCAGGTGCCGGGGGTGCGCACGTCGAACCGCTCGACGATCTCGGAGGCGAAGGCGCGGGTGCCTGCCCAGTCGATGAAGCCGCGCCAGGTCAGCCGTTTGCGCACCACGCCCGAGAGGAGTGCGTTCTCGACGAGGCTCATGTCGGGTGCCGCCGCATGGCCCAGGCGCTCCTCGGGGGCGGCCACGAGGCCGCGCAGGCGCCGCTCGTTCGGCCCGAGGTCGCCCACGCCGCTCCCTTCGATCTGCACCGCATCGCGCGCAGCCCGCAGTTCGCCCGAGAGCGCGATCAGAAGCTCGTCCTGCCCGTTGCCCGCCACGCCGGCGATGCCCAGCACCTCGCCGCGGCGCACCTTGAAGCCGATGTCCTTGAGCGAGGTGCCGAAGGGGATGGGCGAGGCGACCGAGAGCCCCGCCACCTCCAGCGCCACCTCGCCCTTGGGCGTTGCATGCCGCTCGGGCGGGGTCAGGACGGCGCCCACCATCAGTTCCGCCATCTCGCGGGCCGAGCGCTCGCGCGGGGTGCAGGTCGCCACCACCTTGCCGCGGCGCAGGATCGTCGCCTCGTCGCAGAGCGCGCGGATCTCCTCGAGCTTGTGGCTGATGTAGAGAATCGCCGTGCCTTCGGACGAGAGCTGGCGCAGGGTCTGGAACAGGATCTCCACCTCCTGCGGGGTCAGGACCGAGGTCGGCTCGTCCATGATGAGGAGCTTCGGATCCTGCAGCAGGCAGCGCACGATCTCGACCCGCTGCCGCTCGCCCGCCGACAGATCGCCCACCATCCGGTCGGGATCGAGCGGCAGGCCGTATTCCTCGGACACCTGCCGGATACGGGCCGCCAGATCGCGCAGCTTCGGCGGATCCTCCATGCCGAGCGCCACATTCTCCGCCACGTTCATCGCCTCGAACAGGCTGAAATGCTGGAACACCATGGCGACGCCCGCCGCCCGCGCCTCGCGCGGCTCGCGCGGGGCGTAGTCCTGCCCGCGCAGGCGCATCCGCCCCTCGTCGGGCCGCACGAGGCCGTAGATCATCTTGACCAGCGTGGATTTGCCTGCGCCGTTCTCGCCGAGAAGCGCATGCACCTCGCCTTCCCGGATCGAGAAAGACACGTCCGAGTTCGCGACCACGCCCGGATAGGCCTTCGTCACTCCCTCGATCCGCAGAAGTTCCGTCATGACGCGATCTCCGCCCCCACCCTGCGCTTTTGCCCCAGCAACCCCACCGCGACGCCCAAGGCAATTGCCTGCGGATGCTTGCCCAAGGACTTGTCGCCGATCGGGCACACCATGTGCGCGATCTGCCCGTCCGAATGGCCAAGCGCGCGCAATCTGCCGCGGAAGCGGGCGGCCTTGGTGGCCGAGCCGATCACGCCGAGCCCGGCCGCGCCGCGCGACAGGATGCGATGGCAGAGCTCGAGGTCCAGCGCATGCGAGAAGGTGAGCACGAGATGCTCGGCATGGGGCGGCGCATGGGCCACCAGTTCCTCCGGCCGCGGTGTCCAGATCGCCCGCGGCCCCTCCGGCAGGATCTCGGGAAAGCGGTCGCGCGCCACATCGATCCAGGTCAGGGCGAGATCGGGCAGGGGGCTCAGCACCGCGACCAGTGCCCGGCCGACATGACCCGCCCCCCAGATCCAGATCTCCCGCTCGGGCAGGGCCAGAGGCTCGATCAGCCAGCCCTGCCGGATCTGCGCCGGAGGCCGCGCCCCCTCGCGCCGGGCGCGGTCCAGAAGGCGCCGCACCTCGAGCCCCATCGGCCGCCCGTCGAGGCTGCGCGCGACGAGCGGCCCCTCGATCCCGTCGAGGGCCGCCGCGTCCCAGACCTCGGTCACCAGCGTCACCGATCCGCCGCAGCACTGGCCGAGCGCGGGGCCGAGCGGCCTCCGGTCCACCCTGAGCCCGCCCTCCGCCAGAAGCGCGCGGGCCCGGGCGATGGCCTCCCATTCGAGCGCGCCGCCGCCGATGGTGCCCCGGGCTCCCCCGGCCCAGACCAGCATCGCGGCGCCGGGTCCGCGGGGTGCCGAGCCCTCGACGGCGCCCACCACCACGCGCGCCACGCGTCCGTGGCGGGCCACCGCGGCCCGCAGCCCCCCGAGGTCGAAGCCCTCAGCCACGCTGCCGCCTCACCGCGGCAAGGATCCGCTCGGGCGTCGCGGGCGCATCGAGCGCCGGATAGATGCTGCCGTCGCCGCAGGCCGCCACCGCCTCCGAGAGCGCCATCAGCACCGAGATCCCGAGCATGAAGGGCGGCTCGCCCACGGCCTTCGAGCGGCCCACGGTCTCCTCGGGGTTGGGCCGGTTCCAGAGCGCCACATTGAAGATCCGCGGCCGGTCCGAACAGGCGGGGATCTTGTAGGTCGACGGCGCATGGGTCCGCAGCCGCCCCTCGGCGTCCCAGACCAGCTCCTCGGTGGTAAGCCACCCGGCGCCCTGCACATAGCCGCCCTCGATCTGCCCCAGATCGAGCGCCGGATTGAGGCTCGTGCCCGTGTCATGCAGGATGTCCGCGCGCAGGATCCGGTTCTCGCCGGTGAGGCTGTCGATCGCCACCTCCGACACGGCCGCCCCGTAGGCGAAGTAGAAGAACGGCCGCCCGCGCCCCTTCAGCCGGTCCCAGACGATCTTCGGCGTCCGGTAGTAGCCGGTGGCCGAAAGGGGCACGCGCGCCTGATAGGCCATGGCCGCCACTTCGGCAAAGGAGAGATCCGCGCCGCCCACGCGCACGCGCCCCTCCTCGAACCGCACCTCCTCCGCCCGCGCCTGATGCCGCTCGGCCACCAGCTCCGCCAGCCGATCCCGCAGCGTGACGCAGGCCGCACGCACCGCCATTCCGTTCAGGTCCGATCCCGACGAGGCCGCCGTGGCCGAGGTGTTCGGCACCTTGCCCGTGTCGGTCGGCGTGATCTTCACCGCCTCGACCGGCAGCCCCAGTTCGGCCGCTGCCACCTGCGCCACCTTCTGGAACAGCCCCTGTCCCATTTCGGTCCCGCCATGGTTCAGATGCACCGAGCCGTCCTGATAGATATGGACCAGCGCCCCCGCCTGGTTCAGCCAGCTGAGCGTGAAGGAGATGCCGAACTTCACCGGCGTCAGCGCGATGCCGCGCTTCAGGATCGGGCTCTGCCGGTTCCAGTCGCCGATCTCGGCGCGGCGGCGGGCATAGTCCGCCCGCTCGGCGAGCTCCGCCACCAGCGCGTCGCCGATGAAATCCTCGACCGGCATGTGATAGGGCGTGGTCTGCACCCCCTCGGGCGCGGGCGGCGGCAGATCGTGCTCCATCGCCTCCGCCCCGCGCGAGGTCAGATCCACCTCCTCCGCCCCGAGCCGCGCCCGCGCCTCCGTCTCCTCCTCCTTCATTCTGGCGGAAATATCCCGGGGGTCCGGGGGCAGCGCCCCCGGCCTTCCCGCCGGATCCGCGGCACGTCCGCCCCCGACCTGCCCCATCGGCGCGTAGAAGTTCGCCTGCCGCACCGCCAGAGGATCGCGCCCCACCGCATGGGCCACATGGTCCATCACCCGCTCGATCCCGATCATGCCCTGCGGGCCGCCGAAGCCGCGGAAGGCGGTGGCGCTCTGGGTATGGGTGCGCAGCCGGTGGCTCTCGATCCGCACCGCGGGCAGGTGATAGGCATTGTCGGCATGGAGCATCGCCCGATCCGCCACCGGCAGCGACAGGTCCTGCGACCAGCCGCAACGGAAGAGATGGCGGAACTCGACGCCCGCGAGCCGCCCTTCGTCATCGAAGCCCGCGCGATAGTCGATCCGAAGGTCGTGGCGCTTGCCGGTGATCGCCATGTCGTCGTCGCGGTCGTAGCGCATCTTGCAGGGCCGCCCCGTCGCGCGGGCGGCCAGTGCGCAGGCGATGGCCAGCGCATTGCCCTGGCTCTCCTTGCCGCCGAAGCCGCCGCCCATGCGCCGCACCTCGACCCGCACCGCGCTCATGGGCAGTCCCAGCGCATGGGCCACCTTGTGCTGGATCTCGGTCGGATGCTGGGTGGAAGAATGGACATGCATGTCGCCCGCCTCCTGCGGCAGGGCGAGCGCCACCTGACCCTCGAGGTAGAAATGCTCCTGTCCCCCCACCTCCATCGTTCCCTCGATCCGGTGCGGGGCTGTGGCGATGGCTTCGGCCGCGCGGCCCTTCTCCCAGACGACGGGCCCCGCCTCGAAGCGGGCATTCGCGGCGAGCGCCTCCTCGACGGTCAGGATCGCGGGCAGGGGCCGGATCTCGGGGCGCGCGGCGCGCGCTGCGCGGCGGGCGGCGCGGTGGCTCTCGGCCACGACGAGGAAGAGCGGCTGGCCCACATACTGCACGCGGCCCACTGCAAGGAGCGGCTCGTCATGGGCCGAGGGCGAGCAGTCGGGCATCGGATCGAGATCGCCGGGCCCGATCACCCGCACCACGCCCGGCATCCGGCGCACCGGGTCGAGATCGAGGGTCAGGATCTCGCCATGGGCCACGGGCGACAGGCCGAAGGCCAGATGCAGCGTGCCGCGCGGGGTGGGCAAGTCGTCCACATAGCGCGCAGCGCCGGTGACGTGAAGCGGGGCCGCATCGTGCGGCAGGGCGCGACCGAGGCTCATGCCTCCACCTCCAGCACCGAGACGGGGTGGCCCTGAAGATCGTGGAAGGCGCGGACGAGAAGCGCCGCCGCGGCCTCGAGACGGTAGCCGGCCGAGGCGCGCATGTCGGAGAGCGGGGTGAAATCCTCGGCGAAGGCCGGGCGGGCCGCCTCGATCGTGGCGAGGGTCCAGGGGCGGCCCAGAAGCGCCGCCTCGACCGCCGCCGCGCGCTTCGGGATCCCGGCCATGCCGCCGAAGGCCAGGCGGGCCGCCGCGACGCGGCCCGCCTCGACCGAGATGTTGAAACAGCCGCAGACCGCCGAAATGTCCTGATCGAACCGTTTCGAGAGCTTGTAGCAGCGCAGCCCCGGTGCCTCGGTGGGGATCGTGACCGCCTCGACGAACTCGCCCGGGCGCCGGTCCTGCTTGCGGTAATCGAGGAAGAACTCCTCGAGCGGCAGGTCGCGGCGGGTCTCGCCCCGGCGCAGGTGCAGCGTGGCGCCGAGCGCGATCAGCGCAGGCGGCGTGTCGCCGATGGGCGAGCCGTTGGCGATATTGCCGCCGAGGGTGGCCGCGTTGCGGATCTGCACGCTGGCGAAGCGGCGCAGCAGGTCCGCGAGGCCCGGCAGGCGGGGGGCAAGTGCCGCGCGCAGGTCCGAGATGGTGACCATGGCCCCGACACGCAGACTGCCCGCCGCCTCCTCGATGCGGCGCAACTCGGGGATGGCGCCGAGGAAGAGGGGCATCGACAGGTCGCGCAGATCCTTGGTGACCCAGAGGCCCACGTCGGTGGCGCCTGCGATCAGCGTGGCCTCGGGATGGGCCTCGTAAAGCCGCGCGAGCTCCTCGAGGCTGGTCGGGCGGCAACCGGCTGCGGGGGGGCTGTCTGCCCCCCCGGGCCCGCCCGCGGGGCGGGCGTTCGCGGCCGCCCCTCCGGGGGAGGGGCTCTCGCCGCTCACGGTCCCCCCCGAGGATATTTGAGGCAGAGTGAAAGAGGGCAGCCAGTCGGGCGGAGGCGCCTCCTCGGCGGCGCGGGCGGCGCGGACGATGGGAGCATAGCCCGTGCAGCGGCAGAGGTTGCCCGCGAGCGTATCGTCATGGTCGCGGCAGCCGGTGGCATGGGCCGCGGCCATCGACATGACGAAGCCCGGGGTGCAGAAGCCGCATTGCGAGCCGTGATGGTCGATCAGCGCCTGTTGCACCGGATGGAGGCGGCCGTCGGGCGCGGCGAGGCCCTCGACAGTCCGGACCTCCTTGCCCTGAAGCTGGGGCAGGAACAGGAGGCAGGCGTTCAGCGCGCGGGGCCCGGTCTCGTCGGTCACCATCACCGTGCAGGCGCCGCAGTCGCCCTCGTTGCAGCCCTCCTTGGTGCCGGTGAGCCCGCGGTCCTCGCGCAGGAAGTCGAGCAGCGTCCGGGTGGGCTCCGCCGCGACGCTGAGGGGCGTTCCGTTCAGGATGAACGCGATCTCCGTCATGTGAAAACCTGCCGCCTTCTGTGGGTCCGGCTGCGCCGGTGCAGGCCACCCGATGCGGCGTAAAGCGGCCTGCGACAATTCGGACCCATCAAAGCCTGCCGGACCGCCCGATGGCAAGGGGGTCCTCTCGCCCGGCGCGCAGCATCTTTCCGCGGGAGAGCGGCTTCTGTAGGCTCCGCCCCATGTCGAACGCTCCCCGATTCATCCATCTGCGCGTCCATACCGAATATTCGCTGCTCGAGGGCGCGGTGCCGGTGAAGAAGCTGATCGGCCTCTGCACGGCCGCCGCCATGCCCGCCGTGGCGGTGACGGATACCAATGCCATGTTCGCCGCGCTGGAATTCTCGGTGCTGGCCAGCGGCGCAGGGATCCAGCCCATCGTCGGTTGTCAGGTCTCGGTCGCCTACGAGACGGCGGCGCTGGGCGAGCGGCCGAAGCCGCCCGCGCCGGTCGTGCTGCTGGCCCAGACCGAAACGGGCTACGGCAACCTCATGAAGCTCTCCTCCTGCCTCTATCTCGGCAAGGAGGGTGCGCTGCCGCAGGTGACGCCGTCCGAACTCGAGCGGCATGCGGAGGGGCTGATCTGCCTGACCGGCGGGCCGGACGGGCCGGTGGGCCGGCATCTGCGCGAGGGGCAGCGGGCGAAGGCCGAGGCGCTGCTGGGCCGCCTCGCCGCGATCTATCCCGGGCGGCTCTATGTCGAGTTGCAGCGCCATCCGGGCGAGGGCGGGCGGCTGACCGAGGCCGAGCGCGCGACCGAACCCGGGCATGTCGAGCTGGCCTATGCGATGGGCCTGCCGCTCGTGGCCACGAACGACGTCTATTTTCCGAAGCCCGAGATGTATGAGGCGCACGATGCGCTGATCTGCATCGCCGAAGGGGCCTATGTCGATCAGGTGGCGCCGCGGCGGCGGCTCACGCCGCAGCATTACTTCAAGTCCGAGGCCGAGATGGTCGCGCTGTTCGCCGACCTGCCCGAGGCGGTGGAGAACACCGTCGAGATCGCGCGCCGCTGCGCCTTCAAGGCGGCCAAGCGCCCGCCGATCCTGCCGCGCTTCGCCGATGACGAGGTGGAGGAGCTGCGGCGGCAGGCCAAGGAAGGGCTGGCCGCGCGCCTCGCCGTGATCCCCCATGCGGCGCCCGTCGAGGACTATGAGGCGCGCCTCTCCTTCGAGCTCGGCATCATCGAGCAGATGGGCTTTCCGGGCTACTTCCTGATCGTGGCCGACTTCATCAAGTGGGGGAAGGCCAACGGCATCCCGGTGGGACCGGGACGGGGGTCGGGCGCGGGCTCGCTCGTGGCCTATGCGCTGACGATCACCGACCTCGACCCCTTGCGTTACCAGCTTCTCTTCGAGCGGTTTCTGAACCCCGAGCGGGTGTCGATGCCGGACTTCGACATCGACTTCTGCATGGACCGGCGCGAGGAGGTGATCCGCTACGTCCAGGAGAAATACGGCCGCGACAAGGTGGGGCAGATCATCACCTTCGGCGCGCTCCTCTCGAAGGCCGCCGTCCGCGACGTGGGGCGCGTCCTCCAGATGCCCTACGGGCAGGTGGACCGGCTGTCGAAGATGATCCCGGTCGAGGGGGTGAAGCCCGTCTCGATCCAGAAGGCGCTGGCCGACGAGCCGCGGCTGCGCGAGGCCGCGAAGACCGAGGAGGTGGTGAAGCGGCTTCTGGACTACGGGATGCAGATCGAGGGGCTTCTGCGCAACGCCTCGACCCATGCCGCGGGCGTGGTGATCGGCGACCGGCCGCTCGACGAGCTGGTGCCGCTCTATCAGGATCCGCGCTCGGACATGCCGGCTACCCAGTTCAACATGAAATGGGTGGAAGCCGCGGGGCTGGTGAAGTTCGACTTCCTCGGCCTCAAGACGCTGACGGTGATCCAGAACGCGATCGATCTGATCCGCGGCACGGGGCGGCCCCTGCACATGGCTGCGGACGGGCGGGTGCTCTACGATCCGCCGCCGGGAGCCGAGAACGACATCGGGCATATCCCGCTCGAGGACAAGGCCACCTACGAGCTCTATGCGCAGGCCAAGACCGTGGCGGTGTTCCAGGTCGAAAGCTCGGGCATGATGGATGCGCTGCGACGCATGAAGCCCACCTGCATCGAGGATATCGTGGCGCTGGTGGCGCTTTACCGGCCGGGGCCGATGGAGAACATCCCGGTCTATTGCGAGGTGAAGCACGGGCTGCGCGATCTCGAGAGCCTGCATCCGACCATCGACCCGATCCTGAAGGAGACGCAGGGCATCATCGTCTATCAGGAACAGGTGATGCAGATCGCGCAGGTCATGGGGGGCTATACGCTCGGCGGCGCGGACCTTCTGCGCCGCGCCATGGGCAAGAAGATCGCCGAAGAGATGGCCAAGGAGCGCCCGAAGTTCATCGAAGGCGCAAAGAAGACCCACGGAATCGACGCGAAGAAAGCCGGCGAAGTCTTCGACCTGCTTGAGAAATTCGCGAACTACGGCTTCAACAAGTCCCACGCCGCCGCCTATGCGGTCGTGAGCTACCAGACCGCCTGGCTGAAGGCGAACCATCCGGTCGAGTTCATGGCCGCGGTGATGAACTGCGATATCCACCTGACCGACAAGCTCGCCGTCTACAAGCGCGAGGTGGACAAGCTCGGCATCCGCACGGTGGCGCCCTGCGTGAACGCCTCGCTCGCCACCTTCACGGTGCGCGACGGCGCGGTGGTCTATGCGCTCGGCGCGCTGAAGAATGTGGGTGTCGAGGCGATGCGGCTCATCGTCGAGGCCCGCGGCGACCGGCCCTTCGCCACGCTCTTCGACATGGCGCGGCGGGTGGAGCTGAAGCGGATCGGCAAGCGTCCTCTCGAGATGCTGGCGCGCGCCGGGGCTTTCGACGCGCTCGACCGCAACCGTGCCCGGGTGTTCGAGGCGCTGGATGCGCTGGTGGCCTATTCCGCCGCCATTCACGAAGCGCTAAATTCGAGCCAGGTGTCGCTGTTCGGCGAAGCAGGGGCGGACATCCCCGAGCCGCGGCTGCCGTCGCGCGACGACTGGCTGCCGGTCGAGCGACTGGCGCAGGAGCATCAGGCGATCGGCTTCTATCTCTCGGGCCATCCGCTCGACGATTACATGGGGGCGCTGAAGCGGCGCAACGTCACCACGCTTGCCGCGCTGACCGATCTGGCGCAGCGGGGGCCCATGGTGGCCAAGCTCGCCGGTGCCGTCTCGTCGCGGCAGGAGAAGAAGTCGGCCAAGGGCAACCGGTTCGCCTTCGTCCAGCTTTCGGATCCGACGGGGCTCTACGAATGCACCGTCTTTTCGGATGTGCTCGAGCAGGCGCGCGACCTGCTGGAGCCGGGCGGCCATGTGGTGCTGACCGTCGAGGCCACGCTCGAGGGCGACAGTCTGAAGCTCCTCGCCCGCGGGGTCTCGCCGATCGATGCGGTGGCGGCCGATGCGGGCGCGATGAGCCTGCGCGTCCATCTCGACCGTGCCGAGGCCGCGGCCTCGGTGGCGGCGCTGCTGGCCCGTGCGCAGGGCCGCGCCCGGGCGCCGGTGCGGATCTGCGTCCGCGATCCGTCGGGCGGGCAGGAGATCGACATCGAGCTCGGTCAGGATTTCGCCGTCTCGCCGCAGATCCGCAGCGCGCTCCGCGCCGTGCCGGGTGTGGAGATGGTCGAGGAGATCTAGCCCGCGCCTATGGCTCGACGGCGAGAGCAACGGCCCGCAGCTGGGCCGATCCACACCGACCGGCACGGCGGGCAAAGTCGGCGGCGCTCAGCCGGCCGTCTCGCTTCGCGCGGGAGCCGCCCCTTGGCGCGACACGAGGGCGCAGGCGTCAGTAATGCGGCGGGCGCTGGTCGGCGATCAGCGCCACCCCGTCCGCCTCGCGTTCGGCCTCGCGCTCGAGCAGCATCTCGACGCGGCGGCGGAGCTGCGCGATCTCGCCCGCCTGCCGCGCCACCACCTCCGAAAGATCCTCGACGCTGCGCACCAGATGCGCGATCTGCACCTCTGCCGCCTCGATCCGCTCGTCCATCGTCTGCTCCTCGTGTTTCGCCCGGCGCTTGTCCGCGGCCCGCCCATCCGATACACCGCGCGCGACGAACAGCGAAGGGTGCGATCCATGGCCAAGGACAAGGCTTCCCGCCGCCCGCGCGCGGAAACGCCCAAGGGCTTCCGCGACTATTTCGGTGCGGATGTGACCGAGCGCAAGGCGATGCTCGACGCCGTGGCCGAGGTCTACCATCGCTACGGCTTCGATCCGCTGGAAACCTCGGCCGTCGAGACCGTCGAGGCGCTGGGCAAGTTCCTGCCCGATGTGGATCGCCCGAACGAGGGCGTCTTCGGCTGGCAGGACGAGGATGGCGACTGGCTCGCGCTGCGCTACGATCTGACGGCGCCGCTGGCGCGGGTCGCGGCGCAGTTCCGCAACGACCTGCCGAGCCCCTACCGGCGCTATGCGATGGGCCCGGTCTGGCGCAACGAGAAGCCGGGGCCGGGGCGGTTCCGCCAGTTCTATCAATGCGACGCGGATACGGTGGGGTCGGCGAGCGTCGCGGCCGATGCCGAGATCTGCGCCATGCTGTCGGACGCGCTCGAAGTCGTGGGCATTCCCCGCGGCGACTATATCGTGCGGGTGAACAACCGGAAGGTCCTGAACGGGGTGATGGAGGTGGCGGGCGTGCTCGACCCGTCCGACCCGGCGAAGTTCGAGGCCGAGCGCGGCATCGTGCTCCGCGCCATCGACAAGATCGACCGGCTGGGTGAGACGGGCGTGCGCGCACTGCTGGGCTCGGGCCGCAAGGACGAGAGCGGCGATTTCACCAAGGGCGCGGGGCTCTCGGACGAGCAGGCCGAGGTGGTCATGGGCTTCATGGCCGCCAGGCGCGACACGGGCGCGGCGACGGCTGCGCGGCTGCGCGAGCTGGTGGGGGCCTCGACCCTCGGGTGCGAGGGCGTGCAGGAGCTCGAAACCATCGCCGAACTGCTTGACGTGCAGGGCTACGGGCCCGACCGGATCGTGGTGGATCCGTCGGTGGTGCGGGGCCTCGGCTATTATACCGGCCCGGTGTTCGAGGCCGAGCTTACCTTCGAGATCCTCGACGAGAAGGGCCGCAAGCGGCAGTTCGGCTCGGTCGCGGGCGGCGGGCGCTATGACGATCTGGTCAAGCGCTTCACCGGCCAGTCGGTGCCGGCGACCGGCGTCTCGATCGGGGTCGACCGGCTGCTGGCGGCACTGCGCGCCAAGGGTCGTGCGGGGGCCGAGGCGCAGGGGCCGGTGGTGGTGACCGTCATGGACCGCGACCGGATGGGCGACTACATGGCCATGGTGGGCGAGTTGCGCCGCGCGGGCCTCCGGGCCGAACTCTATCTCGGCAATCCGAAGAACTTCGGCAACCAGCTGAAATATGCGGATGCGCGGAAGTCTCCGGTGGCGGTCATCCAGGGGTCGGACGAGGCCGCGCGCGGGGTCGTGGTGCTGAAGGATCTGGTGCTCGGCGCGCAGATCGCGGCCGGCGCGAGCCTCGAGGAATGGAAGAGCCGGCCAGCGCAGGTCGAGGTGCCGCGGGCGGATCTCGTCCGGGCGGTGCAGGACATGCTCTCGTGACCAAGGCCGCGGTCCGCGCCGAGGCCGAGGCGCTGTTCGCGGCCTTTCAGGCGGCGGGGGCGCTGCCGGTCGAGGCGGACATCCTGCTGCCCGCGGGCACGCTCCTCGATCTTTACGGCGAGGACATCCGGGCGCGGGCCTATGTCACCTCGGACCCGCTCCGGGGCGAGATGATGCTGCGCCCCGACTTCACCGTGCCCGTGGTGCAGGCCCATATGGCCGAAGGGGCCGAGCCCGCGCGCTACACCTACATGGGCGAGGTCTTCCGGCGGCAGGAACATGCGGGGCCCCGGGCGTCGGAATATCTGCAGGTGGGCTTCGAACTGTTCGACCGCACTGAGCCCGAGGCCGCCGATGCCGAGGTCTTCGCGCTGATCGCCGAGCTGCTGGCGCCTCTGGGCCTTCAGGCGGCCACCGGCGACATCGGCATCCTGATGGCTGCGGTGCGCGGTCTCTCGACCACCGAGAAGCGCAAGGCGGCGCTTCTGCGGCATGTCTGGCGGCCCACGCGGTTCCGCGCGCTGCTCGACCGGTTCGCCGGGCGCACGCCGGTGCCCGAGGCGCGGCTGCGGCTGCTCGACCGGCTGGCCGGGGCGAGCGCCGTCGCGCTGATGGAGGCCGCGGGCCCGGCCATCGGGCTCCGCGAGCCCTGCGAGATCGAGGCCCGCGCCGCGGCGCTGATCGAGGATGCCGAAGCCGCGCCGCTCGGGGCCGAGGAGGCCGCGGTGCTCGACGATCTGCTGTCGCTCGAAGCTCCGGCGGCTGCGGCGCTCGGCCGCCTCGAGGCGCTGGCGCGGCGGATGCCCGCGCTCGAGCCCTCGGTGGCGCGGTTCGGCCGCCGTCTCGCCGCGCTGGCGGCCCGCGGGATCGCGGTCGAGCGGCTGCCGTTCGACGCCAGCCACGGCCAGAGCTCGCTCGAATATTACGACGGATTCGTCTTCAGCTTCCACGCCGCCGACGCAGGGCTGCCGCCGGTCTCCACCGGCGGGCGTTACGACGCGCTGACGGCGGTGCTGGGGCAGGGGCGGTCCATCCCGGCCATCGGGGGCGTGATCCGCCCGGGCCTCGTGGCCAGGCTGAAGGGGCTCGCATGACGCTGAAGATCGGGGTGCCCTCGAAGGGCCGGCTGATGGAAAAGACCTTCGACTGGTTCGGCGCGCGCGGCGTGACCATGCGCCAGACCGGGGCCGAGCGGGAATATTCCGGCGCCGTCGACGGGGTGGACGGGGTCGAGCTCGTGCTGCTCTCGGCGGGAGAGATCCCGCGCGAGCTCGGCGCCGGGCGGATCCATCTGGGGGTGACGGGGTCCGATCTGGTGCGCGAGAAGCTTGCGGACTGGTCGCTGCAGGTGGCCGAGATGGCGCCGCTCGGCTTCGGTCATGCCGATCTCATCATCGCGGTGCCGGCCTTCTGGATCGATGTGGATACGCTCGACGATCTCGACGCCGCCGCCGCGGCCTTCCGCGCGGCCCACGGCTTCCGGCTTCGGATCGCCACCAAATACCACCGGCTCGTGCGCGAGTTCCTGATGGCCAACGGGGTTGCGGATTATCAGCTGGTGGACAGCCAGGGCGCGACCGAGGGCACGGTGAAAAACGGAACCGCCGAGGCCATCGCCGACATCACCTCGTCGGGCGAGACGCTGCGGGCGAACCACCTGAAAATCCTTTCCGACGCGCTGGTACACAGTTCGCAGGCCGTGCTCTTCGCCTCGCGCCGGGCCGACTGGTCCGAGGCCGCGGGGCCCTTCGCGGCGCTCGGCGCGCGGCTGGGCCTGCCCCTGCCCGAGGCGCTTACCTGAGGCCTATGTCGGCCAGAGCCCGCGCCAGTTCCGGCGGCAGCGGCTCCTCGCGGGCGCGGTCCCTGGGCAGGTCGGCCGGGGCCTCTTCGGGCGAGAGATAGCGCCAGCCCTGGAACGGGCGCCGCGGGGCAGGGACGGTGCGGATCACCTCCGGTTCAAGCACCAGTGCGCAGCGCGCGATCCCGTCGGCACCCGTCACGGATTCGAGCCCGACGATGGGCTGGCGCGCCAGCACGAGCCCCTTGAACACCCAGTAGAGCGAGCCCCCGGCCAGCACCTCGGCCTCGCGCTTCGGCCACATGCGCGTGACATGGCGCGGAAAGCCGTCCGGCCAACGGGCGCGCTGGCTCTTCTGCCAGTCGAGAAGGTCTTCGACCGCCTCTGCGCCCACGCAGAGCTTGAGAATGTTCACATGATCGGACAAGGGGATTCTCCGCCGCAGAGGACCATCATATAGACGCGCGGGCCCCGGCCTCCAAGCGCCCCGGACATGGCTCTTTACGTTTGACCGCTCCCGCCCATGGGCATATCTTGGGCAACTCCTCCCTGAGAACCACAAGCCCAAGGATCTGCCCATGTCCCGATTCCATGCCCCCATCGCCGAGCAGATCTGGGATATGAAGTATCGCCTGAAGGATGGCGCGGGCCATCCGGTCGACGGATCGGTCGAAGATACCTGGCGGCGGATCGCGCGGGCGCTGGCCGAAGTCGAGGCCGAGCCTGCGCTTTGGGAGGATCGGTTCTACAGCGCGCTCGAGGATTTCCGCTTCCTGCCGGCCGGCCGGATCACCGCTGGGGCGGGCACCGGGCGCACGGTCACGCTCTTCAACTGCTTCGTCATGGGCACCGTCCCGGACAGCATGGCGGGTATCTTCGACGCGCTGAAGGAAGCGGCGCTGACGATGCAGCAGGGCGGCGGGATCGGCTATGACTTCTCGACCATCCGCCCGCGCGGCGCCGAGGTGAAGGGCGTCGCCGCCGACGCCTCGGGGCCCCTTTCCTTCATGGATGTCTGGGATGCGATGTGCCGGACGATCATGTCGGCAGGCTCGCGGCGCGGCGCCATGATGGCCACGATGCGCTGCGACCATCCCGACATCGAGAGTTTCATCGAAGCCAAGAAAGACCCGGCCCGGCTGCGGATGTTCAACCTCTCGGTTCTCGTGACCGACGCCTTCATGGAGGCCGTGAAGGCGGACGGCCCGTGGGAGCTCACCTTCGGCGGCAAGGTCTACAGGACGCTGCAGGCGCGCGACCTCTGGAACCGCATCATGCGTTCCACCTACGATTTCGCCGAGCCGGGCGTGATTTTCATCGACCGCATCAACCAGATGAACAATCTCGCCTACTGCGAGACGATCTCTGCCACCAACCCCTGCGGCGAGCAGCCGCTGCCGCCCTATGGCGCCTGCCTTCTCGGCTCGGTGAACCTCGCCCGGCTGGTCGCGAAACCGTTTTCCGACGGGGCGGAGCTCGATCTAGCCGAGCTGGACGAGCTGGTGCGCCTTGCCGTCCGGATGATGGACAATGTGGTGGATGCCTCGCGCTTCCCGCTGCCCGAACAGGCGCGCGAGGCGCAGATGAAGCGCCGGATCGGCCTCGGCGTGACGGGCCTTGCGGATGCCCTGCTGATGGTGGGGCTGCGCTACGGCTCGGAAGAAGCCGCCGCCCGGACCGAGGCCTGGATGAAGGCCATCGCGCGCTCGGCCTATCTCGCCTCTGCGGATCTCGCGCGCGAGAAGGGCGCCTTCCCGCTGTTCGAGGCCGACAAGTATCTCGGGTCGGGCTCGCTCACCCATATGGACGAGGATGTGCGCGCGGCGATCCGCACCCACGGCATCCGCAACGCGCTGCTGACCTCGATCGCCCCCACCGGCACGATCAGCCTCTACGCCGGCAACGTCTCGTCGGGGATCGAGCCGGTCTTCGCCTATGCCTACAAGCGCAAGGTGCTGCAGAAGGACGGAAGCCGCACCGAGGAGGAGGTCGTCGATTACGCCGTCCGCCTCTGGCGCGAACAGATGGGCGACGCCCCGCTGCCGGACTATTTCGTGAATGCCCAGACGCTGGCGCCGCTCGAACATGTGCGGATGCAGGCGGCGGCGCAGAAATGGATCGACAGTTCGATTTCCAAGACGATCAACTGCCCGGAAGATATCGGTTTCGAGGAATTCGCCGACGTCTACCTCGCGGCCTGGGATCAGGGCTGCAAGGGCTGCACGACCTATCGGCCGAACGAGGTGACGGGCTCGGTGCTCTCGGTCTCCGAGGCGGGGCAGGCGGCTCCGGCCGAGGCGCCCGAGCCCAAGGGCGGCGAGGTGGTCTATCTCACCGATCCGCTCGACCGCCCCGCAGCCCTTGAGGGCGCGACCTACAAGGTGAAATGGCCGGGCTCGGAACATGCGCTCTACATCACGGTGAACGACATCGTCATCTCCGGCCACCGCCGGCCGTTCGAAGTGTTCATCAACTCGAAGAACATGGAGCATTTCGCCTGGACGGTGGCGCTCACGCGGATGATCTCGGCCGTCTTCCGGCGCGGCGGCGACATTTCCTTCGTGGTCGAGGAGCTGAAGGCGGTCTTCGACCCCCGCGGCGGCGCCTGGATGGAGGGGCGCTACATTCCCTCGATCCTAGCAGCCATCGGCGGCGTGATCGAGCGCCACCTGATCGCGATCGGCTTCATCGAGGGCGAGGGCATGGGTCTGAAGACCGACCCTCATGCCGATGTGCAGGTCTTGGGGGTGAAGGCCAAGGCCTGCTCCTCCTGCGGCAGCTACGACCTCCGCATGGTGGAAGGCTGCATGACCTGCGCCAGCTGCGGCTTCTCCAAGTGCGGATGAGGGCGGGGAGGCAAGAGTCTCGCGGTTCAGATAAATTGTCCATTATGCTGAAAAACGACGTCAAATGAGCAAAAAGCGACGGCTAGTCGTGGTGCGCAATGGATCCGCGGACTGACGAAGTGGTGTTTGGTGAAGGAGGTGAAGAGGCATGGCGAGATGTACTGCACCAGTAAATGGTCATCGCTCGGCAGCTGCCGCAGCCGCATGTCCTGCATGTGGGAGCCGCTACAGCCGCTCCAGCGGCTATAGCGGGTATGGCTACAGCAGTTACGGGTCATATTCGTCCCCTTCATCCTCCTCAGGGAGCAGCAGCGGTCGGACCAGCGGTAGTTCAGTGCGCCGCACCGCCAAACCGCGCTGGTCGGGAACAGGTTCGTCAGTCTGGTACACGCCTGAACAGGTTCAGGCGCTCACGCCGGTTCGAGAAAACGTCGAAAACCTGGCGGCCTCGCAGCCTGATCTTCGAGATGTGTTTCTATGCCACGCATGGGATGACAGGCAGGGCTCCGCCAAGGAATTGCATGATTTGCTGGAGGCCCGGGGTGTCCGGGTATGGTTCAGTGAAAAGGACCTTGGCCTCGGGGTGCCAATGATGCGGGCGATCGACAAGGGCTTGGTAAACTCTCGAGTCGGTATTGTGTTGGTAACCCCGGCCATGTTGCGCCGCCTCCCCGCGGAAGGCATCGCAGACAAAGAGCTTTCGGCTCTCCTCCGGCGTGAGCGTCTTGTCCCGGTCGTTCATGGAACGACCTATGAAGAGCTTGAGAAGGTCAGTCTACTGTTGGCGTCCCGTGCGGGGCTGAGCACTGCCGAAGAGTCAATGGCGGAGGTCGCGGCTAAAATTGCAGAATTGGTAGCCATTTAGTCGCGGCGAGTGCTAATGGAGGACGGGCGGAGCGCGCGAGCGGGCGCTCCCACCTCAGATGGTCTTCCTCTCATCCCCATAGAACTGATCTTCGTAGAACCAGACATACTCTTTGAACATGTCGTAGCATTCATGAATTCGTTGTATTTGTTCAACGAGTACAGCGACGACATCATCAAGCTTCAGCGCTTCTTGTCCGCCAAACACGTAGATGATACGCTTTTCGCCAGGGTTCATTGGCGGGCGCCGAAGTTCTTGCGGCATCCTGCTCTGGTCTCCGAAAATGACGTCAAGATCTTCCTGATTCTTGAAAATGGACCGGGTGACAAACCGAGTCATCCCAACGTGAATGCCCGGCGTAATTTGATGGCTGAAGCCATTTCTGAAGTTCTGAGTTCTTCTGGACATTTCTTCATCAGAAATCCGATCCAGAAGGGTCAGAAAGTCTTGTCCTTTCGGCCAGTCGCCAATCAATTTCCTCGCAACATCGCGATTTATTCGATGATCCTCGACAAGGTTATCCTGCACTGGTCCATGTGATATTCGTCGCACCTGATTGGCGAGATGCGAAATGTAGAAGTAGAACTTCTCTTTCATGGCTTGCGGCATGCACAGCGCGAGCGTGACTGGTAACCTAATAAATTCATAGTAGATCTCGTTTCTTTAACTTTCATCGGCGGTCTCGCTCATCATGGCAGTCCAATCCGCAACATCCCTCGTTAATACCACGAGTTTATTGATGTGGTTTGCGGCGTCTCTGGCAAACTCGGCGGACATTTCATCAAACTCCATGAAGTCAAAGGAGAGGCTGCCCTTGTTGGCGTCACTGCGGCGCCAATTGTTGTCGGCGAGCTTGAGGTTGAGGCCTTTGCCGCAAAACTGTCGACGATGGAGTTTCTCATACAAATTCAGTCGTTTTCTCAGGAGTTCCTCAAACTCTTCTTGTGATACTCTCTGACCGTCCATATTGCCCTCCGATTGGCTGCATTTTAACTACATGTGTATTTCGTCAGTCAACTTAAATACGGTGGTTCTTTTGAATTGCCCGATGTAATTTCGGGAAGGCCTTTCTGCCAGACGAGTGCTTAATTCTCAATTTCTATGCTGACTTTCTTGCTCCGCGCACGGCTCGCCCGAACATCAGCCCCATGATCATCTCCCGGCCTTCCCGATCTTGGAGGAAGGCGCTCTGCATCTGGCGGTCGCGTTGGAACGCCAGAATGGCCCTACGCATGAACTCCTCGCCGAACCTGGGCCGCACGACCTCGGGCGGGTTGTTCCGCAGCATTTCGGCCCAAGCCTCGTCGTCGAGGATGGCCTCGTTCACTGCCTCGAAGCGGATGTAATCCTCTTCGGTGAAGTTCGTGGCGTGCCGGTCGTTGAACGCCTTGATGATTTCCGAAAGCGTGCGCCGCTCTTCTTCAGTAAAAGGGTTCGCCCCGAAACGGTCGATCGGGGACAGCGGCTTCGCCTCTGTTGCTTCGAGCGACGCATCGACAACCTCGCCTTCCGAGAGCCGGAAGGCCTGCAACTCCAGCATGTCGTCGGTGACATCGCCGCCTTGCGGCGCCTCGCGCGACGGAAGCAGGCGTTTCAGCCAGCTGCCGAAGAGGTACATCTTCTCGAGGTCGCTGTCCTCGAGGGCGATGACCTGCGAGATGAAGGCATAAAACCGCAGGAAGGAAGCCAGCAGCTGCCGGAACTCTTCCTGCTGCTCCTCGGTCAGGGCCGTCCGGAAGCGCTCCACTGTCTGCCGGACGATGCCTTCCAGCACCGGCCGCTCATCGGCCCGCTGATTGGCTTGCAGGAAGCGTGACACGAACCGGTCGATCTCGCCTTGGTCGAGGATGTGCATCTCCTGCATCCGGGCAAGCAGTGCATAGACCTGGTGCGGGTCGGAGACCTCTAGCTTTATATCGCCGCCGAAGATGCCGTCGCGTTCCACCGGCGATACCTGACCCCGTGTACCCTCGCGCATGAGGTTGGGCGCAGTCGTGAACTGTCCGAAATCGGATACCCCATTGCCTTGAGGGTCTTCCTGTTGAGGTCCTTCCAGCCGCCCTTTGCATCGAGAATGCACTCGACGATCCGTGCCGGCTGGCCCGACGGGAGGACCGCCGCGCTTTCCTGGAAGCGGCGCAGCAGATCGCGAATTTCCTTCGTCTTGCCGCTTCCCGAAAGGCCCGTGACGACGAGGCATTCCGACTCGAACGGGCGGCCACCACGGAGGCTTCCGAGGTGCGGCTGAAGATCTTGGCGAAGGCCGTCTGCAGATCCGTCGCGCGGGCGAGCGGGAAATGTCGGTGCGATACCTGTTCCGCGAGATCGGCGATTTCGGGGATGATGAAGGGATTGGTCACAGTTTGCTTCCCTTGATGGGGGCGAATGCAGGGGCGTCGGTGGGAACGGCCGTCGTGGCCGCCTGGAGGATCGAAGCCGGCGGGAGAGCCGGAGGAGGAGCGGACGCTGTTGCCGCCCGCCGGGAGGGCGTTCTCCCGGACCAGTCCATGATGCTTCCGGGCGCCGCTGTCACACCCATCGTCGGTACAGGTCGCGCTTCGACCTGGGCCAGGTGATCGGCCTCTTCCTCCAGTTGCGCGATGGTCCGATTGCTCGACGGGGCCTGGGGATCCGGGAAGAAGCCCGATTCACCCGGGCACGCTGGGCAAGCGCCTCCTGAAAGTGGCCGTTGTTCAGCACGCGCTTCTTCGGATTGGCTTCGGCGGTGGCCTTCTGCAGGTCGAGGATTTCCTCCAGCGTCAGGTCATTGAACGCCGTCATGCGAAGATCGACCTTGATGATTTCAGGGTGACCCTTCGCCGTGACATAGGCGTGCCGGATGAAGTCCGGATCGATGTGAACCGTGACCTCCTTCGATCTGCCGGCCGCGAACACTTGCAACGCGGTGGAGTTGAAGGGGATGTTGAAGGGATTGACGCCTTCCGAGGTGGTATGCATCTTGCGCTTCACGCCGAGGTGCAGACAGCGATCGCGACGGTTGGGCACATCGATCCCGCCATAGAACTTCGTAACTTCGTCGTACTTCTGCCAAGGCGTCGCTTTATACATGCCGGTGCCGCGGTGCGGGGCGAACGGATATTCGTCGACGAAGTAGCGCGTGATGATCCCGTAGAGTTCGTCATGGGTGATCCGGGCGTTCGCCTCCGGCTCGTAACCCTCCAGTTCACCCGGACGACTGCCGGCATAGCCATCGAGGAAATTCAGCACCTGCCACTGCAGGGTTCCGAACGGCCGTTCGATGAAGGAATTGTCCGTGGAGTGATGGGTTCGGCTCTTCATGACGATCGAGTCGATGCCAAGCTGGCTAGCGTAGACGGTCCCGTTCCGCGTTGCCGTCCCGTTGTCCGCCGTCGTCAGAAGCAGACCAGCGGGGGGCGCCGGATCCCGCTTGCAACGATAGCGGACCTTCTCCTTCGTCTTGTCGCGGGTTGCCATGCGAAGGAGCGCGTGGCTGTGATCGGCATCGGCGGACTCCGCGATGATCCATCCCAGCGGAAGACGCGTCGCGACGTCGATCATCAGATGCAACCAGAGCCGGCAGATCTCGTTGTCTTCCAGATCTTCCGACGCCTTCGCGGGATCGATCTCCGTCGCGCGCACGATGCCTTTGCCATCGGTGTGGATCGACAGGTAAACTTGGTCGACTGCGCAATACTCGCCGAACATCAGCGCAGGAATGTCCGTGGATCCCGCGCCCTTCAGGTTCGCGCCCTGACGGATCCCCTTCCGGCCAAGTGTCTGTGCCACCTCGGAGATCGCGTTCTTTCGGGTTTGTAGCGTGGTGATTGTGGGATACCAGCGGTCGCGCGCGATTTCCTCCGGCGGAATGGGAAACTGAGTCTCGGCCATTCTCGCGAGCGGCGCGAGGGGCGGCTTCTTTTCATCGTGCCAGAGGTTGAGGACGTAGGAGATGAAACGCTCCTGCCAGTAGCTCATTCGCTGGCGATCTTTTGCCTCCCTCGGCCCTTTCATGTGGTCCCGATCCAGCAGCACCACGGAATTCCTGCCGAACCTGAGGTAGGTGTCGACGTATTTCCTGAGGGTCCTGCCCTGAGGCCAGTCGAGGCTGACGGTAACCCTGCCGCCCCTCTTTGCCCCCAGCAGCGGATCATCGTTGGCGATGACCCGGGCACGCTCCTTCAGTTCCCTCAGCGCCCTGCCCTCGGAATGGGTGGCCTTGTTGGGGCTCATGTTCCGATGGGTCAGCGCCGTGAGGTCATCGAGGATCGGCTGGGCCGCCGCGGCGTCGAAGGTCTCCCAGCCATCGCATGTGCCCTCGGCCGCGTCCGCCACGATCCCGGCCTCGGCCAGCATCCGGCGCATGCGCCGCTGGTCGATGCCGGTCGCCTGCCCCGCGGTTCGTACGGAATGCAGGCGGCGCACCGTCACCGGCTCGCCCATCAGCTCGTCGCCCGGCCCGAGTGGCGAGGTCTCCACCAAGTGGTCGCGCAGGATCCGGCGGAACACCTCGACGTTCGGTACGCCGCCATCGACCTCGCGCCCTAAGCCGACGGCAGCATCGCTCCCGCCTGCGCCACCATCCACGAAAGCGTCGGCAGCTCCGCCATCGATGCGCAACCGGAGACAATGAGCCTCCGGTAAGCCCGGCGCGGTTCAAATCGACGTGGGAGCCGGTCCCCGCTCTGGCTGGACGGGTCCTGTCGCCCGGTCGGTGCTCCATCCCGCCAGAGCGGGGCCCTTGGACCCCGCACGGCGGAGCACTGATCCGACAGCGGCTTCGTCGGACGAATGTCGCGCGACGGCCCACGGTGTCCGGGCAGGGCGCACAGGCACCGCGCGTGGGGTGTTTCCAAAGTGGGGCAGCCGGCTGCCACGGCACTGATGACCCCCATAAGGAGGGCTGTCCCGTCCGTTTCCGAACACATGGGCTGAAAAGACCGTCCTTCGGACAGTCAGGGCGACCGTTGCAACATTGCCACCATCCTCTTCCCTGACGCCGAGCGACGATCATCAACATTGCACGCTCAAGATGAGACTTTTATCGCAGAAATCACGTTCCGGTATTCTTGTTCGGGAGCGCGGATCTGCCGCTCGTTCCCTTAGGTCAACTCAGCGACAGCCGAGTCAAATTCGGCACGAATTTGCCTCAATTTAGACGCCCATTCGACACATCCGATGCGGAAAAGCCGAGTGCAGCCCTCGTGGAGATTCTCATGCCGACAGTGAACCTGACCTCTGCCCTGACCTTCTCCGAGGGCGGCGTGCCGCAGCTCGTCGACCCGAACATCACGATCACGGGCGGCGGAGCCTTTACCGAAGGCTACATCGAATTCTCGGTCAGTTCGCCCACGGCCGGCGACAACTTCAGCCTGACCAGCGCCGCCAATCCGCTGGCCAACGGCGCGATCTCGTTCGAGAACGGCGACGTCTATCTCGGGACCGGCTCGGCCCGCGAGCGGATCGGCTCGGTCGATGCGACCTTCGACGGCCAGGACGGCCAGCCGCTGCGCATCCTGTTCTCGAGCCCGCTGCCGAACGCCGGCTTCGAGGAAGGCGAGGCGAACTGGACCATCCGCGACGAGCAATATGGCGACAACGGCAGCGAGCTGAACCTCGACGGCCTGCAGATCACGCTGGCCAATGACTCGGCCTACAGCGGCGGCACCGGCACGACCAACGTCCAGGCCTCCGCCGGCATGACCTGGGACGGGTCGGTGCAGGATGGTGCGGGCGTTGACGGATCGCGCGCCCTCTATCTCGGCAGCGGCGGAAACATCGTTGCGGGCGATCAGAACCCGGCCGGCGGCTATCAGGTCAACGGCTACGGCTCGATCCACGGCCCCTATGCCACCAGCTCGGTGATCACCGTCGCGCAGGGTGACTCGATCTCGCTCGACTTTCAGGCCGTGGGCACGAGCGACGACTACGAGGTGTTCGGCTTCCTGCGTCGCGTCGACGCCAACGGCAACTTCCTGAGCAACAGCGTCAGCAGCCCCGACAACATCCTGCTCTTCGCCCAGCGGGGCGATGACACCAGCGGGTGGACGACCATCAGCAAGGACGGCCTGCCCGCAGGCAGCTACCGGTTCGAGTTCGTCGGCGGCACCTATGATGGCACGGGCGGCCTCGCGGTGGGCTCGAACCTCTTTGTCGACAACATCCGCCTGATCTCGGCCACCTCGGTGAACGACAGCATCGCCCAGGCCATCGCCCGGCAGGTCGCCTACCAGAACGACGCCAATGATGCGCCGGTCACCCGCCAGATCACGGTCACGGCCGTGGACGGCAACGGCATCAGCGGCTCCTCCTCGAACGGCCTGACCTTCGAAGGCGAGAACGACGCGCCGAGCCTTGCCAACACCACGCTCACCTCGATCGCCGAGGACAGCAGCCCCGCCGGCCAGACCATCGCCGCAGCCTTCGGCGGCTCCTTCTCGGATCCCGACAACGCCTATTCCCCCACCGACTCGATGGCGGGCGTCGTCATCACCGGCAATGCGGCGACCGGCGCCCAAGGCGACTGGCAGTATTCGACCGACGGCGGCACCACCTGGATCTCGGTCGGCAGCGTGACCTCGCAGAGCGGGCTCGTGCTTTCCTCGGCCACGCTGATCCGCTTCGAACCCGCGCTGAACTGGAACGGCACGCCCGGCGCGCTGACGCTCCATGCGCTGGACAGCACCTATGGCGGCAGCTTCACCAGCGGCACGACGGCGGTGAACCTCGACACGACCGGCGCCACCGGCACCGGCGCGCTCAGCCAGAACAGCGCCACCGGCTCGATCACCGTCACCCCGGTCAACGACGCCCCCGTCTTCACCGCGGCCCCGGTCGCGCTGACGGTTGCCGACACCGAGGCCGTGGACACGCCGGCCGCGCTCACCGGCTCGATCTCGGCCTCCGACCTGCATGGCGGTGCGCCGGGCGAAGGCGGCACGCTCAGCTACGGCGTTCAGGGCGGCGTGTCGGCCAACGGCTTCTCGGTTCTGACGCTGCCCTACGGCACGCTGTCGGTGAACCAGTCGACCGGAGCCTACAGCTTCCTGCCGAACCCCACGGCGCTGAACAGCCTCGCCGAGGGTGCAGAGGCGAACTTCTCCTTCACGCTCACCGTCTCGGACGGGCAGGGCGGCACGCAGACCGCGCCGCTCGACATCACCTTCACCGGCGCCAACGACGTGCCGGTCGTCAGCGCCCAGACCGGCACGGCGGTCGAGGCCTCGGGTCTCAACAACAACGTCGCCGGCAGCGCGGCCACGGGCTCGCTGCTGACCGGTCCGAATGCGGCGACCGATATCGACGGCGACGAGATCTCGGTGGTGGGTGTGCGCACCGGCGGCCAGTCCGAGACCGGCACCGAAGGCGTCTGGACCGACGGCACGATCACGCTTCAGGGCACCTACGGCACGCTGACGCTGAACGAGGACGGCAGCTGGTCCTACGCGGCCGACGATGACAACCCGACCGTCGACGGCCTGACCGGGCCGACCGACACGCTGGAGGAGACCTTCACCTACACCGTGACGGACGCGAACGGCGCCACCGCGTCGCAGGAGCTGACCGTCACCATCTCGGGCCGCAACGACGCGCTGAACGTGTCGAGCAGCATCGGCACCGATATCTCGACGGGCGAGGATGCCGACACGCAGATCGACCTTACCGGCCTCGTGTTCGAAGACCCCGATCTGGGCTCGGAAATCTACGAATTCGCCGTGGATGCGGGCCAGGGCACGCTCTGGACCGAAGGTGTGGACGGGCTGACCGTCACCGGCAACGGAACGGGCCAGCTGGTGCTGACCGGCTCGGCCACCGCGATTTCCGAATGGATCGCGGCCAACGACCTGACCTACCGCTCGCCCGTGGAAGGCAGCGGCGCCGACACGATCAGCCTCTCCTACAGCGAGGCGGGCGCCGAGGTCCGCACGGCGCTCGAGTCCATCGACGTCGCGGTGGACATGATCAACGACCCGGCCGTGGTCGATGTGAACGGCTCGGTCACGACCCAGGGCAGCGCCGGCGTGGCCGAAGTGGCTCAGGTCACCTTCCTGTCGACCGGCACCGCTCAGGTGCTGAATTTCGACGGGGTGCAGATGCAGATCGCGGCCGGCAGCACTGCCGCCGAGATTGCCGAAGCCTTCGCGGCGCAGGAGTTCCCGAACTGGACCGTCAGCCTTGACGGCGAGGGCCGGGTGACGCTGACCGCGACCGCCACCGGCGCGCGGCCGGACCTGACGGCGGCCGACTTCACCAACGGCTCGGGCGCCTTCTCGCCGCTGGTCGAGACCACCGGCGGCACCGACGGCAGCATCAATTTCACCGCGCGCGGACCGGCCATCGCCATCCTGCCGACGCTGGAACTGAGCGACGTCGACAGCGCGATGATGTCGGGCGCCAAGGTCAGCATGACCGAAGGCCTGTTCGACAACGGGTTCGGCACGATCTACGAACGGCTCTCGCTGTCGGCGGAGGCGCGGGAATTCGCGCAGCAGAACGGCGTGGGCATCAGCATCGTGACGACGGCCGCTGCCGGCTCGGTCATCACCTTCACCGGCATGGCCTCGGCGGAGGTCTACGAGACCATCCTGCGCGGCGTGATCTACAGCAACACCAACCCGAATGCGGTGGCGGGCACCCGCCCCGTGAAGATCGAAGTGACCGACTCTGACGGGCTCGCCTCGAGCCTCTCCAGCGTCAACCTGACAGAGGGCAACACCGACATCGCCGTCGGCCAGCGCATCTTCATCAACGGCGTGGACAGCGGCCAGGTCGTCTCGATGGTGCGCGACGCCACCAGCTTCGTGGCCAGCGGCCCGCTGGCCGATCTGGAGCCGGGTGCGGTGCTGAGCTTCCATGACGGCAGCGGTCAGCAGACCACGGCGGTTTCGGCGGGCGACGGCACGGCCACGATGGACGTGAACGTGATCTGGGCTCCCGTGATCGACATGAACGGCGCCGGCGCGGGCGATATCCACCGGACGACCTACATCGAGCAGCATGCCCCGATCGCCATCGCGACCGCCGATGCCCGCATCGTCGATCAGGAAGGTCTGATCCGCTCGCTCGACGTCGTGCTGACCAACCCGCTCGACAATGTCGAAGGTTCGGCTCCGGTCGAATATCTCGGCATCTCGAAGGCGGTGCTGGACGTGCTGGCGGCCCGCGGCATCACCATCGGTGCCCATGACGGCCAGTTCGACGCCAACGGCAACCTGACCGGCGCCACCTCGATCACCTTCGCGGCGGCCAACGGCGCCAGCGCCACCAGCTTCCAGATTGCGCTGCGGGGCGTGACCTATGCCAACATGGACGATGCCCCGGACACCGGGACGCGGATCGTGACGGCGCAGGGCACCGACATGGACGGCAACGAGGGCCTGATCTCGCACACCGAGATCAACCCGATCGCGGTGGGCGACGCGCCGGTGGCGATCGACAGCGGCGTGACCGGCTCCGAAGATGCGGGCCATGTCTTTGCCGCCGGAGACTTCGGCTTTGCCGATCCGCTGGATGGCGGCGCGAACCAGCTCGCCTCGATCACCATCAACAGCCTGCCCGCCACGGGCACGCTGCTCCTGGGCGGGGTCGCGGTCGCCGTGGGCACCGTGGTCACCCTCGCGCAGCTTCAGGCCGGCGCGCTGACCTATCAGCCGGTGGCCAACGTGAACGGTGAAGGGGTCGCCTCGTTCGACTTCCTCGTGACCGACAACGGCAGCCTCGCCAACGGCGGCCAGACCACCTCGACCGCTCCGGCAACCATGGTGATCGACCTGACGCCGGTGAACGATGCTCCGGTCCTGCCGGAAGGCACCTCCGTCACCGGCACCACGATCACCGAAGACCAGCAGCTGAATGCCGGTGAACTGGTGGCCGATCTGGTCGGCGCCATGACGGATGTCGATACGGGCGTGCACAGCGCCACGAACGGCACCCAGCAGGGCATCGCGGTTTATGGCGCGGGCTCCGAAGGGTTCGGCGGCGGCACCTGGCAGTATCGTCTCGCCGGCGGCACCGACTGGATCGACGTCACCCTCGATCCGGGCGAGGTCCTGCTGCTCGGTGCGGACGACCGCATCCGCTTCTCGCCGGATGGCGAGAACGCGACCGAGGCGCAGCTGTCCTACTACGCCTGGGACGGGGCGACCGGCACCGCGGGCAACGTGGTCGCAGGCATCGCGGGGCCGGGCAATGCCTCGAACCGTGGCGGCACCTCGGCCTTCTCCAGCAACGGCGCCTCTGCCACGGTCGAGGTGACAGCTGTCAACGACGCGCCGTCGATCAGCATGGGCGAGGGCAATACCTTCTATGCTCGCGGCGAGGCGGTGGCGCTGTTCTCGGACGAGACGCTGCAACTGACCGACCCGGACGAGGGCGCGGCGGTAAGCCAGATTGTCATCACGCTCGATGGCGAGACCACGGTCGACAACGCCTTCGGCACCACCTACGAGACGATCTTCTCGGCCAGCGGCTCGACCTTCGTGGCCCAGTCGGGCACCGAACTGACCATCTCGGGCACCGGTGTGGCGGGCGATCCGCTCACCATCTCGGGGGCCGGGTCGATGGAGGACTACCGTGAGGCGCTCCTCAGCCTGCGCTACGAGAACACCAACCCGAACGCCTTCGCGGGCGACCGGGCGATCTCGGTCACGGTGACGGATGAGACGGGGGCGGGCTCCGCGCCGACGGACTTCATCCTGCCGGTGGAATGGGCAACGGTGGCCGATCTCAACGGTCCGTCGGGCGAAGGCCGCGACCACTCGATCACCTATCTCGAGGGCAGCGGCAGCCAGGCCATCGCTACGGCCGATGCCGAGATGATCGACCAGGACGGCAACACCGTCGAGGTCGTCATCACGCTCGAGGATGCGGTGAACGGCTCGGCCGAGATGCTGTTCGTCGATCCGGCGGTCCTGCCGGCTCTGGCGGCGCTGAACATCGTGGTCACCGGCAACGGCACCCACGAGATCCGGCTGACGAGCGAGGAGGGCGTGGATCCCACGAACTTCCAGCTGGCGCTGCGGGCCGTGCGTTACGTCAACAGCTCGACCGCACCCACCGCGGCGGAGCGCCATGTCACGGTCTCCTCGACCGATGCCGACGGCAACCCGGGCGTTCCGGCCACCACGGTGATCGGGATGGAGCTGGTGAACGACGCACCGGTTGCGGATCTCTCGATCTCCTACGAGGCGTCCGAGACCCGCAACCCGCTGTCGGGCGATCAGCTGCTGCTCGACGGCACGCTGGACGATGCCGACGGGCTCGGGCCGAACCCGCCGGTCATCGAATGGCTGCGGGACGGTGTGGTGATCGCTTCGGGCAACGGCATGCCGGTCTACACGCTGAAACCGGCGGATGCAGGCCATGTCATCAGCGCCCGCATCACCTACACCGACGGTGAAGGCAACCTCGAGGTCATCAACGTCGATGGCCCCGCCATGGTCGGGCTGAACCTCGAAGGCACCGACGGCGCCGATCTGCTCATCGGCTCGCGGGGCGCGGACGTGATCTCCGGCCGGATGTTCAACGACACGCTGATGGGCGGGGCGGGCAACGACAGCCTCTACGGCAACGGTGACGACGACCGCCTCTACGTTAACGAGGGCAACGACAGCCTCTATGGCGAGGAGGGCAACGACTGGCTGCATGGCGGTCAGGGCGACGACCTGGTCGTGGGCGGCGACGGCAACGACACGCTCGCGGGCGGTCTGGGCAACGACACCCTGCAGGGTGGCGCGGGCAACGACACGGCCAGCTACGAAACGGCCACCGAGGGCGTTACCGTCAGCCTCGCGCTGCAGGGCGAAGGCCAGTTCGTGAACGCGCAGGAAGGCAACGACCCGCTGACCTCGATCGAGAACCTGACGGGCAGCAATCACGACGACACGCTGATCGGGGACGAGGGCGACAACGTGCTCTCGGGTCTCGCGGGCAACGACGTGCTGGTGGGCGGCGCGGGCAATGACACGCTGCTCGGCGGTGCCGGCAACGACATCGCCGACTACGCCGCGGCGACGGGCGGGGTGACGGTCAATCTGGCGCGTGATGGGCAGGCGCAGATCATCGGCGCCGATCAGGGCACCGATGTCCTGAGCTCGATCGAGGGTGTCATCGGCAGCGCCTTCAACGACATCCTGTCGGGCAGCGCGGTCGCCAACCTCATCTTCGGTGGGGACGGTGCCGACCTGGCCACCGGTGGCGCGGGCAACGACACCATCCTCGGCGGCGCCGGATCGGACAGCCTCTATGGCAACCTTGGGGATGACCTCCTCTTTGGTGACGTGGGCAACGACTGGATCCACGGCGGCCAGGGCAACGACACCGTCCTCGGCGGTTTCGGCGACGATACGCTGGCCGGCGGCGTCGGTGACGATGTGGTGGATGGCGGCGATGGGATCGACACCGTCGAGTTCCAGACCGCAACCGCCGGTGTCACCGTGGATCTCTCGCTGCAGGGTCAGGCGCAGCGCATCAGTGCCGAGGAAGGCACGGATACGCTGTTCTCGATCGAGAACATCCTCGGCAGCCGGTATGACGACCGCCTGCTGGGCGATGCGGGCTCCAACTTGATCGACGGCAGTGCCGGCAACGACACTGCCATGGGTCAGGCGGGCGAGGACCTCATCTTCGGCGGGGACGGCAACGACAGCCTCTATGGCAACCAGGACAACGACACTCTGGTCGGCGGCAACGGCAACGACTGGTTGCACGGCGGTCAGGGCAACGATCTCCTGGTGGGCGATGCCGGCAGCGACACCCTCAACGGCGGCGTGGGCGACGATGTGCTGGTCGGGGGTCAGGGCTTCGACCTTCTGACGGGCGGCACCGGGGCGGACACTTTCGTCTTCGGCAGCCTCGACAGCGCGGATGCGGATCGGATCACCGATTTCGAGCAGGGCGTCGACCAGATCGTGATCGCCGACCAGCTGATGTGGGCGCTGGAGAATGCCGAGCTGAACCTCGCCGATCAGATCGTCTGGAATGCCGAGACCGGCATGCTCTCCATCGATCTCGACGCCGGGGAGGCGACCCGTCTGGTGGATCTTGCTCAGATCGATCATGATGGAACGCTGAACATCACGATCGACGACTTCCAGTTCCTGCGCTGAGAACCCTGCCGGCTTCGGCCCGGCAGCCTCCGGCACCAGAAAAGGGCGGCGTCCGAAAGGGCGCCGTTTCGCATGATGAGCATGATCGACCACGGACCCGATCCGACCCAGACTCCGATTGCCGTCGGCGCCATCGGCGGCAGCGGCACCCGCGTCGTCGCCCGCATCCTCAAGGGGGCGGGCGTCTTCATGGGGACGAGGCTGAACGAGTCGGAAGACAATCTGGACTTCACCGAGCGTTTCCGCCATCGCGAGGTGCTCGCTTTGCCCGATGGGGCCTTCGAGGCGCGGCTGCGGCAGTTCGAGGGCCTGTCGCGCGCCGGCATGCGCGAGGCCGGGCAGCGGCACTGGGGCTGGAAAGAGCCCAACACCCATGTGGTGATCGACCGGATCCTCGCGGCCTATCCGAAGATGCGCTATGTCCATCTGCTGCGCAGCGGGCTCGACATGGCCTTCTCCGCCAACCAGCGCCAGGCGTGGTTCTGGGGGCCTTACTTCCTCGAGCGTCCCGTGGCCGAGCCGCCGGGGCCGCGGGACATGCTGGCCTATTTCTGCGCGGTGCACCGCCGGATCAGCGCCCTGGCCGACCGGCCGGAGAACCGTGGCCGGGTGCTGTTCCTGCAGTACGAGGCGCTCTGCGCCCGGCCCGAAGCGGAGATCGTGCGGCTGCTGGACTTCCTCGGGCTGGAGCCCGCCCAGCCCGTCGCCACGCTGGCCGCCCTGATCGCGCCCCCCGCCAGCATCGGCCGGCACCGGGAGCACGATCTGTCGGTCTTCGATCCGGCCGATCTGGCCTATCTCAAACAGACCCAGCCCGCTCCCTGAGGCTCTTGCCCCGGGAAGCGGGTCCGGTGCGGGCGCCTGCCCGGGCTGCGCCTAGAGCTTCACGACCATCTTGCCGAAGTTGCGTCCCGCCAGCAGGTCGTTCAGCGCCTGCGGCGCGGCCTCCAGCCCTTCGACGACCTGCTCGCGATATTTGACCTTTCCCTCGGCCAGCCAGCCCGTCATCTCGCGGGCGAATTCGGCATAGAGGCTGCGCGGGAAACTGTCGAAGATGATGAAACCCTGCAGCTTCACCTTCATCCGCAGGATGGTGCCCATGAGAGCCGGCGCCATGTCCGGCCCCTCGGGCAGGCCGGGACTGTTGTACCAGGAGACGATGCCGCAGACCGGCATCCGCGCGAACGGATTCAGGAGCGGCAGCACGCCATAGAGGACCCGGCCGCCGACATTCTCGAAATAGATGTCGATGCCGTTCGGGCAGGCGGCGGCGAGCTGCGCCTCGAAATCCGGCGCCCTGTGGTCGATGCAGGCGTCGAAACCCAGCGTCTCGACCACATACCGGCACTTGTCGGCGCCGCCCGCAACGCCCACGGCACGGCAGCCCTTCAGCTTCGCGATCTGCCCGACCGTGGCCCCCACCGGGCCGGAGGCCGCCGCGACCACCACCGTCTCTCCGGGCTGCGGCTCGCCGATCTTCAGAAGACCTGCATAGGCGGTGTATCCGGGCATCCCGAGGATGCCGAGCGCGCGCGAGGGACGCTCGGGCGCCTTGCCGAGATTGACCACCTCGGTCCCGTCCGACAGCGCATAATCCTGCCAGCCGCTGCCCGCGAGAACCATGTCGCCGGCCTCGAACCCGGGCAGGCTCGACTGCATCACCTCGGCCACCACCTGTCCGGTCATCACCCCGCCGATCTCGACCGGCTTGGCATAGGATTTCGTGTCGTTCATCCGCCCGCGCATGTAGGGATCGAGCGACAGCCACACCGTCCGCAGGAGCATCTGCCCCTCGGCGGGCTCAGAAATGGGGACCTCTTCCATCCGGAGCGTGCTTTCGTCGGGCGTGCCCTTCGGACGCTGCGCCAGCACCACGCGGCGGTTGATGTCGGATCTCTGCGGCATGTATTTCTCCCGGCTGTCCGGGCGGATGTAGTGCCGAAGCCCCGCTCGGGAAGGTGCGGCAGCAGGAGAAGCCGCAACCGTCGCGCGACGGCTGCGGCTGCCTCTGTCCCGCTCCTGCGCGGGGGCGGCAGCCTGGACGATCTGCGCTTCGGTCGTCCGAGCCGGCAGGAGAGGCCGCGCAGCAGGTCCGCCGGTGGCCGATCTCAGACCCGTTCCAGCGCGATGGCGATGCCCTGACCCACACCGATGCACATGGTCGAGAGTGCCCGCCGCCCGCCCGTGCGCTGCAGCTGGAGCGCCGCCGTGCCGGTGATGCGGGCGCCCGACATGCCCAGCGGGTGGCCGAGGGCGATGGCGCCGCCGTTGGGGTTCACCCGCGCATCCTCCTCGGCGATGCCGAGCTGCCGGAGCGTGGCCACCCCCTGCGCGGCGAAGGCCTCGTTCAGCTCGATCACGTCGAAAGCCTCCGTGGTCAGTCCGAGCCGGGCCATCAGCTTGCGGGTGGCGGGCACCGGGCCTATGCCCATGATGCGCGGAGGCACGCCCGCGGTGGCGCCGCCCAGCACCCGCGCCATGGGGGTAAGCCCGTGGCGCCGGACCGCCGCCTCGCTGGCGAGGATCAGGGCCGCCGCGCCGTCGTTGACGCCGCTGGAATTGCCCGCCGTGACGGATCCGCCGGCGAAGAGCGGCTTCAGCTTGGCAAGCGCCTCCGGCGTCGTCGCCCGCGGATGCTCGTCCTGCTCCACCCGGACCGGCTCGCCCCGGCGCTGCGGAACGAGGACCGGCGTGATCTCCTGTGCGAGCCGCCCGTTCGCCTGCGCCGCCGCCGCCTTCGTCTGCGAGGCGAGGGCCATGGCATCCTGCGCTTCACGGCTGATGCCGAAGTCGCAGGCGACGTTCTGACCGGTCTGCGGCATGGGATCCACCCCGTAGGCCGCCTCCATCGCCGGATTGACGAAGCGCCAGCCGATCGTCGTGTCATGGATCTCGGCCGAGCGCGTGAAGGCCGTTCCCGCCTTCGGCAGCACGAACGGCGCGCGCGACATGCTCTCCACCCCGCCCGCGATCACGAGATCCGCCTCACCCGCGGCGATCTGGCGGGCGGCGGTCAGCACGGCATCCATGCCCGAGCCGCACAGCCGGTTGATCGTCGTGCCCGTGACACCCACCGGCAGCCCCGCCAGCAGCGCCGACATGCGGGCCACGTTGCGGTTGTCTTCGCCCGCCTGATTGGCGCAGCCGAAGATCACATCGTCCACGGCCTCCCAGTCCACCCCGCCATTGCGGGCCATCAGGGCCTTGAGGGGCACGGCGCCCAGATCGTCGGCCCGGACCGGGGAGAGCGCCCCGCCGTAGCGGCCGATGGGCGTGCGGATATAGTCGCAGATGAAGACCTGGGTCATGTCGGTGCGGCCGAATCGGCCCCTCCTTGCGTGGATGTGCTCCGGCCGGCCTCTAGCGCGCCGGTCATGCTCCGCCCGTGCGGCTTCGGGTCTTGCGCGCGGCGTGAAACATCGGTCCCCCCTTGTGACGGGGGAAGCCGTAGCCATGCACCTCGACCAGATCGATGTCCGAGGGGCTCTGCGCGAGGCCCTCGTCGCAGATCCGTTGGCCTTCCTCGGCCATGGCGGCGATGAGGCGGTCGGCAATCTCGGTGCCGCTCGGCCGCGGGCCGGGGGTCACCAGAGGCGCGATCAGAGCGGCTGCCTCCGGCGACGGCTGGGGAAGGCGGCTGCCCGGCGCATAGTCGTACCAGCCGCCGCCCGACTTGCGGCCGAGGCGGCCTGCGCGCACCAGCCGGTCTCCGGGGCCTTCGGGCAGGTCCTGCCCGAGCGCGCGGGCGGCCTCCCGCGCGCGGAAGGCGATGTCGAGCCCGGCCATGTCCTGCATCTCGAACGGACCCATGCCGAGGCCGAAGGCGCGCATGGCCTCGTCGATCTCGGTCGGGGTGGCTCCTGCGAGCAGCAGAGCCTCGGCCTCGGCGCGGTAGCGCTTGAGGATGCGGTTGCCGATGAAACCCTCGCCGTTGCCCGCCTGTACCGGGATCTTGCCGAGCCGCGCCGCCAGAGCGACGCCGGTGGCGAGGGTGCGCGGCGCGGTGGCGGCCAGCGGCACGATCTCGAGCAGCTTCATCACCTGCGCCGGGCTGAAGAAATGCAGCGCGATGAAGCGGTGGGGGTGCGGCAGGCCCTCCACGATCCGTTCGGGATCGAGGTAGGAGGTGTTGGTGGCAAGGATCGCCTCGGGCCCGCAAAGACGGACCAGCTCTTCGAACACCCGGCGCTTGACGGCGAGATCCTCGAAGACCGCCTCGATCACCAGATCGCAGTCCGCCAGCGCCCCGAGACCGACCGTGCCGGTGACGCGGGCCATCCGCTCCGCCGCGCCGGCCCGATCCGTCAGCCCGCGCTTGACCTGCGCCTCGAAGATGGCCTCGACCCGCTCGAGGCCGGCCGCGAGCGACTCGGGCCCGGTTTCAGTGAGACGCACCTCCAGCCCGGCCGCGGCGAGGGCGGCCGCGATGCCGCTGCCCATCGTGCCGCCGCCGATCACGCCTGCGCGGGTGAGGGGCACAGGCTCGATGCCGCGAAGGGCGGCCGGGCGCAGGGCCGCACGCTCGGCGAAGAAGAGATGGCGCAGGGCCGCGGCTTCGTCCGAAGCGCGGAGCCGCAGGAAGGTCTCGCGCTCGGCGCGGAGACCCGCGGCGAAGCCTTCCGCCACGCCCGCGCGGATCGCTTCGAGGGCCGCGGCGGGCGCGGGATTGCCTCGGGCCGCCCTGGCGATGCGCGCGCGGGCCTCGTCCCAGAAGGCGGGCCCGGGATCGGCGAGCGGGGCCGCAGAGGCAGGCAGGGGCAGGGCGCCGTCGAGGGTGCGGGCGAAGGCCAGCGCCTCGGGGATCAGCTCGCCCGCGGCGATCCGGTCCGCAAGGCCCGCCTCCCGCGCCTCGGCGGCCGACAGGGTGCGGCCGGCGGTGATGACCTCGATGGCGGGAGCAAGGCCGATCCGGCGCGGCAGGCGCTGCGTGCCGCCCGCGCCGGGGATGAGGCCGAGGCTCGTCTCCGGCAGGCCCAGCCGGGCGGTATCCGCGAAGATCCGGTAGTGGCAGCCGAGCGCAAGCTCGGCCCCGCCGCCGAGGGCCGCGCCGTTCAGCGCCGCGATCCACGGCTTCCGCGAGGCCTCGATGGCGGCGATCACATCGGGCAGGTGCGGCGCCTCGGGCGGGCGGTCGAACTCGGCGATGTCCGCGCCGCCGACGAAGACCCGGCCCTCGGCCGCAAGCACCACGGCGCGCACGCTCTCGTCGGCCTCGAGCTCGGCCGTCAGCGCGGCGAGCCTCTGGCGCACCGCGAGGCTCAGCGCGTTCACCGGCGGGTTGGCGAGGGTCAGAAGCGCGATCCCGTCGGAGTCGCTGCGCCGGATGAGGTCGTTGGTCATGATGGGTTCGGCCTTTCGATGATCTGCCGCGGAGGATGCCGGATCCCGGCCGCTCCCGAGAGGGCGGCCACGGCCAGAATAAGCACGGCTGCGAGGCCATCGCAACATTTCTGATTGATCGGGCAATCAGAAATGTTGACTTGTTCCGCCGGAGTGCCCACTACTGGCGGCAGAGGCGGTGCCCGGTTGCGGGGGCTTGCCCGGGAATGAACCGAAATGCGGACGAGAGGGGAGGTCGGCGATGACGCGGAATGACGCGACGAATGCTGCCGGAGCGGTGGGCGCGGCGATGCGGGATCACATCCTCTTGCCTGCACAGGAAATGGCGAAGCTCGGCAAGTCCGCGCAGCCGGTGCTGACTCATGCCGAGGGCATCTATGTCCATACCGAGGACGGCCGCCGCCTGATCGACGGGCCGGCGGGCATGTGGTGCGCGCAGGTGGGCTACGGCCGCCGCGAGATCGTCGATGCCATGGCGCATCAGGCGATGGTGCTGCCCTATGCCTCGCCCTGGTATATGGCCACGAGCCCCGCGGCGCGGCTGGCGGAGAAGATCGCCACGCTGACGCCGGGCGATCTCAACCGGATCTTTTTCACCACGGGCGGGTCGACCGCGGTGGACAGCGCGCTGCGCTTCTCGGAATTCTACAACAACGTGCTGGGCCGGCCGCAGAAGAAGCGCATCATCGTGCGCTACGACGGCTATCACGGCTCGACGGCGCTCACCGCCGCCTGCACCGGCCGCACCGGCAACTGGCCGAACTTCGACATCGCGCAGGACCGGATCTCGTTCCTCTCGAGCCCCAATCCGCGCCACGCCGGCAACCGCAGCCAGGAGGCGTTCCTCGACGATCTGGTGCAGGAATTCGAGGACCGGATCGAGAGCCTCGGCCCCGACACGATCGCGGCCTTCCTGGCCGAGCCGATCCTCGCCTCGGGCGGCGTCATTATTCCGCCCGCAGGCTATCATGCGCGCTTCAAGGCGATCTGCGAGAAGCACGACATCCTCTATATCTCGGACGAGGTGGTGACGGGCTTCGGCCGTTGCGGCGAGTGGTTCGCCTCGGAGAAGGTGTTCGGGGTGGTGCCGGACATCATCACCTTCGCCAAGGGCGTGACCTCGGGCTATGTGCCGCTCGGCGGCCTTGCGATCTCCGAGGCGGTGCTGGCGCGGATCTCGGGCGAGAATGCCAAGGGAAGCTGGTTCACCAACGGCTATACCTACAGCAATCAGCCGGTGGCCTGCGCCGCGGCGCTTGCCAACATCGAGCTGATGGAGCGCGAGGGCATCGTCGATCAGGCGCGCGAGATGGCGGACTATTTCGCCGCGGCGCTGGCTTCGCTGCGCGATCTGCCGGGCGTGGCGGAAACCCGGTCGGTGGGCCTCGTGGGTTGCGTGCAATGCCTGCTCGACCCGACCCGGGCGGACGGCACGGCCGAGGACAAGGCCTTCACCCTGAAGATCGACGAGCGCTGCTTCGAGCTCGGGCTGATCGTGCGCCCGCTGGGCGATCTCTGCGTGATCTCGCCGCCGCTCATCATCTCGCGCGCGCAGATCGACGAGATGGTCGCGATCATGCGGCAGGCCATCACCGAAGTGAGCGCCGCCCACGGTCTGACCGCGAAAGAACCGGCCGCCGTCTGAGGCGGCCGCGACGAAACTCCCTCCAACAGGATCCCAGATGCTGCAAGAGATCGACTGGCACGCCCGCGCCAAAGCCGTGGCCCTTCCGAACCGTCCCTTCATCGACGGCCAGTATGTCGACAGCCTGTCGGGCGAGACCTTCGCCTGCATCTATCCCGGCGACGGGCGGCCGCTGACCGATGTGGCCTCGTGCAATGCGGCGGATGTGGATGTCGCGGTGCGGTCGGCCCGCAAGGCGTTCGAGGCGGGGGTCTGGTCGCGGATGGCCCCGGCCGACCGGCGCCGCATCCTGCTGCGCTTCTCCGAGCTGATCCTCGCCAACCGGGAGGAGCTGGCGCTCCTCGAGACGCTGAACGTGGGCAAGCCCATCGCCAATGCCTACAACGGCGACGTGGTGAGCGCTGCCGCCTGCATCGCCTGGTATGCCGAGGCGATCGACAAGGTCTATGGCGAGGTGGCGGCCACGGCTTACGACATGACGACGCTCGTCATGCGCGAGCCCTTGGGGATCGTGGCGGCCGTGGTGCCGTGGAACTATCCGATGTCGATGGCCGCCTGGAAGCTCGGGCCTGCGCTTGCCACCGGCAATTCGGTGATCCTGAAGCCCGCCGAACAATCGCCCTTCACCGCGCTGAAGTTCGGCGAGCTCGCCATCGAGGCGGGGATGCCTCCGGGGGTGCTGAACGTGGTGCCGGGCCTCGGCCATATCGCGGGCAAGGCGCTCGGGCTGCATATGGATGTCGATTGCGTGGGCTTCACCGGCTCGACCGAGGTCGGCAAGTATTTCATGCAGTATTCCGGCCAGTCGAACATCAAGCGGATCGGGCTCGAACTCGGCGGCAAGTCACCTCAGGTCGTGCTGGCGGATTGCGATGATCTCGATGCGGCGGCGGCCGGGATTGCGGCCGGCATCTTCGCCAACACCGGGCAGGTCTGCAACGCGGGCTCGCGCCTGATCGTGGACGAGAAGATCCACGACCAGCTCCTCGAGAAGATCGCGGCTCAGGCCAAGGTCTTCGCGCCCGGCGATCCGCTCGACACCGCCACCCGCATGGGCTCGATGGTGAGCGAAGAGCAGATGGACCGCGTGCTGGGCTACATCGACGCCGGCCGCGCGGACGGTGCACGTCCGGTCATCGGCGGCGGCCGGGTGAAGACCGAAACCGGCGGCTTCTACATCGAACCCACGATCTTCGAGGGCGTGCGCAACGACATGAAGATCGCGCAGGAAGAGATCTTCGGGCCGGTGCTGTCGGCCATCCCGGTGAAGGGCTTCGACGAGGCGATGGCGACGGCCAATGACACGGTCTACGGGCTCGCGGGCGCGGTCTGGACCGGGTCGGTGAAGAACGCGCACCGGGCGGCCAAGTCGCTCCGCGCGGGCGTGGTCTGGGTCAACTGCTTCGACCGCGGCTCGCTCGCCGTGCCGTTCGGCGGCTTCAAGCAATCGGGCTTCGGCCGGGACAAGTCGCTGCATGCGATGGATAAATACACCGACCTGAAGGCCGTCTGGTTCGCCCACTGACCTCAGCGCCCGCCCATCGGGCGGGCACTTCTTCCTGTTGCCCACGCCACTCACTGGAGCCCGCCGATGTGGAAGGATGAAGTCCTCGCCCAGGCCGTCGTCCCCTACGAGGACCGCCGCCGCCGGATCGAGGCCGAGCCGTTGCCGGAGAATATCGGGGCGCTGATCGACGCGGCCGCCGCGGAGGCCGGCGACCGGGTGGTGTGGAACTTCTTCGAGAGCGGCGAGACCCTTACCTACGGCGAGATGCGCCGCAAGGTGAACGGGCTGGCCGCGCGCCTCGTGGCCCTCGGGATCGGCAAGGGCACCCATGTGGGCGTGATGCTGCCGAACGTCGAGGCTTTCCCGCTGACCTGGCTGGCGCTCGGCCGGATCGGGGCAGTGATGCTGCCGATCAACCCCGGCTACACCCCGCGCGAGATCGCCCATGTGATGAAGGTCGCCGAGGCAGACTGGGTGGTGACCCACGACAGCACGCGGGCCGTGCTCGACGAGGCCCATGCGGCGGGCCTGATCGCGCTGCCCGCCGAGCGGCTGATCGTGGTGGGCGGCGCCCTAGGCGGGGCGCATGACTGGGCCGAGCTTGCCTCGGAGCCGCAGGACCATTTCACCCCGCCCGAGCCGGTGGGGCACGACGATCTCCTGAACATCCAGTTCACATCCGGCACCTCGGGCTTTCCCAAGGGCTGCATGCTCGGCCAGCGCTACTGGATCTCGGCGGGCAAGGTGAACGCCTTCCGCGACGGCCGGATCTACCGGCGCATCCTCGCCTCCACGCCCTTCTTCTACATGGATCCGCAATGGCTCCTGCTGATGACGCTCTACCAGCGCGGCACCCTGTTCGTGGCGGCCCGGCAATCGACGAGCCGCTTCTCGGGCTGGCTCGAAGAGCATGAGATCGACTTCTGTCTGCTGCCCTGGGTGCTGCACGGCATGGCGCCGCAGCAGCATGACGCGCAGAATCGGGTTGTGCGCGCCAATATCTACGGCTGCCCGCGCGACCTGCACCGCGGGCTCGAGGAGCGGTTCGACCTGAACGCCCGCGAGGCCTTCGGCATGACCGAGATCGGCCCGGCGATGTTCGCGCCCATCGAGCGCGCGGACAAGGTGGGCTCGGGCTCCTGCGGCGTGCCGTGCCCGTTCCGCGAGTGCCGCATCGTGGGCGAGGACGGCCAGCCCGTGGCGCGGGGCGAGATCGGCGAATTGCAGATCCGCGGACCGGGCATCATGCTCGGCTACTACAACAACCCCGAGGCTACGGCCGAGGTGTTGAAGGACGGCTGGTTCTCCTCGGGCGACCTCTTCCGTCAGGATGAGGACGGGTTCTTCTACATCGTGGGCCGCAAGAAGGACATGATCCGGCGTTCGGCCGAGAACATCGCCGCGCGCGAGGTCGAGACGGTGCTGGCCGCGGCGCCCGGCGTGGCCGAGGTGGCGGTGGTGGGCGTGCCCGACCCGCTGCGCGGCGAGGAGGTCAAGGCCTGCATCCGCCTGAAGGAGGGCGTGGTCGCCGATGCCGCGATCCTCGAGGGCATCGTGGCCACCGCGCAGGCCGGGCTCGCGCCCTTCAAGGTGCCGCGCTTCTACGCCTTCGTCGAGGATTTCCCGCGCACCGCCTCGCTGAAGATCGCCAAGCCCCGGATCACCGAAGGCGTGGCCGACCTGCGCGCGGGCAGCTTTGACCGCACCAGCGGGGAATGGATCCCCGCGACCGAGGGAGCCTCCGCATGAGCCCGCAGTATGATGCCATCATCGTGGGCGGCGGCCACAACGGGCTGACCTGCGGCGCCTACCTCGCCCGCGCCGGCGTGAAGGTGCTGGTGGTGGAGCGCCAGCCCATGGTCGGCGGGGCGGCGGTGACGGGCGAGATCGCGCCCGGTTACCGCAGCTCGCTCGCCTCCTATTATCAGGGGCTTCTGCAGCCCAAGGTCATCCTCGATCTCGAATTGCAGAAATACGGCTTCGAGGTCATTCCCGCAGCCCCCACCGTCTTCGCGCTCGAGGGCGGGCGCACCTTCACGCTCTGGGACGACCCGGAGAAGTTCGCCGCCGAGATCGCGAAATTCTCGAATGTCGATGGTGCGGCCTATGCCGGCTACCGGGCGCACATGCTGAAGATTGCGCCGCACATGAAGCAGCTTCTGTGGGAGGTGCCGGTCGATCCCGCCAGCGGCAAGATCCGGGATCTGAAACGGCTCGCGGGCTTCGTCTGGCGCTTCCGCAAGGTCGGGCCGCAATTCTACGACATCTACAATCTCCTCACGATGAGCGCCTGGGACTATCTCTCGCGCTGGTTCACCTCCGACGAAGTGAAGCTGGTTCTGGGCTTCTTCGCCGGCGGGGGCGGGGCCAATTCCAGCCTGAAGACGCCCGGCTCGGCCTATATGCTCGCGCGCGGCATCGTGCGCGACGGCGGCACCGCCGCGGGGCCCGCAGGCTTCATGAAGGGCGGCATGGGCGCCATTTCCGAGGCGATCCGCCGCTCGGGCGAGGCGCATGGCATGGAGGTTCGCACCGCCTGCCCGGTGGAGCGGATCCTCGTCGAGAACGGCCGCGCCGTGGGCGTGCGGCTGGAGGGCGGCGAGGAGATCCGCTCGAAGATCGTGATCGCCAATGCCACCGCCCGCACCACCTTCACGAAGCTCCTCGATCCCGCCGAGCTGCCCGAGGAGTTCAACCGCGACATCCGCAACATCCGCTGCGAAAGCACGGTCTTCCGGGTCAATCTGGCTCTGTCGGCGCTGCCCGAGGCCCCGGTCTTCGGCCAGACCAATCCGCAGGGCTCCATCGTGCCCCAGATGACCGTTGCGCCGAACGTGGCCTACATGGAGCGGGCCTGGCATCAGGCGCAGGGCGGCGAGATCGCCGAGGCACCCTTCCTGATCGTCAAGGTGCCCTCGATGGTGGATCCGACGCTCGCGCCCGAGGGGCATCACATCATGAATGTCTTCGGTGGACATGCGCCCTACACGCTCGCGCGGGGCGACTGGGACAGCCGCCGCGAAGAGCTGTGGGGCCGGGTGCTCGCGGTGCTGAAGACCCAGTTCCCCGACATCGAGAGCAGGATCCTGCACCGCCAGATCATGACGCCGCTGGATCTCGAGCGGATCTTCGATCTGCCGAACGGCCATGTCCACCACGGCGAGATCAGCGCGGACCAGATGTTCTTCCGCCGTCCCTCGCCGCAGTTCGCCGATTACCGCAGCCCGGTGGACCGTCTCTATCAGGCCTCGGCTTCGGTCCATCCCGGCGGCGGCGTGACCGGCGTGCCGGGGCACAATGCGGCCAAGGTGATCCTCGAAGACCGCCGGAAGTGGAGCTGAGCCGATGCTGATCGATTTTTCCTCGCGCCCGCCGCACCCGGATTTCTCGCCCCCCGCCCCGCATCTGCAGAACTACCGCAGGGTCTATCAGGCGAGCGAACGCCGCTCGGCCGCCTCGGACGCGGCGCAGGGGCTGGACAGCTGGCTCGAGACCTACGAGCGGCTGGGCGCGCGCCATGTGGTGCTGAAGGCGCGCGACCTGACCACGACCTTCGGCTTCAGGATCTCCAACGAGGCGGTGGCGGAGTTCATCCGGGCGCACGGCCCGCGCTATGTGGGCTTCGCCGGTGTCGATCCCTGGCAGGAAGATGCGGTGGACCATTTCGACCATGCGATCCGCCACCTCGGGCTGCGCGGTCTCAATCTGCAATGTTTCGAGCTGAAGATGCGCCCCGACGACGAGCGGCTGTTTCCGCTCTACGAGAAGGCCATCGAACTCGATGTGCCGGTGAACATCCATTGCGGCATCAACTTCTCGACCCACACGCCCATGGCGCTGGGGCGGCCGGAATATCTCGACAACGTCATGGTGCGCTACCCGGAGCTGCGCGCCGTGGCCTCTCCCCCCGGCTGGCCCTGGGTGCAGGAACTGATCGGGGTCGCCTGGCGCCACCCGAACCTCTCCATCGGGCTCCTGGCCGTGCGGCCGAAGCTTCTCGCCAAGGCGCATTCCGGCTACGAGCCGCTGTTGCAGTACGGCCGCACGCTGCTGAAGGAGAAAATCATTTTCGGCTCCGCCTTTCCGATGATGCCGGTCGAGACGGCGCTGGCAGAACTGGACGCGCTGGGGCTCGACGCGGACACGCGCCGGCTCTGGCTGCACGACAATGCGGCGCGGCTGCTGGGTCTCGACACCGCCGCAACTTGACTTTGCCCTTCCGCCCTTTATTCCCGAGGGGACTGCGCCGCTCCCACGATCCTGCCGCAAAGTGACCCAAGCTCCCATGACCGAGCCGAAACCGAGAGCGAGACGCAGCGGCGCTGCCCCGGCCAGGACCCGCGACGATCAGGTGGTGGACCGGCGCCGGTCGCTGCTGAAGGCGGCGGTGAAGGTGATCTCGAAGCGCGGCCTCACGGGGGTCACGATCAATTCCATCGCCGCCGAGGCGAAATGTTCCTATGGTGTGGTCGCCTTCCACTTCCAGTCGAAGGAAGGCATCATCTTCGCCGCGCTGGACCATACGGCTGCGGAATACGAGGCCTATCTGGCGCAGCTGAACGCTTCGCAGCGCGGCCCGGCCGAGCGGATCCGGCACATGATCGACACGGACTTCAGCCGCAAGGCGGCGGGGCACGAGTCCATCGCGCTCTGGCTCGCCTTCTGGGCCGAAGCCGCGCGCGTGCCGAGCTTCCGGCAGCGCTGCGCCGCGCTCCGGGTTCAGTATAACGAGGCGGTCGCCGCCGATGTGGCCGAGCTTGCGGCGCTGCGCGGGCGGACGGTCGAGGCCGAGCAGGTGGCGCTGACGCTGAACGCCATGATCTCGGGGCTCTGGGTCGAGAATCTGCTTCTGCCCATCACCATCGCAGAGGGGCAGAAGCGCGGGCACGATGCCTCGCTGGCCTATCTGAGGCTGATCTTCCCCGACGACTTCTGACTCCGCGGGGGGCGGCTGAGGGCTCAGCCGCGCTCCGCCTCATATCCCTTCAGAAGCTGCACGACATTCTCGCCGATGGCCTCGATGGCATAGCCGCCCTCCATCACGAAGAGGGTGGGCAGGCCGAGGGCGGCGATCATCGCGCCGATCCGGGGGTAATCCCCGCTCTCCAGCCGGAACTGCGAGATCGGATCGTCCATGAACGTGTCGACGCCCAGAGACACCACCAGCCGGTCGGGCGCGAAGGCCCGGATCCGCGCCAGGCCTTCGGCAAGCGCGCTGCGGTAGGAGGCGAAATCCGCGCCCCAGGGCAGCGGCAGGTTCAGGTTCGCACCCGCTCCCTCACCCTCGCCGGTCTCGTCGGCGAAGCCGATATAATAGGGATAGTCCTGCACCGGATCGGCATGGACCGAGACGGTCAGCACGTCGCCGCGGTCGTAGAAGATGTCCTGCGTGCCGTTGCCGTGGTGATAGTCGATGTCGAGCACCGCCACCCGCTCCGCGCCGAGGCTGCGGAACTGCTGCGCGGCGATCGCCGCATTGTTAAGAAAGCAGTAGCCGCCGAAATAGTCGCGCCCCGCATGGTGGCCCGGGGGACGGCTGAGGGCGAAGGCCGCGGGCTCGCCCGATTCGATCAGGGCCACGCCGGTCAGGGCGCAGTCGACACCCGCCCGCGCGGCCTCCCATGTGCCCGTAAGGACCGGGCTGCTCATGTCGACGACATAGCGGCCGAGTTCGGCGCCGGGCCGGACCGTCGGGATCGTCCGCGACCGGCGCGGCGGCCAGAGGTTGGGATAGGCCGGAACCGGGCCCATCTCGGCCACCCAGCTCTCCCAGGCGCCTTCCAGAAAGCGCACGAAGGCCGCATCATGAACGGCCAGCACGGGCCCGAGGTCGAACGGCTGCGGCGCTGTCACGGGGCCCAGGCCCGCGCGCGTGACGGCGGCCAGCACGAGTTCGGCGCGGCGGGGGATCTCGAACGCCTCCACCCAGCCGCCCCGGTAGAATTCGCGCTCCACGCTCTGCAGCGCGTGCTTGTCGGAGAAGATCGTCTTCATCGGGACCTCAGAAGGGCAGGGAGGGACGGGTTGCGGCGGTGCCATACCAGCCGCCGAGAGCGGTCTCGTAGGCGAGGCCCGCCGTGAAGACGCTCTGGTCTTCATAGGTCCGGCCCACCAGCTGGATGCCGGTGGGCACGCCGTTCGGCGCACGGCCCGAGGGCAGCGACAGGACCGGGCAGCGGCTGAGCATGTTGAAGGGCCAGGCCATCGTCCAGCCGAGATAGGAGTCGATCTCTTCTCCGTTGATGATCAGCGGATCGGAGAAGTCGAACTCGGCCGGCACGGCGGGAATGGCGAGGGTGGGGCAGAGGAACAGGTCGAACCCCTCCATCATCGGGCCGAAATGCGACCAGATCCGGCCCTCGATCTCCATCCCGGCGAGATAGTCGCGGGTGGTGGTGGCGAGCGCGTCGCGGGCGAAGCGGCGGGCGTAGGAGGTGAGCCGCTCCTCGCGCTCGTCCAGATACTCGGCAAGCCAGGCGCCGAACAGCGCCTTGTGATGGGTGGCGGCGGCCCGATAGACCTCCCAGGACCAGGGCAGCGCCACCTCCGTGACCTCGGCGCCGAGCGCGCGGAACACGTCCAGCGCCGCAAGCGTGTTGGCCCGCACCGCCGGATCGATCTCCATGAAGCCGAAATCCAGCGAATAGGCGATCTTCCAGCCCTTCACCCCCGACCGGTCGAGCCGCAGCTCGAGCTTGGGCTTCAGCGAGGCGATGTCCTCCGGATGGGGGCCGGCGAGCACGTTCTGCATCAGCAGGCAATCCTCGACCGTGCGCGCCATGGGGCCCGGATGGTTGTAGGGATCGAGGTTGAAGGGCGGGGTCGAGGGCACACGGCCGTAGGGCGGCTTGAAGCCCACCACCCCCGAGGCGGAGGCCGGGATCCGAATCGAGCCGCCGATGTCCGAGCCCGTGGCCAGCGGCGCGAGCCCCGCCGCGAGCGCCGCCCCGGAGCCGCCCGAGGAGCCGCCGGGCGTGAAGGCGAGGTTCCACGGGTTGCGCGTCACGCCCCACTGCCGCGAGTGACAGAAGGGAGCGCAGGAGAATTCGGGCGTGGTGGTGCGGGCATGGATCACCGCGCCCGCCTCGACCAGCCGCTGCACGACCGGCGCGCTCTTCGCAGCCACATGGTCCGCGTAGAGGAGCGAGCCGTAGGTCGTGACCTTGCCCGCCATCATGGTCTCGTCCTTCAGCGCGGCAGGGATGCCATCGATCATGCCCGGTTTCTGTGCGCCGGACATATATCGCTTCTCGGAGGCGCGTGCTTCCTCCAGCGCCTCCTCCGGGTAGGTGAAGCAGACCGCGTTCAGACTGTCTCCGCTGGCCTCGATCCGCGCGAGGGCGTCCGTAACCACTTCGACGGGCGAGATTTTCCGGGCGCGATAAAGGGCCGTCAGCTGCGCGGCGCTGAGGTAGGCGAGGGGCGTCTCGGTCATGGGGGAGGGGCCTTCGGCAGCGGGGGAAACCTGGCGCATTCTGGTGGTTGCTCGATTGATTGGTCAATCAGTTTGTTGACAGGATTCGATTTCTGCGTATCGTGATTTCCATAAGGATCACCGGCAGGTCGGAAGGCTGCGCAAGACAGCTGCATCCCGGCGGGACATCCAAGGATAACCAAACCTGACAGGGTGAACACATGAACAAATCGCACCACCTGCTGATGGACGATCTGGTCACGCGGCTGCGGCGCGGACAGCTGTCGCGTCGCGAGTTTCTGGCCCGCAGTTCGGCGCTGCTGGCGGCCGGCGCCATGAGCGGCCTGCCCGGTGCGGCGCTTGCCCAGCAGGCGGCACCGAAGGCCGGCGGCTTCATGCGGCTCGGCCTGCACAATGCCTCGCAGAACGACAACCTCGATCCCGGCAGCTGGTCGACGAGTTGGACCGGCGCCTCGTTCAACGGCGGCGTCTACAACAACCTCGTCGAGATCCTGCCCGACGGCTCGGTCGCGGGCGATCTGGCCGAGAGCTGGGAGGCGGAGCCCGGCGCGAAGGTCTGGCGCTTCAAGCTGCGCTCGGGCGTGACCTTCCACAACGGCAAGAGCCTCGAGGCGGAAGACGTGCGCCAGTCGCTCGAGCATCACATGAAGCCGGACTCGACCTCGGGCGCGCGCGCCATCGTCGAGCAGATCGAGACCATCGACATCGAAGGGTCCGACACCGTCCGCATCACCCTCTCGGAGGGCAATGCCGACCTGCCCTACCTCCTGTCGGATTATCACCTCTCGATCTATCCGGCGCTGGAGGGCGGCGGGATCGACATGGAGAGCGCCAACGGCACCGGCGCCTTCCTCCTCGAGAGCTTCGAGCCGGGCATCGCCACCCGCCTCAAGCGGAACCCGAACTACCACAAGAACAACAAGCCCTATCTCGACGAGGTCGAGTTCATCAACATCACCGACGCCACGGCGCGGCTGAACGCGCTGCTGACCGGCGAGGTCGATTTCATCCAGGATCTCGACATCCGCAACGTGGCGATGGTCGAGCGCAGCGGCGATTTCTCGGTTCAGCGCGTGCCGAGCCTGCGCCACTTCACCTTCGACATGGACACCCGCGTCGCGCCCTTCGACAATCCCGATGTGCGGCTGGCGCTGAAATATGCGCTCGACCGGGATGACGTGATCGAGAAGGTGTTCCTTGGCGAGGCCACGAAGGGGAACGACAACCCGGTCGCCTCGATCCAGAAATTCTACCACGACATGCCCGCGCGCGAATACAGCATCGCGAAGGCCAAGGAGCATCTGGCCAAGGCCGGGCTCGATCAGGTGAGCGTCGATCTGTCGGTGGCCGAGAATGCGTTTGCGGGCGCCATCGAGGCGGCGACGCTCTACCAGCGCCATGCGGCCGAGGCCGGCATCAACATCAACATCGTGCAGGAGGCGGCCGACGGCTACTGGGAGAACGTCTGGCGCAAGAAGCCCTTCTGCGCGGTCGACTACTTCGGCCGCGCCACCGTCGACTGGCTGTTCTCGACGAGCTATGTCACCGGCGCGCCGTGGAATTCGGGCTGGTCGAACGCGCGGTTCGACGAGCTGCACCAGACGGCGCGGGCCGAGACCGACGAGGCCAAGCGCGCCGCCTGCTACGCCGAAATGCAGGAGATCCTGCGCGACGACGGCAACGTCATCACCGTGGCCTTCGTGAGCTGGCGCAACGCCGTCTCGAACCGCATCGGCTTCGGCGAGGTCGGCGGGCTGATGCCGCTCGACAACATGCGGATGTGCGAGCGCTGGTGGGTCAAGGACTGAGGTCGGCAGGCCCGGTCTCAGACGGCCCGGAGCGCGAGGCGCGCCCCGGGCGACATTCCGACATTTTCGTTCAGGGCGGAGAAAACCTGATGCGCTACCCCACGGGCCCCATCGGCGGGCAGATCCTTGCGCAGGCCATGAGCCTCGCCCCCTCGCGACGGGCCTTTCTGGGGGGCGCGGCCGCCGTGGCCGGCGCCTTCTGCCTGCCCGCCTCGCTGCGAGCCGAGGAAGGGCCGAAGCGGGGCGGCCGGCTCCGCTACGGCGTCAACGACGGCTCGCAGCAGGATTCGCTCGAGCCCGGCAGCTGGGCCACCGTCATGTGCGGTGCGGCCTTCAACGGCGCGCTCTGCAACAACCTCGTCGAGCTTCTGCCGGACGGGTCGCTGGCGGGCGATCTCGCCGAAAGCTGGGAGGAGGCCGAGGGTGCCACCCGCTGGACCTTCACGCTCCGCAAGGGTGTCCTGTTCCACGACGGCCGCCCCTTCACCCCGGAGGATGCCCGGCAGTCGCTGATGCATCACATGGGCGAGGGCAGCACCTCGGGCGCGCTCGCCATCGTCAGCCAGATCAAGGAGATCGCCGTCGAGGGCGAGGACCGGCTGATCGTGACCCTCACGCAGGGCAATGCCGACTTCCCCTATCTGCTGTCGGATTATCACCTCTCGATCTTCCCGGCGAAGGAGGGCGGCGGCATCGACTGGGAGAGCGGCATCGGCACCGGCGCCTTCAAGCTCGACAGTTTCGAGCCGGGCGTCGCGGTCCGACTGCTCCGCAATCCGAACTATCACAAGCCCGGCCTGCCGCATTTCGACGAGGTCGAATTCATCGCGATCCCCGACCGGTCCGCGCGGCTGAATGCGCTGCTGACCGGCGAGGTCGATGTGATCGAGGATGTCGACATCCGCAACGTCCCCCTGATCGAGCGCAATCCCGATCTGGTGCTGCACCGCACGCCGAGCCTGCGGCACCTGACCTTCGACATGAACTGCCAAACGGCGCCCTTCGACAATCCGGTCGTGCGCAAGGCCCTGAAGCTCAGCCTCGACCGCGAGGATGTGATCGCCAAGGTGTTCCTCGGCGAGGCCGAGACGGGGAACGACAACCCGGTGGCGCGCATCATGCCCTTCTGGGCCGAGACGCCGCCCGAGCACCGCTACGATCCCGAGGCCGCGCGGGCGCTTCTGGCCGAGGCCGGGATCGAGGGGCTGACGGTCGATCTCTCGGTGGCCGAATCCGCCTTTCCCGGTGCGGTCGAAGCGGGGGTCCTTTTCCGCGAACATGCCGCCAAGGCCGGCATCACGATCAACCTCGTGCAGGAGGCCGATGACGGCTACTGGGACAATGTCTGGCTGGTGAAGCCCTTCAACGCCGCCGACTGGTACGGGCGGGTCACGCTCGACTGGCTGTTCGCCACCTCCTACACCTCCGACGCGCCCTGGAACAACACGGGGTTCAAGAACGCCCGCTTCGACGAGCTGCATGCGGCGGCGCGGTCGGAGACCGATCCCGCCACGCGGGGCGAACAGTATGCCGAGATGCAGCAGATCCTGCACGACGACGGCGGCGTGATCACGGTGGCCTTCGTGTCCTGGCTGCTCGCCATGTCGCGCGCCATCGGCCATGGTGAGACCGGAGGCATCCTGCCCGCCGACAATCATCGCTGCGCCGAGCGGTGGTGGCGCACCGACGTCTGACACAACGGGGTGGGCGGACCTGCCTGACCGCCCTTTCACCCGAGCCTTGCCGGAGACAGCCGAGTATGAACAGAACTTCCCATCCGATCTTGTCCATGGTGGCCAGTCGGGTCGGTCTGGGGCTTCTCAGCCTCCTTATCGTGTCTCTGGTGATCTTCTTCTCGGTGAGCCTGCTGCCGGGCAGCTATGCCTCGGCCATCCTCGGGCAGAATGCGACGCCCGAGGCGGTGGCGGCTCTCGAGACCCGGCTCGGGCTCGATCAACCGGCGATCTGGCGCTACCTTTCGTGGCTCGGCGCGGCGGCGACGGGCGATCTCGGCCAGTCCTTCGCCGGTCGGCCGGTCATGGCGGTGCTGGGGCCGCGGCTCCTCAACACGATCACGCTGGCCTCGATCACGGCCGTGATCGCGGTGCCGCTCGCGATCACCCTCGGTGTGATCTGCGCGCGCTTCCGCGGCCGGTTCATCGACCGCTTCCTGTCGACCTCGACGCTCGCCTCGATCTCGCTGCCGGAATTCTTCGTGGCCTATCTGATGATGATGATCTTCGCGGTGAAGCTGCAATGGTTCCCCTCGATGGCGGGGATCCGCAACAGCATGGATCTGGGCGAGCAGCTCTACCGCATGGTGCTGCCGATCCTGACGCTGCTCCTCGTCATTCTCGCGCACATGATCCGCAACACGCGCGCGGCGATCCTGTCGGTGATGTCGAGCCCCTATGTCGAGATGGCGCGGCTGAAGGGCGAATCCGAGGGCCGCGTGGTCACGCGTCAGGCGCTGCCCAATGCCATCGGCCCCATCGCGAGCGTGGTGGCGCTGAACCTCGCCTATCTCATCTCCGGCGTCGTCGTGATCGAGGTGGTCTTCGTTTATCCGGGCGTCGGTCAGGCGATGATCGACGCGGTGCGCAACCGCGACGTGCCGGTGATCCAGGCCTGCGCGCTGATCTTCGCCACGGCCTACATCGGCTTCAACCTGCTGGCCGATATCGTCTCGATCGTCAGCAACCCGCGCCTGCTGCATCCGCGCTGAGAGGGGTATCATGGACCAGAGCATCGACGCCCGCCCCGCCACGCCGTCGCGCCTGACCCGCGCCCGCAGGCTTCTCACCACCGCGCCCTTCACCGCACGGCTGGGAATGGTCCTCGTCGCGATCTACGCCTTCGTCGCGATCTTTGCGCCCTGGATCGCGCCCTACGGCGAGGTCGAGGTGGTCTCGCGCATCCCCTTCGACGGCTGGAGCGCCCAGCATCTGCTGGGCACCGATCAGCTCGGGCGGGATTTCCTGTCGCGGCTGATCTTCGGGGCGCGGAACTCGATCTCCATCGCGCTCGTGACCACGATGATCTCCTTCGGGCTGGGCTGCCTCCTCGGCGTCTTCTCGGCGCTGATCGGCGGCTTCGTCGATCAGGCGATCTCGCGCTTCGTGGATGCGCTGATGTCGGTGCCGGATCTGATCTTCATCCTGATGATCCTGTCGATCTTCGGCAATTCGATCCCGAACCTCATCCTCATCATCGCCGTGCTGACCTCGACCCGCTTCTTCCGCATCTCGCGCGCCGCGGCGCTGAACGTGGCCAGCCTCGATTTCGTCGAGGCCGCCCGGGTGCGCGGCGAGAGCCTGCTCTGGATCTCGGTCCACGAGGTGTTCCCGAACGTGCTGCCGCTGATCCTGTCCGAGCTCGGCATGCGCTTCTGCTTCATCTTCCTCTCCATTGCGGCGCTCTCCTTCCTCGGCGTAGGCATCCAGCCACCGCTGGCGGAGTGGGGCTCGATGGTCCGGGACAATGCGGCCCTCATCAACATGGGCGATATCACGCCCCTGATCCCGGCCGCCTCCATCGCGCTGCTCGCCATCGCGGTCAATTTCGTGGTCGACTGGCTGCTGAACCGGGCCAGCGGCCTGAACGAGGAGGGCTGAGCCATGGCCGTCGAACCGTCCCCCGCCGTGCTCGAGATCCGCGACCTGAGGATCGAGGCGAAATCCTCCGACAGCTGGTCCGAGATCGTCCGGGGGGTGAGCCTCTCGCTCTGCAAGGGCGAGGTGCTGGGGCTCGTGGGAGAATCCGGCGCAGGCAAGTCCACCGTGGGGCTCGCAGCTCTCGGCTACCTGCGGCCGGGCGCGCGGGCGAGCGGCGGTTCGGTCCGGCTGTTGGATATCGAGCTGCTCGCCATCCCCGAGGAAGAGCGCCGCCGCCTGCGCGGCACGAAGGTCGCCTATGTGGCGCAGAGCGCGCAGGCCGCCTTCAACCCGGTGCACCGGCTGATGGATCAGATCACGCTCGTGGCCGTCGACCGGGGCGGCCTGTCGCGCGCGGAGGCCGAGAAGCGGGCGGTGGCGCTGTTCACCGCGCTGCAGCTGCCCGATCCGCAGAACTTCGGCGCGCGCTACCCGCATCAGGTGTCGGGCGGCCAGCTGCAGCGGGCCATGGTCGCGATGGCGATGATCTGCAATCCGGCGCTGATCGTCTTCGACGAGCCGACCACGGCGCTCGATGTGACGACGCAGGTCGAGGTGCTGATCTCGATCCGCAAGGTGATCGAGGAATTCGGCGTGGCCGCGATCTACATCACCCACGATCTGGCCGTCGTGGCCCAGATCGCCCATCGCGTGGCGGTGCTGCGCTATGGAGAGGTGGTGGAGGAGGCGCCGATCTCCGCCATCATGGATCACCCCGAGCATCCCTACACGCAGAGCCTCTGGGCGGTCCACGAGATGCCCGCGAACGAGGCGGCCGTGGAGGGGGCGACGGCTGCGGCGCTCCTGTCGATCGAGAGGCTCGGCGCGCGCTTCGGCACGTTCGATGTGCTAAGCGACATCGACCTGCGGATCGGGCGCGGCGAAACGGTGGCGCTGGTGGGCGAATCCGGCTCGGGCAAGTCCACGCTCGGCCGGGTGATCGCGGGGCTGAAGGCGCCCTCGGCGGGGCGAGCGCTCTTCGACGGAGCGGCGCTGCCTCCGAAGCTGCGGCAGCGCCCGCTCGAGCTTCTGCGCCGCATCCAGATCATCTACCAGTCGGCCGATACCGCGCTGAACCCGCGCCAGACGGTGCGGGCCATCGTGGGCCGGCCGCTGACCCTTTATCAGGGGCTGCGGGGGGCTGCGCGCGAGAAGCGGCTGATCGAGCTTCTGCGCATGGTCGAACTCGACGAAAGCCATGCCGAGCGCCTGCCGGGCCAGCTTTCGGGCGGCCAGAAGCAGCGCGTGGCGATTGCGCGGGCTCTCGCGGCCGGGCCCGAACTCATCATCTGCGACGAGATCACCTCGGCGCTCGACAAGGTGGTGCAGGCCGACGTGCTGCGGATGATGATCGGGCTGAAGGAGCGTCTGGGCGTGTCCTACCTCTTCATCACCCACGACATCGAGGTGGTGCGCGCCATCGCCGACCGGGTGGTGGTGATGCAGCACGGACGCATCGTGGAGCAGGGCGAGAAGGACCGGGTCTTCGCCCCGCCGCACGAGCCCTATACCGAACGGCTCCTGGCCTCGGTCCCGGACATGGCGGTGGGCTGGCTCGACCGGATCATCGCGGCGCGCGTCGCCTGAGCGGGCGTCCGCGCCCGGCAAGGCTCGGGCCAAGCTGCCCGTGAGCCGGGCGAGGCCGCCTTGCCCGACAGGCCAGACCACCCTTGCCCGACATGGCCGGGCGCCTGGGTAAGCTCTGCGCCTTCATCCGCCACGTCGCATGTTTCATCGACGAGAACCTGTGCAGGCGGAGCAGGCCACCCGTCCCGGCCTCCGCCGACCTGAATCTGTCCCGCCCCGAGGGAAGAATGCCGGGCCTGCCGCGTCGGCAGCCCGGCGGGGAGCGGCCGGCCCATCGGGCCGACCGAAGCGGGTCAGAGGACGAGGAAGCCCGCGTCCACCGGATCCTCGCGGTTGATCGTCCAGCTGGCCGTTCCGAGCATCCCGGCCGTGCCCTTCACCGTGGGGCGCACCGCGCGCACCGTGCCGAGCGTCGTCTCGCCGATCAGGCAGCCCTCGAAGGTGCCCGAGCCCAGAAGCCCCTCCGAGGTGATCGGCTGGTTCAGCCCGATCACGCCCCGGGCCTCGAAATAGGCCATCATGGCCGAGGTCCCGGTGCCGCCCGGCGAGCGGTCGAGCTGGCCTGCCGAGAAGACATGGACGTTCTTGTAGAGGCAGCCCTCGATGGTGGGCTCGTGCCAGAAGGTCACGAAGTTCAGATTGTTGATATGCGCCTCGGTCGGGTGCTGGACTTTCACCTTCTTGCGGATCTCCTCGCGGGCGATCAGACCCATGCGCGAAAGCTCGGAGCCGTTCTCGGGCGCGATCCGGAGGCTCGTGCCGCGCAGGTCGATGATGCCGAAATAGTTGCCGCCCCAGACGAGATCCGCCTTCAGCGGCCCGTAGCCCGGCAGTTCGAAGGCGATGTCCTGCGCCGCCACATAGGCCGGCACGTTCTCGAACCGGGTCCAGAGCACGCGGTCGCCCTCGTGCGCCACCTCGGCCACGACGAGGCCCGCCGTCGTCTCGAAGCGGATGCGGGTCAGCCCCGAGGGATCGCGGGCCACAAGCCCGTTGGCCACCATCGCCATCGCCACGGCGATCGTGCCATGGCCGCACATGTGGGAATATTCCTTGCCGTCGATGTAGATCAGGCCCGCATCGTAGTCGCGCGACGAGGGCGGGGTCAGGAAGACGCCGAACATGTCGGCATGGCCCCGCGGCTCGCGCATCAGCGCCTTGCGCAGCCAGTCGTAGTTCTCTTCGAGGAAGGCGCGCTTCTCGAGGATGGTCGAGCCCGCGGGGTAGGGGACACCGCTGTAGATGATGCAGAGCGGCTCGCCCTCCGTATGGGTATAGATCACGTTATACACGTCCTGAACGCGCATGTCTGTCTCCTGTGGGATGATGGCTGGGGCGGAGGGGCCGGGATCACTTGTCGGGCAAGAGATCCAGACCGATGAGAAGGTCGATCAGCACGATGCCCACGGCGGCGGCGAGGATCGTGAGCGCCGAGACCGCGGCGATCGAGGGATCGACGGAATACTGGACGTAGTTGAAGAGCTGCACCGGGATCGTGTTCAGCGCCGCCGTCGTGTTGAAGATCGACAGCTCGACATTGATGAACGAGGTGATGAAGGCGAAGATCGCGCCCGACACGAGCCCCGGCCGGATCAGCGGCAGGGTGACGAGGCGGAAGGTGGTCCATCCCGAAGCGCCCAGATCGCGCGAGGCCTCTTCGAGCGCGCGCTGGCCCGGCGAGAAATGCGGCAAGAGCGTGCGCAGCACGAAGGGCGTCACGATCACCACATGCCCCACGAGGAGCGCCGGGAAATTCCGCACGAGGCCGATGGCCGAACCGTATTGCAGCAGCGCCGCGCCGATCACGATATGGGGCAGCACGAGCGGCGACAGCAGGAGGGCGCTCAGGAGCCCCTTGCCGCGGAAGCTGTGCCGGGCGATGGCGATGGCCGCGGGCAGCCCGATCACCAGCGCGAAGAGCGTGGCGGCGAGCGCCAGCACCGCGCTCGTGAGGAAGGAGCGCACATAGGTCGGATCGTGCAGCACCACCCGATACCAGTCGAGCGTCAGGCCCTGCGGCGGGAAGCTCAGGAACTTGGTCTCGGTCAGCGAGCCGCCGATCACCACGACGAGCGGCAGCGCCAGATAGGCGAGGGTAAGGAGGGCAAGCGCCCGGACGGCGAGACGCGCGGCCATGTCAGTGTCCTCCCGCGCCGGGCGTCCTGCCGCGCGTCATCCGCGAGGCCAGTCCGATCAGCGCCAGCGTCAGCACGAGGAGCGTGATCGAGAGCGCCCCGCCATAGTGGAAATCGAAGACCGTCGAATATTGCTGGAAGGCCAGCATCGCGAGCACCGTGACCTTGCCCCCCGAGAGCAGCGCGGGCGTCACATAGGCGCTGATCGCCATCGAGAAGACGATGATCGCGCCGGCCATCACCCCGTGCAGGGTCAGGGGAAAGGTCACGGTCCAGAAGGCGCGGGCGGGCGTGGCGCCCAGATCGCGCGCGGCCTGCTCGAGCCCGCGGTCGACGCGGGCCAGCGCCGTGCCGATGGTCAGCACCGTGAAGGGCAGCAGGATATAGACCATGCCGATCAGGATGCCGGTCTCGGTGCCCAGAAAGCGCACCGGCCGGTCGATCAGGCCCAGCGACAGAAGCGCGTCGTTCACGAGCCCGCTGCGGCCCAGAAGCACCATCCAGCCGAAGGAGCGGACGATGTTCGAGGTGAAGAGCGGCAGGACGAGGAGGATGACGCAGGCGCGCCGCCAGCTCCGCACCTGCACGATCCGCACCAGATACCAGGCCAGCGGATAGCCGAGGGCCACGCAGATCAGCGTCGAGAAGATCGCGATGCGGAAGGTCGTGGCGATCACCTGCCAGTGGTAGGCGTCGAGCAGGATCCGCGCATAATGGGCAAGGGTGAGCCCGGCCTCGGGATCGGTGAAGGACGAGACGAGCACCACGCCGAGCGGGATCAGGAAGAAGCCGGTGAAGACCAGCACCGGCAGCGCCAGCAGCCAGAAGAGGGTGAGGCGGGCGGACGCCATGGGTTCAGGCTCCCAGCGGATGCAGGTTGGCCGGATCGAAGCCCGCCTGCACCGTCCGTCCGGCCGAGATCCCCGCGGGCGGCAGACCGTAGCTGCGCGCCAGAAGCTCGCGCGGACCGTCGGCCAGATAGATGTTGCTGGTGCCGCCCACATAGGTCACGCCCGTGACCCGCGCGGGCAGGCCGCGCCAGCCCGGCGGCAGCGCCTCGCCCTCGGCAAGGACCCTGAGGTCCTCGGGGCGCAGCACGCCCTCCGGTCCCGTGCCGTCGAGCGGCAGGAAGTTGGCCTCGCCGATGAACTCGGCCACGAAGCGCGTCCGAGGACGGCGATAGATCGCCTCGGGCGCGTCGCATTGCTCGAGCCGGCCGGCCGACATGACCGCGATGCGGTCGGACATGGCCATGGCCTCGTCCTGATCGTGGGTCACGAAGATGAAGGTGATGCCGAGCTGCACCTGAAGCTGCTTCAGCTCGATCTGCATGCGCTTGCGCAGCTGAAGATCGAGCGCCGACAGCGGCTCGTCGAGCAGGAGGAGCTTCGGCCGGTTCACGATGGCGCGCGCCAGCGCCACGCGCTGCTGCTGGCCGCCCGACATGGCGGCGGGATTGCGGCGGGACATGGCGGCCAGACCCACCATCTCGAGCGCCTCCTCGGCCCGCCGGTCCGCTTCGGCGCGCGAAAGACCCGCCCGCCGCGGCCCGTAAGCCACGTTCTCCAGAACCGTCATGTGCGGGAACAGCGCATAGTTCTGGAAGACCGTGTTGAGCGGCCGCCGCTCGGGCGGCAGCCGCGAGACATCCTCGCCATCGATCAGGATCCGGCCCTTGTCCGCGGTCATGAAGCCCGCGACCGTGCGCAGGAGAGTGGTCTTGCCGCAGCCCGAAGGCCCGAGCAGCGAGATGAACTCACCCTGCCGGATGTCGAGCGTGACATGATCGAGCGCCTTGTGGCCCGCGAAGCTCTTGGTGATGTCGGAGATGGCGAGGAGGGTCATCGGATCTCAGTTCGCGATCTCGCGGTTCCAGCGTTCGACGATGGCGGCGCGGCGCGCGTTCACCTCGGTCCAGTCCGACAGATGCAGCTTCTCGACCGATCCGCCCTCGCCCCAGGGCAGCTTGCGCTCGACATCGGGCGCGAGCGTGACGCCGGTGACGGGCGGGCCGAGATAGAGCCGTTCGGCCAGGCAGGCCGCCGCCTCGGGCGAGGCCGCCATGTCGAGATACTGCGCCGCGCCCTCGGGGTTCTTCGTGCCCTTCACCACATGCATCCGCGCATCGGTGGCCCAGACGCCCTCCTTCGGCACGCTGAAGCCGATGGGCAGGCCGCCGTCGGTCAGATCCCAGGCGCCGACGTTGAAATGGGCGCCGATGATGACCTCGCTGCTCTGGAAGGCGTTCGAGGCTGCGCCCGAGCTGTCGAAGAGAAGCCCCGTGTCCAGCTCCTTCAGCTTGGCGAAGGTCGGATCGAGGGATTCCGAGGTGTCGCCCAGCACCGAGCGGGCGAGGAACAGGACGAAGGGCACGCCCGAGGAGTTGCTGGGCGAGGGCAGGGCCACGGCGCCCGCATAGCTCTCGTCCCAGAGCGAAAGCCAGGTGTCCGGCGTCTCGGTCACTTCCGACGTGTTGTAGATGAGGCCGAGCGAGTAATAGCCCGCGCTGACCGCGAAGACCTCGTCGCCCGCCTTGTAGACGGCCTGCGGCAGGTAGCTGGCCGCGTTCGGGATCGCGGCGAGATCGATGGGGGCCAGCACGCCCGCCTCTTGGGCGAGCTCGCTGATCCCGCCGTCCATATAGGCCACGTCGATCACCGCATCGCCCGACTGCTGCTGCAGCTTGGCGAGCGTGGTGGTCGAGTTGCCGATCTCGGCCACCACCCGGATGCCCGTCTTCTCGGTGAAGGGCTGCGCCACGCAGGCGTCGAAGGCCTCGCCCCAGTTGCCGCCGTAGTAGGCGACGGTCAGCGTCGAGCCGTCCGCGTAGGCGGCGCCGGAACCCGCGAGCAGCGCCGCGAGCGACAGCCTGCAAACCCGATCCATCATGTTTTGAACTCCCTGTCTGTGGATGCGCAGTCTTCTTGATTGGGAGGAAGCCTAGCAGCGATGTGACATATCCCATTGAATGCATCGGCCACATGATTGAACATTATCGACATGCCCGACCGGAGCCTCTCGCGATGAAACCCGCTGCCGCACGGCGTCATGAGCTTTCCATCGCCCTGATATTGCAGGATAAGTTCACGATTGCCGCTTTCTCCGGCTTCATCGATGCGCTGCGGCTGGCAGCCGACGATGCTGCAAAAAGCCGACAGATCCGCGTCGCCTGGAAGGTCTTCGCCCAGCACCGCAGCCCGGTCATGGCCAGCTGCGGGCTGCGCGTGGCCACCGAGGACGGGCTGCCCGTTCCCGAGGACTATGACTATATCGCCATCTGCGGCGGCAATTCCTTCGCCGACGCCGCGCCCGCGCCGCAGCTGGCCCAGCTCATCCAGCGCGCCCACCGCGCGCGGGTGGGGCTCCTCGGCATCTGCACCGGCAGTTTCGCCATCGCCCGTGCGGGGCTGATCGGCGACCGGCGCTTCTGCATCCACTGGAACGTGGCCGAGCCCTTCAAGGCGCTCTTCCCGCGCGCCCAGATCTCGGTGGACCGGATCTTCATCGACGAGGGCGACGTCATCACCTGCGCGGGCTCGACCGCGGCCATCGACCTCGCGCTCTATCTCGTCATGCGCCACTGCGGACAGGACCGGGCGCAGCAGGTGATGCGGCACATGATGCTCTCGCAGATGCGCCCCGCCACCATGCCGCAGGCCCATTTCTATCAGCTCCCTCCGGGCGACAGCCACCCGCGCCTGCGCCGCGCGCTGCATTTCATGGAGCAGCAGCTCGACCATCCGCCCTCGGTCGGCGCCATCGCGCGCTATTGCGGCGTCTCGGTCCGCCAGCTCGAGCGGATCTTCCTTCAGGCGCTGGGGCAGACGCCGAACGCGGCCTTCCGCCAGATGCGGCTGAATTACGGGCGCTACCTGCTCTCGGCCGGCACGCTGCCCGTCACCGAGATCGCCCATATCGCAGGCTTCTCCGATGCGGCCCATTTCTCGCGCGAGTTCCGCCGTGCCTTTCACGAGACGCCGAGCGCCCACCGCCGCGCGCGCAGCCACGGTCCCGACGCGGGCTCATGACTGTCCTCACGCTCGCGAGGGCCGCGGGCAACCGGTCCGAGGGGCCTTTGCCACCCCTTCGCCGTGGTCCGCAGAAGGCGCGGCCGCGGCCGGTCAGCCGCCGTGGCAGCGGTTGCGGCCGGCCGCCTTCGCCTCGTAGAGCCGCCGGTCCGCGGCAGCCAGCCAGCTTCCGGCGTTGCCCGTGTCGCCATCGAGGCCCTGCACCCCGAAGCTGGCGGTGACCCGGAGCGCCTGGCCCGCCACCTCGATCGGCGCGTCGGAGAAGCTGCGGCGCAGGCGCTCTGCCAGTTCCATCGCCTCGGGCAGGCCCGCGTCCGGCACCAGCACCGCGAACTCCTCTCCCCCGATCCGTCCCAGTGCATCGGCCGGGCCCAGATGCAGCAGGCAGCGCCGCGTCAGGGCCTGCAGCACGGCATCGCCCACCGCATGTCCATGGGTGTCGTTGATCGCCTTGAAGTGATCGACGTCGAAGAGGACGATGGCCGCCTGCGTCCCCTGACGCGCGCCGCGCGCCATCTCCTTCTCGACCGCGGCAAGCCAGCCGCGGCGCGTCATGGCGCCGGTCAGCGCGTCGCTGAGCGCGATCTGCCGGAGTTCCAGCTCGTCGAGAACCAGCGAGGCGAAGCTCTTCATGATCTCGATCTGGGAGGTGCTGAAGGTCCGGGGGGCGGTATCGACGGCGCAGAGCGCCCCGAGATTGTAGCCGTCCGGTGTTTCGAGCGGAACGCCGAGGTAGCTGCGGATGCCGGCCGCCCCCGTGACCAGCGGACTGTCCCGGAACCTCGGATCGAGCGTGGCGTCGGGGACGATCATCGGGTCGCGCGTCTTGATCGTGTGGGTGCAGAAGGACTCGTGGCGCGGGCCCTCGGACCCGCTCAGACCGACAAGAGACTTGAACCACTGGCGGTCCGCGTCGATGAGGGTCACCGCCGCATACGGCACCTCGAGCACGTTGCAGACCAGCCGAGTGAGCTTGTCGAACGGCTCTTCCGGCGCCGTATCGAGCACGGCATAGCGCCGGACGGCGGCCAGCCGTCCGGGCTCGTCGAGAAGTTTCTCGCAGTCCTGCATCATGGCCTCGACGCACGGAGGGCGGCGGGCGCCCCGCCGGGGCGGACAATCGCCCCGCGCCGATTTTGTTCGGCCATCGGGATCGCCGAAGGGACCGGGCCCCGAGCCGCATTCCCCTGCCCGATCCCGCTACGGGCCTTCGGATCCGTCAGCGGCGCACGGGCCACCTGCACGACCTCCTGCGGAGAGCGGCTGCTCACGGATGTCATCTCCTGCGGCCTCCTTCGGCATTGTGGGGGAGCACGGCTGCCGCATCCGCCTCCTCCGTTGGGGGGTCGACGGGCTCCGGCCCACGGACCGGGCGCTCCAGCGCTTCCGGTTTGACAGGATTTTCGCGCGGCACGCAACCCGGAGCTGTGAAAGCCGCGCGTCCGGCACATCCGGGGCGGGGACTGCCCCGACCTGCGCAGCTTGCCCGGCTGACGCGGGTGACGAAGCGGCGAGACGACAGTGTGGGCCGGGGAGGTCGGGGTCCTGCGAGGTCGCTCCTCGTCCTGCAGGATGCGGCAGGCGATCTCCCGGCCTCCGGCCTCCGCCGGATCGTTGCCCTCCCTGCCGAAGCGCGCCGACCGGCGGGTCAGGCGGCGGCCGGCAGGATCAGGGTCGCCTCGAACCCCGGCGAAAGGTTGCGCAGGCGAAGCTCGCCGCCCGCCGTCTCGACGATGTCGCCCGCAATGGCGAGCCCGAGGCCGTGGCCGCCGCTGCGGGTGTCGAAGCGCACGCCGCGCCCGCGGATCGCCTCGATGTCCGGCGTTCCGGGGCCGTCGTCGGAGACATGGATCGCGACCGACGTGCCCGCGGCGGCGATCCGCACGCGCACCGCCTCTGCGGCATGGGTGGCGGCATTCTCCATCAGCGGCCCCAGCGCCTCGGTCAGATCCGCGCTCTCGAGCCGGACGAGGAGCCGTTCCTCGGCCTCGAGCTGCCAGGTGAGGGCCGACCCCCGCTCCGTCCGGCGCAGGACGCGGATCAGCCTCTGGGCGGCTTCCGCCGGATCGGACGCGGTTCCGGCGCGGTCGCGCATGATCCGCGCGCGCATGAGCTCGCGGTCGACATGGCGCTGGATGCCGGAGGCCACCTCCTCGATGCCGCGCGCCGCCGCCTCTTCGCCCCGCGCGCGCAGCCGCATCGCCTCGCCGAGAAGCGCCTGAAGCGGCGTCTTCAGCCCATGCGCGAGGTCTCCCGCGCGGCTCCGCGCCCGTTCCAGCTCCTGCTCGCGGGCCTCGAGGAGGGTGTCGATCTCGCGCGCGAGCGGCAGGACCTCCGTCGGCAGGTCGGTCCCGATCCGCCGCTCCCGGCCCGCGGCGAGCGCGCCGACCCGCTGGCCGATGGCCGCGAGCGGCCGGAGCCCCAGCGTCACCTGCACCGCCCCGGCCGCGACCAGCGCCAGCGCCAGCATCGCAAGGAACGGGGCCAGTTCGCGCAGGAAGGACTGCTGCGCGCGGGAAAGTTCGGCGCGATCCTGCGCCACGGAGATCCGCACCCGGGCCGCGTCCGCGCCCGGTCCGATCTGCACCGTCCGGTCAAGGACCAGCAACGCCTCGCCCTGCGGCCCCGGCAGGGTGAGCGGTCGCCCCGTGCGCGCGGGCGAGGGCGCGTCCTCGGGCAGGGGAAGGACGTAATCCCACAGCGACCGCGAGCGCAGCAGCCTGCCGTCGAACGAGACCTGCCAGTAATGACCCGAGAGCGGCTGCTGGTAGGCCGGGTCGCCCGAAGGCGCGAGAAACCGCAGGGTGCCGCCGGGATCGCGCTCGAGCGCGCTTGTCAGGGCATCGGCGCGGGCCGCAAGGGCCGACAGGGCCACGCGCTCGGCGTGGCGGTCGAACAGCAGGGCCAGCCCCCAGGCGGCCGCCGCAAGTGCAAGGGCAAGCGCCAGAGCATTGACGACGACGAGCCGGAGCCGGATCGACCGGAGCTTCACGGGCCCGCTTCGAGCTGGTAGCCGAAGCCGCGCCGCGTGCCTATGACGCCGCGCCCGACCTTGCGGCGCAGTCGCGCCACCACCGCTTCGAGGGCATTCGCCTCGCGGGCATCGTTGTCGCCGTAAAGATGTTCGAGAAGCTCGGTCGGCGGCACGACCCTGTCTCGGTGCAGCATCAGATAGGCCAGCAGGCGGAACTCCAGCGGTGCGAGGCCGAGCGGCAGGCCGTCGAGGGTCGCGGTCATGCGGTTCATGTCGAGCGCGAGCCGCCCCACGCTCTGCAGGGGCGCGGCCCGGCCGGTCGAGCGGCGCACGAGCGCCCGGGCGCGGGCGACCAGTTCCTCGATCCGGAAGGGCTTGGGCAGATAGTCGTCGGCCCCCGCATCGATGCCTTCCACGCGCTCGGTCCAGGTGCCCCGCGCCGTCAGCACCAGCACCGGGATCTCCACGCCTTCCGCCCGCCATCGCTTCAGCACGGCGAGGCCATCGAGCTTCGGCAGGCCGAGGTCGAGCACGATCAGATCGTAGCCCTCTGTCCCGCCCAGAAACCACGCGGTCTCGCCGTCTGCGGCCGTCTCGACCCTGAAGCCGGCCGAGCCGAGCGCGACGCTCAGATCCTGCGCGATCCGCGCATCATCCTCGACCACCAGCGCGCGCATCACTCCATCCCGTCGTCATCATCGTCATCGTCATCATCGTCGTCATCCTCCTCGTCTTCCACTTCGACGACAAGACCCGTGACGACATCGACATCCACCTCGATCAGCCGGCCGTCCGAGCGCAGGATCTCGAACTCGTAGACCATCCGGCCGTCGTCCGCCTCTTCCAGCTCCACTTCGAGCACGCGGCCGAACTCGCGTTCGATGCGTGGCATCAGGCTGCCGAGCGGCACCATCTCGCCCCGCTCCACGCCGCGGCGCGCGGCCTCGTGGTCGGGAAGCGGCGCGAGAGCCCTGTCCTGGCTGCCGGCGGCGGAGGGAAGAAGGAGAAAGGGGAGGAGAAGCAGGCGCATGTCCGCCGGTCTAGCGGAGCGAACCTGACATCGCGCTGACGGCAGGGATCAGAGTGCCGTCAGCCACGTTGTGCGACGACGGGGTCGAGGTCCTCGACCGGACCCTTCAGGCAACAGCAAGAGGAGACGCCGCATGGCGCGCATCAAGGGAACCGCCCGGAACGACATTCTGCAGGGCACGGATGCCTGGGACATCATCTATGGCGGCAGCGGAAATGACCGGATCTACGGCGGGGCCGGCAATGACGAGCTGAAGGGCGGCTTCGGCAACGACCGTCTGTGGGGCGGGACCGGACGGGACGATCTCGAAGGCGGCAGCGGGGACGACATCCTGTCGGGCGGCGCCGGCGACGATGAGCTGGAGGGCGATGCCGGCAACGACCGGCTCTGGGGCGGCGCGGGCAACGACGAGCTTGAGGGCGGCTCCGGCGCGGACCGGCTCCATGGCGGCTCGGGTAACGACCGGCTCGACGGAGGGACGGGCAACGACGTGCTGACGGGCGGGGCGGGCCGCGATGTGTTCGAATTCGAGCGCGGCGATGGCCGGGACCGCATCACCGACTTCACCAATGGCCAGGACCGGCTGGAGCTCGACGATTTCACCCGGATGCAGGTTCAGGCCGTGATCGACGACGCGCGTCAGGTCGGCGGCAACGTGGTCCTCACCCTGTCGGCGGACACGCAGGTCGTGCTCGAGAACATGAAGCTCGCGCAGCTGGACATGTCCGACTTCCTGTTCTGACGGTGGCAGGGAGGCGCGCGGAAGGCACACGCCTGTGTGCCGCCCGTGCGCTTTCTCTGGCCGCAGCCCGGGGCGGTTGCCGGTGCAGCCGTCATCGGATCTCGCTTCCCGGTATCCGGCAGGCCGTCTCCCCGGCCTGCCGGATCCGTGCAGGATCTCTGCAGAGGCGCCGCGAGAGGCCAGCCCCACACGGCCTGACGCACGGCCCCTAGAGCCCGTATTGCTCCCGCGCATAGTCGCCGAGCCCCACCGCATCGAGCCGCGACATCGGCGCGAGCAGGGTCACCGTGATCACGCCCGGTGCGCGGCCGATCTCGATCGCGCCGGTGATGGTGGCGCGGTTGCGCACCTCGGGAACCGTCATGCCGAGGAGCGTCGCCGCCCGGCTCAGCCCGTTCTCGATGGCGGCGTTCATCGTGGCCGCAGTGCCGATGACCGAGACCGGCGCCGACGGCTCGAGCTCGCTCACGCCCCAGTGCGCCGCCAGCCGCTCGGCCTTGGCACGCTCGGCCGCCGAGAAGGGCCGCGCGAGCGGCGGCAGGTCTTCGGCCAGCGGAAAGAGCACCGGCCCATCGATGGGCCAGTCCTTCAGCACCTCGACCTGAAGCGTCACGCTGCCCGCCACGTCCATCGTATGCCCGGCGATCTCGCCATCGCCCTGAGCCGCGTGCATGTCGCCCATGTAGACGCCCGCGCCGCGCACCTTGACCGGTGCCACAAGGATCGCCCCCGGTCGCACCGCGTCGATGTCCATGTGGCCGTCGGTCTTGTGCTCGGCCAGTTCCTCGGCGGTGATCGCATAGGCGTGCGGCGCGCCGACGAGGAAGGCCCCGAAGTCGCCGGCATTGTGGCTGTCGGGCATGGCCTTCGAGGGGCAGGTGCCGAGCTGGCCGAGGAAGGGCCGCATCCGCACCATCACGCCGGCCATGTCCGAGGGGGCAAAGGTCAGGATCGAATGCTGCGCCGATTGGTCCGGCAGGGCGGCATAATGCGAGGCATCGCGGGCGATGGTCTCGGCTGCGGCCGGGGGCAGGGTCACGCCCACCGCCCGCGTCTCGTCGAAGACGACCGTGTAGCCGTGGACGATCTGGAACGGCGTCACTGCATGGCCGCAGACGTCGCATTTCACCGCCTCCGGGCCGATCCCCTCGACATGGGTCTCCGGCCAGACCGTGTCGCAGACCGGACAGCGCGCGGCGACGTAGGGGTCGCCGAGGCAGAAGCCCTCGGGCGAGCTGTCGTGGCCGCTCGCGGTCGCCACCGAGGTCACGGTGATGTCGCGGATGCGGATGACCACCGCATCGCCGGGCTCCGCGCCCTCGACATGGACCGGCTGCGTGACCTCGTGCCCGCCGCGCAGCCGCGGGGTGATCATCGGGCCCCAGCAGCCGGGCGCAGTGTTGGCGATGATGGTGCCGCCGTTCTCCAGCGGCCCGAGCATCGGGGCCGCCGGGTCGAGGACGCTGTTGGTGAAGCCCTGCACCACGAGGCTGCGGCGGGCGGTGGCGGTGTCGATCTTGCCTTCCGGCATGTGAGCGCTCCTTGTTCTTTCTCACGGCGAGCCTAACGCAGCCCGACCCCGGGGCATAGCGCAGAGCGCTCGCGCTCGGCCGATCCTTCCGGCGCGCGACGCCTCCGGCCCTTCTTGCATCTCGGGCGCAGATCCGCCTGCCTGCTGGTATCCGCGAAGAGGCGCGTCCGTCGCGGGTTCACGCCGTCAGAGCTCTTGCGTCACCGGTCGGGCCCGGGCCCTTGGCGCTCCGCCGGCAAGTCCCCCGACCGTCAGCGCTTTTTCATCCGGGTCGTCCCGACCGATCCGCCGGGAAGGTCTTGCCTCGCCATCCCCTCGGCCACGGGAGGATGCCGGGTGCAAGAAGACCGGCTGCGGAGGATCCTCCGCAGCCGGGACCGGTCGGGCAGCGCGCAGACGGCGGAGCGGCCGCCTGCCCGGCGTCAGGCCGACGCCCGCTCCTGGACCAGGACGGGAGTGAAATAGGTCTTGCTGCGCCCGCCCAGCGTGATCGGATCGATCATCTTCACGCAGGTTTGGTAATGGTCGGTCTGCCGGTGCGCATCGAGGGCCGCCTCGCTCTCGAAGATCTCGTAGACGAAGAAATTGTTCTCGTCCGCCGGGTCGTGCAGCAGATCGAAGCGGATGTTGCCCGGCTCCTTCCGGGTGCCGTCGCAGTTCAGCCGGAAGGCTTCGAGGAAGGTCTCGCGGGTGCCGTCCTGCACCTTGATGTTCACGAGTTGGATCAGCATGGCCTAGTCCTTTCTGGAAGGGAGAATCGTCAGGTGCCGGGGGCGCGCCACATGGCGGTGGCGGTGCCGTCCTGCACGAGGCCGCGCTGCGCGGCATAGGCGCGGGCCCAGCGGTCGCCGGCCTCGTCGTAGAGCGGGCGGAGCGCGGGATCCGGCGTGAAGGTGCGGTCGATCCGCATCCAGGCACCGCCCGCCTCGGCGAGCGAGGCGAAATGGCCCGCACCGGTGGCCGCGGCCGAGGCGCAGCCCTGCGCGGTGGCCTCCTTGACCTCCGGCGTGACGACGGTGAGCCCGGTGACGTCGGCCAGGATCTGCGACCAGTGCGCCGATTTTGCGGCGCCGCCCGCGAAGACCAGCCGCTCGGGCCGGTGGCCGGTGAGGGCGAAGACGCTCTCGAGGTTGCGCCGCGCGACGATGGCCGCATTCTCCTGCAGGGCGCGGAAGATCGCGGCAGGCCCCGAGGCCGCCGGATCGAGCGAGAGGTTCAGCAGCGACGGCGCGGCGTGGAACCAGTCGCCGTAGCGCATCACGTCGGAGAAGATCGGAATGATCCCGTGCGCCCCCGGAGGGACCTGCATCGAATCCGCCTCGAGGGCGGTATAGTCGCGGCCCTGTCCGAAGCTGTCGCGGAACCAGCGCATCACGGCGCCCACGAAGAAGCTGATGGCCTCGGCCTGATTCAGGCCCGCCACCATGTGCGGGTTGATCCGCAGGTTCATGGTCGGATCGGTGAGCGTCAGCGGAACATTGACCACCTGCTGCCAGAAGGTGCCGCCGAGCACGGCGCAGTCGCCCTCGCGCACGATGCCCAAGCCAAGCGCGCCCGTCTGGCAATCGCCGCCGCCCGCCACGACCAGCGTGCCGGGGGCGAGGCCGGTCTCGGCGGCGGCCGCCGTCTGCACCTCGCCCACCACCTCGCCGGTGGTGACGCCACGCGGGAAGAGGTCTGTGGGCAGCCCCACGGTGGCCAGCGCGTCGGTCAGGGGCGCGCGGGTGCGCAGATCGAGAAGGCCGGTGGTGCCGCCGTTCGACGGCTCCAGCGTCAGCTCGCCCGAGAGCCGGTAGAGGATCCAGTCGGACAGCATGGTGAGGCTGCGCGCCCGCGCCAGCGTCTCGGGTGCGTGGCGGCGGAGCCAGGCCAGCCGCGGCAGCGCGCCGAGCGCGTAGGTCTGGCCCGAGCGCGCATAGATCTGAGCCTCAAGCCCCGGATGGTCTTCCTTCAGCTCGCGCACCTCGGCGCCCGCGCGGGCATCGACATTGGCGCAGGCCCAGATCTCGCGGCCTGTCGCGTCATGCAGCACGAAGGCCTCGCGCATGGCGGTCGCGCTGACCGCGCGGATCTCTGCGGGATCGACGCCGCTCCGCGCGATCACCTCGCGACAGCAGCGGGCGAGAATGGCCCAGTTGCCTTCGGTGTCGAAATCCATAGAGCCGGGGTAGCGCGGGTCGGCCACATGCCACCATTCCTGACCCGAGGCCGCGATCTCGGCGCCGGTCTCGTCGAAGAGGACGGCGCGGCCGCTGCCGGTTCCGGCGTCGATGGCGAGGAAATAGGGCATGGGTCAGGCCTCCGCCGCGTCGAGAAGGGCGAGCGCCGTGGGCTCGTCGGTGATGAGAATGTCGAGGATCTCGCCGCGCAGGGCCGAGAGGATGGGGCCGGTCTTGGCCGGCCCGCCCGCGGCGCCGATCACGCGCTCGGAGCGGCGGAGCTGGTCGAGATCGACCCCCACCACACGCTCGTGCAGCGGCACGCCGATGTCCTGCCCGCGGCGGTCGTAGAAGCGGCAGAGGATGTCGCCGCGCGCCCCGCCGCGTCGCAGCGGGTCGATCTCGCCCGCCGAGATATAGCCCTGCGTGACCACGGTGGCGCTTTCGCCGAGGCCGCCGATCCCCACCAGCTTGTAGTCGGCCTCGAGCGCGCGGGCCATGAGCGCCGCGATCGCGGGCTCCTGCATCAGCGCGCGGGCAAGCTCGGGGGTCGAGACCACGAGCGGGGCGGGGATGATGTTCACATTGCGATGCCAGTTGGCCTCGCGCATCCCTTCGACATAGGTCTGCACGCCGCCGGTGAGGGAATAGAGCCCGATGCTGCGCTCCTGCGCGGTGTGGCCCAGCATCCGGATCGAGTGGGTCACCGTCTCGCCCCAGCCGACCGAGATCGTCTCGCCGAAGGCGAGCTTCTGCATGAGATACTGCGCGGCCGCCTGACCCACGCGCAGGTTCACATCCTCCACCGGGCTCTCGGGAATCACCCGGCAGTCGGTTAGCCCGAATTCCCGCTTCATCCGGGTCTCGAGCTCGAGACAGCCCTGCTGACGCGAGTTGATCCGCACCTGGATCAGGCCCGAGCTGCGCCCCTGATCGAGCAGCCGCGAGACCTTGATGCGCGAGATGTTGAGGATCTCGCCCACCTCGTTCTGGGTCAGCCCGTCGTTGTAATAGAGCCAGGCCACGCGTGCCATGAGCGCTTCGTCGAAGTCGCTCCGGGTCTGTTCCGCCATGGATGCCGTCCCTTTCCGCCGCGCTTGGGCTACGATCATATTAGTTGTCAAATAAACATATGAACAAGTCAATCACCGAGTTTATCTGCGGTGCAGCATGAAAATCTGGCAAAATGAGATTGACAGATCGTGATGGTCTTGCACAAAATGTAACGGCAAAGGACAAATGAACGGGCAACCGTCTGTCCTGCCGGGGCCACGACGTGAGGAGGCGTTATGGACAAGCTGCTCGCCGAACTGCGGTCCGTCTCGAAGAGCTACGCGGCCGTCCGCGTGCTCAAGGGCGTCCATTTCTCGGTCCGCGCGGGCGAGATCCATGCGCTGCTGGGCGGCAATGGCGCGGGCAAGTCGACCCTGATGAAGATCCTCGCGGGGCTGGTCGCACCGTCGGGCGGCGAGGTGCGGCTGGGCGGTGCGCCGCTGGTGCCCGCCACGCCCGCACAGGCGCAGGCCATGGGCCTCTATCTCGTGCCGCAGGAAGCGCACATCTTTCCGAACCAGACCGTGCTGCAGAACATCGCCGTGGGGATGCCGAAGCCCGCAGGCGCCTACCGCGCGCGGGTCGAGGCGCTGATCGCGCAGCTCGGCGTGTCGCTCTCGCCCGACGCCAAGGCCGCCACGCTCGAGATCGCCGACCGGCAGATCGTCGAGATCCTGCGCGGGCTCCTGCGCGAGGCGAAGGTGCTGATCCTCGACGAGCCCACCTCGGCGCTGACGCCGCACGAGGTCAGGACCCTCTTCGGCCACATGCGCGCGCTGCGCGCCGAGGGCCACGGCCTCGTCTTCATCTCGCACAAGCTGCACGAACTGCGCGCCGTGGCCGACCGGATCACGGTGCTCCGCGACGGCCATGTGGTCTTCGCCGAGGCGATGGAGACGAGCCCCGATGCCGAGATCCTCGCGGCCATGAGCCCGGGCGTCACCGCGCTCGATGCGCGCGAGCGGATGCGCGAGATTGCGGGGGCGCCGGTGCTGACGCTCGACCGGCTGAGCGGCGAGGGCTTCGTCGAGATCTCGCTCTCGCTCCGGCCGGGCGAGATCCTCGGGCTGACCGGCGTCGTGGGCGCCGGTCGGACCGAGCTTGCCGAGACGCTGGTGGGCCTGCGCGCGCCCGCGGGCGGGAGCGTCACGCTGGGCGGCCGTGATTTCCGCGCGCGCGGACCGGCCGATGCCATGCGGGCGGGGCTCGTGCATCTCTCCGAGGATCGCCAGCAATACGGCCTCTTTCTCGAGGCGCCGCTCTACTGGAACGTCTCGTCGCTGGTGCATGGCACGCTGCCCTTCTTCCTGCGCCCCGGGCGCGAGAGGCGCCGGTTCGAGCAGTATCGCGCGCAGCTCGGCATCCGCTGCGAGGAGGCCGATCAGCCGGTGGGCCGCCTCTCGGGCGGCAACCAGCAGAAGGTGCTCCTGGCCAAGTGCCTCGCCGCCGCGCCCAAGGTGCTGATCCTCGACGAGCCCACGCGCGGCGTCGATGTGGGCGCGCGCAACGACATCTACCGCATCATCGAGGATCTGGCCGAGCAGGGCACCGCGGTCCTGCTCATCTCGTCCGACTTCGACGAGGTGCGGCGGCTGGCCGACCGGATCGCCGTCATGGCCGGCGGGCATCTGGCGGGAGAGCTCCCGGCGGGCGCCTCGACCGACGAGATCGCCCAACTCGCCTTCGAGGCCGGGGAGGCCGCCCATGCTTGACCGCATCGCCCGCGACCGGGTCGCGACGCTCTTCATCGTGACCGTCCTCGTCCTTCTGGCCGTGGGCGCGGCCGCACCGGGGTTCCTCTCGGTCCGCACCGCCGGCATCATCTGGTCGAACGGCCTCGTCCTCATGCTGGTGGCGCTGGGGATCTTCCCCGTCATCCTCACGCGCAACATCGACGTCTCGGGGGGATCGGTGCTGGGCCTCTCGGCCGTCACGCTGGGCCTCACGCTGAACCAGGGCCTGCCGCTGCCGCTGGCCTCCGCCGCGGCGGTGGGGACGGGCATCCTTGCCGGGGCGCTGAGCGGGCTTCTCGTCGCCGTGCTGCGCGTGCCCTCGATCGTGGCGACGCTCGGCACGCTCGGTCTCTTCCGCGGCGTGATGCTGATCGCCACGGGCGGCGAATGGATCGAGGATCTGCCCGAGGATCTGAAGGCGCTCGGCGCCAAGTCCTTCGCGGGCCTCTCGGTGATGGGCATGGTGACGGCCGCGGCCATTGTCGCCGTCTGGCTGTTCCTCCGCTCGCGCCGGGGCGGCTGGGTCTTCGTCACCGGCGACAACCGCGCGGCCGCGCACCATCTGGGCCTGCCGGTGAAGTGGATCGAGTTTCTGGTCTTCGTCTGGGGTGGCGCGATGTATGCGCTGGCGGGCATCGCCTTCGCGGCACAGATCGGCTTCGTGCCGAACCAGGCCGGCAGCGGGATCGAGCTGCGCGCCATCGCGGCGCTGGTGCTGGGCGGGGTCAGCCTTCTGGGCGGCGTGGGCACCGTGGCGGGCGTGGTGATCGGCGTGATCTTCTTCACCTCGATCGACACCTCGCTCGTCTTCCTGCGCATCCCCGCCTACTGGAACGACCTGATCGGCGGCGCCATGCTGCTTGCCGTTCTCCTGATCGACGGGCGGCTGCGCATCGCGCTCGAGGCCCGAGACCGCGCAGCGCGCTACCGCCGCTCGAGCCACAGGATCTCGCCCGCCCGCGATCTGGAGGATGCCGCATGAACCGCCATCTGATGCGCTGGGAGGTGCTGCTCCTCCTGATCCTGCTGGCCGAGCTTGCCATCTTCGGCATGATCAACCCGCGCTTCCTCAGACCCTCGTCGCTTCTCTTCGGCACCTCGGATTTCGTGCAGGTGGGGATCGTGGCGGTGCCGCTGACGCTCGTCATCATCGCAGGCGGCATCGACGTGAGCTTCGCCTCGACCGTGGGCCTCGCGGCCATCGCCTTCGGCATCGCCAACTTCTTCGGCCTTCCGCTGCCCCTGTCGCTGGCCGTGGGTCTGGCCACCGGCGCCGCGGCGGGGCTGCTCAATGCGACGATCATCCGGCTCACCCGGCTGCAGCCGCTCGTGGTGACGCTGGGCTCGCTCTACATGTTCTCGGGCGCGGCGACGGTCCTGTCGGGCGTCGTGGGCGCCAGCGGCTACGAGGGGATCGGCGGCTTTCCCGAGACCTTCACCGCGCTCGGCTATGCCCAAGTGCTGGGCCTGCCGATGCCGCTCGTCGTCTTCCTCGTCTTCGCGGCGGTACTTCTCGTGCTCCTGCACCTGACCCGGTTCGGTCGGCTCGTGTTCCAGATCGGCCAGAACGCCGAGGCCGCGCGCCATTCCGGGATGCCCGTCTTCCGCGTGCAGCTCGTGACCTATGTCCTGACCGGCCTTGCCGCCGCCCTCGCGGGGCTGATGCTCTCGGCCTATTTCGGCTCGGCCCGCGTCGATCTCGGCAGCGCCACGCTGCTGCCCGCGATCACCGCGGCCGTCCTTGGCGGTGCCTCGATCTACGGCGGGCAGGGCTCCGTCCTCGGCACGATCATCGCCACCTTCATCATCGGCTACCTCCAGCAGGGCCTGCAGATGAGCGGCGTGCCGAGCCAGATTTCCAGCGCGCTGTCCGGGGCGCTGCTGGTCCTCGTCGTCGCCCTGCGCCACGGCGCCGAGCTGCTGCGGGACTTCATACCGGTGCGGCTGCGGCGGGCCGACTGACCGCGGCCAGACGATCAACGGAGGAGGAGAACAGATGCGTAAGACGGTGAGGCTGCTCGGCACGGTTGCCGCAGGACTGATGGCGGCCAATGTGGCGGCCGCGCAGGAGATCGCCTTCATCCCGAAGCTGGTCGGGGTGGGCTTCTTCACCTCGGGCGGCAACGGCGCGATGAAGATGGGCGAGGAGCTGGGCGTCAAGGTGACCTACGACGGCCCGACCGAGCCCAGCGTCTCGGGGCAGGTCCAGTTCGTGAACAACTTCGTCAATCAGGGCTACGGGGCCATCGTGCTCTCGTCGGTCTCGCCGGACGGGCTCTGCCCCGCGCTGAAGCAGGCCATGGCCCGCGACGTGCTGGTGATGACCTGGGACAGCGACGTGAACCCCGACTGCCGCTCCTACTACATCAACCAGGGCACGCCCGAGCAGCTCGGCGGCCTTTTGGTCGACATGGCCAATGACGGGCTCGAGGGCAAGGAAAAGGCCAAGGTGGCCTTCTTCTATTCCTCGCCGACCGTCACCGACCAGAACGCCTGGGCCGAGGCCGCCAAGGCCAGGATCGCGGCCGACCATCCGGGCTGGGAGATCGTGACCACCCAGTATGGCTACAACGACGCGCAGAAGTCGCTGCAGACGGCCGAGAGCATCCTGAGCGCCTATCCCGATCTCGATGCGATCATCGCGCCCGACGCGAACGCGCTGCCGGCCTCGGCGCAGGCGGCCGAGAACCTCGGCCGGGCGGGCGAGGTGACGATCGTGGGCTTCTCGACGCCGAACGTGATGCGCCCCTATGTCAAGCGCGGCACCGTCGAGCGGTTCGGCCTCTGGGACGTGACGCAGCAGGGGGCCATCTCGGTCGCTGTGGCCGCGCATGTGCTGAAGGACGGCCCGCTCAATGTGGGCGATAGCCTCGAAGTGCCGGGCATCGGCTCGGTCGAGGTTTCGCCCAACTCGGTGCAGGGCTACGACTACGAGGCCGAGGGCAACGGCATCATCCTGCTGCCCGAGCGCACTGTCTTCACCGCCGAGAACATCGACAATTTCGACTTCTGAGGCCCAGGGCCTCGGATCGCGGGGGCGCCTCAGGCGCCCCCGCCCCATGACAGGGAGAATGCCATGCAGAGCCGCTGGAACGACACCGAGGCGGAGACCTTCGCCGCCGAAGCCCGGGCGCGGGGCGAGCCTGCGGAACTGGGCCTCCGGGTCTACAGCTCGCGCCTGATCGGGCAGGATCCCGATCTCGTCCTCCACGGTGGCGGCAACACTTCGGTCAAGATCCCCTCGCCCGAGGGGATGCTCATCCATGTGAAGGGCTCGGGCTGGGATCTGGGCGACATCGAGGCGCCGGGCCTGCCCGCCATGCATCTCGCGCCGCTCCTCGAGACCCGCGACGTGCCGCAGATGTCCGACGAGGAGATGGTGGCCCTCCTGCGCGCCCATCTGCTCGATCCCGCGGCGCCCACCCCGTCGGTCGAGGCGCTGCTTCATGCCTACATGCCGCAGGCCTTCGTCGACCATACCCATGCGACCGCGATCCTCGCGCTAGCCGATCAGGCCGACATGGAACCGGTGGTGGCCGAGCTCTTCGGCGGGCGCGTGGGCTGGGTGCCCTATGTGATGCCTGGCTATGCGCTCAGCCACGCCTGCCGGGAGGCCTTCGCGCGCGACCCCTCGGTGGAGGGGCTCTGGCTGGAACAGCACGGGCTCTTCACCTTCGCCGAGACGGCCCGCGAAAGCTACGAGCGCATGATCGGCTTCGTGACGATGGCCGAGGAGCATCTTGCCGCCCGAGGCGTGCCGCTGCCCGGGCCCGAGGCCAACGACGGGACCGCGCCCGAGCGGCTGGCCGCGGACCTGCGCGCGGCGCTGGCGGCGCGCGGTGCGCTCGGGGCCGATCCGTCGCTCGACTTCCGCTCCTCGCCCTCGATCCGCAGCTATCTCGGTCGCGCGGACCTGCCCGAGCTTGCCCGGCGCGGCACGGCCACGCCCGACCATGTGATCCGGCTGAAGCCCTTTCCCATGCTGCTCGAACCCACGGCCGGACCGGCCGAGATCGAGGCGGCGCTCGATGCGTTCGAGGCCGAGTACCGCGCCTATTTCGACCGCAATGCGCCGAACGCCTCCGAGGCGAAGATCATGCTCGATCCGCTGCCGCGCGTGGTCCTCGTGCCGGGGCTCGGCGGCTGGGGCGTGGGCGCCAATGGCAAGGCCGCGCGCATCGCGGGCGATCTCCTCGAACAGACGAGCCGCGTGGTGAATGCGGCCGAAACCTACCGCCGCTTCACGCCGATCTCCGAGGGCGACCTCTTCGACATGGAATACTGGTCGCTCGAGCAGGCGAAGCTGCGCAAGGCCTGATCTTCGCCCGCCGGCCCGCGCCTAGCGCCCGCGCGCGATGGCAGTGCCGCAGAGGGCGGCGATCGCCTCCGCGGCCTCGACCGCCCCGTTGCGGGCCGCGAGCGCCTCGGCCGTGGACGCGCCCGCGGCGCGCAACGCCGCACGTTCGGCCGGATCGAGGATCCGGTCGAGCGCCGTGCCAAGCCGCATCTCCTCGCCCAGACGCAGCGTGAGGCCCAGTCCCTGCCGCTCGGCCCAGCGGGCCCTGACGATCTGCCGATCCTGCTCGGCATGTTCGTTCGGCGTCCAGAGGGTCGGAAGCGCGCGCTCCAGATGTTCGACGAAGCTGTTGTAGCCCGCCGCCGCCAGAGCGAAATCGAAGGCGGCCAGATGGCGGGCGAAGGGAAAGCCGGTCAGCGCCACCACTCCGGCCGGCAGCTCCGGGGCCTCGTGCGAGATCATCCAGCGGGCCACCGCGATGCCGATCCCGCGCCGCCCGGCGAGGGCCGCGACAGCCCGCGCGGCAAGCCCGCCGGTCGCGAAATTGTTGCCCGAGCCCGGCGCGATCAGCACGTTCACCGCCGCGCGGTCGAGCCCGAGCGCCGCGCAGGCCTCGGCGCGGCCCGGGATCTCGGCGCCATCGAGCAGCCGGACGGGCGCCACCCCGCGCGTCTCGCCCCTGCGCACAGCGGTCGGTCCCTCGTCGAGCGCCGCGGCCGGCTCGCCCGGTTCGAGGATGAGGTCGAAGGCCGCGCCGCGCTCCAGCGCCTCGGGATCGCGCCCCGCGCCCCAGAGGCCGCGGCGGATCCAGATCCGCGCGAGGTCGGGCGCCTCCTCCAGCGCGGCCATCAGCCCGGCGAAGGGCACGTTGCCGTCGAAGACCAGCCCGGCCGGTTGCCAGAAGGCGATGGCCGCGCCGAGCGTCTCCGCAAGGCCCGCGTTCCAGTGCGCTCGCGCCTCGCCCGAGGCCGCGTGATAGGGCAGATGCTCGGCCGGAAAGCCGAAGCTGCGGGCCACGTCGACGGCCTGCGAATGGCTGAGAAACACGGGCTCGAGCCGGCCCGGCAGGCGCCGCGCCACCGCGAGCTGCCGGGTGAGATGCCCCATGCCGACGCCGTTCGTCGACAGGAACAGCACCCGCGCCGGCGGGCGCGCCAGTACGGCGGGCGCGAAGGGCGCGGGCCGCGGCGGGCCAAGAAGGGGCGCGAGCCGGGCAAGGAAGGCCTCGGGCGAGAACCGCCCCGCCAGCGCCTCCGCCCCGGCCGCGCGCAGGTTACGCGCCAGCCCCTCCTCTGCCTGCAGGTCGAGCGCGCGTCGCGCCACGTCCCCGGGTGCGCCGTAGAGGGCGGCCGCACCGAAGGTACTCCGGCAGCCGTCGGGCAGATAGGGCACGGTCCCGGCGCGCAGCGCGAGCAGCGCCTCCACCGGGCAGGGATCGTCGGCGGCCTCGTCGGCATTGGCGAGCAGATCGACGAGCGGCAGGAAGTCCGCCAGCGAAATCCGGTCGTCGGGCCAGATCTCGACCGGCGCGGCGGGCGGCCAGGACGGGCGCTCGCCGTCCGGCGACAGGCGAAGGCGCCAGAGGGGCAGGGGGACAGCGCCCCGCGGCAGCGCCGCCCCGGGCCGGACCCGCGCGATCCGCGCCGCGCCGATGGCCGGTCGTCCGCGATGCGTGGCCCGCGGCCCTGCCTCTGCCAGCGGCGGCGCCACGGGCAGCCAGTCCTCGGGCGTAAGCGGCCAGTCGGGCACGGCGAAGGTCAGGGCCTCGCGGGCGACGGCGGTAGTGGGCGCCCAGACCGGCGGGCCGCCGAGCGCGAGGCGCGCGGCCTCGGCCAGCCGCTCGAGATCGGCATAGGGCAGGGATGCCAGCGCGGCCGCGCGCTCGACGGTCACGAGCCGCCGCGCCGCGCCGATCCGCAGGCCGGGCAGGGGGCCCGCCGCGAACAGGCGGGCGTCGAAGGCCAACACCAGCGTGCAGTCGACCGCATCGCCGGGTGCCAGCCGGCAGGCCCGGCCGCTGGCGAAGAGCCGGGAGAAGCCCTCGTCCAGTCGGAAGGGATCGGCCGCGATGGAGCCGGGCGCCACCGGCAGAACCCCCACCCGGTAGCCCGCAGCCGCGACCGCTTCCGCCGCCGCCGCATGGCAGGGCGCCGCGACATCTCCTGCCCGGATGTCGGCCAGAAGGCAGAGATCGAGGCGGACGCCCTCCACCTCAGGTCGGACGGCAGGTCATTCCCGAGCGGAAGCTGCCGCTCTCGCCCGGCCCGAAGGCGATGGATTCGGTGGTGGTGCGGCCCCGGAGGCGGGTGGCGATGGTGACGACATAGAGGCCGTCGCGTTCGCGGGCCGAGAGCATCCCGTCCGGCCCCGGCGTCAGCATCAGATAGGCGTCGAGCTCCAGCCGCTGCCGCGCGCCGTCGCCGCGGACCCTTTGTGCCGGCGGGGTGTGGAAGGTCGCGCCCGTGCCCGAGCGGCAGGCGACCGCCGCCGTCACCGGCCCCGCATAGCGCAGGACCTGCGTCCCCTCCGCGGTGGTGCCCTGCGCCCTGAAGCCCAGGGCCGAGAGCCGGGCGACCTCGGCGCCGATCGGCACCGGGGCAGGCCCGGTGGTCTCGGCGCAGGCCGCGAGCACGAGGAAGGCGGCAAGAAGCGCAGGCGTGCGGCGGGTCATGGCAGTCTCTCCTCATCCATCGCCGAAAGCTCGGCCAGCAGGTCGAAGTCGATGCGGGTGCCGGGCGCGGCCCGCCCCTGCGCGGCAAAGACGCGGGCGAGCGCGTCCCGCGTCGCGGGGCCGATCCGGCCGTCGGGCGCGCCCACCTCGGCGCCGAGGCGACCAAGCAGCAGCTGCGCTGCCCGGATCGTCTCCTCGGCCGAATAGCCGGCGGCGGCGCGGCGGGCGGCGTCGGCCGCCCTGGCATCGCCTCCGGGACGCGCGGCCGCGGCATAGAGGACCAGCGCCTCGGTCCGGTCCTGCGGCACACCGCGGCCGGTCTCGTAGAGCCGCCCGAGATCGAGAGCCGCCCACGGAACCCCGCCCTCGGCCGCGGCCCGATACCAGCGGGCCGCCTGCGCCGGATCGGCGGGCGCGCCCTCATCCGAGGCGAAGGCGCGCCCGGCGTCGCGCGCGGCCCAGGGGTTCGCGCCCGCCTCCTGCACATAGAGCGCGCGGGCGCGGGCCAGATCCTTCGTCACGCCGCGCCCCGTCTCGTAGAGACGCCCGAGCTCGCGCGCGGCGCCCGGCACCTGCGCCGCGAGCGCCTTCTCCAGCAGCGGCAGGGCGCGCTCGGGCCGGTCGAACAGCGGCGCGTCCGAGGCTTCGAGCCGGCCCAGCCGCAGCCAGGCCTCGGCGTCGCCCTCGGCAGCCGCCCGGCCGTAAAGACGCGCCGCTGCCTCGAGATCCCGGTCCACCCCCTGACCCTGCTCATACATGAGGCCGAGACGGGTCAGCGCATTCGGCACGCCCCGGCCCGCGGCGGTCTCGAACCAGAAGCGGGCCTGCGCCTCATCCACCGCAATGCCGTCGCCGGTCTGATACATCCGCGCGAGCCGCGTCTGGGCGGTCAGCTCGCCGCTCTTGGCCGCGGCCGTATACCAGCGCACCGCTTCGGCCGGATCCCGGGCGACGCTCAGGCCCTTCTGGTAGAACTCGCCGATGTTGGTCATCGCCCAGTCGTTGCCGCGCGCCGCCCCCTGCCGGTAGAAGTCGAGCGCCCGGGCCGGATCCTCCGGCACACCCACCCCCGCCCGGTGGATCCAGGCCAGCGCCGTCAGCGCCGCCGTCTCGCCGCGGGCATCGGCCGCCTCGAACAGCTCCCGCGCACGGTCGAAGTCCTGCGGCACGGCCTGGCCGTCGAGGAACATCTGCCCGAGATAGACCATCGCCGAGGCATAGCCCGCGTCGACCGCCTTCTGCTGCCAGTGGAGCGCCTCCTCGTAGCGGCCCGCGGCGCGGTAGCTGCGCGCGAGTTCGGCCCAGAACCGGACCACCTCCGGATGGCGCGCGACGGCGATCTCGCAGACCGCGATGGCGGCGTCGTGGTTGCGGTCGAGGATGAACTGGCGCGTGCCGGCAGTGACGCGCTGGCTGTCGTAGGGGTTGCCCGCGAGCATGTCGCAGGCGTCGACATAGGTTTCGACCGCAGCCTCAAGGGGTTCGGTCGTGCCGCCCTCGCGCAGGGCTTCGGCCCGGAGACTGTCGAGCCCGCCGTTCGAGCCGATGCCGGGGAGGTAGTCGAGCGGCTGGTCCGCCTCCATCCAGCGCACCGAGCCCGCCTCGAGGCGGGTGCCGCCGGCCGAGACCGCGCCGAGACGCGGGGCTGCGGCCACATGAACCCAGCCCGCCCTGCCGGCTGCGGCGCCGATGCGGGCCGCCCCCGTTCCGATGGGCACCGATGCGGGCGCCCGGTCGAGCGTCGCCGCGAGATCGGCCTGCGCCGCAGGATCGGCCAACACGAAGCCGCGCGGCCGCTCCGGCAGCGACAGGTCCGAGACCGGGATCGCCTCGGGATCGCCGCCGAGGCTGCGGATCTTCTCCTTCGCCTCGGCGACGAAGGCGCCGTCCGGCATGGTGCGGACATAGGCGGTGAAGGCGTCGAGCCGGTCCGTGTCGCGGATTGCGCGCCAGAAGGTGCGGTCCACCACCCGCCGTGGCGGCAGCGCGCCGAGCGTGTCCGACCCGGTGCTCATGCCGGTGGTGGCAGAGCGCAGATCGTCGGCTGGCGGCTTGAAATAGAAGCGGCTCTCGAGCGTGCTCGCCGTCCAGGCGATCTGCTGCCCGCCGGTCGCCTCGCGCACCGCGCCCCGCACCCGGCGGAAGAGGTCGACGAGTTCGAGCCCCGGCTCGTCGATGCTGCCGGCGAGCGCGCTGGTATAGGGGCTGTGCCGTCCGCGCCCGTCGAAGGCGACCTGTCCGGGCGCGGTGGCAAAGCTGATGAGCGCCTCGCCGCGACCGGCCGACATCTCGGCCAGACCGCCCCGGCTGGCCGCCGCCAGATCGCGGAGCCCCCGCTCCACCGCCGCACGCGAGGCGCCGATCGAGAGGGCGCGGGTGGCGATGGCCTCGGCGCCGTCGGAGGGAATGTCGAGGAACGGATTGTTGCGGCAGGCGTCGAGCAGCACGAGCGTCAGCCGCGCGCCCGACTGCGCCATCACATCGAGAAAGAGCTGCGCATCGATGGCCTGCGCCTTCAGGTCCTCGACCGAGGAAGGGGCGACCGAGACCGGCAGCAGGTAGTTCCGCCCGCCGATCTGCACCCCGTGGCCCGCGTAGAAGAAGAGCGCCTCGCTGCCCTCGCGCAGGCGGCTGCGGAAGGTCGCGAGATCGGCGAGCATGGTCTCGCGGTCGGCGTCCACCGTCTCGATGACCTCGAAGCCCGATTCCCACAGCTTCTCCGCCACGAGTTCCGCGTCGCCCGCGGGATTGGGCAGGGCCGGCACGTTCTGATAGGCGGAATTGCCGACCACCATCGCTACCCGCGGCGGCGGGCCGGAGGGTGTCTCCTGCCCCCGCGCCAGCCCGGCCGCAGCGATCAGCACGAGCAGGAGAGCCGCCCGCGCCGGCCATCGCTGCTCTGCCCCGGGCATGACCGCCTCCTAATACATCGCGTTGGAGCTGTCGCGCCCGCCGCCCGTCCGCGCGGGGCTCTGCGGCGCGGCCGGGGCACGGGCGAAGCCCGCGATGATCTCCGCGCGGCTGAGGCCCGGATGGGCGCGCATGAGGCGGAACTCCACCAGCGCGAGGAAGGCGGCCTTGGCCATCGGTCCGGCCGGGTTCTGTCGCAGGTAGGCGCGCGCGGCGGCCTCGGTGGCGAAGGCCCGGCTGTCGGGTGTCTGGGCGGCCGCCCCGCCGATCGTGACGCCGAGCAACCCGACCAGCGTCAGGGCCCGGCCCAGCATCCACTTGGGCATAATGACTCACCTCAAATCGCGCGGACAGAGGCTCGCGCCCTGAAAAGTAGACGTCAGATGCGCATTTCCGTCAAGCGCCGCGCGCGTCGCCTGGGCAGCACGGCGCCCGATGTCCGAGGGACGGAGCGGCCGCCTGCGGGTCGGAGCCGCAGCCGCTGGCCGAGGGCTTCGGCTGGCGGCGTATGGGCGGAGAAATCTCTCGCCTGCGGGCGCGGGACGTGGGACGCTCGATCCATGTTCGAGCCGCCGCCCGCCCGTCCCGTGCCGCTCTGCTGGTTCCCGGACTACCGGGACACCAATCCCTATCAGACGCTGCTCTACGAGGGGCTGGGCCCGACGCTCGCGCCCGAGCCCGCGCCCCTTGCCGAGGCGCTCGACCGGCAGGCGAAGGTGGCGGGCGGGCGGATGATCTTCCATCTGCACTGGGAACATGCGGTGGTGGCCGCAGGCCCGGTCGAGCGGTTCCTCGACGATCTCGAGCGGTTCCGGGGCCGCGGCGGACGGGTGGTCTGGACGCTCCACAATCTCGAACCGCGCGATCCCCGGATGGCCGGGGCCGTCGCGGACCTGCGCCGCGGGCTTCTGCGGCTGGCAGACGTGATCCACCTGCATTCGCTGCCGGCGGTGGCGGCCGCGCGCGCGGCCCTGCCGCTGCCGCCCGAGCGGCTGCGGATCGTTCCACATGCGGGCTATGAGGGCGCCTATCCGGTGTTGCACAGGTCCGCGGCGCGGGCGGCGCTGGGGCTCGCCGGGGCGCGCATGGTCCTGCTGCTGCCCGGCCGTCTCGCGGCCTACAAGCGCCCCGCGGCACTGGTGGAGGCCTTCTGCCGTGTTGCTGCCCCCGAGGACCGGCTGATCCTTGCGGGGCAGGCGCTGCCCGGCGTCCTGCCGCCGGGGGCGCCCGATCCGCGGCTCCTCCTCCTGCCCGACTTCGCCACGCCCGAGCGGCTGGCCGAGTGCCATGCCGCCGCCGATCTCGTGGTGCTGCCCTATGTGCAATCGCTTACCTCCGGCTCGGCGGTGCTGGCGCAGACGCTGGGAAGGGGCGTCCTCGGGCCCGACCTTCCGGGCCTCCGCGACGTGGTCGAGACCGGGCGGACCGGCTGGCTCCACGATCCCGCCCGCCCGCTCGATGAGGTGCTGGCCACGGCGCTGGCGGAGGGCCCGCAGGTCTGGGCCGAGCGGGGCGCCGCTGCGGGCGCGCTCGCCGCGGCGCGCGACCGCCGCCTCGTCGGCGCCATTTGGCGCGACCTCTTCACGGCGCTCCTCGCCCAAGCGCCGCCCGGCCGCGTGGGGCCGCTCGTCTGATGCCGGCGCCTCCGGCAGAGCCGCCGCTCGATCCGGACGCGGCCGCCTGGCCCTTCACCGCGGACAGCCCGGTGATCGCCGGGGTCGCCCGGCAGGACCGACCCCTCGCCATCATGCTCGTCGATCTGACTGGCCTCGACTGGCCCGAGATCGAGCCTCTCCTGCCGGTCGCGCGCGAGGTGGCGCGTGAACAGGAGATGGTGCCGGTGCTGGTCGTGGATCTCGTGGATTTCCGCGGCCTGCGGGGGGCGGGCCTTGCCTATGACACGCTGCCCAACGCTGCCGCCAACGCGCCGCTCGGGTCGGGCGACTGGCCCGCCTATCTCGCGCGCCGCCGCGCCGTGCTCCTGTCGAAATGGCAGCCGGCGGCGATCGTCCATCTCGGCACCCGTGCGGAGTGGGAGAGATGATCGATCTGGCCGCCTGCGACGTGGTGTTCCTGAGCTTCGACGAGCCGAACGCCGAGGCGCATTTCGCCCATCTCGCCGCCGCGGTGCCGCGGACGCGCCGGGTCCATGGCGTGCGCGGCTTCGATGCCGCCCACCGGCGGGCGGGAGAGATCGCAACCTCGGCCCATGTCTTCACCGTGGATGCGGACAATCTGGTGACGGATCCCGGCTTCTTCGCGGGGCGCCTCGACCTGTCTCCGCGCGATCTGGGCTCGGTCCTGTCCTTCAGCGCCCGGAACGCGATCAACGGGCTCGAATATGGCAATGGCGGCGTCAAGCTCTGGCCCCGCGCCACGCTCCTCGGGCTGCGCACGCACGAACATGCCGGACGGCCCGAGGCGGCGGTCGACTTCTGCTGGACGGTGCCCTACTTCCAGATCAACCGGGTGCTCTCCGAGGTGCATGTCACCGGGACGCCGGCGCAGGCCTTCCGCGCCGGGTTCCGCGAAGGGGTGAAGCTGAACCTCGGCGGCGGGCGGCTCGCCTATGACGTCCATCCGGACCTGCCGCGGGGCGAGGCGCTCCTGCGCCATGTCGGGGCCGCGAACCACGAGCGGTTGCGCATCTGGTGCTCGGTCGGCATCGATGTCGCGCATGGCGACTGGGCCCTTCTCGGTGCCCGTCTCGGCTGCGCGATGGTGGCGCTCGACGGGTTCGATCCGGCGCGCGTCGCCGATTACGGCTGGTTCGCCCGCTTCTGGCAGGAGGAGATCCTGCCTGCCCATGACACCGAGGCCGGCCGGAGGGCGGCCATCGCCCGCCTCGGCCGCAGGCTGCGCGCGGAGCTGGGGCTTGCCCTTGCCGATCTCGATGCGGAGGCCTCTGCCTTCGTCCGCTCGATCTACCGCGGCCGCCGCGCGAGCGGGCCGATGCCGGTGGTCTAGCTCAGCGCCTGAAACTCGACCCGCCGGTTCTCGCCGCTGCGGGGGTCCTTCTTGTCGGCCAGGAACCGCTCGCCCATCCCCACGGCGCGCAGCCGTTCCGGCGCGATGCCGCAGGGGCCGGTCAGGTAGCGGCGCACCTCCTCGGCCCGCAGGAGCGAGAGCTGCTGGTTGTAGGCCTCGCTGCCCGCCGCATCGGTGTGGCCCACGATCTGAAACAGGCGGATGTCGCTCGCCTTCATCACCGTGCAGAGCTGCGCGAGAAGCGGCGTCTGATCCGCGGCCAGCACCGCCGAGTCGAAGGCGAAATGGATGCGCACATTGACCTGCAGCGCCGGATCGAGAAGGCCGAAGCTCTCAGGAGAGACTTCCGCCGTCTCACGCCCCTCGGGCGGCGGATCCGCGGCGGCCAGCCGGTCGGCCCCCTGCGGCAGGCCGAGGACCGGCCGCCCGGTCTCGCCCGGCGCGCTGTCGGTCGAGGCCGTCGGCCGAAGGCCGGGATCCTCCCCCGCGGGCGCCCCGAGGCTGTCCGGCACATCGGCCATGGCGGGCGCCGGCCCGATCCGGTCCACCGTCACGAGCTTCAGCCCGCGCGCCTGACCATTGCCGCTCCGGGCCGCCGCGAAGGCGTCGCGCTGCCGGTGGAAAAGCCCGAGAAGCTCCGCATCGGTCAGGCCCTCTGCGCCGGCCCCGGTCGGGGCAGCGGCGAGGCTCGCCAGAAGAAGCGCGCAGATCCGGCGCGTCAGGGTCGCTCGGCGGGCCATCGCGGTCCTCCCGCAAAAAGGACAAGCTGAAATCACTGAGTCAGGCTATCATGAACGCGCATTGGTTTCACCCATTTGGACCAGCCGCCATGACCCTGCCGGAAGTGCGACGGCCGCGCGTCCCGCCCCGAGGGCCCGCGCGATGAAGGCGCCGACGACGGTCGTGCCCCGTGCCGGGCTGCGGGTCGAGGGCTGGGGCATCACCCACCGCGGCCACCGGCGCGCGCGGAACGAGGATGCGATCCTGACCGACCCCGCGGGCCAGCTCTGGGCCGTGGCGGACGGGATGGGCGGCCACGGGCAGGGCGATGTGGCGGCCGATATCGTGATCGACCATCTCGAGACGATCCCCGAGGGCGGCGAGCCCCGGCGGATGCTGGTGGCGGGGCTCGAGGCTGCCAATGCCGCCATCCGCGCGCACGCGCGGAAGGCAGAGGTCGGGCAGATGGGGGCTACGGTCGTGGCCCTGCTCATCGCCCGCACCACGGCCCATGTCGCCTGGGTGGGCGACAGCCGGGCCTATCTGTTGCGCGCGGGCCGCCTGAGCGCGCTCACCCGCGATCACAGCGTCGTGCAGGCGCTTGTGGACGCAGGCCACCTCGATCCGGCCGCTGCCGCCCTCCATCCCGAGGCGAACCTCGTCACCCGAGCGGTGGGGGCCTCCGATACGGTCGAGGTCGAGACGGTCGCGCTGGAGATCGCAGCCGGCGACCGGCTTCTGCTCTGCTCGGACGGGCTCACCCATTGCGTGGCCGATCCCGTCCTTGAGGGGCATTTGGCGTCGGCGGTGGGGCCTTACGAGTCCTGCCTCGCGCTCGTCCGCGCGGCGCTCGATGCGGGCGGGCCCGACAATGTCTCGGTGGTGGTGGTTGACGTGGCGGAGGGCTGAGCCATGCAGCGCGGCAGCCTCGCCGGGCCCCTGATCGTCGCCATCGGCCTCGTGGTGGCGGCGATGGCCTTCGCGGTGGTGACGAGCCTTCTGCGCACGGCCGATGGCGCGACCGAACTGCGCCTGAAGCGGCTCGAGGCGGCCCTGACGGAGGCGGATGCGGCGCGGGGGGCGCTCGACGGGCGGATCGCCGCCCTGACCGCCGAGGTGGCGCAGCTGCGCGACAGCCTGAGCCTCGTCGCGAACCGGAGCGAGCCCGTCGTGGCCGCCGATCCCTTCGCCGGCGAGGCCTTCGATGAGCCGCCCTCCGAGGCGCTGACGGAAGAGGTCAAGCTGGCCCGCGCGCGCTTCAACAAGGGCGTCACCCAGCCGAAGAACCGCGTGATGCTCGAACTGCTCGGCCCCCCGCGCGAGAGCTATAGCACCGCCTGCCAGCCGGTCACCGCGCCGCGTCTGAAGGCGCTTCTCGAGACACGCACCGTCGGGCCGATCACGGTCAGCATGATCCGCCCCGCGCTCGACAGTCTGGCCCGGGTGCTCGAGCGGCTCAGGCAGTCCGATCCCGACATCCATGCCAAGGTCGGCACCGCCGGCGCCCTCTGTGCGCGGTTCGTCCGGGGATCCACGAGCTCGATCTCGAACCATTCCTGGGGCACGGCCATCGACCTGACGCTCGAAGGCGTGCTCGATCCGTTCGCCGATGGCGGCACGCAGGCGGGGCTTCTCTACCTCGCCGAATATTTCAACGATGAGGGCTGGTATTGGGGCGCGGCCTATAACCGCGAGGACTCGATGCATTTCGAGGTCGGCGAAGAGACGCTGCGCCGCTGGCGTGCGGAGGGGCGGATCTGATGCCGCAGGATCTCGCCCGAGGCCCCGCCTCCGATCCGTTCGCCCGCGCCGCGGCCCCCGCGCTGGCCTTCGCCGAGGAGCTGGGCCGGAGGCGTGATCCTCCCGCAGCGCTGGCGGCCGAGGCCCGGGCGCATCTCGACCGGTTCGGGCGCGCGCTTGCAGGTGAGGTTCCCGCGGCCGCGGTGCCGCCCGCGCGCTATGCGCTGGCGCTGGTGATCGACCGGCAGGCGCGCGCGAACCCGAGCCTCGACCTGCGTCTGTGGGAAGCGGCCGCGCGGGCGCAGCTCTTCGACGGTCGCGCTCTGGGCGAGCCGGACCTGCGCCGCTTCCTCCGCAGCGCCGCCGAGGCCGGGCCCGCCTTCGCGCCGGTGCAGCCGTTCCTGCAGGCCTGCCTTGACCGGCTGGAGGCCCGGCGGACACGCCTCCAGCCGACCGCCGTGGAAAGCTGGCGCGGGATCGCGGCGGTTCTGGCCGCCTCCTTCGGGTTCGCGGTGGCGGGCTGGGCGCTGCATGTCGAATGGAGCTTCCATCACAGGCTGGCCGAGGCCTTCGAGGCCCGTGCTGCGGAGGCGGCGGCCCTGCCGCTCCGCGCGCGGCTCGACACGCTCGCGGATGCGGCGTCCGGTGTCGCGACCGAGGTGCAGCAGGCGCCGGTCGCGCTGGCCGCGGGGCCTCTCGGCTTCGACGCGGCGGCCGGTGCCGAGGCAGCCTACCGCGCGGAAGTGCAAGCCGCGCTGCCGGCGGTTCTGGTGCAGGCCGTCGAGGAGGCCATCGCCTCGGAGGCCGATCCGGCGGCGAGCTATGACACGGTGCGGGCCTGGGCGATCCTGAGCGGCGCGGCTGACTGGTCGCCTGCCTGGCTGGCAGGCTGGCTCGACCGTCGCGCGGCTCCGGCGGAGATGCGGGGCCTCGCGCGGCATGTGCGGCAGCTGGCGCCGCCCGAGGGACCCCTGCCGCAGCCGGATGCCGATCTTCTGGCGCAGGCCCGCGCCTTTGCCGCCGAAGCGTCCGAGGCCGACCGCGCCTGGCTCGAACTCCTGCGCTCGGAAGGCGCGGCGGCGCTTCCGCCGTGGCAAGCGGAGGCGGCGGTGCCGGGGCTCGCAGCCGTGGTGATCCGTCGGTCGGGGGCCGCGCTCGACGCGCCGGTCCCCGGCCTCTTCACGGCGGCGGGCTGGACCTACGCCCGCGACCGCGGCGCCGGGCTGGCGGTGCAGGCGGCGCGGCGCGAGGCGCGGCTGCTCGACCGGCCGACCGCCGAGAGCAACGCCAGCGCCGACCGCGTACTGGAGCTTCTGCAGGCCGAGACGCTCGCCCGGTGGCAGGCCCTGCTCGCCGATCTGCGCGTGGTGCCCTTCCGGACCGCCGACACGGCCGTGCGGGTCTCGGGCGCGCTGGCGCGACCCGAGTCGCCGCTCACGCAGCTTCTGCGCGAGGTCTGGCATCAGGTGGGCGGCGAGGATCCGCTGAGGCCCCATGCGCTGCAGCTGAAGATCGCGGCCGTCTTCGGGCCGACGCGTCAGTTCGTGGATCAGGGCGGCATGACACGGATCGCCGCGCTCTTTGCGGCGCTGAATGCGGCTCTGGGGGGCCTCGACCGCGACAGTCCGACGGGTCTCCAGCGGCTGATGCAGGCCGAGGACCGGGCGCGCAGCATCGCCACGCTGCGGCAGGCGCCCGCGCTGGTGGTCGAGATCATCGAGGATCTGCTGGCGCAGGCGGGCTCGGCGCAGGCCGCGGGTCTCACGAACCCGCTGACGGCGGCGTGGCAGGCCGAAGTGCTGCCGCTCTGTCGCGCGACGCTCGACGGGCGCTATCCGTTCGCCGAGGGGGCCGACGCCGACCCCGCCGGGGTGGAGCGGCTTCTGGGCCGGAACGGGGCGCTCGCGGCCTTCGTGGCGGCGCGCGCCGCGCCCTATCTCGACCGGAGCGCCAGCCCCTGGCGCTGGAAGCCCGAGGCGCGCTTCGCCGGGCTTTCGCCCGACAGCGCGGCCTTCCTCGAACGGGCGAGCGCCGCAGGTCCCGGCCTGACCGGGCCGAGGACGCTCACGCTCACCGCTCTGGCCGAGCGGGGCACGGCCGCGGTGATGCTGGGCGGGCAGGGTGGCCCCGTCACCACCACGAGCGACAGCCTGCGGCTCGACTGGCCCGGCCTGCAGCCCGACCGCGGCGCCGAGATCGCTTTCCGCACGCCCGAGGGCGCGGCGCGGCTGGCGGCGCCGGGGCCCTGGGGCCTCCTCCGGCTCCTCGAGCCCTTCCGGTTGCGGCCCCGCGAGGGCGGGTTGCGGTTCCTCATCGACCTGCGCTCCGGCGGTGCGCGGCTCTTTCTCGAAGCCGCCTTCGACGCGGCGCCGAACCCGCTCTCGGTGCGACGACTCGTGCGCGGGCTCGCCTGTCCGCAGGTCCTGTGAAACGAAGGGAAAGCCCATGTCCGAGGCCCGCGAAATCACCCTGTCCCTTCCCGCCGCGACCGAGGATCTGTGGTTCTCGGCGCTCGAGGGCGAGGACGGGCTGGGGCGCCCGTTCCGCTACGAGCTGCTCCTCGCCAGCAAGTCGCTCGATCTCGGCGCGGCCGACATCCTCGGCACGCCGGTGCTGGTGACGGTGCGGGGCGAGGTGCCGCGCCATTTCCACGGCATTGCCACCGCCTTCGGGCTGGACGAGATCCGCGACGACCATGCCCATTACCGGCTGACGATGGAGCCCTCCATGGCGCTCCTCGGCCTGCGGCGCGACAACCGGATCTTCCAGGACCGCTCGGTGCCCGAGATCCTCGAGGCCGTCCTGGGGGAGATCCCCGGCCTCGACTGGGATTTCAGGCTGCAGGCCAGCTATCCGCCGCGCGACTACTGCGTGCAGTATGGCGAAACCGATCTCGATTTCGTGCAGCGGCTGATGGAGCATGAGGGGATCGGCTATTTCTTCGAGCATGAGGCAGAGGGCCACAGGCTCGTCCTCTTCGACACGAATGCCCGGCTCGCGCCCGCGCCGGGGGCCGAGATCCTGCCCTACGAGCCCGACAGCCGGGTGAGCTTCCGCGACGGCGACTTCATCACCGCCTGGCTGCCCCGGGCGCATATCCGGCCGGGAAAGGTCTCGCAGGGCGACTACGATTTCGAGAAGCCCTCGTCGGACCTGACGAGCCGCGCCGAAAATCCGCTCGGCCATGCGGCCGACGGTGCCGAGCACTATCGCTGGCCCGGGGATTACCGCACCCTCCCCGCGGGCGACCGGCTGTCCCGGCTCCGGCTGGAGGAGGCGCAGGCGCCGCAGGTGCGCATCGAGGCCCGCGGCACCGCGCGGCCGCTCTGGCCGGGCCGGATCTTCCGGCTCGATCTCTTCCCGCGCGAGGCGGAGAACGACGACTATCTCGTCACCGCCTGCCGCTACCGGCTCTGGGACGATCAGTTCCGCTCGGGTCAGTCGCGCGCCGAGGTGGGCTACGAGGTGGATCTGTCGCTCGTCCCCGCCCGCGTCCCCTACCGGCCCGAGCGGCGCACCCCGCGCCCGGTGATGAAGGGGCCGCAGACCGCCCTCGTGGTCGGGCCCGCGGGCGCGGAGATCTTCACCGACAGATATGCGCGGGTGAAGGTGCATTTCTTCTGGGACCGGCTCGACGCCCGCAACGAGGCCTCCTCCTGCTTCGTCCGCGTGAGCCAGACCTGGGCCGGGGCCGGCTGGGGGTTTATCCAGATCCCCCGGATCGGGCAGGAGGTCATCGTCGATTTCATCGAGGGCGATCCCGACCGCCCCATCGTCACGGGCCGGGTCTACAATGCCGAGCAGATGCCGCCCTACGGCCTGCCGGGCCAGGCCACCCAGTCGGGCTGGAAGTCGCACTCCTCGCCCGGAGGCGGCGGCTGGAACGAGCTGCGCTTCGAGGACAAGGCGGGTGCGGAGGAGGTCTATTTCCAGGCGCAGAAGGACCATACCGAGCTCATCAAGAACGACGAGAGCCGCACCATCGGCCATGATTTCGCCGAGGATGTGGGCCATGACGCCGTGCAGTCCGTGGCGCACGACCGCAGGGAGAGCGTGGGCAACGACAAGGACACGAGCGTGGGCCGGAACCGCACCGTCTCGATCGGCGTCGACGACAGCGAGAGCGTGGGCGCGAACCGCGCGCTGCGGGTCGGCGCGGACGAGACGATCGCGGTGGCGCGGAATGCGACCGAGACCATCGGCATGAACCACACCCAGACGGTCGGCATCGCCCAGACGGTGACGGTCGGGGCGGCGCGCACCGACAGTGTCGGCGGGGCCGAGACACGCTCGGTCGGCGCGGTCCAGACCAACACCATCGCCGCAAGCCGCAGCGTCTCGGTAGGCGCGGGTCAGACCCATTCGGTGGGCGCCGACGACGGCTGGACCGTGGGCGGGTCGCAGACCGTCTCGGTCGGCGCGGACCAGTCGGTGACGGTGGGGGCGAAACAGACGGTCAGCACCGGCTCGGATCAGGTGACCACCGTCGGCGGCTCCCGCGCCACGCAGGTGGCCAAGGACGACCTGCAGAAGGCCGACGGCGCCATGGGCATCGGCGTGGGCAAGAGCTACACGCTCGACGTCAAGGACGAGATCACCCTGAAATGCGGCTCGGCCGAGATCACGCTGAAGAAGGACGGCACCATCGTCCTCAAGGGCAAGGACATCACGCTGGACGCCTCGGGCAAGATCAACCTCAAGGCCGGCGGCGAGATCACCGGCAAGGGCTCGAAGATCAACCTGAACTGACGGTGCCGGTCAGCCGGTTCCGAGGAGCCTCCCGAGGGCCTCCGCCGGGTCGCGGGGATCGCAGGCGGCGCTGGCCTTACCCGTCCAGAGAAGGAGCGGCGCGGCCGCTGCGGCGTCGCCTTCCGGGACAGGAATATCGCTCAGCGCCTGCCAGAGCGCGTCCGGCTCCGGGTGGACGGCGGCCGCCGCCCGGGCCGCCTCGCACCACGGATCGAGGCCGTCCGGTCCGGGCAGCCCGTCCGCCACCAGAAGGAGCGAGAGCGGGAAGCTCCGGCCGATCCGGTCGCGGCCGGGCAGCACCACGCCCCCCGCGACCCGCCCGCCGGAGCGGAGCCGCACCCGCAGCCCGCCCTCGGGACCCGCGCCGAGCCGGCCCGCGACATGGCGCGTGATCCAGCCGTCCCAGGCCGCGCGGAAGGCGGGCGAGAGGCCGCGCGTCACGAAATCGCCGGTGGACGGCAGCTTGCCGAAGAACCCGGCCATGGCGCGCTCAGAAGCCATCCGGGCAGCGGAACCCGCCGAAGAGCCTGAGGTCGAGCGGGTTCTCCACCGAATTCGCCCGGAGATCGAAGCGCGCGGCATAGGCTCCGGCGGCAAGGCGCAGCCGGAACAGGTCGGGCTGCGCGGTGGGCGCGAGGCTGCCCTTGCCGATCAGCCGGAGCCAGGCCCAGGCGCCGGATTCCGAGGTCACCGCCTCGGCCGACCCGTCGAGCGGCGTGAAGGAGAGCACGATGAGGTTCGTTCCGTTCTGGCCGGGCCAGGTCATGCCCACGGGGGGCGTGGCCGCATTCATGTAGACAAGCTGCTGGCCGTCGAGGCTCAGCGTCACCCGGGCGGCATTGGGCGACAGGTCCGTCGCCTGAAGCAGGAAGCCCATCACCGGGCCGATGCCTCCGGCGAAGAGACCGTCGCGCATCCGCCGGGCGGCCTCGAAGGGCGCGAGGCTCCGGGCATCGAGCCCCAGATCGGCGCGCCAGGCCCAAGGGTGCCGCGTCGTATCGATCCAGGGCCCGAGCGCGTCGCCCGTGAAGCCGTCGAAGAGGCCGCCGGGCCCGAAGAGGCGCTGGAAATCGGCTGTGTTCACATCGATGGCCGAGCCCGGCTCGAACGGATAACGGCCCGCGGTGGCGGCGCGGCAGAAGGGCAGGATGTCGGCCCGGTAGCGCGCGTTCAGCCGAGCGATCGCCGCCTCGCGCGTCACGCTGGCCGTGTCCGTGGCCAGCCCCTCGAGCCAGGCGCCGATGGGGGGCGGCAGGCGGGCGGCGACCTCGGTCAGCCCGCCGGTCAGCGTGGCAAGCCCCCCCTGCGCGGTCAGCGCCGCCTGCGGATCGGGATTGGCCGCCGCGGTCTGAAGCGCATTGGCCAGCGCGCCGAGCGCGAGTTCGGCATCCCCGATCCGCGGCGGCACCCCCTCCACCTCGGCGATCATCCCCTTCAGCGGCTCGAAATGGCGCGCCACCGCCTGCCCCGGCGGCTCCGTGGGCGGAGCGGAGCCCGCCGACAGCGCCGCGGCCCCCTTCACGAGCTTGCCCACCTTCCCGAGCTTCTTGCCGGCGGCCTTGAGGAGACCCTCGGGCGGCGCCGCATCTGGGGCGGGAACGCGCGTGAGGTCGGTCTCGGCCACGACCGCAGCGAGCAGCCGCTTCAGCGCACTGTCGGGGCTCGCCAGATCCTTCATCGCCGCAGTGGCGGTGGCGAAGTCCGTCAGCGGCGCCAGCCGGATGTCGCGCAGAAGCCCATCCCAGCGCGCGATGAAATCGTCGGAATAGAGCTTCAGGATGTCCGCCTCGAGCGTGGCGGCCGAGGCCCCGGCGCTGCCGCCGCAGCCGCCCGCAAAGAGGGTCCGGTCGAGCGTGGCCTGCGCGGCCACCTCGGGCACGAGCGGCAGGATCGTCTCGTGAAAGCCCGCAAAGGTGAAGGCGCCGGGCAGCCCCACCCGCAGCGTCTTGCCAGAGAGGCGGGTGAAGATCCTCGCGCCGTTCGGCCCGGCGCGGTCGCCCGGGATCCAGTCGGGCAGGCCCGTGACCGCGGGATCCTGCATCAGCGCGCCATAGGCGCGGGCCGCGAGGGGGATGGTGCAGATGCTGGCCAGCGCCGCCGCCACCAGCTCCTCGTCGGGCGGGATGGGGTCGCCCTGCGTGCCGAAAAGGGAAAGCGCGGCCAGCTGGTGCCAGCGGGCCGCCTCGGTCGGGAACGGGTCGAGCACCGCCTGCTGCGGCAGCTGCTCCTGCCGCCAGCCGGTCAGGAAGTCGCGGTCGTAGGGCGCGAGGCCGGTGAGCATGAAATAGGCCTTGAGCGCGCCCAGCATGTCGTCGGGATCGCGCACCTGCCGCCACATCGAGGCCTCGAGCAGCGCCACCATCCGCGGCGCAAGCACATTGGCCAGCGTGCGCTCGTAGGCGATGGTGCCCGCCCGCTCGATCTCGGCCGCAGCCGAGGGGCCGATGAGGGCGAAGGGGCCCGAGGGCGGCTCCGTGCGCGCGGCGTCCGCGGCAGTCGCGGCTTCCAGCGCGAGGGGAAGGTCCAGCGGCTCGGTCGGCGCCTGCCGCGCGGCCACATTGGCCAGCCGGGCGGAGAGATCCGCGGTCAGCCGCGCCTGATCCTCGATGGCGCCCGACCAGCCGAGGAACGAGAGAAGGAACCCCAGCCCCGCCACCGCCGTGGCGAGCGCCGCGCCCGCCACCGAGCCGCGCCAGAGCCAGCGGCGCCGCTCCTCCGCCGCCCGGTCGAGGCGACCGAGCCCGGCTTCCGGGAAGATCACCTTCGCCAGAAGATCGTGCAGGAAATAGGAGCGTGTCTCGCCCCGCGCCCGGCGGGGAGGCGCGGGCGCGCTGAGGCCGAAGGCGCCCGCCAGATCCCCGAGCATCCGGTCGATGGGCGAGCCCTCCTGCGTGGCCGAGGTGAAGTAGAAGCCGCGGAGCCAGGGGCTGTCCTCGTAGCGGCTCTCGCCGAAGAGGGTGGCGATCAGCACCCGCAGCGGCGCCTCGACTTCGGCCATCCGCGCGGGGAAGCGGAAGATCTCGGCCCGGTCGGCCAGCGTGGCCTCCTCGGCCAGCCGCGGCCCGACGCGGGCCTCGAGTTCCTGCCAGAGCGCCCGGGCCTCGCGGTCGACCGCCCCGCCCTCGGGACGTTCGTCGGGCGCGAGCGTCGCCCCCCAGACCTGCTCGCGCCCGCGCGCGGGCAGGGGCGCGAAGAAGGTCTCGAAGCCCGGCACGAGGTCGGCCTTCGTCACCATCAGATAGACCGGCAGGCGGATCTGGAGCCTCTGGCCGAGCTCGCTCAGCCGCTTGCGGATCTCGCGGCCATGAGCGCGCAGCGCAGGCTCGGGCCCAAGGAGCTCGGTCATCGACAGGGCCACGATCACGCCGTTCAGCGCCCGCCGCCCGCGGTGGCGCTTCAGAAGGTCCAGAAAACCCGACCATTCCGCCGCATCGGCCTCGGGATCGCTCTGCTGCTGGACGTAGCGCCCGGCGGTGTCCACCAGCACGGCCTGTTCGGTGAAGAACCAGTCGCAGTTCCGCGTGCCGCCCACGCCTTGCAGGTCGTCGCCGGGATCGATCGGGAAATGCAGCCCCGACTGGCGCAGGGCCGTGGTCTTGCCGGTGCCGGGCGGGCCGATCAGCAGATACCACGGCATGTCGCGCAGAAAGCGCCGCCCGCCCACGCGCGAGCGTTTCATCTCGGCCATCACCTGCCGGAACCGCGCCCCGACCTCGGCCACGGCCGCCGCGCCGGGATCGGGGGCGGCGGGCGCGGGCGCCGCAAGCTCGGTCACGAAGAGCTGGTTCCTGCGCGCCGCCCGCAGCTGGGCTGCCAGCAGCGACAGAAGCCAGCCCACCGCGATGCAGCCCACGACCAGCCCGCGCGCGAGGTCGGAGGCGAGCGGCACCGTCTCGCCCACCGAGACCAGCGCGCCGAACTGCCAGACCAGCCCGCAGAGGAGCGCGAGCCCGAGGAAGGTCCAGAGCGTCCGCGAGGTCAGGGCGGCGAGGAGGAGGCGGAGCGCGCGCATTAGAGCCTCTTCTCGATGCGGATCTCGACGCGGCGGTTCTGCGCCCGGCCCGCGCGCGTGGCATTGTCGGCGACGGGCTCGCTGTCGGCATGGCCCTCGGCGGTGACGATCCCCGCGGGCACGCCGCCCTCGACGAGGAGGGCCGCGAGGGTGGCGGCGCGGGCCTCGGACAGGCCCTGGTTCGAGGCGAAGGGATTGCTGCGCTGGACCGGCACATTGTCCGTGTGGCCGATCACACGGACCGCCCCCACCAGCTCGCGGTTCTCCGCGAGGACGGCCGCGACCGAGGCCACCAGCGGCGCATAATCCGCGTTCACCTCGGCGCGGGCCGAGCGGAACAGCTCGGGGTCGGTGCCCTGAAGCGTCAGGATGGTGAGCTGCGCATCCTCGCGGCCCTGAAGGGCGGCCGCGGTGGCGGCGGGGGCGCAGGCGCGGAAGGCGGGCAGGAGCTCGATCACCACCGGCTCTACCCGGATTTCGGGGGGCGGCGCGACCGTTTCGCGCGGGGGGCGGAACAGGGCCGCGCGCTCGGCCGGCGGCACGAGGGCCGCCAGATCGAAGAGCTTCTCGGCCCGCGCCGACAGTTGCAGCGAGAGGCCCGTGTAAAGGGCGGCCATCAGCGCAAGCGCCGCAAGGCCCACCGTCCAGACCGGCACCGCGAAGCGGCGCGGCGCGTCGGGAGCGGCGACCCCCTCCCAGTGCGGCGAGAGCGGCGCGGCCGCAGCCTCCGGATTGCGCAGAAGGCGCGCTACGCCGGTGCGGAGCGCGAAGAGCGCGCTCTCGCCGCCCTCCCGCCCCGTCCGGTGCTTGCCGCGAAAGCCGAGCGACAGGCAGAGCCAGGCCAGCTCCAGCAGCTGCGGGTCGAGCGTCGGATGGCGCGCGAGCTCTTCGAGCCGGTCGAAGAAGCGGGTGCCCGCATCGACCTCGCCCGACAGCTCGGTCACGAGCGGCTGGCGCGGCCATCCGCTGGCCGCACCCCAGGGCGTGTTCAGGGCCAGATCGTCGAGGAGCGCCGCCACGAACCAGGCGGCGCGGTCGGCGCGCGCCAGCGGCACGCCCTGCGCCACGCTCCGGTCGCGGGCTTCGGTCAGGCCGTCGCGGAGCCGCGCACGCAGCATCCCCGGCTCCTGCGGCGGGGCGGTGCCTTCCAGCGCGGGCGCGAGTTCGAGGAGGAGAGCGAAGCTCGCGACAAGCGGATTGGCATGGGTCCTTCCGTGGGCCGGGCGGACCGGGGCCACAGCGCCCACCTCGGCCGGAGCAGGCCCGGCCGCGGCCCGGCGCGCCCGTTCGGCGGGAGAAGGCCTGATCCGGGTGCGGGCGGCATCGGTCGCCAGACCGAACGGATCGTCCTCCCGCGTCATGGTCCCGTCCCCCGGCGCCCCGCGCCCAACGGCGGACATGCCCAGCCGGAGGCGCCTGCGCGGGTCATCGGCTCACCGCATAGCAATCGATCTGCGGCTCGCGCTCGAGCACGCCCGAAACCCCCACCACGAAGCCCGGCGCCTCGAGGAGTTGCGACCAGTGCTCGGATTTCTGGTCGAGCTCGAGGCAGAGCCGCTCGCCGTCGTAGGGGATCTCGCGCGGCTGGGAATGGAGCGGCTTCAGCGGGATGCCCGGCAGGCGCGAGGTCCAGAGCCGCTCGAAGGCATCGGCCGCGCCCACCGTCGCCTGATCGGCGAAGAGCCGGCGCAGGCTCTCGTCCGACATCTCCGAGCCCACGCGCAGCACGATGCGCGAGGAGCGCAGGATCTCGGGATTGTCGATGCGGACCTTCCAGATGTTCTGCGCGTGGCGCGCCACCGGCAGCGCCCGCGACTTCGGCTCGACATGGCGCAGCGACAGAAGAAGCGAACGCAGCGTGTCGGCCAGCGCCGCGAAGGCCGGCTGTGGCTCGAGATGGTCGTAGGGCGCAAGCGCGCTCAGCCGGCGCGAGGAGGAGCCGTAGGTCGCCATCCGCCCGGCGAGCGCGGCCAGCTCGGCATAGAGCGCCGATGGATGTTCCTGCGCCTGCTGGAGCAGGTGGGCAAGGCGCGGGCGCGCGGTGTTGGCCAGTTCGAGGATCAGCAGGTTCTCGATCGAGCGCCCGGCGCCGCCCAGCACGAGCCCGCCATGGGCATCGGCCACCCGGTCGAGCCCCGTCACCAGCTCCTGAAGCAGCGCGCCATACCAGGGCACGGCGCCGATGGTGAGGGCAGGGGGCAGCCATCCCTCCTGCAGGGCCACGGATCCGTCCGCGCGCAGCCCCTCGACGCGCGCCACGGGCAGCGTCACGCAGCCGTCCGCGGGCTCTCCCGGCGCGATCAGCCGCGGGGCGAGCCGCGCGAGCTCCACCTCCTCGGGCTCGGCGCCGCCGCGGATCGCATCGCGCAGCACCTCGATCCGGCCCCGGTAGCGCGCACCCGAGGGTGCGGCATGGGCGGGATCGACACTCGCCGCCCCCTCCTGCTCGAGCGGCAGCGCCAGCTGGACGAGGCCCGGCGGCCCGTCGCGGCGGAGCGCCGCGGCCGGCGGCGGCTCGGCCTCGGTCAGGCGGAAGGCCGTGCCGTCCGGCATCAGCGCCTCCGCCTCGGCGAGCGCCACGCGGCCTGCGTCGAGCGCCGCCGCATCGAGCGCGAGCCGGGTGAAGCCGAAGGGCTGCCAGGGCGCGGCAAGGAGCGCCGCGCGCAGCAGCGCCTCCGCGTGCCGGTCCTGCTGCTGGAAGTGCTGGGTCCTGAGGAAGAGCCCTTCCGACCAGACCACCCTGTTGCCGCTCATGGCGCGCCTCAGCCCTGCACCACGACGAGGCCCCCCTGGCCCACGTCGATCTTCAGCGCCACCTCGGCGGTGGGCGCGACGCTGAAGCTGTAGCGGTAGCTGCGTCCGCCCGCGCTGCGGAAGCCCGCGACCACGCCGATGGCCGCCACCGACGGGTCGAGCGGGATCGCCCGCACGACCGGCGCGCCCGGCATCAGCGTCACGAGATCCGCCTTGAGCAGGTCCGCGCCGAGGCTTGCCGCCGGCGACTGGAGCGCGAAGGCGTCGGCCGCGTCGAAGGCCGCGGTGCCGCGCAGCTGCAGGATCTGGACCGTCAGCGGCCGGTCGCTCCCGTCGGGGCCGGGGTTCATGCCCGCCGTGCCCGTGGCGCTGACGGTGAGCGTGCCGGCCTTGGGCCCCCCGCAGCCCGCCACGAGCAAAAGCGCCCCCGCGCCCGCAAGGAACATGCGTCTGTCAGCCATTCTCTCTCCTCTCCGGGCCCTCGTAGGCCTCCCTGAAATCGGCCCCGACCTCGCCGAGGAACCGGTCCTCGGCCGCGCGGGCGAGCTCTTCGTAACGGTCGAGATACAGCTGCCAGAGCCGCGCGCTGCGGCCTCCGGCGAGGAGCTGCGCCATCCGGCCCTCGCGCTCGCTCTCGGCCTCGAAGCGCGCGGGATCGAACCGGTCGATCATCCGGCGCAGCGCGGCCTGCACCGCGATCCAGTTGCGCAGCTGATGGTCGGTGAGGTCGCGGAAGGCGCCCTCGATGGAAGCCTCGGGGCCGAGATATCCCGGCCCCCGCGGCGTCACCAGCGCGGCCACTGCCTCGTCGAGCGTGACGAGGAATTTCAGCGGGTTCACCTCCGAAGCCCCGATCACGCTCTGCGGAACGCGGGCGGCGCCCTTCTCGCGGGAGCGGGCGCGCAGCAGCAGGACGAGCCCCTCGGCCAGCAGCCGGAAGCGGCGGCCCATCGCCTCCATCGCCGCCGTGTCGAGGGCTTCGGACGGAAGGCCCAGGCCGTGGAAGAAGGCCTCGGACAGGGCGTCCTCCGACAAGGCGAGCTCCCTTGGCGCGGACCTCGCCTGAGGTGGGGCCGGGGATGCTTCCAGGGAAGGGTTCTCCGTCGCGGTGCCCGGCCTGAAGAACGGGTCCTGTCCCTCCGTTTTGCGCGCCTCGGCGGGGGGCGGGCGAACTTGCGCGGGCAGGGCCCAGCCGAAGCCGAAGTCATCCTGCGGCGGCGGGGCGGGCGCCCGCTCCACCGCCTCGAACGGTCCCGGCAGATCCTTCGGCCGCGGCGGAGGCTCGGGCGTCACCGCGCGGGGCGCCGCGAAGAAATCGTCGACCGCCAGCGCCGCCTCGCGCGGCGCGAGCGGCGCGCGCAGGGGCTCGCGCCCCTCGATCTCGGCGCGCAGCACGACATCGCCCAGCCGGAGCCGGGTGCCCTGCGCCAGCACCGCGGAATTTCCCGCGCCGAGCGGGCTCTCGGACCCGTCGAGGAACAGCCCGCCCCGGCTTGCGTCGATCACCAGCCAGCCGCCCTCGCCGCCAGAGACGATGCAGTGCCTGCGCGAGACGAACATGTCCGGGTCGTCGATCTGCCAGTCGCAGTCGGCACCGCGCCCGATCGAGAGTTCGCCCGCTTCGAGCCGCATCTCGCCCACGCGCTGCGGGCAGGGCGCATGTTCGATGACGAGCCTCAGCATCCGGCCTCTCCCTCTGCGGGAAGAAGGCTTGGCCGCCGCCAGTCCTCGGCGTCGCGGTGGCGGCCGCCCGCCAGCCAGAGCGTCCGGCCGAGCCGCACCGAGCCGAGGCGCGGGGCGGGGATCGCCGCGCGCCGCAGGAGGGGCCGCAGCCCCACCGTCACCTCGCGCGGGGCGGCCACGCCCACCAGATGGCGCAGGTCGGCGGCGAGCGCCGGATCCTCGATCAGGCGCAGGTAGAGCGGCAGATCCACCGGCCCCACGCGCAGCTCGGCCCGGGTCTGGCGCTGGAAGCTGCGCGCCCCGGCCACCGCGCCGCGGCCGAGGCGGGCGTGCTGGTGGCCGAGCCGGCTCTGCAGCGGCAGCGGGATCGGCATCCAGTGCGGCAGAAATTCACGAAGCGTGCTTGGCGCGCCGAGATGGCAGGCCACCAGATCCGTCAGCCGCGCGGGGCTCTGGATCCCGGAGGCGAGCGAGGTCGCGTGCCGCCGCTTCACGCCGTCGAGCCGGGCAGGCCGCGGCCCGGGCAGGCCCAGACCGGCGAGGGCGTCGATCATGGCCCCGAGCCGCCCCGTGCCGAAGGCTGCCTGCACCTCGGGCCTCTGGTCGGCCCAGGCGCGCCAGTAGAGCGCGAGCAGCCGATGCTGGATCATGTTGAGGAAATCGAGCGCCGTCGTATCGGCGGTGCCGCCGTCGGTGCCCTCGAACCAGCGGTCGGACAGGCGCTGCATCAGCCAGCGCGTGAGATGCAGGGGCATCGGCCCCTCGGGGCCGAGAAGGCCCAGCACCTCGACCTCGACGAAGGGCGGCGCGCCGGGGCGCAGCGCCGCCACGTCGCGCGCCGCCATCGACAGCCGCACGCGCTGGCCGAGCCGCGCGGGCTCGGGGCCGGTGCGGCCGAAGCGGAGTTCCGGCGCCTCCAGCCGGCGCAGCAGCTCGAAGAAGCCCGTGGCGGGGCTCAGATCGGGGGGCGGATGCCGGGGATCGTCGGCCATGTCACCTCCTCCTGTGCCTGAACCAGCCGCGTGCGCAGCCGGACGACCGCGTTGATCGCCGCCTGCCGCGCGAAGAGCTGCGCGAGCAGCGCGGACAGAAGAAGCGTGCTCGCCCCGCTCAGCACCGTCTCGTCGACTTCGAGCGTCACCTCCTGTCCGCGGCCGAAGCAGAGCGGGCCGGGCAGATCCAGCCGCTCGGTCACGGCGCGCGCCCGCACCCGGGCGATGGACCGCGCATGGCGGGCCACGGCCGGGTCGCCGCGGTCGGCATAGAGCGCGAGCAGCGCGCGCAGCGGTTCGGCGTCGTCGGTCGTCTCGGCGAGCGACAGATGATCGAGCGAGAGCTGCGCGGCGAGGCGCCAGATGACCTCGTCCTGCTGCGCCTCCGCTTCGCGGGTCATGCGCGGCAGCCCGGCGGCCAGCGCGGGACGGGGGCGGCGGAGCGCCGACAGAAGCTCGACCCGCGCCACCGGATCGCCGCTTTCGAGCGTGAGGCGCGGGCTGTCGTCGAGGATCGGCAGGTCGCGGTTGGTGCAGAGCGCGCGGATGTCGAGCCGCCGGACGGCAGGCGCCGTCGCGCCCGGACGCCGCACGAGCGAGATGTAAAGATCGTCGCCCGCGTGGCTCGTCCGGGTCTGCCCCCGGCGCAGCTCGTCCTCGCCGGGGCGGCGGGGGCGGCGCTCGGTGGTATAGAAAAGACCCAAGCCCCCCTGGGCCGCGGGCGCATGCAGGGGCTCGATCACCGCCTCGGGGCCGGAGCTGTCGGCATCCTCGACCCGCAGCAGGCGCAGGATCTCGAAGTCGCGCGGCCTTGTGCGGTCCGGGTGCACGACATGCGCGGCCGAGCGGGGATCGACCTCGACCGCATTGCATTCCTTCTCGAAGAGATTGACCACGGGCGTCACGAACAGCCGGAAGTCCGACGCCGCGACGTCCGCCAGCGCCGGCCGCGGACGGTCGAGGAGCAACAGGATCTCGACCCGTCCCGTCGCCGCGCGGATGGCTGTCTGCAGCCCGTCGAGGCGCAGGTAGTGGAACCGATCCGGCATCAGGAAATATTCGCGGATCAGCCGGTAGCCCTCGAAGGAGGGGCGCAGGCGCGGCAGCAGTCCCTCCGCCCCGTCGATGCCGACGAGGGCGGGGGCCGGCACCCGCTCGAAATCCGCCGCGCCGCGGGCCGCCGCCCGCCGACAGGTGCCGTGGATCGCGTCGAACAGCGCGGGCGCGCGCGGACTGCCCGCGAAACAGAGGTCGAGCCGGTCGAGCGACAGCTCGGAGAGCGTGCCCGGCCCTGCGCGCGCGAGGGCGAGGCGGATGGCCGCCTCGGCGCCCCCCGCCATCGCCTCGGAGAGCCCCGCGGCCTTCAAGGCGCCGCGGTCGGGCAGGTATCCCGCCGCCTCGAGGGTCACCGGCCAGAGGGTCACGTCCTGCGCGGTCGTGTAGGTGGCGCGCGTGGCCAGCCCCTCGCGGAAGGCCGCGACGAGGCGGGTGCCGCGCCTCACCGTGTGGCCGTCCGCCATCCCCAGCACCTGCGGCCCCGGGTGAAGGGTGGCGAGCGCCATGGCCGGCGCAGGCCCGGCGAGATCGGGCCAGAGCCAGTCGAGCAGGTTGCGCACGCTGCGCTGCGCCTCGGCGTCGAGCTTGAGCCGGGTCCTTGCCGCGAGCCAGGCCACCCCTTCGAGCAGCCGTTCCACATAGGGGTCCGGGCAGGGCACCGTATCGAGCGAGAGGTTGCGCCCCACCGTCGGATGCAGGGTGCCGAACGCGGCCGCCGCCTCGCGCAGCTCGGCGAGCTCTGCCTCGTAATAGGCGAGGAAGGCGCGGTCCATCACGCCTCCTCGAGCGCGGTCGAGGCGCTGCCGGTATCGAGGTCGAGCATGGTTGACAGCCGCAACCGCTCGGGTACGGGGGCGAGCATCAGCACCCCCTCGATGGAGATGCGCAGGCCGCTGCGGTCGTGGGTGTCCACGCGGATCCTGAGCGTGTCGCGCCGCAGCCGCGGCTCGAACAAAGCCACCACCTCGCGCAGATCGCGCGCCAGCCGCTCGGGATCGAAGTCGCGCGCGCGCCGGCCCGAAAAGGCGGGAACGCCGAAGTTCAGCACGCTGCGCCGGACATGGGGGAAGTCTTCGAGAGTATCGGCGGGGTCTTCCGCCGCCCCGCGCTCGGCTGCGCCGAGCAGAAGATGGGCCTGCAGCCGCTCGGTGTTGAAGAGCGCCTCGACATCGCGCCGGACGGCCTCGCGCAGCGCCTCGGGGGTCACGAGAAGACCGTGCTCCTCGAGAAACGCGCGCCGGTCGAGCAGCGCCATCAGCCGCAGGACGGCGCGCCGCTGCCCTTCGTCGAGACCGGTCAGCCCAGCCCGCCCCCGGGCGAGCAGCTCGTCCAGCCGCTCCTCGCCCAGTTCGCGCGCGAGGGCCGCCCGGGCCCGCCCGCTTTCGGCGATGAGGCCGGGCAGATCCTCGCGCAGCCGGTCCCAGAGGCTCGGCTGCACCGCCTCGCGGCGGGCATGAGGGGGTATCACCGTCTCGGGCATCGGGTCCCTCCGCGCCAGCGGGGCCGCCGCGCTCAGCGGGCGGCGACGACGTTATATTCGACCTCGTGCTCGTCGCCGGCCGAATGGTCGTCGGCCTGAACGACATATTTGTAGGTGATGGTCTCGAACGAGATCGCCACATCCTCGGCGATCATGTCATGGCCCGACTCCTCGGGCGCATCCTGCGCGAGCGCATAGCTCGAGACGATGCAGTTCTTCAGCGTCACCTGCAGATAATCGAGATGCGCCTCGCCGGAGTCCTTGCGGGCCATGAAGATCATCTCGGGGAAGGACTTGCCCTGCATGCAGGCCAGCGCGAGATAGGGTGAAGAGGCGTCCATCCATTTGCGCAGCCGGAAGTCGCCCACCCTGGCGCGGCCGCGCGTCCGGCCGCTGCCGGTCGAGGCCGAGCTCGTCTGCTCGACGAGCCAGCTCACGCCGAAGGCGTCGATCTCGTCCTCGTGGTCGGCGCGCCGCGACTCGCCCTTGATGTCGTCGATCTTGAGGTAGCCTGTGAATGCCATGTCCTGAACCTCCGATGGCCATGCAGACGTCCTGAAAGCGGGGAGAAGCGATCAGCCTCCCTTGACGGAGGGCAGCTCCGAGACGAGCCGCAGGCTCGCGTTGATGCCCTCGAGCTGGTAGTGCGGCCGCAGGTAGAAGCGCGCGGCATAGTAGCCGGGGCGGCCCTCGACGCTGTCGACCTGCACCTCGGCGGCGGCGAGCGGGCGGCGCGCCTTCTGCTTGTCGTCGGCCATGGCGGTGTTGGCGAGGACATAGCGGTTGATCCACTCGGACAGCCAGACCTGCATGTCGGCCCGTTCCTTGAAGCTGCCGATCTTGTCGCGCGCGATGGCCTTGAGGTAATGGGCGAAGCGGCAGACGGGGAAGAGGTAGGGCAGGTTCGCGCTCAGCCGCTCGTTCGACTGCGCGTCGGGATCGACCAGCCGCCCGGCGCGGGCCTCGTCGTCCTGCAGGCTGTGAGCGCCGATGAAGGCCGCGATGTCGGTGTTCTTGCGGTGCAGGATCGGCATCATCCCGAGTCTGGCGAGTTCCGCCTCGCGCCGGTCGTCGATGGCGATCTCGGTGGGGCATTTCATCGCCACCGAACCGTCGTCGGTCGGGAAGGTGTGGACGGGCAGGTTGATGACCGAGCCGCCGGTCTCGACGCCGCGGATCTGAGTGCCCCAGCTGTAGAGCTTGTGGCTGCGGTTGATGTTGACGCCCATCGGGAAGGCCGCGTTCATCCAGACGTAATGGTCGTGCTTGCCGTCGATCTCCTCCTCGAAGGCGAAGCCCTTTACCGGGATCGTGGCCGCGCCATAGGGCAGGCGGGCCAGCACCCGCGGAAGCGTGAGGCCGATGTAGCGGCTGTCCTCGCTCTCGCGCAGCGACTGCCAGCTGGCGTAATCGGGCGAGGAGACGATCTGCTGAAGATCCTGCGGATTGGGCAGTTCCTGCCAGCTCTCCATGCGGAAGAGCTGCGGGGCGGCCGCGGCGATGAACGGCGCATGGGCCGAGGCGCAGATGCCCGAGATGTTGCGCAGGAGGCTTACGTCGCGCGGATGGTGGCTGAATTCATAGGCCCCGATGACCGCCCCGAAGGGCGCGCCGCCGAACATCGAATATTCCTCGGTGTAGAGCTTCTTGAAGGTGGGCGACTGGTCCCACATCTGGCCCTCGAAATCCTCGAGCTGGTCGGCCAGTTCGTCCTTGGTGATGTTCATCACCCGGATCTTCAGCTTCTGGTCGGTCTCGGTGTTGTTCACGAGATAATGGAGCCCGCGCCATGTCCCCTCGATCTGGCGCACCTCGGGCGCGTGGAGGATCTCGTTCATCTGCGCCGAAAGAAGCGCGTCGATGCCCGCGATCAGCGACTTGATCGACTTGACGGCATTGCCCGAGATGGTGGCGGTGCCCGACCGCTCGGTGGCTGCGAGGGCGAGGTTGCGCACCAGATCCTTCAGCTTGTCGCTGTCGTCCTCGCGGACGCGGAAGTCCTTTTCCAGAAGCGCACTGAACTCGCCCAGATCCAGCGCCTCCGTCTCGGCGGTGGCGGGGCCAGTGTCCTGCTTGGCTTCGGCCATGGTCATTCCTCCGGCTGACGCGACTTCACGGCCTCGCCCGCGACCTGCGCGAGCAGCGGCTCGTTCGTCAGAAGCTGGGCGATGCGCTTCTCGGCACTGACCTTGCCGTCCATGTAGCCGAGAAGCTCTTCGAGCTGGCGCCGCATCCGCAGGAGCTCGGCCAGCGCCGGCACCTGCTCGGCCATGCGGTCGGGGGCGAAATCGCCCATGCTGCGGAAGCTGAGATCGACGAACATCTCCTCCTCGCCGCCCTCCGCCCCGCCGGGCAGCCGGTTCGGGACCCGTGCCTTCACCCGCGGGCTCAGCGCCTCCATGAACTTGCCGAACCGGCCGGCATCCACCTCGACGAAGGCCCGCTCGGCCGCGGGTTTCTGCGCCTCGCGCGTCTCGGACTTGCCGGCGAGGTCGGCCATGACCCCCATCACGAAGGGCAGCTCGATGGTCGTCGGGCTGCCGTAATGCTCCACGTCATAGGCGATCTGCACCCGCGGAGCGCGGTTGCGTTCGATCACCTTCGCCTTGCTCTCGCTCATGGTCGCGGCCTCTCCCTGTCATTTCGTCCGTTCGTCCGCGACGCCGGCCACGGCGCGGAATTCCTTCATGCCCGAGGGGGCGACCTCCTCCATGAGCTGGAGGAAGTTCATCGGCACCATCCGCCGCATCCGCCGCGCCAGATGCGGGATCGGCGACGAGGGTTCGGTGCGCTCGTAGAACTCGATGATGAGGTCGAGGCAGCGCTCGACATCGCGGCGCGAGGCGATCCCCAGGGCCGGGGCCTCGGGGAGGGCGGCGGGGGCCTCTGCGGCGAGAGGTGCGGGCTCTGCCGTGGCGGTGCCGAGGGTCGCGGCCATGCGCTGAAGCTGGGTCGAGAGGGCCGTGAAGCGTAGCCCCGCGCCGTTGGTGCCGAGCTCTTTCGCCAGCGCCGCCTCGAGCCGGCCGAGGGCCGCCTGTGCATGGGCGAGCCCTGCGGCGAGGCCCTCGAACTCCGCCGGCCGCTCCGCCTTCAGTCCGCGGCAGGCGGCAGCCACACGGGCGGCCCGCGCCTCGTGCGCGGCGGCGATCTCCGAGGTCTCGCGCGCGCCGAGCCCGCGCGGGGCCTCGGCCAGCACCTGCGCCGCGCGCAAGCCGCCCGCCGCAAGGTCGCCGCCCGTGACGGCGCCCAGAGCCCGCATCTCGAACATCGGCTGGAACTCGAGATCGCCGAGAAGGCCCGCATCCGCATTCTCGATCTGGCGCAGCGCATTGACCCGGCGCATGGCCGCCTCCTGCGGCGGCCCCTCGCGCAGCGCGGGGTGGAGCGTGTCCCAGTAGCTCTCCACCGTCCGGGCCAGCAGGTCGAGCCCCGAGGCGAGCCCCGCCAGCCCCTCCTCGGCGGTGAGCGCGCGCAGGAGGATCACCAGAAGCCGGAGGTCGCGCCCCGAGGCCGCAAGCGCGCGCGCTTCGGCCACGATGGCGCTCCAGTCGAGCTGCACTTGAGAGCCCGTCTCGGCGGCCGCCTGCCGGGCCGCGCGTCGGGCCGGTTCGATGAGACGCTCGATGGCGTGAAAGCGCGGATCGTTCCGCAGGTCCGCACCCGACGGAGCGTCGCCTTCGATCGGATCGAGAAATTCCCGTAGCTCCGACATGGCCGTGCGGCCTTTCGACAAAGGGCTTTTGAACGCGGGGCCGAAAATGCGGCCCAGGAAAATGGTGCCCGAATCGCGCCCCTTTTTCAACCGGGGATTATCTGGAGGGGCGGGACTCGAGCAGCCGCCGGGTCACCGCCACCAGCCGGTCGGGGTCGTCCCGGCGCAGGGCGCTCAGGGCTTCGGTGAAGGAGGCGACGGATTCGTCCTTGGGCCTGCGCAGCGCGAAGAGGTCGCCGCGCGACACCACCGCCACCAGCTCGCTCCTGCCGAAGTCGCGCGCCTCCACCTGCAGCGCGAAGAGCTGCGTGCCGCCCGCGACCTGAAACTCGAGCGGCATCACCCGGATGGTGCGGACGCCGTTCGCCACCGTGCCCAGCCGGTCGATCCGGCTTTCGTCGGAATAGACGTTGGGCAGCAGGTTCAGCACGCTGCCCGTCACATCGACCAGACCGACCCAGAGCGCGAGCCCGCTCATCCCGGCCGGAAGCCTGATCTCGACCAGCGGATAGTCGCCCGGCCCGTAGATTCCGGCGAGGTTCGGCGCCCCTGTCGCGGCCTCGCCGAGCCAGATCGACAGGCCCTGCGCCGGCCGGTCGGGAAGCGCCTGCCGCACCGCGCAGATCGCCGGATTGAGCACGGTGATCGCCAGATGCAGCGGCCGGTCGCCCCGCAGATCGGCGAGCGCGCGCTCGAGGGCGGCGGCCGTCTCTGCCGTGGCGACGGCACCTGTTATGACCCCTTCGGTCCCGCCCTCGGAGAGCGGACCGCAGTCGGCATGCCGCTGAAGCAGCGCCGAGACCGCCTGAGGATCGAGCGGCGGCGGCACGACCTCGATCTGCAACCGGGGCTCGAAACCCCGGCGCGAGGCCCAGTCGCGGAAACGGGTTTCCACCATCGCCGCGCTCCGGGCATCGGGTGCGCGTCCCGAGAGCGCGGCCTCCGCGCCGTTCAGCGCGAGCCGCCAGTCGTCGAGCGTCGCGGCCAGCGCCAGCACCTCGGCGGCCGCATCCGCCCAGCCCTCCGGCGCGCCGCGGGCGATCCGCAGCCCGTGGGACTCGTGCCCCGCCGCGCGGGCATAGGCCGCAGCGATCCGAGCCGCCGCCGCCCGATCCGGCGCCTCGCCTGCCAGATCCGCGGCGCTCGCCGTCAGCCGGTAGGGCTCGGCCAGCGGCGGCCGCAGCGCGATCCATCCTCCGACCGCGAGAACCGCCAGGAGGAGGAGGGCCGCGAGGGCCGGCCAGACCCGTCGCCGCCGGTCCGGCTCCGCCTGCGGCCGGAGCAGCCGGTCGAGCTCCTCCACCACCGCCGCGGCACTGGCGGGCCGGCGCTCTGCCTCGGGCGCGGCGAGGCGATCGATCAGGCCGCGCAGGGGCTCGGGCACCCCCTCCGTGTCGAGCGGACGCCCCTTGCGCCGGACGATCTCGCCCGGCGTCGCTCCGGCGAACGGCGCCTCGCCCCGAAAGGCCGCGAGCAGCGTGGCGCCGAGCGCATAGAGATCCGAGCGCGGCTCGGCACGCCCGTCGATCTGCTCGGGCGCCGCATATTCGTATTTCCCGGCGAAGTCGTTGCCGACGATGGTCTGCGCCCCGGCCGAGAGATCCTTGGCGATGCCGAAGTCGATGATCGTCGCCCGCTCGGGGGCTCCGCCGCGCAGGATGATATTGTCGGGCGACAGGTCGCGGTGGACGATCCCGTGCCGGTGCGCGGCCCGCAGGCCCTCGGCCACCCGGTGCGCCACGATCAGAAGGTCGCGCGCCTCGATCCGCCCGGCCTCCATCGCCTGCGCGAGCGACGGGCCCTCGATATGGTCCATCACGAGGAAGACATGCCCGCCGTCGCTGCGCGAACATTCGGTGTAGCGCACGACGGCATCGTCGATCACGTCGCGTAGCTGCTCCTCGCGGCGCATGAGGCCGATGTAATCGTCGTTGCCCGAAAAGCGCCGGTTCAGCGCCTTGACCGCGACGATCCGCCCCGAGATCAGGTTGCGCGCGCGGTAGATCTCGCCGGTGCCGCCGCGGCCCAGCACGCCCTCGATCTCGTAGGTGTGGTTCAGGATCTCGCCCCGGCGGAAGATGTCGCCGGGCTGTTCCCCGATCATGCCCGGCCTCCGCCCCGATGCAAAGGTGTCGCCAAGGTGCCTGATTCCAGCATAGGCTAAGCCAAGACCTTTGCGCCCGACTATTTTCAGGACGACATCGTGAGGGGCCGGCCATGCCGCGGGGCTCGCAGGAAACCGTCAAGCGGAAGGAACTGGTGGCGAAGCTGAACCCGACCTGTCTCGCGGCCTTCTCGGCGGCGGCTCAGGCGGCGAAGGCACGCGGCAACCCCTATGTCGAGCTGGTCCATCTGATCGAGGCGCTGCTCGCCGCGGATCGGTCCGACATGGCGCTGCTGATGCGCGCGGCAGGCTGCGATGCCGGCCGGCTCTCGGCCGATGTGGCCCGCGCGGTGGATGCGCTGCCGCGCGGGGCGAGCGCGGTGGAAGAATTTTCCGACCATCTCTTCCACGCCATCCGCGAGGGCTGGACCTTCGGCAGCCTGCGGTTCGGCGACGACCGCGTGCGCTCGGGATACCTCCTGCTCGGCGCGCTGCGGGTGCCCGTGCTCGAGGCGCTGCTCATGCGGATCAGCGGCGCCTTCGGGCAGGTGGATGCGGAGTCTCTTTCCGAGACGTTCCGCGATCTGACGCAGGGCTCGGCCGAGGGCGATGCCGCGCCGCCCCCCGCGCGGCCGGGCGCGGCCGACGGCTCCGCGCTCGCCCGCTATGCGACCGATCTGACGGCGCGGGCGCGGGAGGGGCGGCTCGATCCGGTCGTGGGGCGCGATCCCGAGATCCGGCAGATCATCGACATCCTGATGCGGCGGAGGCAGAACAATCCGATCCTCACCGGCGAGGCCGGGGTGGGCAAGACCGCCGTCGTCGAGGGCCTTGCGCTGCGGCTTGCCCGAGGGGACGTGCCGCCGCCGCTGCGCCCGGTGACCCTGTGGATGCTCGATCTCGGGCTGATGCAGGCGGGTGCCAGCATGAAGGGCGAGTTCGAGAAGCGGCTGAAGAGCGTGATCGACGAGGTTCACGCCTCGGACGCCCCGGTGATCCTCTTCATCGACGAGGCCCATACGCTGATCGGCGCGGGCGGCGCGGCGGGGACGGGGGACGCGGCCAATCTTCTCAAACCGGCACTGGCACGGGGAGAGCTGCGCACCATCGCCGCCACCACCTGGGCCGAATACAAGCAGCATATCGAGCCCGACCCGGCGCTGACCCGCCGCTTTCAGGTTGTGCGGATCGAGGAGCCCTCGGAAGAGGCCGCGATCCGCATGTGCCGCGGCGTGGCCGCCGTGCTGGAGCGCCATCACCGGGTCGAGATCCTCGACGAGGCGGTGGGGGCGGCGGTGCGGTTGTCGCAGCGCTACCTGCCGGCCAGGCAATTGCCGGACAAGGCGATTTCCCTGCTCGACACCGCCTGCGCGCGCGTCGCCGTCTCTCAGCATGCGACGCCGGCGGAGGTCGAGGACATCGACCGCCGCGCGCAGGCGCTCGCGCTCGAGGCGGGCATCCTCGAGCGCGAGGAGGCCGTGGGCATGGATGTGACGGCGCGCCGCGGCGAGGTCGAGGCGGCGCGGACCGCCGTCGCGGCCGACCGTGCCGCGGCGGAGGCGCGGTGGGAGGCCGAGAAGGCGCTGGTGGCCGAAATTCTTGAACTGCGCGCCCGGCTGCGGGCAGAGGGCGATGCGCTGGACGGCACCGCGGCGCAGGCCGCCGAGGAGGCCGAGCCGCCCAAGGACGACCGTGCGGCGCTTCTCGACCGGCTGCGGCGTTGCAGCCGGGATCTCGCCGAGGCGCAGGGGGAGCGGCCGCTGATCCTGCCGACGGTCGACCGACAGGCGGTCGCCTCGGTGGTGCAGGACTGGACCGGCATCCCGATGGGGCGGATGCTGGCCAGCCGCAACGAACGCGCGCTCGGCCTTGCGGACCTGCTGGCCCGGCGCGTCGTGGGACAGGATCATGCGATGGAGGCCATCGCGAGCCGGATCCAGACCGCGCAGGCGGGGCTCGGCCCGCCGGAGAAGCCGCTCGGCGTGTTTCTGCTCTGCGGGCCCTCGGGCGTGGGCAAGACCGAGACGGCGCTGGCCTTGGCCGAACAGCTGCACGGTGGCGAGCAGGCTCTCATCACGATCAACATGAGCGAATTTCAGGAGGCGCATACGGTCTCGACGCTGAAGGGATCGCCCCCGGGCTATGTGGGCTATGGCAAGGGCGGCATCCTGACCGAGGCGGTGCGGCGAAAACCCTATTCGGTGATCCTGCTCGACGAGGTCGAGAAGGCGCATCCCGATGTCCATGAAATATTCTTTCAGGTGTTCGACAAGGGAAGGATGGACGACAGCGAAGGGCGGCAGATCGATTTCCGCAATACGGTGATCCTGCTGACCTCGAACGTCGGCACCGACGAGATCGTGGAGGCGGCGGGGCAGGATCTGGCCCGGGTCTCGGCCACGCTCCGCGCGCCGCTTCTGCAGGTCTTTCCGGCCGCGCTGCTGGGGCGGATGATCGTGCTGCCGTTCCTGCCGCTCTCGGACCGGATGATCGCGGCCATCGCGGGGCAGAAGCTCGAGGCCATTGCCCGGCGGCTGAAGGCGGGGCACGGCGCCGAGCTGGTTCTGGGCGAGGGCGTGCTCGAGACGATCCGCGCCCGCTGCACCGAGGTCGAGTCGGGGGGGCGGATGATCGACGCGATCCTGAGCGGCACCCTGCTGCCGGAGCTGAGCCGCAAGCTTCTCGAGCGCCAGCTCGCGGGGGCGGCCTTCAGCCGGGTGACCCTCACCGGCGGCCCCGCAGGCTTTTCCTATGCGTTCGAGACGGAGGCGGATCATGCATGACGGTGGCTTTGCCGCGGCGGGCTCGCGCCTGCTGCGGGGCCGGATCCTCGGGATCGATCCCTGCGGGCTCCTGCGGGTGGAGATCGGCGGGGCGGAAGCGCTGGCCGAAACCGTCGTGGCGGTCTCCGCCGCCGATATGGGAGCGGAGGCGGTGGTGGCCGAGGTCGGAGCCTCTCCGGTGGTGCTGGGCCTGATCCGCCGGGCGGTGCCGGAGGCCGAACTCGACGGAACGCGCCTCGTTCTGGAGGGGCGGCGCGAGGTGGTGCTGCGCTGCGGGCGCGCCTCGATCACGCTGGCGCCGGACGGGCGGGTCACGATCCGCGGCACCGAGATCCTGAGTCGGGCCAGCGGTGCGAACAGGCTCCAGGGGGCGAGCGTGCAACTGAACTAGGCGGTATCGGGGGGCAAGAGCCAGGGGTTGCCGGCGAGGGTCGCGAGATGGCGGGCGAGGCAGGCCGCGGCGCTCTCGGGGGTGCCGGGATCGCGCGGCAGGAAGGTGCAGGGCCCGACCGGCGGGCCGCGGTCGAAGCTCTCGGCGAAGAGGCCGCTCCGGTGCTCGGGCACCGGCCAGTGGCGCGCGAGGCGCGAGGTGGCGACGGCGACCCAGGCTTCGAACTCGGGTCGAAGGCGCGGCGGCAGGACGTGGCGCGCGAGCTGCAGGATCCAGACGCAGCGGGCGGGGAAGTCGCCATCGTCGCGCGCCTCGTGGAGCGTGTCGTTGACGACGAGCATGGCGGCCCGGAGGGCGCCACGCACCGGCCCCGGCCAGTCCTCGGCGGGCAGGAGGGCGTAGTCGCAGGCGCCCTCGCGCAGCATCGTGGCCCAGGCGGCATCGAGATAGGACCGCGCCTCCTCCGTGCCGCGGTGCGCATGGAACCGTGCGGTGATGGCCTCGGCCACGGCGATGACGAGGCCACGGCAGGCCAGATCGGAGAGGTTCTCGAAGGGGGCGGCCGAGGTATCCTCCTCGAAAAGGAAGTAGTCGGTGTAACGCCACTGGTCCCAGGCGAAGGACAGATCGCGCGAGTCTTCGTCGGCTGTCCGGCTGCGGACATGGTCGTAGACGGCGCTCACGAGACCCGCTCCTGCCTTCTGCTCATGGCACCTCGCCGTCCTGCCGCGGGCGTAGCGTGCCGGGGGGGGTGGCGGAGGAAGGGGTTGCGGTTCCAGTCGAGCCGGGCCAGCAGGTCGCGCCACTCTTCGGGCCAGCGGGACGGGTCCGGATCGCGCGAGAGGTCGAGGACCGACGGCGGCAGCGGCCGGCCCATCACTTTCGCCGCCCAGGCGCGCCGCTCGGGCGTGTCGCCCACCTCGAGCTCGGGCGTCTCGCCATGCTCGGGAAATTCCGCGACAAGATCCATCCGCGCGATCACGGCCTCGACCCAGGCATCGAAGGCAGGAACCGCGTCCGCAGGCAGGTTGAACCGCGTCAGCACCAGCATGTCCGCCGTGACCGAGAAGATCGGTTCGGAGGGCCAGTGCCCGGAGGTGTAGATGTGGTCCTGATGGATCAGGTCGAGCATCATCAGGACGCTGCCCTGCGGCCTCGGCGCCTCGTCGATCGTGTCGATGTCGGCGATTGCGGGCGTCCGGCCGAACCAGTGCCAGTCCTGCTGCCAGGCATAGAGGGCCTCGGCCATGTCGAGGAGCGGCGAGACGTCCGTCTGCTCGCGGAGCCGTTCGGCCTGCCAGACCATCGCGGCCGAGACGAGGGAATAGAGAGCGGCGTTGGTCTTGAAGAGTAGCGCCTCCTTCAGCGGCGTCATCCGCTCGGGGCTGATATGCGCCGAGGCGCTGCGCCACTTGCCGGTGAAGGCGCCCCGGCCGAGGTCCGCCGGGATCGGCAGCATCCGCGCGATTTCTTCCGCTGGTCTCATCCGCCGCCCTTTCCGAAGCCCTGTTCCTTGCACCAGTCTACCGGCCCGTCATCCATGCACAGGAAGATCTTCACGCCGCATTCGCAGGCCTTCTTCAGCAGACGGCGGCAGCTCTGGCAGGGGCGATCCCTGGCCTTCTGATCCACGATCTTGCGGGTGCGGCCCAGCTTGTCCTTCTTGAAGGTGATGGCCGGATAGTCGATGGCGAAGGTGATCTTGGAGGGGCCGGGTTCCCAACTCATCGTGTCGACCGACTGCGCCTCGCAATGCTTGGCGCTGCCGCCGCTCGGATGGTGATGCTTGCGCCCGCCGCAGACCTTCGAGGGGCGGCCCTTGCCATCGACATGGCGGGCGGGCTTGGGATCGATGTAGCCGTTCGGATTGCCCGACAGCTTGTCGCGCATGAGCTGGCCGCTCGCCGAGAACTGCCGGCCGCCGTTCGAGGGTTTGGCGATGGCGATGGTGCCCTTCGTCGCCCGCTTGTCGGCCGTGGCCCCCGACAGCGTCTCGCGTTCCTTGGCAAGGTCGGCGCGCATCTGCTTGCATTCGGCCTCGCTCGGCGGCTTGGGCGGACGCGGACGCGCCACGCTGGTGCTGGCGCCGCCGCCCGGGTTCATATGGTTCGTCGTGGTGAGGTCCATGAACCGTTCGGCGCCTTCGCCCTCGAACAGCACGTCGAAGGAATAGGCCGCGAATTTCAGCGTGCCGGTGATCGTGTGCGAAACGACGCTGCCGCCGAAGCTGCGGGTGGCGGGCTCGTCGCCCTTGATCGAAGAATATTTTGAGGCGTTCTTCTTGCCCGCTTCCTTGCCCTTCACAAAGACGCTGGTGCAGCCGTCCGACGTGTCCGAGGCGGTGCCGAAGTTCGGATAGGGGATCGGCACCGGCCCCGCGGGCGGCGGGGGCGGCGAGAGGCAGACATCGGGCAGCGCGCTGATCGTCTTGTTGGGCGTGGCCTTGCCCGAGACTTCGCGGCCGTTGGCATAGACATCGGTCACCGGACAGGTCCTCCTGCCGCAGCGGCGACGATCGCCACCCGTGCGCCATCGTCCTCGCCGGCGAAGGCCAGCGCCCGGCCCTGCGGCAGCCGGCCGCTCCGCGACGCCTCGAAGGCCCAGCCGAGCTGCGCGGGCATCAGCGCCGCGCCGATCTCTCCCAGCCCCTCGATCGCGTTCCAATGTTCCGGATGACCCCGCGGCCGCCGGGAGACATTCTCGGGCGGCAGACGGTCGAGGCGCATCGTGGCGATCATCGCCTCCTTGAACTTGAAATGCTCGCCGTTCAGGTCGCCGAGAAAGATCGGAATGTCGAAGAGCGGGATCTCGGCCGCCGCCAGCGCCGCGCGGATCGCATCGGTGAGGCCCTCGCCCGTCACCGGCGCATCGCGGCTGCCGCCTGCACCCGAAGGCTCGCGGCCCGCGCCGAGGCCCTTCAGCGCCAGACCGGGCGCCATGCCCCGGGGCGCCACGATCAGCGCGGCCGCGGCCTCGCCCGGCACGAAGCCCGAGCTGTTCTCCTCGGACAAAAGCCGGTGACGGTCGGCATAGTGATCGACGATCTCCTGCAGAAGGAAGCTCTCGACCCCGATCAGGATCTGCACCGGGTGACGGCCCGCCTGTCGGGCGGCCCGCGCGATCAGATGCGGCAGACCCACCCGTCCGGCGCCCACGACCGCGCTGCCTTCGGGCAGCGGCCCCAGCCGGGCCTCGAGCTCCGCCAGCAGCCGCGCCTCGAGATCGTCCGGGCGTGCGGGACGCCCGCACGGGGCCACGGCGATCAGCACCGGCACCTCCGAGGCCGGTCGCCGGAGCGGCGCGGGCAGTGCGGCCAGCTGCTCGGCGCATTCCCCGAGGACGGGCAGAAGCATCTCGGACAGGAAGCTCGGCCCCGCCCACCAATGCTGGGCCGCGAGCCGGAAGCAGGGGAGGGCCGCGCCGGTCAGGGGCTCGCGCAGGTCGCCCGACTGCGAGACGATCAGCCGGGCGTCGAGGCCCGCGACCGTCGTGGGGCCGTCCGGCCCGAGCGCCGTCCACATGCCGTAGCCCACCACCGACAGGCCGGGGGCGAGGCCCCGCAGCTCAGCCATCGGTCGCCTCCTGCCGGGCCGAGACGAGAACCCGCGCGAATTCGAAGATGTCGCGCTCGGCCGTGATCCTCGTGCGGAAGGTCAGGGTGACCACCTCCTCCTCCGGCAGGAACAGCACCGTGTCGAGATTGGCGATCCGCTGGGTCAGCCGGCCGGAGCGCCGCTCGAAGGTGGCGAGGATCTGCAGGCGCGGCAGCCAGGTGGCGATGCGGCCCCGCGGCGAGAGGTTCACGAGCTCGACGGGCTCTCCGCCCTTGGGATAAGGGATCTGCTGATCCTCGGCGGCGGCCTGAAAATAGCGGGGGTCGAAATCGAGCGGCAGGAAGGGCGTCCGGCTCTCGAAATAGGCGGCGTCGTAGGTGCCCGCGTGCCGCCTGCGGGGCAGCCAAGTGCGCCCGACCGGCCCGAGGGCCATCGGTCGGAGCCCGCCGCGGGGATCGGTCGCATCCGCGCCGGCTTCGGCCGTATGGGGCAGGGGCGCACTCTCCCTGTCCGGCCGGAGCGGGTAGAAGCCGAGGCCCGCGGGGTTCTCCTCGAAGACGGCCGCGCGGCCGCCGCCCCCCGGATCGGGGTCGGTGCCGCCGTAGGCATGGTCATAGCCGATGGGCTGGCTCGTGAAGGGTCGTGGGTCGGAGACCCGCCAGCCCGCCGCGGCCCTCAACCAGATGCGGGCGCCGCGGACCGTGAGCCGCTTGGACCAGCCCCCGAGCCGCAGACCCACCGGCAGTTCGGTGACGGGCCGGCCCTCGGGCGCGTGGGCGCGGCCATGGAGGAGCACGTCGCAGAAGGGCTTGTGCGGGGCGAAGTCATATTCCTGCACCGGCGCATCGGCCGCGGGATCGGCCCCGAACAGGTCGCTCTCGATCAGCGGCAGCGGCTCGGTCGGCTGGCAGGGACCGGTGCCCCGGGGCAGGGCGAAGCTCGCCTTCGTGACCAGCACCACCTGCTCGTGCCCGGCCGCGTCGAAGGCCATGGTGAAGGTCGCGGGCCAGGGGGTGGCATTGTCGATCCGCATCCTAGCCCCTCCCGAACCCGTCGGGGCCGAGCCGCACCGGCGCGCGCCAGTCGGGCAGCGGGGCCGAGGGGGAGCGGCAGGCGATCTCGAGCGACAGGGCCCGCAGCTGGAGCTGCGTGCGATGTCCCGGTTCGGGCGGCGCGGCATGGGTCCAGGCCGCGGCCCCGAGGAGGTGCCGCTCGCCCGCGCCAAGGCCCGCCCTGCGCTTCGCGAGCCAGGCCCCGCACTTCTCCGGATCGGGCCAGTAGGCGTGGCTCTCGATGCTGCGTTCGAGGCGGCAGGCATCGGCCACCGGATCCTCGGGGTCCTCGGGAAAAGTCGCGCGTTCGAGATTGTCGGGCCCGAGCCGGGCCCCGGTGATCTGCCCGAAGGCGAGCCCGGCCGAGCGCGCCAGAAGCGGGTCCTCCATCTGTGCGATCAGCCAGTCGAGCGTCTCGGGCAGACCGAGCGCCCCGGCGGCCACCACCGCCCAGCGGCGCGTGGCGGGATGGCCGAGAAGGCGGGCGATCTCGGCACTTGCCGCGGCGGGCGGGACCGCGAGCGGCAGCAGCTCCGCGGCCTCGCGCCAGCGTCCGGGGGGCGCGCCGGGATCCCGGGGCAGGAGATGCGGCGGAGCGTGGTGGCGCTCGCCCAGCAGCACCGCCGCGCGGGGTGCCTCGGGACAGGAGCCGAGCCGGTCGAGGATCGGTGCGCCGAGGTCCGCGCGGCCGAGCTCTCCGGCCAGCCGCACGGCCCGCGCCGCCACCGGGGCGGCACCGTGGCGCAGGAGCGGTGCGAGACGCGGTCCCGGGTCCGCGCGAAGCCGGCCGCAGGCCCCGAGCGCGGCGAGGACGGACAGAGGATCGTCCCCGTCCAGCCAGGCCCTGAGCCGCGGGCCGATCCGCGGCGGATCGAGCAGCGCCAGCGCCGCGCCGATCGCGGGGGCGGCTGCGGGCACGAGGAGCCGGCCCGGCAGGTGAACGCAGAGATCGTCCTCCGGACGGTGACCCAGCGACAGCGTCGCCGCCACAAGGATTTCGCCCGGTCCGGGCTCTGCGTCGAGGGCCATCAGGGCGGCCTCGAGGCCCGCCGCACCCGCCCGTCGCAGCGCCGCCAGATGGCCTCCGAGCCGGGCTTCGAGGTCGAAGAGATCGAGGGCGCGCTCGTTCGGGCCGTCGCGGGCCATGGCAATCCGGTCGGCGAGGAAGGCCGCGTTCTCGGCATGCAGGCGCAGGATGCGCGGCTCGAGGAGCGGCCGGTTCCAGATCGCGGGCTGCCGCGCGGCAGCAAAGGCCCCGCCCGCAGCCGGCAAGGTCAGGGATCCCCGCAGTTCGCGTCCCGGCGTGCCGAGCCCGCATCCGCCTTCCGAAGTCCGATGAACCGCAGTTCCATCCTTCCTCCCGGTGGCTCGCCCCGATGGGTGGAAGGTTAACCGGAATCGGCGGCTTTTCCAAATTCGTTCGTGTCAGGCCGCGCGCCCTCCCGGCCGCAGGGGTGTGCCCCGGCCCCGGAGGAACGTCCCCCACAGGGGAGGCGCTGGTCTCCGACGGGACGGTCGCGAGCCGCGGGCCACCGGATGCGCCTATGCCCGAAAGGGACAAGGCGACACGATCCCCGGATTCTCCCGCCGGATCAACTGCCTTGCGCCTATGCAGGGCCGAGGGAGGAGCTAGATCGCGGGAGGGATCGCATGGCGGTCGATCTCGACCAGACGGGCGTAGCGGTCGGCGAAGAGGCGGGCCACCGGGTAGTCGCCCTGCCAGTCCACATACCATTTCTCGGGGTCGATCAGGCCCTCGCGGGCGGCCAGTCCCGTGGCCTCGCCCACGAGGATCTCGCGCTCGGCGCTGAAGGAGAGCCCGACCGTGCGGCGGCACTCGATGGCGGCGGGGGCGGCGGCCAGCCGCGGCGGGGCCACGGTCAGCGACGGGGCGAGCGCGAGCCCCAGCGCCTCGGGCTCGCTCGTGCCGGGGCCCACCGGGGCGGCGCTTGCCACCATGGGGGCCACCAGATCCTCGGTCACGATGTTCACCACGAACTCGCCCGTCTCGCGGATGTTGCGCGTCGTGTCCTTCATCGAGCCGTCCGCGCGATGTTCGAGCCCCAGCACGACGAGGGCCGGGTTCTGGCCGAAGAGGTTGAAGAAGGAGAAGGGCGCCGCATTGACCACGCCCTCGGGGCTCTGCGTCGTGACCCAGGCCACCGGGCGCGGCAGGACGATGGCGGTCAGCAGCTTGTAGCGGGTGGCGGGCGGCAGCGACCCCAGGTCGAGCATCATGCGTGAATTCTCCGGAGCGGTTCGGCGAAAATCGGTTTCAGCGTCGCGGCGAAGGCATGGGCGAGCTGGCTGCGCGGCACGCCGCGGCGGGTGAGCAGCACGACGCGGGTCATGCAGGCCGGCACGAAGGGCCGGATCGCGATGCCGGGCCGGGCATGATAATGGGCGGTGAAGGGATCGACCACCGCATTGCCGAGCCCGTGGTTCACAAGCTCGGCCGCGGTCGAGACATAGCGGACCTCGATCTGGGGCAGGTAGCCCAGTCCGCTCTGCAGGAAGGCCGAGCGGACGAGGCCGCCGAGCTTCGAGTCGCCCTCGATCCCCACGAAGGGATGCGCGGCAAGGTCTTCGGCCGTGACCTGTGTCTGCGCGGCAAGCGGCCCCGCCGCATCCACGAGCGCCACCATATGCGTCTCGTGCAGCACCTCGGAATTGAGCGCCGTATAGCGGTCCATGCTGAGGGCGAGGCCCAGATCGGCACTGCCGCTCTGCACCGCGTCGATCACATGTTCGAGGCGGCGCACGTCGAAGGCCACCGAGACGCCGGGACGCTCGCGCAGGAACTCGACCAGCGCACGGGGGGCGAGGGTGTGGCCGATGGGCGGGGTGCTGATGATCCGCAGCCGCCCGCTCAACCCCTCGCGGATGTCGCGGGCGGTCTGGGTGAAGCTGCGCAGCATCGAGAACATGGGCCGGATCTCGGCGAACAGCTCGCGCGCCTCGGCCGTGGGCATCATGCGGCGCGAGGCGCGCTCGAAGAGCACGATGCCGAGCTGGGTCTCGAGCTGCTTGAGGCCGGCCGAGACGGCGGGCTGCGACACGCCCAGCATCTCGGCCGCCTCGACCGTGGTGCCCGCGCGCATCATGGCCGCGAAGATCTCGAGGAGCCGCAGCGAGATCTCGGGCGCCGTCCGCCCGCCGATCACGCCAGCACCGCGCCCATGGCCATGCCTGCGGCGGCCAGCACCGGATCGACGACCGCGATGCCGAGATCGCGCTCGAGCTGGGCGCGGCGGGGCGCAAAGCCCGCGCAGCCGGGCACAAGCGCGCCCGCTCCCATCCGCACGAGCTCCTGCCCCACGGCCAGCGTGCAGGCATAGACCGCATCCGAGCGGCCCGCATCCTCGGCGCTGACCCCGCCCAGATCGAGCTCGCCCGCGAGCCGGCCCAGAACGCCCATGGCGCGCATCCGGCGCATGTGGCGCGCGACGGACGCCGGCCCCAGCGCCACGATGGCGAAGCGGTCGGCGCGGGCCATCGCGGTGAGGATCCCCGCCTCCTGACAGCCGAAGACGGGTTTCGCGGTGATCGAGCGGGCGAGATCGAGCCCCGGATCCGAGAAGCAGGCGATGATATAGCCATCTGCCCCGGGGTTCTGGCGGATGCGCTCGGCGACGCCCAGGCCTGCGCGCGCCACATCCTCTTCGGTGAAGATCGTGGCCGGGCTCTCGGCGATCTCGATGCAGTCGAAACGGACGGACCCCTCGAAGGGGGCGAGCGCCTCGCGCAGCCCTTCGGTGACGGCGGTCGAGGAGTTGGGGTTGATGACGAGGATGCGCTTCACGGCCGGATCTCCGCGCCGAAGTTAAGCGCGGGGGTGAGCTCGGGCTCGACCGGCGCGTTGGGATCGGGGCGGTAGGGGGCACGCGCGACGAAGCGGCCGCGCCCGCGGGCGGCCTTCAGCTCGCCCGCCTCGACCACCGTCTCGCCGCGGCTCAGCACATGCTCGGGCCAACCGGTGAGGCGCATCCCCTCGAAGGGTGTGTAGTCCATGGCATCGTGCTGATCGGCGAGCGAGACCTCGCGCGTTTCCTCGGGGTTCCAGATCGCGATGTCGGCGTCATAGCCCGGCAGCAGCGCGCCCTTGCGCTCCATCCCGAAGAGGCGGGCGGCGTTCGAGGAAGAGAGGGCCGCGAACTGCTGGAGGCTGATCCGCCCGGCCGCGACTCCTTCGGAGAAGAGATAGGGCAGGCGCATGGCGATGCCCGGAAGGCCGTTCGCGATGGCGGGATAGGCGGGCTCTGCGCCGTTCGCGAACTTGCCGCTCGCGTCGAACCGGTAGGGGGCATGGTCCGAGGACACGCTCTCGAAGGTGCCGCGCCGGGCATGGTTCCAGAGCGCGGCCTGCGTCGCCGCATCGCGCAGGGGGGGCGAGCAGATGTATTTGGCCCCCTCCATCCCCGGCCGGTCGAGGTCGTCGCGGGTGAAGGCCAGATACTGCGGGCAGGTCTCCGCATGGATCGGCAGACCCGAGGCCTGCGCGCGGGCCACGAGATCCGCCCCCTCGGGCGTCGAGACATGGACGATGAAGAGCCCCGCCCCCACGAGCCGCGCGAGCGAGATCGCGCGGTTGATCGCCTCGGCCTCGGCCAGCGCCGGGCGCGAGATCGCGTGATATTTCGGCGCCGTGAGCCCTGCCGCGGCAAGGCGCGCGTTCATCCATTTCACCATGTCGTTGTTCTCGGCATGGACCATGGTGAGGGCGCCGTGACGGCGGGCGACGGTCAGGATGTCGAGCATCCCGCGGTCGCCGAGGTTCATCAGGTCGTAGGTCATGAAGACCTTGAACGAGGTGATGCCGCGGGCGAAGGCGCGCGGCAGCTCTTCGGTCAGGACGGTCTCGGTCGGGTCCGAGATGATGAGATGGTAGGAATAGTCGAGCACCGAGTTCGGCGCCGCCCGGCTGTCGTAGGTCTCGATCACCGCATCCACCGACTGCCCGCGGTGCTGGGCCGCGAAGGGGATGAAGCTCGAGTTGCCGCCGAAGGCCGCCGAGACCGAGCCCGTGTAATAGTCGTCCGCGCTCATCAGCCCCGAGGAGCTTTCCTGCGCGATATGGGCGTGCGCCTCGATGCCGCCGGGCAGGACGAGCCGCCCGGTGGCGTCGATCCGGCGCGCGCCGCCGGGCAGCCGCTCGGCCAGACCCGCGATCCGGCCCCCCACGAGGCCCAGATCGCCCTGCCAGCTTTCGGTCGGCGTGACGATGGTGCCGCCGTGGATGACCGTATCGAACTCCATGCTGCCCTCTCCTCAGACCGGGACGATCACGCCGGTCTGCCGGCCGATGCGCTGATAATGCTCGATCCGCCGGTGGCGGGCGAAGTCGAAGACGGTGGCCTTGCCGAAGGTGCAGCGGTCGAAGTCGCATTCGGCGAAGATCAGCTCGTCGCCCTCGGTCTCGGCGCGGGCGATCACCTCGCCGTCGGGATCGACGATGATCGAGCCGCCCATCAGGTGATGGCCGTCCTCGGTGCCGGCCTTGGCCACGCCCACGACGTAGGTCGAGTTCTGGTAGGCCCCGGCCTGCATCGACAGATCCGAGTGGAACAGCCGCTGGCGCAGCCCCTCGGCGCCCTTCTGGCTGTTCACGGACGGGGTGTTGTAGCCGATGGTGACGAGTTCCACGCCCTGCAACCCCAGCTCGCGGTAGGTTTCCGGCCAGCGGCGATCGTTGCAGATCGCCATGCCCATGACCACGCCTTCGTTGCGCCAGACGTTGAAGCCGAGATCGCCCGGCTCGAAATAGCGTTTCTCGAGATGCTGGTGGGTGCGCTCGGGGTCGAACTCCACATGGCCGGGCAGGTGGACCTTGCGGTAGGTGCCCACGATGTTGGCCTGCGCATCCGTCAGGATCGAGGTGTTGAAATGGTGCCCATCGGGCGTCAACTCGGCAAAGCCGAAGGTGAAGGCCATGCCCATCTCGCGCGCCAGATCGAACAGAGGCTGCGTGGCCCCGTTCGGCATCTCGCTCTCGAACCAGCGGTCCATCTCGGCGCGGTCCTCGGCATACCAGCGTGGGAAGAAGGTGGTGAGGGCGAGCTCGGGGTAGACGAGCATCTTCACGCCCTCGGCATGGGCCTTGCGCATCAGCTCCATCATCCGGGCCACCACCGTCTCGCGGCTGTCGGCCTGCTGGATCGGCCCCATCTGGGCCCCGCCAACGATCATCTTGCGCATCTGTCTCTTCCCTGAAGGTAAGTGGTGAAAGGGGTGCTCAGGCCGCGAGGCGGCGCTGGTAGCGGCTGACGAGCCGCACCAGCGGCCAGAGCAGCACGAGATAGACCAGCGCCGCGAGCACGAGCGGCGAGGCATTGTAGGTGAGCGACCGGGCCATGTTGGCCGAGTAGAGAAGTTCGGCCAGCGACACGACCGAGGCGAGCGAGGTGAGCTTGACCACCTCGACCGTGTTCGACAGCAGATCCGGCAGCACGTTGCGCACCGCCTGCGGCAGCACCACATGGGCGAGCGTCTGGCCGGTGGTCAGCCCGCAGGCGCGCGCGGCCTCGGTCTGGCCTGCGGGCACCGACTGGATGCCGGCGCGGTAGATCTCGGCGTAATAGGCCGAGTTGTTGAGGAAGAAGGCCACCGCCACCGCCGCGAAGGGCGAGATGGCGAGCCCCGCGAAGGGCAGGCCCGAATAGATGAAGATCAGGAGCACCAAGGGCGGCAGCGCGCGCAGGAAATCGATCACCGCGAAGGCGGGCCAGCGCAGCCAGCGCCGGTGCGAGAGGGCGCCGAGCGCGAGGAAGAGCCCGCCCACAAGGCCGAGGGCGATGACGGCGGCACAGAGCCTGACCGTCATCCAGAGCCCCTGCATCAGCAGCGGCAGCGTCTGGGCCATGACCTCGAGATTGAAGAACAGGCGGATGAAGTCCTGCATGGCTCAGACCTTCCAGGCGAAGCGCCGCTCGAGGAGGCGCGTCAGCACCACGAGCGGGAGGAACACGATCACATAGGCGATGGCGCCCATGGTCAGCGGCGCGGCCGAGCCGGTGAAGCTCTGGGCGGTCGAGGCGACGGACAGGATCTCGGAGACGCCGATCACCGAGCCGAGCGCGGTCATCTTCGAGATGGCGAGCACGCGGTTGACCAGCGGCGGCAGAGCGAGCCGCGCGGCCTGCGGCAGGGCGATCTGGACCAGCGTCTGGGTGAAGCCGAGGCCCGTGGCGCGCCCTGCCTCCCACTGGCCCTTGGGCACCGAGGTCAGGCCCGCCCAGAAGATCTCTTCGGCGAAGGCCGCAAGCACCGTGCCCAGAACGAGGATTAGCACGAGCGGCCCCGGCATCCGCAGCCCGAGGCCCGGCAGCCCGAAATACATGATGAGGATCAGCACGAGCGGCGGCAGCGCCCGGCCCATGTCGGCAAAGCAGATGATGAAGAAGTTCGCGATGCGCCAGCCGTAGGCGCGCAGGCAGGCCAGCGCGAGGCCGAGGCTCAGCCCGAGAGCGATCACCGCGCCGGCGAGCCAGATCGTCGTCCAGACGCCCGCCAGCATGTCGGGCAGGTAGCGGGCGAAGATGCGCGCGTTGAAGAAGGTGGCAAGGAACCGGTCGAGCCCGTCCATGGCGTCAGGCCCGCACGCGCGAGAGGAAGGCCTGCGTCCGCTCGGCCTTCGGATTGGCGAAGATTTCCTCGGGCGGGCCTTCCTCGACCACGAGGCCGCCGTCCATGAACACGACCCGGTCGGCCGCCTCGCGGGCGAAGCCCATCTCGTGGCTCACGACCAGCATGGTCATGCCGCTGTCCTTGAGATCCTTCATCACGGCAAGCACCGAGCCCACGAGCTCGGGGTCGAGCGCCGAGGTGGGCTCGTCGAACAGCATGACCTTGGGATCGAGCGCGAGGGCACGGGCGATGGCCACGCGCTGCTGCTGGCCGCCCGAGAGCTGGGTGGGCATGGTCTCGGCCCGGTGACGCAGTCCCACGCGGTCGAGCATGGCCAGTGCGCGCTCGCGCGCCTCGTCCTTCGACCGTTTCAGCGCCTTGATCTGGGCGAGCATCACATTCGCCACCACCGTCATGTGCGGATAGAGGTGGAAGCCCTGAAACACCATGCCCACCTCGAGCCGCATCCGGTTCAGCGCCGAGGAAGAGCAGCCGACGATGTCCTTGCCGTCGATCAGGATCGCGCCCGAGGTGGGCTCCTCCAGCCGGTTGCAGCAGCGCAGCATGGTGGACTTGCCCGATCCCGAAGGGCCGATGACGAAGACCATCTCGCCGGTGGCGACCCGCAGGTTGATGTCGCGCAGGACCTTGAGCTCTCCGAAGGTTTTCTCGAGCGCGACGATTTCGAGCATGGGTCGGGACATGCGGGCTCCGATGGGATGGGGTGGGGCGCCGCCCCGTCCGCCGGGGACGGGGCGGCGGGCAGGCAGCGATCAGGAGAAGTCGCAGGAGGGTTGGTGGGCATCTTCCTGATAGCCCGGGAAGCCCGGCACGCCGAAGCCCGGCGTCGGCGTCACGATGGTACTGCCGGCCGCGGGCGTCACGCCGAACCATTTCTCGGAAAGGGCCGCGAGCGAGCCGTCGGTCTTCAGGCATTCGAGCACGAGATCGACGCGGTTGCGCGTCGCCGCATCGTCCAGCCGGAAGGCCAGCCCCCAGACGAGCCCGGTCTGGATCTCGTAGGACAGATCGACCGCCGGGTTCTGGAGCGCGGCCCAGGCCGCCACGGTCGCGCCGGAGAGGTTCGCGTCCGCGCGTCCGGTGGCCACCGCCTCGACCGCATCGGTGTTGGTGCCGAAGGGCACGACGGTCCAGCCGTATTCGGCGGCATGGTCGTCGAGATAGGTGTGGTAGGCCGAACCCCGGTTGACCGAGATCGTCATCCCCTTGAAGGCCTCGATCCCGTCCCGCTTCTCCGAGCCCGCCGGCACGACGAAGGCGAAGTTCGTGTCCATGAAGCCTTCGGTGAAGAGCAGGTTCTCGGACCGCTCCTGATTCACCGTGACCGGGGCCACGAGAAAGTCGTAGGTGCCCGCCTGCAGCGCCGGGATGAGGCCGGAGAATTGCGCCGCATCGACCGTCATCTCGGACCCCAGACGCTCGCCGATGAGCTGGGCCAGATCGACGTTGAACCCTTCGACACCGCCCGAGAGTTTCGGCATGGCATGGGGAGCGAAGGTGCCGTCGAGCGCCACGCGATAGCTGTCGCGGATCTCGGCCACCTGGGACTGGGCGGGCAGCGTGGTCGCGGCCATGAAGGCAAGCGCCACAAGCCCCCCGAAGCGGGGGTTGGTCATGGGATCTCCTGTTGATGGGGCGGAATGTTCGTCGGTTCTGTCGCCGCAGATCATCCTGACCACAGGCACCCCCGGCGCATCAATATAAATGAGGGCTCTTTTGATTGTTGTAATATAACCTGTGTTTATAGTGCCGGATTTTTCGGCAGTCTCCGCGTCGGCATGTGGCCGATGCCGCACGGACCGGCAGCTTCTGCCTCGGGATGGGGCGTAGGTTCCATTCGGATCCCCCGCGGATGCGCAGGCATGGCGCGGCCTTACTCCGTCCGCACCGCGCTTCATGGCGCGTCCTGCTCCGGCACGTCGCGCGAGCCCGCGGAAGCCGGCTTCCCGTGCGGGGGCGGCCTCGGACGAAGCCCGGCTCCTCCGGCGTCCCGCCCGGACGAGGTCCTTCGGCGCGGGCCCCCGAAACGAAATCACCCCCGGCGCGTCCGCCGAGGGTGACCGTGCACGAGGCGGGGAGCGCGCCCCGTGAAACCGCGGTGGGAGGAGCCGCGGCTTTCCGAGATCAGCCTTTCAGCCGCGCCTCGAGACGGGCCATCAGACGGTCGGTCTCGGCGGCGTCGACGGCCGACATCTTCGGTCCCGGCGCGCGGGTGGCGGCCGAGGCGATCGCGCCGCGCTTCATCAGCACATATTTGCGCACCGCAAGGCCGAAGCCCGGCTGTTGTTCATGACGCAGGATCGGGATGTAGCGGTCGAAGAGATCCTCGGCCTCGTCCACGCGGCCCGCGTGATGCAGCGCGACCGTCTGGACCAGCGCCTCGGGATAGGCGAAGCCGGTCATGGCGCCGTCGGCGCCTCGCTGCAGCTCCTGCGGCAGGTAGAGCCCGCCGTTGCCGCAGAGGATCGAGAGCCGGGCGACGCCGGCCGCCTCCTCCTGCTTGCGCAGCTGGGTGATCTTGGTGAGCCCCGGCCAGTCCTCGTGCTTGAGCATGACGATCTGGTCGCGCTCCTGCGAGAGGCGACGGATGAGGGCGGGCGAGACCGGCAGGCCCGTGGCCAGCGGGAAGTCCTGGAAGCAGACCGGCACCTCAGGCCCGAGCGCCTCGCAGACGGCATGGAAATAGCCCTCGATCCGGTCCTCGCGGGCCGGGCCGGCCGAAGGGGCCACCATGACCCCGGCCGCGCCCTTGTCCATCGCGTAGGAGGCCAGATCGGTGAGGTTGGCGAGGCCCGCGTCCGAGACGCCCACCACCACCGGCAGGTCGCCCGAGCGCGAAAGGACCGTGTCGATCACCGCGCGGCGTTCGTCGCCGGTCATCTTGTTCGCCTCGCCCATCATGCCGAGGATGGTGAGGCCCGTCACGCCGTGGCCGATGTAGAAATCGACGAGGCTGAGGAGGCTGTCGTGGTCGATCTCGCCCCGATCCGTGAAGGGGGTCGCGGCGATGATATAGACGCCGCGCGTGTCGCGGTTGATCCGTTCGGCCATGGTCTCTCTCCTCAGATTGCCGACGCGCGGCGGGTCTCGATGTAGAAGCGCCGCAGGTCGCGGGTCAGCGCGCCGGGCTTGCCGTCGCCCACGGTCGCGCCGTCGATGGCCACCACGGGAACCACGAAGTTGGTGGCCGAGGTGATGAAGGCCTCGCGCGCGGCGCGCGCCTCGTCCGGGGTGAAGGCGCGTTCCTCGACCCGCACGCCATGCGCCGCGGCCAGCTCCAGCACCGAGGCGCGGGTGATGCCGGGCAGGAGCGCATGCGAGAGGTCTCGGGTGACGAGCACGCCCTCGGCGGTCACGATATGCGAGGTGGCGGCGCTGCCCTCGGTCACGAAACCGTCTTCGACGAGCCAGGCATCGTCGGCGCCGCGGGCCTTGGCCTCCATCTTCGCCATGCAGGGATAGAGGAGCTGCACCGTCTTGATGTCGCGCCGTCCCCAGCGCAGGTCGGGCAGCAGCGCGACCCGGATGCCTGCCTCGGCCGCGGCATTCTCGAGCACGTTCTTGGCCTGTGTGAACATCACGAGCGTCGGCGGCGTGCCGGCGGGCGGATAGACGAAGTCGCGCTCGGCCACGCCGCGGGTGAGCTGGAGGTAGATCAGCCCCTGATCGAGCGCGTTGCGGGCCACGATCTCGCGATGGACCTCGAGCAGTTCCGCTTCGGTGAGCGGCAGGGCCATGCCCAGCTCCTGCGCCGACCGCTGCAGCCGCGCGGCATGGCCCGCATAATCGACGAGCTTGCCGTCGAGCACGCAGGTCACCTCGTAGATGCCGTCCGCCATGAGGAAGCCGCGGTCGAAGACCGAAACCTTGGCCTCCGATTCGGGCAACCAGGCGCCGTTGAGATAGAGGGTGCGGGTCATGGTCGGATCCTTCAGGCTTGGGCGAACGGCGCGATGGCGATGCCGTTCTCTTCGAGGGCGCTGCGCAGGCGGCGGGCAATGGCGACCGCGCCCGCGGTATCGCCGTGGATGCAGAGCGTGTCGGGGCTGACCGGCAGCCGCTTGCCGCCCGTCGTGGGAATGTGGCCGTTCACCACCATCTCGAGCACCTGCGCGAGGCTCTGCTCGGGGTCGTGGATCACCGCGCCGGGCTGGCTGCGCGGGGTAAGCTCGCCCGCATCCGTATAGCTGCGGTCGGCATAGATCTCGCAGGCGACCCGGAGGCCCGCGGCCTCGGCGGCGCGGAAGGTCTCGGAATAGGGCAGCGTCACGAAGACGAGGCCCGGATCGACCGCCCGGATCGCCCGGACGCAGAGCGCGGCGAGGTCGGGATCGACCGCCGCCATGTTGCCGAGCGCGCCATGGGTCTTCACATGGGTCATCGGATGGCCCTCGAGCGCGGCCATGCCCTGCATCGCGACGATCTGGAAGATGAGCTGCGTCTCGAGATCCTCGGGCCGCTCGCCCGAGATCCGCCGCCGGCCGAACCCGTAGAGATCGGCGAAGGAGGGATGCGCCCCCACCGACACGCCCTTTTCCCTGGCCATGCGGATCGTCCGACGCATCACCACCGGGTCGCCTGCATGGAATCCGCAGGCGATATTGGCCGAGGTCACCAGCTCCAGCATGCCTGCGTCGTCGCCCATCACATAGGCGCCGAAGCTCTCGCCCATGTCGCAGTTGAGATCGATCCTTTTCACCATTCCCAGCCCTGTCCTGCGAAGTTTTTCAGCATTTTCCGAGATTTCGGATGTTTCTTTCGGCGGTCCGGCCCGGAGGATTGACAGATCGCGCCGGGCCGCTTCATAAATGGGATACAGTTGGTATACTGAAATCTCAAGAACAATCCAGCCAACCAAATCCTGGGAAGGGAAAACATGAAACAGGGAAGTATCGCTGCCACTGCCGCTTTTGCCGTCTCGGTCGCCGCCACGTCGGCCTGGGCCGAAACCAAATGGGACATGTCGATCGTCTGGCCGGAAGGCAACTTCCACACCCAGAACGCCATGGCGTTCGCGGATGCGGTGAAGGAAGCGACTGACGGCGAAGTGGTCATCACGGTCCATTCCGGCGGCGCGCTCGGGATCAAGGGCCCGGAAGGTATGGCCGCGGTGCGCGACGGGCTGGTGCCGATCGCAGAGATCCTGCTCAACCAGCAGGTGGGCGAGGCTCCGGTACTCGGGATCGAGACGCTGCCCTTCCTCGCGCCGACGATGGCCGACCTCGCGCTCCTGCACAAGTTCTACCGTCCGAAGCTCGACGAGGTCGCGGCCGGCATGAACCAGAAGATCCTCTACATGGTGCCGTGGCCGGGGCAGGCCGTCTTCGCGCCGAACCCGATCAACACGGTCGAGGACCTCAAGGGCCTCACGATCCGCGTGGTCGATTCGAACGGCAACGACTTCTTCGGCGCGCTCGGCGCCACGCCGATCCAGATGCCCTGGGGCGAGGTGGTGCCCTCGCTCGCGGCTGGCACCATCAAGGGCGTGACGACCTCCTCCTCGTCGGGCGTGGACGGCGCCTTCTGGGAATTCACCAAATACATGAGCACCTTCAATTGGCAGGCTTCGTCGAACATCATGTCGGTGAACCTCGATGCCTGGAACGAGCTGCCGCTCGAGACCCGGCAGAAGATCGAGGAAACCGCCGCCGGCCTCGAAGGTCAGTTCTGGCTGAACAGCCGCGCCGAGGATGCCAAGAAGATCGCCACCCTGAAGGAGAACGGTGTCGAGGTCTCGGCTCCGTCGCCCGAACTGTCGGCCGCGCTGCTCGAGAAGGCGCTGCCGCTCTGGGATGCCTACAAGACCCGGGTGCCGGAGGCGGCGCCGATCATCGACGCCTATCTGACCCTGCGCAACTGACGGGACAGGGATGCGGCGGGGCGAAGGCCCCGCCCGCATTCCCCCTCTCCGGCTCCGCGACGCGGCGCCTCCTTCCCCTCGTCGACCGTTGAGCTCCATGACCTCACTTGCCCCAACCCGCTTCCGCAGGACGCTCGCCGTGATCGACGGCGTAACCGATCTGGGCGGCTATCTCGCGGCCCTGTGCCTCCTCGGTATCCTCGTCCTCGTGGCGGCCGAGATCTTCTCGCGCAACCTTCTCGCCTATTCGATCCACTTCTCCTGGGATCTGGCGGGCTACTTCATGGGAACCTGCTTCCTTCTGGCCAGCGGCAGCGCACTCAAGGGCGGCAGCCATGTCCGCGTCACGGCCCTGCTCGAATCGATGCCCCGCGCGGTGGGCCGCACGCTCGAGTTCGCGGCCTGCCTCGTGGGCCTCGCGATCTGCGCCTATCTGAGCTGGGCCCTGATCGAGATGGCCTGGCTCTCGGCGCAGCGCGGCTCGACCGCCGCCACCTCGTTCCGCGTCCCGCTCGTCTACCCGCAGGCGGCGCTTGCGACGGGCGCCACGATCCTCACCCTGCAGTGCCTCGCCCAGATCCTGCGCCTCTTGCGCGGCGAGGAACTCTCCGTCGGCCCCGGTCTGGAATAGGAGCCGTCCATGGGAAAGATCATTGCCACCCTGCTCGGCCTTCTCACGCTGCTTCTGGGCAGCGGCCTCTGGATCGGCCTCGGGCTCATCGGCACCGGCGTGGGGCTGCTTACGCTCTTCCGGCCGAACATGCCGGGGCTCAAGCTTCTCGCGCAGCAGACCTACAACGTCGTCGTCTCGCCCGAGCTGCTCGCGCTGCCGCTCTTCATCCTGATGGCCGAGATCCTCTTCCGCACGAAGATCTCCGAGGCGCTGTTCACCGGCCTCTCGCCCTGGCTGCGCCGGGTGCCGGGGCGGCTGTCGCACCTGACCGTGCTCGGCTGCACCATGTTCGCCTCGGTCTGCGGCTCGTCGGCGGCGACCACGGCCACCGTGGGGCGCATCACCGCCAAGGAACTGATCGACCGCGGCTACAACCGCGACCTCGTGACGGGCAGCCTTGCCGGGGCGGGGACGCTCGGCTTCCTGATCCCGCCCTCGACCATCATGATCATCTACGGGGTGATGGCCGAGGAATCGATCCTGCGGCTCTTCATCGCCGGCATCGTGCCGGGGCTGATGCTCGCGGCCTCCTACATGGGGTATCTCGCGATCCGCTCGTGGCTCAACCCCGCGCTCGTGGGCGCGACTCCCCCGCGCACCAGCTTCCGCGAGAAGATGGTGGCGTTGAAGGATCTGGGGCCGCTTCTTCTCCTCATCGCGGGCGTCATCGGCTCGATGTACGGCGGGATCGCCTCGCCGACCGAGGCCGCCACCGTGGGCGTGGTCGTCTCGATGATCATCGGCTTCGCGCAGCGCACGCTGACGCTGGGGGGCCTTCTGAGCGCCGCGCGTCAGGCGGCCGAAAGCTGCGCCATGATCGGCCTCATCATGATCGGGGCGATGTTCCTGTCGACGATGATCGGCTATCTCGGCGTGCCGCGCTACATCGCGACCGAGATCCAGAGCTGGGGCATGTCGCCCCTGATGCTCGTGGTGGTGCTGCTGATCTTCTACGTCCTGCTCGGCACGGTGATGGAGGGGCTCGGCATCATCGTGATGACGCTGCCGATCACGCTGCCGCTGGCGGTGGCCGCGGGCTACGACAAGGTCTGGTTCGGCATCTTCCTCGTGATCGTGGTCGAGATGGCCCAGATCACGCCGCCGGTGGGCTTCAACCTCACGGTGATCCAGCGGCTGACGGGGGACAGCATGGGGCGCATCACGCGCGCCACCATGCCCTTCTTCCTCATCATGGCGGCCTTCGTGCTGCTCATCGCGGTCTTCCCGGGCATCATCGGCTTCCTGCCGGACCTGATACGCGGCAACTGACAGAGGTCCGCAGCCCTGACGGCTGCGGATCATCCCGAAATGAGTATGATCCCGTGACGATGACCCCCAGCCTTCTTCCCTGCGGCGACAGCGCCCTCACCGTCCAGATCGGCGAAAGCATCGATGCCGAGGCCAATGCCCGCATCATCGCGCTTGCGGAGGCTGTCGAGGAGGCCGCGCGGTCCGGCGACCTCGCGGGCGTCCTCGACATCGTGCCGACCTACCGCTCGCTTCTCGTGCGCTACGACCCCGAACGCATCCGCGCGAAGGACCTCGGCCCCCGGCTTCTCGAGATCGCGGCCCGGCCGCTCGCGGCGGCGGCGGGCCGGCTCTGGCGGATCCCCTGCCTCTACGGCGGCGAGGTGGGGCAGGATCTTCAGGAGATGGCCCGCATGAAGGGCCTCTCGCCCGAAGAGCTGATCGCACTCCATTCCGGGACCGACTACCGCGTCTTCATGATCGGCTTCGCGCCGGGCTTCGCCTATCTCGGCGGCCAGCCCGAGATCCTGCACACGCCCCGCCTGCCGAAGCCGCGCCAGAACATCCCGCGCGGCGCGGTCGGCATCGGCGGCCAGCAGGGCAACATCAATTCCGTCGCCGGGCCCTCGGGCTGGCGCTTCCTCGGCTGGACGCCGGTGCGCAGCTTCGATCCCGCCCGCGCCGAGCCCTTCCTGTTCCGCGCAGGCGACCATATCCGCTTCCATCCTGTCGGACCCGAGGAGGCGCGCGCGCTCGAGGCGCGCAGTGCCGCAGGCGAGATGATCGTGACCCCCGAAGAGATCCGCGCATGAGCCTCGAGATCCTGACCGCAGGTCCCATGCTGACCGTGCAGGACGCGGGCCGCTTCGGCCTGCGCCACATGGGCGTCTCGCCCGCGGGCCCCATCGACCGGGCCGCCATGGCGCTCGCCAATGCGCTCGTGGGCAATGCGCCCGGCGCCGCGGCGCTGGAATTCGCAGGCCCTGCGGGCAGCTTCCGCTGCGACCGGCCGGTGCGCTTTGCGGTGGCCGGGGCCGACTGCCCGATCCGCATCGACAAGCGCGTGGTGCTGGCGGGCGAGAGCCACCGGCTGAACCCCGGTGAAACCCTCACCGTGGGCGTGCCCGAAGGCACGGTCTGGGCCTATCTGGCCTTCTCCGGCGCCATCGCCACGCCCGAGGTGCTGGGCTCGCGCGCGACGCATCTCCGCTCGGGCCTCGGCGGCCCCGAGGGGCGGGCGCTGGCGGCGGGCGACCGGCTGCCGCTCGGCCCCGACGAGGCCGACGCGCCCTGCCTGCGCCCCGACAGCCGTCTGGACGGCGCGGCGCCCTTCCGCGAGACGGGACCGATCCGGCTGATCCTCGGCCCGCAGGACGGCCATTTCGCCCCCGAGATCGTGGCGCGCCTCACCGGGTGCGACTTCACCGTGACCCCGCAGCGCGACCGGATGGCCATGGTGCTGGGCGGCACCGACCTGCCCGCCGCGCGCGGGCACGACATCGTCTCCGACGGCACGGTGCCGGGCTCGGTGCAGGTGCCGGGCTCGGGGATGCCGCTCGTGCTTCTGGCCGAGAGCCAGACCACCGGCGGCTATCCCAAGATCGGGACCGTGGCCTCGGTCGATCTCGCGCGGCTCGCGCAGATGCCGGTGGGCGCGCAGGTCCGCTTCGCGCCGATCTCGGCCGAGGAGGGCGAGGATCTCTGGATCGCGCGGCAGGTGCGGCTAAGGCGGCTTCTCGAGGCGCTGGTGGCCAAGCCCGAGGGCGTCCTGCGGTCGGATTACCTCTTGTCCTGCGATCTCGTCGGCGGCTTCTACGAGCCGGGCGAGATTGTGCGTCCCGTCACGATTCGGGGCCCGGAGGAATGTTCATGAGTGCCCCCAGACCGCTCGCCCACGAGGCCTATCAGCGCATCATCTCGATGATCTTCGAAGGCGCGCTGAAATCGGGCGACCTGTTGCAGGAGGCCGCCCTGGGCGAGGTCTTCGGCATGTCGCGCACCCCCGTGCGCGAGGCGATCAAGCGGCTGGAGAGCGAGGGCCTCGCCGTCGTCGAGGGCCGCTTCACCTGCGTGCGCAGCGTGACGGCCGCCGATGTCGAGGAGGTCTTCTTCCTCCGGCTGGAGCTCGAGCCGCTCGCGGCACGCTCGGCGGTGCGGCTGCCGCCGGCTCAGGTCGATGCGATGGAGGAGCGCGTGCGCCTCCTGATGGCGTCGGACCCTGCGGTCAACGATCTCCAGCGCCAGACCGACTACGAGTTCCACCACCTGCTCGGGCGCGAGTTCGGCAATCAGGCCGTGGCCCAGACGGTGGCCACGCTGCATCGGCGCACCTGCATCTTCGACCACACTCAGGTGCCCGAACGGTTCCTGCGCGGCTGCGAGGAACATCTGGAGATCCTCGAAGCCGTGCGCAGCGGCAATGCCGACGCGGTCGAGGCTGGGCTGCGGGCCCATCTCGAACATGCGCGCGACGCCGTGCTCCTCCGTCTGCGCCGCGCTGCCGCGGCGACCGCTTCCGCGAGTGCCTCATGAACTGTCTGATCGTCCAACCCATCCACGAAGCGGGTCTCGCCGCCCTGCGCGCGGCCGGGATCGCGCCCATCCTCTGCCCGGCGCCCGACATGGCGACGGTGGCGCGCCACATGGCCGGCATCGACGCCGTCATCACCCGCGACGCGGGCCTCGATGCCGCGGCCTTCGCCGCGGGCGACCGGCTCCGGGCGGTGGTGGTCCATGGCGCGGGCCACGATCCGGTGGACAAGGAGGCCGCGGCGCGCAGGGGCGTGGTCGTGGCCAACACCCCGGGCGCCAACGCGCGCTCGGTGGCCGAACTGGCCGTGGGCCTCGCGCTTGCGGTGGCCCGCCGCATCCCCGCCGCCGACCGCGCCCTGCGGGAGGGGAAGACGGGCTTTCGCGAATCCGCCCGCTTCTCGGAACTGCGGGGGCGCACCGCGCTGGTCGTGGGCTGGGGGGCCAGCGGCCGCGAGACCGGGCGGATGCTGGCGCAGGCCTTCGACATGCGCCTCCTCGTCCATTCGCCGCGCGTGCCGCGGATCGAGGGGGGCGAGCGGGTGGCGAGCCTTGCCGAAGGGCTGGCCGCGGCCGACCTCGTGTCGCTCCACACGCCGCTCCGCCCCGAGACCCACCACATGATGGATGCGCGCGCCTTTGCCGCCATGCGGCCGGGCGCCATCCTTATCAACATGGCCCGCGCGGGCCTCGTGGACGAGGCGGCGCTGCTCGAAGCGGTGGCCTCTGGCCATCTCGGCGGCGCGGGGCTCGACGTCTGCTCGCCCGGCGCGCCCTCGGGCCCGCTGGCCGCGCACGGCAACGTGGTCTTCACGCCCCATCTCGGTGGCACGACCGAGGAGGCGCTCCGCCGCGTGGCCCTCGAGGCCGTGCGCCATGTCATCACCGCGCTCGAGGGCCGTCTGCCCGAGACCGCGATCAACCCCGACGTCTGGCGCGTGGAATCCCGCAGCCCCGCGTCCGCCGCAACCGAGGTCGGAGGGACCCAAGCATGACCGATCTGCCCCTGGCTGAGGACGCCCCCGCCCGCGCCATCCGCAGCACCATCGACCGGGTGCTGGCCGAGGTGAACGCGCTTTCCGAGGGCGGCCCCGGCTGGACCCGCCCCTCCTATTCCGATCTGGAAAGCCATGCCCATGCGCTGATCGAGGCCGAGGCCCGCGCGCTCGGCATGAGCGTCAGCCGCGATCATGCCGGCAACCTCTTCGCCCGGATGGAGGGGCGCGACCCGAGCCTTCCGGCGCTCCATTGCGGCTCGCACCTCGACACGGTGGCCGAGGGCGGCGCCTTCGACGGGCAGGCGGGCGTGGCCGCGGCGCTGGCCCTCGTCGCGGCCATGCGCGAGGCGGGCGTCACGCCCGAGGCCGATTTCGTCCTGACCGTGACGCGGGCCGAGGAGAGCGTCTGGTTCCCCGTCTCCTATATCGGCTCGCGCGCGGCGCTCGGCCGGCTCCTGCCCGAAGAGCTCGAGGCGCTCCGCGTCGACACCGGCCGGACGCTGGCCGAGCACATGCGCGAGCAGGGCTTCGACCCCGACGCGCTGATGCGGGCCGAACCGCCGAAGCCCGCGCGCTTCCTCGAGTTCCATATCGAGCAGGGCCCCGTCCTCGACCGGGCGGGCGAGCCCTACGGCATCGTCTCGGCCATCCGCGGCGGGCTGCGTTACCGCGCCGCCGAGGTGCATGGCACCTGGGCCCATTCCGGCGGTGCGCCGCGTGAGGGCCGCGCCGACGCGGTGGTGGCCTTCGCCGATCTGGTCATGGCGATGGACCGCGCCTGGGAGACGTTCCTTTCGCGCGGCGCGGACCTCACCGTGACCTTCGGCAAGGTCGATGCGGCCTCGCCCGCCCATGCCATGGCCAAGGTGCCGGGCGAGCTCGCCTTCTGCCTCGACCTGCGCTCCGAGGATGTGACGGTGCTGGAGGCGGCCGACCGGGTGCTGCGCGAGGAGATCCGCCGCATCGAGACCGAGCGGCCCGGCATCCGCTTCGATCTGGGCACCCAGAGCCGCAGCCAGCCTGCGCGCCTGTCGCCTGCGATGATCGACTGGGTGGCGGGCGGCGCCGCGCGCCGGGGCGATCAGCCGCGCCGGATGCTCTCGGGCGGTGGCCACGATGCGGCGGCCTTCGCCAGCGCCGGCTGGGACAGCGTCATGGTCTTCATCCGCAACTGGAACGGCAGCCACTGCCCCGACGAGGGGATGGATCCGGCCGACCTCGCCCGCGCGGTAGAAGCCGTCTTCGCCGCGCTGTCGGGGAACGGCTCCCCATGAGTTCCGAGACGCTCTCGCACAGCGCCTACCGCCGCCTCCGCGAGGATATTCTCGAGGGGCGGATCGCGCCCAACACCATCCTGACCGAGCGCGAGCTGGCCGAGCGGCTGGGCATCTCGCGCACGCCGCTGCGCTCGGCTTTGTCGGTGCTCGAGCGCGAGCAGGTGATCGAGCGGATGGTGAACGGCACGCTGCTGGTGCGTCTCGTCTCGGTCGAGCAGCTGCTCGACATCATCCAGCTCCGGCTGATCCTCGAACGCGCCGCTGCGCGCAGGGCTGCGGGCTTCGGCCTCACGCCCGAGCTCGAGGCCGCGCGCGAGGCGCAGCTGCGCTATCTCGGCGCGGGGGCGATGGATTTCGAGAGCTTCTGGCAGGATGACGGCATCTTCCACCGGGCGGTGGCGCTGGCGGCGGGGCTCACGCTCCTGCCGGGGCTTCTCGCCGAGCAGCGCGCCATCGTGCGGCGCAGCACCATCATCCGCACCCACACCAACTTTGCCGATCAGGCGCGGGAACATATCGCGGTGATCGACGCGATCGCCGGCCGCGACGCCGAGGCCGCCGCGGCCGCCATGGCGCTTCATTTCGACCGCATGCGCGCCCGCACGCTGGGCTGGCTCAACAAGGACTAATCCGATGTCGACACTCCCGGCAGACACCGCGGCCGACCCGCTCCGCGGCCGTGATGCGGTTTTCCCGGCCGCCGAATTCGAAGGCCGCATCGCGCGGCTGCAGGCGGCCACGGCGGATCTCGGCGCCGATGCGCTGGTGCTGCTCGGACCGGAGAACATCTTCTGGGCCACGGGGCGGCAGACGGCGGGCTATTTCGCCTTTCAGGCCCTCGTGGTGCCGGTCGAGGGGGCACCCGTGCTCCTCGTGCGCCAGCTCGAGACGACGGGCGCGCGGGCCTCGACCTGGCTCGCCGACATCCGCGCCTGGCAGGACGGCGAGGACCCGGCCGCGGCGCTCGGCAGCCTTGTGCGGGATCTGGGCCTCGGGCGCATCGCCATGGAGCGCGGCGCCTGGTTCATCGGTCAGGACCTGTCCGAGCGCATCGCCCAGGCCCTTGCCGGCGTGGCGCTGATCGACGGGTCGGGTGTGGCGGAGCGGCTGCGCGCGGTGAAATCGCCGGCCGAGCAGTCCGCGATCCGCAAGGCCGCGGGCTATGCCGAGGCCGCCATTGCCGCTTCGATCGAGGCCTGCCGCGCGGGCGTCAGCGAGAACGAGGTGGCCGCCGCCATGATGGGGGCCGCGATCCGCGCGGGCTCCGAAGCCATGGCGATGGAGCCGCTCGTCTCCTCGGGGCCGCGCTCGGGCGTGCCCCATGCGACCTGGCGGCGGCGGCTGCTCGAACCCGGCGACGGGGTCTTCCTCGAACTCGCCGCGAGTCACGACCGCTATCACGCGGCGCTCATGCGCAGCGTCTGGATCGGCCCGCCGCCCGCCGAGGCCGCGCGCATGATGGACACGGCCGAGCGCGCGCTCGATGCGGCGCTGGCGGCCCTGCGCCCCGGCGCGCCCTGCGCGGCGCCGCACGAGGCCGCGCAGGCGGTGATCGATGCCGCGGGCTATACGGCCGCCTTCCGCAAACGCATCGGCTATTCGATGGGCGCGGCCTTCGCGCCCGACTGGGGCGAGGGGGCGATCCTGTCGCTCTTCACCGGCGTGGATCGCCTGCTGGAGCCAGGCATGGTTTTCCACCTGCCCGCGACGCTGCGCAGCTACGGCGACTATACGGTCGGCGCTTCCGAGACGGTGATCCTCACCGAAACCGGCATCGAGGTCTTGTCGACCCTGCCCAGACAGATGAGGGTGCGCTGACCCTTCCGCCGATGGAGCGCCCTCTGGACCACCACCTTCCCGCCTCGCCCGCGACCGTCTCGTGGGGCCATCTCGATCCCGCCGCCGCCCCCGTGCTGCAGCTCGCGCCGGGCGAGCGGGCGGTGATCGAGACCCTCTCGGGCGGCCCGCGCAATCTGCCGCCCGAGGGCCACCCCTGCCGGGTGCTGGCCAGCCACCGCGCGGTGATGGAGGCGCAGGTGCCCCATCTCGGGCCCCACATGCTGACGGGGCCGGTCCATATCGCGGGGGCCGAGCCCGGCGACCGGCTGGTGGTCGAGATCGAGGAGATTACGCTCGCGCAGGACTGGGGCTGGAGCGCCATCGAGCCCGGCTTCGGGATCTTCCCCGACCTCGCGCCCGCCTACGAGAGCCTCGTCGTCCCCATCGACCGGGCGCGCCGCAGCGCGCGCCTGCCCTGGGGCCCCGAGGTGGCGCTGGCGCCCTTCTTCGGCATCCTCGCCGTGGCGCCGCCGCCCGAGGGCGGCCGGGTCAGCTCGGTTCCGCCCGGACCCTTCGGCGGCAATGTGGACAACCGCTTCTTCCGGCAGGGCGCGCGGATCTCCTTCCCGGTCTTCTGCGCGGGCGCGCTGTTCTTTGCGGGCGACGGTCATGCGCTGCAGGGCGACGGCGAGGTCTGCGACACCGCGCTCGAAACGGCACTGACCGGCCGCTTCCGCTTCACGCTCGAAAAGGGCACGGCGCCCGCCGCCCCCGAGATCGAGCTGGGCGATCTGATCGTGACCATGGGCTTTCACGAGACGCTCGACGGGGCCGCACGCGATGCGACCGCCCGGATGCTCGACTGGATCTGCGCGCAGACGGGCCTCACCCGCACCGAGGCCTGGCGGCACGCGAGCCTCTGCGCCGACCTGCGGATCACGCAGGCGGTGAACGGGCAGAAGGGCGTCCATTGCGTGCTCGATCGCCGCAGCCTGATCGGCGCCCGCCCCGCCTGAGCGGGAAGGGCGTGAGGCAGAGCGGGTGGATTGCCGGACGGGCGTCTTGGAACGCAAGCCACCCCCGGAAACCGCTCCGGGTCCGGCGCGATTCGGCGGCTTGTCCCGGTGGAAAGCCGGGGCCTCATCCCGGGGGGCGCCTTTGCCGGAAAGCTCTCGAAACACCCGCCTGCTGCTGAACCGGAGCCTGCGCCCCGGGCTCGCCGGGGCGGGGCGCGGGCCGCCTTTCAGTAGCCGCGGGTGAGATCGACCGAGGGCGGGATACGGCCGGTCGCGCGGTAGTCGGCCACATGCGCGCCCACGATGGCCGAGGCGGTCTCGGGGTCGGTGGCGGCTGAGATATGCGGCAGCACGGTCACCTTCGGATGGCCCCAGAAGGGCGAGGCCTCGGGCAGGGGCTCGACCTCGAACACGTCGAGCACCGCATGGCCGATCCGGCCGCTGTCGAGTGCTTCGATCAGCGCCGCGCTGTCGAGGATCGGGCCGCGGGCGAAGTTGACGATCTGCGCTCCCTCGGGCAGGCACGCCAGCCGGCGCGCATCGAGAAGCCCCCGCGTTTCGCCCGTGAGCGGCAGGAGGCAGACGAGGATCTCGACCTGCCCCAGCATCCGCTCGAGCGTTTCTTCGCCGGCATGGCAGGTCACACCCGCGATCTCCTTGGGCGACCGGCTCCAGCCATGGACGTCGAAGCCCGCGTCGCGGAGCCGGAGGGCCGCCGCCGCCCCGAGTTCGCCCAAGCCCAGCACGCCCACTGTCGTGCGCTCGGGGCGTTTGTAGGGCAGCCCCTTCCAGACGCGGGCGCGCTGCTGGGCGGCATAGGCCGGCATGTCGCGGAAGAGATAATAGGTCCAGGCCAAAGCCGCCTCGGCCATGGTGCGGGCGAGCTCGGGGTCGACGAGCCGCACGATGGGGCGCGCGAGATGGCCCAGTTCGGCCACCAGCCGCTCGACCCCGGCCCAGAGGCTGTGGATCCAGACGAGGTTCGGAAGCTCGGCCAGATCGGCCGGGTCGGGATTGGCCACGATGGCGATGTCCACCTCGGCCCGCTCGGCGGGGCTCAGCTCGCGGAAGCCGTCGATCCGCTCGCCGGGCAGGGCGCGGGCGAGATGGCCCGCCCAATGGGCCTCGGCCTCGGGCGACAGACGGGTGACAAGCGCGATCCGCGACATGGGGAGAGCCTTTCACAAAAGGCCCCGGGCAGGGACGAGCCCTTGCCCGGGGAGTGGGGAGACGGAAGGCGGGCCCTCGCGGCCCCGCCGAAGATCACTGGCCCGACTGCGCCTTCCAGGCCTCGTACCTGGCCTTGTTCTCGGCATTGGCGGGATAGAGGCCCGGCAGCGGCACGCCCGCCTCGACCTGAGTCATGATCCAGCCCTCGAGACGCTCCTGCTCGACCGATTCCTCGGTCACGGCCTCGACCAGATCGGCCGGGATCAGCACGGCGCCATCGTCGTCGATCACCACCATGTCGCCCGGGAAGACGGCCACGCCGCCGCAGCCCACCGGCTGCTCCCAGGCCACGAAGGTCAGGCCCGCGACCGAGGGCGGAGCGGCCACGCCCGCGCACCAGACCGGCAGGCCCGTGCCGCGCACGCCCGCCACGTCGCGCACGACCCCGTCGGTCACGAGGGCCGCCACGCCGCGCTTCTTCATCCGCGCGCAGAGGATGTCGCCGAAGATCCCCGCATCGGTGATGCCCATCGCATCGACGACGCAGATGCAGCCTTCGGGCATCGCCTCGATGGCGGCGCGGGTCGAGATCGGCGAGGACCAGCTGGCCGGGGTGGCGAGGTCTTCGCGGGCGGGCACGAAGCGCAGGGTGAAGGCGCGGCCCACGATGCGCGGCTGGCCGGGCTCGAGCGGCATGGCGCCGCGCATCCAGACGTTGCGCAGGCCCTTCTTCAGAAGGACGGTGGTGAGCGTCGCGGTGGTCACGCCGCGCAGCGCCTCGATCAGGGCCTGTTCCTTGGCGGTGTCGGTGGTCATTCTGTTTCCTTTGGGGTCAGACGCTGGCGATCAGGCCGCCGTCGATGCGGATGGTGCTGCCGGTGATGTAGGAGGCGCGGGCCGAGGCGAGGAAGGCCACGGCATCGCCATATTCCTCGGGCTGACCATAGCGGCCGAGCGGGATCGAGGCCACGCTCTCGGCGGCCACTTCGGCCACGGCCCGGCCTTCGCGCGCGGCCTTCTGCTCGTCGAGGAAGGTGATGCGCTTGGTGGCGACGCGGCCGGGCAGCACGACGTTGGCCGTGATGCCGTCGCGGCCCACCTCGCGCGCGAGCGTCTTCGACCAGCCCACGAGCGAGATGCGCAGCGCGTTCGACAGGCCGAGGTTCGGGATCGGCGCCACCACGCCCGACGAGGTCGAGGTGATGATGCGGCCCCATTTGCGGGCCTTCATGCCCGGCAGCACGCGGTCGGTGATGGAGATGACCGAGAGCACCATGGACTCGAAGCTCGCGCGCCAGAGCGCGGCCTCCTGCCCGGCGATCGGCGAGGGCTTCGGCCCGCCCGTGTTGTTCACGAGGATGTCGACCGGGCCCAGCTCGGCCTCGATCAGGCTCACGTTCGTCTCGATGGCGCCGAGGTCGGCCAGATCCCAGGCGAGCGGCAGCGCCGTGCCGCCCTCGGCCCGGATCGCCTCGGCGGTGGCTTCGGCCGCGGCGAGGTCGATGTCGCCGAGCGCCACCCGCGCGCCCTCGCGGGCGAGCGAGCGGGCGATGGCGCCGCCGAGGCCCCCGCCCGCGCCCAGAACCAGCGCCGTCTTGCCTCTGATGCCCAGATCCATGTCGGTCTCCGTCTTGTCGTGGTTGGGGCCCGCCGCTGCCGGCAGGGCCGCTGTGGGGCCCGGCCTCAGGTCAGCCGGGCCGAGGCCGCGCGGATCCGCTCGCAGGCGGTGCGCAGCCGCTCGGTGTCGGTGGCAAAGGAGATGCGGAAGTAGGGCGCGAGGCCGAAGGCGCTGCCCGGCACCGCGGCCACGCCCGCCTCCTCGACGAGATACATCACGAAATCCGTGTCGGTCTCGATCTTGCGCCCGTCGGGACGGGTGCGGCCGATCATGCCCGCGCAGGAGGGGAAGAGGTAGAAGGCGCCGTTCGGGCGCACGCAGCTCAGCCCCTCGATCTGGTTCAGCGCCGAGAGGCACAGGTCGCGCCGCTGGCGGAAGATCTCGTTGCGCTCGGCCAGGAACTCCATCGGCCCCGTCAGGGCCGCGAGCGCCGCGGCCTGGCTCACCGAGGAGGGGTTCGAGGTCGATTGCGACTGGAGCGTGGCCATCGCCTTGATGATGTCGGCCGGACCCCCGGCATAGCCGATGCGCCAGCCGGTCATCGAGAAGGCCTTCGACACGCCGTTGCAGGTCAGCACCCGGTCCATGAGCTTCGGCTCGACCTGCGCGATGGTGGCGAATTCCCAGCCGTCGTAGCGCAGATGCTCGTACATGTCGTCGGTCATCACCAGCACATGCGGGAACTCGAGCAGCACGTCGGCCAGCGCGCGCAGATGGGCGGCCGAATAGCCCATGCCGGTCGGGTTCGAGGGTGAGTTCAGGATCACCCATTTGGTGCGCGGCGTGATCGCGGCCCGCAGCGCGGGCGCGGTCAGCAGGAAATCGTCCTCCTCGGGGCAGGAAACGGTGACCGGCACCCCGCCCGCGAGCCGCACCATGTCGGGGTAGGAGACCCAGTAGGGCGCGGGCACGATCACCTCGTCGCCCTCGTCGAGCGTGGCCAGCAGCGCGTTGTAGAGCACCTGCTTGCCGCCGGTGCCGACGCTGATCTGGTTCGTCTCGTAGGAGAGCCCGTTCTCGCGGCGGAATTTCTCGACGATGGCGGCCTTCAGCTCGGGCGTGCCGTCCACGTCGGTGTAGCGGGTCTGGCCTGCCTCGATGGCGGCGGCCGCGGCCTGCCGGATATGGACGGGCGTGTCGAAATCGGGCTCGCCCTGCGACAGGCCGATGATGTCCTTGCCCTCGCGGCGGAGCTGGGCTGCAAGGCGCGTCATGGCGATGGTGGGCGAGGGCTGCACGGCCTGAAGGCGGGAGGAGAGGCGGGAGCTGGTCATCTGGGGAGCGTTCCGAGGGGCTGGAGGGCCGGACCGGCCCGGGTTCTGTCAGACGGAGGCGATGAGCTGGATCTCGACGGGGGCATTGCCGGGGAGGGTCGCCACGCCGACCGCGGCGCGGGCGCCGATGCCCGCGGGCCCCAGCTCCTCGCGCAGCCGCGCCGAGGCGAAATCGGCGAGCTTCGAATGCGCCTCGAAGCCGGGCTCGGCCGCGACATAGACGGTGAGCGAGAGGATCAGCGAAAGGCTCTCGCCCTCGGCCAGAAGGCCGCGCGCGGCCGCCAGCGCATTCTCGCAGGCAAGCCGGACGGCCTCGCGCTGCTCTTCGAGCGGCTGGTCGCGGCGCACGGGGCCGGTGAACTGGAGCACCCCCTCGCGGCGGGGCGTCATGCCCGAGGTGAAGATCAGCGCCCCTGCCCGGCGGGCCGGAATGTAGTCGCCCTGCGGGATCGGCTGGGACAGGGCGGCCGTCATGCGCGATACCGCTCGACCAGCGTCACGATCCGCCGGGCGGCGGCGACGGCGGCCTCGTGATCCTGGCTGAAGTTCAGCCGCACGCTGTCGGCCGTGTGCGGGCTGAACTCGGTGCCCGGCGTCACCACCACGCCTGCCTGCAGCCGCAGGATCTTGACGAACTCGGCCGGCGCCACGGCGAGCTTCGGCAGCCGCGGGAAGAGGTAGCTGCCGGCCTGAGGCGTGCGGGCGAAGACGCCCTCGCAGCCGCGCAGCACGTGCAGAAGCTCGTCGCGGATCGCCTGATGCCGGGCGATGCGGTCCTCCATCCAGCCCGGCGCCTCGTCGAACCAGCCGCGCAGCACCGCCTGGCTGTAGCCCGCGGCGCGCAGGCTCACGATGGCCTGCAGCTTCTCCATCCGCGCGATGATGGCGCGGGAGCCGAAGGCCACGCCCAGCCGGTAGCCCGAGAGCGATTCTGTCTTCGACGGGCCCATGATGGTGACGACATTTTCGGCATCCACCGCAGCTTCGGCGCGCAGGTGGGTGTAGCTCGCCCCCGCATAGCGCAGCCGGGAATAGAGCTGGTCGGCAATCACGGTCGCGCCGTAGCGCGCGGCCAGCGCCGCGATCTGGCCGATCTCCTCGGCCGAATAGACCACACCCGCGGGGTTGTTCGGGTTCGAGAAGAGGAAGACCCGGGCGCCGGCCTTGAAGGCTTCCTCGAGCCCCGTCAGATCGAGGCCCGCCCGCGTCTCGTCGGCCGAGACGTAATCGAGCTGCACCGGCACCATCTCGCCTTCGAAGAATTCGACGAGCTTGCGGTTGGCGAAATAGTCGGGCTGGACGATGGCCACCTTGTCGCCGCGCGCGACCGTGGCCGCCACCGCGAGGAAGAGCGCCCCCTGTGTGCCGGGCGTGATGATGAGCCCGTCGCGGGCATCGACGGGCGCGCCCGTGAAGGCCGCGAGCCGCGGGGCCAACAGGTCGCGGATGCCCAGATCGCCGCGATATTCCGTATAGGCCTGCACGCCCCCCGACTGCACGCCCGCCGAGAAGAGGTCGAAGGCGCCCGGCGTCGGCTCGTGCGCATCCACGTCGCCATGCGAGAAATCGACCGGCCGGCCCTCGATCGGGGCCCCGCGTATCAGCGCCTCGAGACCTGCCGCCGACTGGCGCACCTCCTGCCCGGGGGCGTTGTCGGTGCCGAGTTTCTTGAATTTCGCCTCGATCGACATGTCTGGCTCCTCTCGCGCAGGCCCTCGCTTCGGGCATGGTCTACGCCGGGTGAGGCGAAAGAAAAAATGGCTTTTTGTTATTTGAGAAGATAGGAAAGCCGTGGGTCACGGAGGGCGCCATGGACATCCGCTTTCTCGAGAGCTTCGTGGCGGTCGCCGATTGCGGCTCCATCGCCGAGGCCGCGCGGCGGCTGAACCTGACGCCTGCGGCCCTGTCGCAGCGGCTGCGCACGCTCGAGCAGGATCTGGGCCATTCCCTCGTGATGCGCGCGGGGCGGCGGGTGCGGCCCACGGCCTCGGGGCTGGCCGTGCTCGACCATGCCCGCGCGCTGATCGAGGGCGCGCGCGATCTCCGCGCCATCGCGGCGCAGGACGAGCCCGCGGGTCAGCTGCGCCTCGGCGCCATCGCCACCTCGCTGACCGGGCTTCTGCCCGGCATCGTCGCCCGGCTGCGCGCGCGCCATCCGCGGATCGAATATCACATCCGGCCGGATTCCTCGGTGAACCTCTATCACGGGGTGATTGCGGGCGATCTCGATGCGGCGGTGATCGTGCGCCCGCAGTTTCCGGTGCCGAAATCGACCGGCTGGCTCACGCTGCGCGAGGAACCGCTGGTGCTTCTGGTGCCCGAGGAGGCGCCGGGCACCGATCCGCTCGCCATCCTCCAGAGCCATCCGTTCATCCGCTACGACCGCAACCAGTGGGGCGGGCAGATCGTCGACCGCTACCTGCGCCAGAACACGCTGAAGGTCCGCGAGTGGCTGGAGCTCGATGCGCTCGATGCCATCGCGGGCCTCGTGAGCCGGGGCCTCGGCGTGGCCATCGTGCCGGATTGGGCGCCGCCCTGGCCCGAGGGGCTGAGGCTGCGCAAGATCGCCCTGCCGGATGCGGGCGGGCGGCAGACGGGGGTGCTGTGGAACCTCTCGGGCGCGCGCATCGCGGCCATGCAGGCCTTCGTCGAGGCCTGCCGCGCGCGCGGCGCGCCGGCGCCGGGGCCTTAAGGCCGGGCAGGGCCGGCGAACTGGCAGCCCGTTCTCCGGCAGTGAAGACGGCTTCCGCCGCCTCGCGATGCCCCCCGGAGACGGTGTCACTTCAGCGGATCGTGGCCCCAGTTCATCAGCGAATAGCGCCAGCGCGAATGTTCCTTGTCCGAGGACGGCCCGCCCTGCGCCAGATGGCGGCGGATGTAGCCCACCACGCGGCCCATGTGGTCCCAGTCTTGCTCGGCCAGATCCGCCTTCCGTTTGCGCCGGATCTCCACGATCCGCCGCCCCGACCGGTGCCCGGTGCTCTCGCCGCCGTCCGAGCTGTCGCCGACGCTCCGGCTCTCCTCGGTCTCGAGCCAGCGGTCGAGATCGGCGGGCGCCATGTTCACGAGCGACTGCCAGTCGTCCCAGATCTCGTCGTGCGATTTGGTCATGTGGATCTCCTTCGTCGGGGCAGAACCGGTTCGGACGGAGCCCGGTTCCGTGGAGGGCGGCCCTGCGCGCGGGCACGGGTCCGCCTGCGGGAAGGGGGAGATGCCGCAGCGTCAGGCGCAGGACACCGGCGCCCGCCGAGGCAGCCGACGGCGACCCTGCGCCGCAGGGGGGCACGGTTGCTCCTGCCGCCCGGGCGGCCGAGAAAGGCACAGGCCCGCGGGCGGGCGCAGGGCATCCGGGCCCGCGAGACACAGGAAGGAGGGGACGATGCTGATCCTGCTGGAAACGATGATGGCGCTGGCGACCGCCGCCGTGCTGTTCCTCGGGCTGATGGCGGCCACGGCGGCGCCGCCGGTGATCCTCGCGCTTCTCGCAGGCCTTGGGGCTGCGCTCTACCTCGCGCGCCGGTCCGAGGAGAGGGCCATCGCCCGCACCGCCGCATCCCGCACCGCTCAGCCCGCCGAATAGGGCGGCGCGAAGACGCGCCCCGCCTCGGAGCGGGAAGGCCCCGCACCGGCTCGGGCGACGGGACGTCCCGGCTTACGCCCTGCCGGAAGCCTCGGGGAAGATCGGGTCGACCTCGGCATCGGTGTCTGAGCAGGGCCGGATCCCCAGCGCTGGCGGGGCCGGGGAGAGCGCACCTCGGCCATTACCGGTCCTTCCGGGCGGTGAGGTCGCCCCTTCCGAAGGGCAGGGTGCAGGTCACCCGGGCGAGGCGACCCGTAAACCTGCCGACGGACGGGCGGGACCCGCCGGGGATCAGAAGTTCTGCTGCACCCGCAGGTGGCTGTGGCTGTGCGGCTCCTCGTCGTCATGCGCGTGGATCTGGACCTCCTCCTCGATCGGGATCAGCCCGACCGTGGCATGGCGCACCCCGCGCTCGAGCGAGAGCCGGGCCGCAAGATCCTCGATCCGCGAGACGCTGGCCTGCAGGACGATGAGGTCGATCGTCTCGCGGTGATTGAGGGGCACGCTGGTGACGAAGCGGATCTCGTCGTGCCGGGCCAGACGCGCCTCCCGCACCCGGCGCGAAAGCTCGGGCAGGGTCTGCTCCATCGCGCAGGAGATCACGCCGATGCAGAGCGTGTCGGCAGGTTTCGCGGGCCCGGCCGCCAGCCCGCGGCGCACCAGATCGCGGATCGCCTCCGAGCGGTTCGGCACCGCCGAGCGCGCCACATGGGCGTCGATCTCGGCGGCGAGTTCCTCGTCGAGGGTGATGGTCGTGCGGATCATGCGGCGCTCTCCTGAGACTTGCCGCAAGCCTAGCCGCGCCCGCCCCCCACGACAACGGCGCGGGTCAGGCCACGGCGCGCCAGTCCTCGGGGGCCGCGGCCTCTTCTGCCTCACCGCCTTCGGTCGCGGGTCCGGTGCGGAAGTAGGTCGCGCTGGTCAGAAGCCGCCGGGCCCGCGCCGCCAGATCCTCCGCATCCTCGTCGAGCAGCTTCGAGGCCGCATCGGTCTGCTGCGTCACCCGGTCGAGCGCATCGATGGCGAGCGAGACCTGCCGCGCGCCCTCGGACAGCTCGCGCGAGGCGACCGAGATGTCGGTGACGAGCTCCGACGTGCGCTCGATCTCGGGCACCAGCCGGTCGATCATCTCGCCGGCCCCGGCCGCGGCCCGCGCCGTCCCGGCGGAGAGGGTCGAGATCTCGGCCGCGGCCTCGGCGCTGCGTTCGGCGAGCCGCCGCACCTCGGCCGCGACGACGGCAAAGCCGCGTCCCTGCTCACCCGCCCGCGCGGCCTCGACGGCCGCATTCAGCGCCAGAAGGTCGGTCTGCCGGGCGATCTCGCGGACCACGCCGATCCGCTCGGCGATCTCCTGCATCGACCGCACGGCCTCGGCCACCGCCACGCCGCAGCGCCGCGCATCGTCCGCCGAGGAGCCCGCGATCTGCGCGGTGACGCCGGCATTGCTCTCGGACTGGGTGATGTTGCCCACCATCTGCTCGACCGCGGCCGAGGCCTCGACTGTGGCCGAGGCCTGCTCTTCCGTGCCGGACTTGAGCTGCCCGGCGGCCGTGGCCATCCGGCCGCTCGCCGCCGCCACATCGCGGGCGGTGCCCGACACTTCGTCCATCACCTCGCGCAGCTTCTCGAGCATCCGGTTGCTGGCACCGAGCAGATCGGCGATCTCGTCGCGTCCCTTGACCTCTTCGCCCTCCGTGAGGTCGCCGGCCGCGACCCGCCGCGTGAGTGCGAGGGCCCGGCGAAGCCCGCGGCCGATCGAGAGCGTGATCCAGATCGCCGCTGCCGAGCCCACGACTGCGGACAGGGCCCCGATCAGCATCACGAGCGCCAGCACGGAGCGCCCTTCGGCATTCGCCTCGGCCTTCTCACGCTCGAGAAGCTCGAGCTTGTGGGTTACCAGATCTTCGGACAGGCCCTCGAGCGACCGTTCGAGGCCGGCCGCGCCCGCCTCGCGGAGGAAGGCGGCCGCGCCCTGCGGGTTGCCCCCGAGCGACAGGATCATGGCGCGGTTGTTCACCCGCTGGATCTGCTTCCTGAGATCGTTGTAGCGGATCAGGAGATCGGCTGTCGCCGCATCCTGCGGTCTGTCGCGCAGGGCACGCAGGGCGCGGCGCTGGATCATCCGGCCCTCCTGCACGCTCGTCTCGATCTGGATCGCGGAGTCCGAGTCCCGGTCGAGCAGATGCGCGCGGATGCTGGCCATCACGCGATACTGCCCGATGCTGAGCCGCTGGGCGAGCACCACCTCCTGCACATGCTCGTCGATGACCTCGGTCATGCGCTGGTCGACACGCCCCAGTTGGACCAGGGCGAGCGCCACCGCCAACCCCGCCATGACGAAAACCACGGTGAATGCCGCGGCCAGTTTGGTTCTGATCGTCACCCTCATACATCCATCCCTTTCGCGCATGGTTGCTGCGCCGGAAGCCACTGCGGAACCCATAGACCTTGGCGCCGGTGGCGGGCATCATCCATCGGACGGATTTACAGGATCTTTCGGATGGAGGGCCTGTCCGGCCGACCGGGAAACGGCCGAAGCGGTGCGGCAGCAGGGCGCACTCTCGGCTCAGGCGAGATCGGAAGCGGGAAAGAGCAGGGTCGCCACCTCGCCGCGCGGGCTCTGCGGGCGGAGCGCGAACTGCGCCCCGAGCCGCCGGGCCGCCGCCTCGACGATGGCCAGTCCGAGGCCGCTGCCCTCGCCGCCGGTGGGGCCGCGGTAGAAGCGTTCGGTGATCCGTCCCCGGATGTCCTGAGGAATGCCGGGGCCCTCGTCGCGGATCTCGGCCCGCCAGCCCGCCCCGTCGGGCCGGAAGGCCAGCTCCACCCGCCCGCCCTCGGCGCTGGCATGGACCGCATTCTCGACGAGGTTGCGCAGGGCCACCACCAGAAGGGCAGGATCGCGCTGCGGCCGGTCGGCGAGGGCCGGCGCGCAGTCGAGCGTCAGCCGCACGTCGCGCGCCCGGGCGGCGGGCAGGGTCAGCTCCAGCACCTCGGCGCCGATCCGGCCGAGCGGGCGGGGCGGGCTCTCGGCCGCGCCCTGATCCACCGCCGCCATGTCGAGGAGCTGGTGCACCAGCCGGTCCGACCGGTCGACCGCGCGCCGGATCTGGGCCAGCGCATGGTCGCGCGTTGCGGCATCCGGCGCCCGCCTCGCCACCTCGGCCTGCATCTTCAGGCCCGCGAGCGGGGTCTTCAACTCGTGCGCGGCATAGGCCGTGAAATCCTGCTCATGCTGGCGCGCCGCCTGCACCCGGCGGAAGAGCCCGTTCAGCGCCTCGACCACCGGCGCCACCTCGCCCGGCGCGGGCGCATGGAGGGGCGAAAGATCGTCGGCCCCGCGATGCGCGAGTTCGCGGGTGATGCGCCGGAGCGGCGCAAGGCCGCTGCGCAGGCTGAGCCAGATCGCGCCGGCGAGAAGCGGCAGCACCACGAGCGCAGGCCACATGAGCCCCAGCACCATGTCGTGCAGCAGCCGCTCGCGCATGCGCAGGCTGTCGCCCACCATCACGCGGATGCCGCGCGCTTCGTCCAAATGGGTGTAGACTCGCCAGACGATGCCCTCGGCCGCGTGCTCGCTGAAGCCCTGCGGGACGGTCGAGAGCGCCTCGGCCGGGGCCTGCGACGAGGCGGCGATCCGCGTGCCGTCCAGTCCCCAGACCTGACAGGAGAGCTGGTGGGCGTAGCCGTGGGCCGTGTCGCCGGGCAGGGCGGGGGCCGCCATCTGCATCGCCGTGTCGAGCGGCAGCCCGTCGCCGTCGACGAGGCTGCCCACCATGCGCGCGGCCTCGGCCAGCCGGTTGTCCAGCATCCGGTTCAGCTCGGTCCGCGTCGAGGAATGGACCCAGAGCGCGGCCGAGAGCCAGATCGCTCCGGTGGCGGCGAGAAGGACGAGAAACAGGCGGCGCTGGATCGAACTCACGAGGCCTCCGCCAGCCGATAGCCCACGCCGCGCACCGTCTCGATGAAGCCGTGCCCGAGCTTGGCACGCAGCTTGTGGACATGGACCTCGATCGCGTTGCTCTCGATCTCCTCCTGCCAGCCGTAGAGCTGCTCCTCGATCTGGGCCTTGCTCAGGATCGCGCGGGGGTGGGCCATGAGGGCGCGGAGGACCGCGAACTCCCGCGGCGAGAGCGCCACGGGCCGGCCATCGCGCGAGGCCTCCATCGCCGCGAGGTCGAGGGCCACGCCGTTCCATTCGGGCCGGGTGGTGGCCAGCGCCGCGGGGCGGCGGCCGAGGGCGCGCAGGCGGGCCGCCAGCTCCTCTAGCTCGAAGGGCTTGCCAAGATAGTCGTCCGCGCCGAGATCCAGCCCCCGCACCCGGTCGTCGAGCCGGTCGCGCGCCGTCAGCACCAGCACCGGCACCGCCTCGCGCGCGGCCCGAAGCTCGGCGAGAAGCTCGAGCCCCGAGCCGTCGGGCAGCATCAGGTCGAGCACCATCGCCTCGAACCGGCCGGCATCCAGCGCCGCGCGCGCATCCTCCAGCGTGCCCACCGCTTCGGGCACGAAGCCCGCCAGCCGGAGGCCCACCTGCAGCCCGTCCGCCAGCACCGGATCATCCTCGACGATCAGAATCCGCATCACCGCCCCTTCCGTTGCCCCGGAGCTAGCACGCGCCGCGCGCGGGGCGAATGGCGATCTGCGCCGCGGGGGGACGGAGGGGCGGCTTCAGACGGAGAAGACGGTCTGCGCCTCGAAGACCGGATCGGGCCGCCCCACGCGCCAGAACTTCGGCGTCTGCTCGGGCGGCATCCGCGCCGCAATCCGGTCGGTGAAGCCGCTGTAGCCCAGCCGGCCGCTGCCCTCGGCCAGAGTGGCCATCAGCCGCTCGGTGAAGAGCCCGTTGCCGAAGGCCTCCTCGGCGGTCTGGTTCGACTGGCAGGCCGAGATCTGGAGGATGGAGGCGCTGACGGGATAGGTGAGCTCCTTGGTCAGGACCGCGCTGTCGGAGGGCAGGATCGAGGAGGGCAACCCGTCGTAGAAGGCGCGGTTCGCGCGGTAGATCTGGACGCTCGCCCCAAGCGAGATGGTGCGCACGCGGCCCGTGCGGCCGGCACGGTCGGTGCGGCGATTGGCGCTCGCCCGGAGGATGCTGCCCGAATGGCAGGAATCGAAGACCGCCACCACCCGCACGCCTTCGCGGAAGGCGGCCCACAGCTGGTAGAGCTCGTCATCGACGAGCATGGCGTCGTGCAGGCAGAGCGTCTCGTCCAGCCGGTCCCGGTCCGGGCCGTCGCCCTCGTCGCCGTTGAAGTCGCCGATCTGGGCACCGTGCCCGGCATAGCTCATCAGGAAGATCCCGCCCGGTTCCAGTTGCTGCGCCGCATCGGTCATCGCCCCGCGCAGCGCCTCGCGCGTGGCCTGAGCGTCCGTCAGCAAGCGGGTCTCGTAGCCGCGCTGGACCGCCAGATCCCGCATCGCCTCGGCATCGTTCACGCAGAATTCGAGATCCTGCACGAAGTTGCGGTAATGCGCCTGATCGACCCTGTTCACCCCCACATGAAGCGAGAGGGCCATCGGGCGCGGCTGGACGAGGGCGGGCGCGGCCTCCGGCGCCGGGCCGCCTGCCGCCGCGCCGCGCGGGACCCCGCGCGGGCGGCGCGTCAGAGCGTCGATCCGTTCGGCAAAGACGGCGGCGACCGCGGCATAGCCGCTGTCGTCGGGATGGAGCTCGTCGTTCCAGTGATCGCGCTCCACGCGGCCGCGCAGGTCGAGGTGATGCACCCGCGGATGCCGGCGGGCGAGGCGGGCCAGCTCGGCATTCAGCCGGTCGACCATGACCACGGCGATGGAGGCCTGCAGGGCCGGATCCGCAATGCCGCGCGCCTGCATGGGCTGGCCCAGCCACTTTCCGCGGATGCGGGGCAGGGTGTAGTCGTAACCGTGGCAGATCACATCGACCTTCGGAAAGCGGCGCGCCACATCGGCGAAGATGCGGTCGTAGAGCGCCATCGACCGGGCGATCAGCTGGTCGAAGCTGCCGAGCAGATAGTCGGCGGGGCGGAGGTTCGGATCGAAGGGGCGCAGATGGTCGGCCAGCTGCCCGTCGGCCACAAGGTCGTTGCCGCCCCCTGACAGGAGCAGGATGCTGGCCTGCGTCTCTTCCAGCGCCTTCCGATACTGCGCCCCTGTCGCCATGTTTTCCAGCGTGTCGCCGCCGGCGCTCAGCGAGAAGATGGCATAGCGGTCCATCAGCACGTCGATCACGTCGCGCAGCAGGAGCGGATACTGGAACCAGCTGTCGCCCTCCTCGACGATGATCGGGCCGGTGTAGTTGCCTTCCGACAGGCGGCGGTGAAAGCGCGTCTGCCGCTTCATCCGCTCGATCCAGTTGGCGCTGTTGAGCACGAGCGCCGAGCGGCTGGCCGCCTCGGCCGTGTCGGGCACCATGACCCGCGTCTCGTCGATCTCGATCTGCGGATCGAACGGCGAGGCCGCATCTCGCGTGCGGAAATAGGGGGCGAGATCCTCAGGACGCGTTCCGGGATCGGCCGCCATCTCCTGCAGCTGCTCGAGCGTGATTTTCTCCGTCATCCGTTCCTCCCTGTCGCTGGGCCTCAATGGCCCGGATCCTGTCGAGTGTCCGCCGGTGGCAGTCGGCACTCAGGCTGACGTCGGCCTGCGTGAAGCGGGGCCGGGACGCGTCGGGCTGCGCGATCCGGCAGACGGCCAGCTTGGCAAGCCGCGGCGTCAGCCGGCCGGGCAGCCCCGTCACATGCTGCGGCATGCCCACGAAGCTCCGCGTGGGCGCGTCCGTGCCATCCTCCTCGCCGCGTTCGAACCCGTGGCAGATCAGATGCAGGATCGAGCGCGCGTACGCGCCGACATGCAGCTTCGCATCGAGGCCCCGCGACGGCACCCAGAGCGTCGCGCGGCCCTCGGGCAGATGGTCGATAAGCGGCCCGAAGGCCTCGTCGAAGGCCGCGAGCGTGAGGGGCGGCGTGACGAGGGTGAGCGAGGCCGTGGCGGCGAAGAACCTCTCGCGCAGCCTCTGCCTGCGGGCGGCCTCATCGGGCGGAAGAGCGCCCTCTTCCAGCGAGCGCAGATACCGGCCGAGGAGGATCGCCCCGGCGCCGTCGGTCAGGAGATGCAGCGGCGCGCCCGTCGCGGCCAGCCGGTCGAAGAGATGGGCGGCATCGCCCTCGCGGCCGTCGCGGCGGTGGCTGCCCGCGCGCCATGCCGCGGCCTTGACGTCCCGCCAGAAGGCGCGGCCGATCGGGGCGGTATCGCGCTCGATCGTGTCATCGAGGGTCGGGTCGAAGGGGCCGACCTTCTGGACCGCCTTCTCGAAGAGGTGATCGAGCACGAGGCTCGTGCTGTCGAAGGCGTCGTTGCACCAGAAGACTGTGTAGGGATAGAGACCGACGGCCTCGACGGTCGGGCGGCGCCGGATCTCGTGCGCGATGCCGGCCTGAAGGCCGAAGAGCGAGCCTGCCACCGACAGGAGCACGGGGCGCGGCCGCGCCTCGAGGCAGCGGGCCGTCTCCTCCACCGAGGCGCGGGACGAGGCGTAGCTGCCGCTGTCGACATGCCGGCCGTCGTCGAGATGGGCGAAATGGCCCAGCAGCCGGTGGCAGGCGGCCTGCGACGCGCCGAGGGGGCCTGTGTCGAAGCCGAGGCCATGGAGCCCGCGCGCCTGCGCGAAGGCGGCAGGCGCGGGCACCCCCAGCCTCAGCACCCAGGCGTCCATGACCGTCTCGGCCCAGTCCTCGTAGGGCCAGAGCGCGATCCCGGGCCGCCCGTCGTAACCGCCCCAGGCAGCTCCCCAGGAGTTCAGGACCAGAAAGCCCGCCTCGGTATAGCCCACCACAAGGAAGGCGTGGCCGGTGCCGCCGCTGCGCACGGGCACTATGAGGCCCTGCCGGTCGCGGGGCTTTTGCGGATCGAAGGGGCAGTCCCAGCCCTCGTGGATCTCGGCCGAAACCAGGAGCGCGCCGACATCGGTCAGCGCCGCATGCCAGTCGTTCAGGCCGGGCAGCACGCGATAGTAGGCGCCGAGCGTCACGCCGCGCGCGGCCTTCGCCCGTTCGGCGGTCAGCGCATCCGAACCGCTCCCGTCGGGCCAGAGGCTCTCGGGGCAGACGCCGTAATGGTAGAAGCCCTTCAGCACGGAGCGGAGCGAGGCCACCCCGCCGCCCGCGCTTCCGTCCTGCACCAGCGCCATCCGGTAGAGCATCCGCGCGGACACGCGCGCCGTGGCCGCGCCCGCGCTCTGGTGCTGCAGATCGATCAGCGCCGCGAGGGCCTGACCGGCGCAGCTCTCGGCCTCCTGCTGATCGCGGGGCAGGAGGGTGCCGCCTGAAAGGCAGGACGGCAGCTCCGTCCGGGGCGCGAGCGGCCTCAGCGAGGGCAGATAGACCTGATCGCGCAGGTCGGAGGGGTCGCGCCGGATCGGAGCGGCGCCGGGGGACGCTGGGACGGGGGCCATGGCGGTGCGGCGGCAGGGGCCGTGGCGCCTTCCGGCGCCACGGCCGGGCCTCAGAACGTGGCGGCCGGCTGGGGCGCCGCCGGCGCCGCAGGCACGGGCGCGAGCAGGCCGCAGGCCACGAGCATGGCGGCAAAGCTCGTGATCGGCTCGCCCTTCGGCTGCGCCGCCTCGTCCGGTGTCCAGCTGCCGAAGGCTCCCTGCTGGAGGTAGCTCGACGGATCGGTCACGAGGAGGCCGATCAGCGTCTCGGCCACCAGACGGCTGCCGAGCGGGCCGAGATGGTTGCCCTCGGCCCTCACCTCCGCCTCTTTCAGGACGTAGAACCACAGAGGCGTCGAGCTGTCGAAGCCGCCGTCGCGGATCGCGGCACCGGTCGCGCCCGAGGCGATCTCATCCGCCGTGAGCGGTTCGATCCGCGTGCCCTGATAGGCCAGTTCGGAAAGGATGGCCTGCGCGTCGGGAAGATTGAACACATAGCCCCGGCGCAGGTTGCGCGCCGCCAGATGGCGCATGATCCCGCTGACGCCCGGGGCGGGGTTGCGCATCTCCTTCAAGGGCAGCGCGAGCCGGCTGTCGATCTTGCGGGCCGTCCGTCCGGGCGGGCCATCGGCGCGGATGAACCGATCCCACTCGATGATCCAGTTGTCGGGCAGCGAGGTCAGCCCGAAGCCCGACATGTTGCCCCCGCCGGTGAAGGCGAAGAGCTGCTCGAAGCTGGCGCGGGTCTGCGGCGTGCCGTCGGCCGCCACGCCGAAGCTGCGGTTGTAGTCGTAGTCGCCCCGCACCATCGAATGGCCGTAGCGGAAGGCCGCCACGCTGAACTCGAGCGGCATCGGCAGGGCTCCCTCGGGCACCGAGGCCTTGTGCGCCTCGAAGAAGCCCCGGTAGAGCGGGGCGCGCTTCTCGAGCACATCCTCCACGACGGAGGGGTCGCAGACCGCCTTCAGGAAGAGGTTCACCACCATCCACTGGTAGATCCAGGTCGTGTGCTGCCGCGCCAGAGCGAAGAGCGCGTCGTCGCCCGCGGCCGCGCCGTCGGCCCGGAGCTTGTCCACCAGCGCATTGTGCAGCCGCAGGAAGCTGTGGTGCAGCTGGGCCACGATCAGGTTCTCGTCGTTGCGCCCGTCGCCGATCAGCGCGGAGAGGCGCAGCTTGGCGTCGTCGGCCTCGCCGATCAGTTCGCGGGCCTCCTCCAGTGTCAGGCTGCCGTCGTCGATGGCGGCGCCGATCCGGGGGATGTCGGCCAGGTTGTCCGTGGGCAGATCCGGCCGGATGAAGCCCGGCGATCCGTTGCTGACCGGCTGCACCGGCCCGAGGCGCATCTTGGCGGGATCGGCGGGGTCGCGCATCGCCGCTTCCATCTTCGCCGCCGCGGGCGACTGGCCGGGGCCGTCCCCGTAGAGGCTGTCGAGGTTCAGCCGGCCGTTGCGCAGGTTCAGCTTCTCCTTTTCCACCAGATCGCGCGGCTGCGGGTCGATGCCGGCCCGGTCGATGTCGAAGCCGGGCTCGTCGCGGTCGGTATTGGCCGTGATGTCGTGGTCGATGAACTGGCCGAAGTAGGTGAAGACCGCCGGAATGCTGGACTCTCCTTCGGGATCGGCCTGGGTCAGGCTCGCCTCGGCCATGGCGTCGGCCAGCGCGAGGATCCTGCCCTCGATCTCGGGATCGGCCGCCACCTCGGGGGCATTGCGGAAGTAGAAGCGGAATACCTCGCGCGGCTCGAGCCCAGGAGAGGGTTGCGGGTCGGGGTTGGGAAGCGGATAGGCGGGCCTCATGCCGTGCGGGTCCGCCTCGTCCGAGGCTTCCGCGCAGACCGTGTCGATGGGGACGCTGTCGGTGGCGGTGTCACCCGCCCCCCCGGAGGCTTCTGCTGCGCGGATAGATACGAATGTTCTGGCCGTGGCCCAGCTTGAACAGCATCGGCAATACTCCAAATGAAAATGACCATGCGATGGGGCGGCAGGGGCCGCCCATTGGCTTCGTGTCAGCGTAGCGTTCGCAAGAGGGGTCTTTGGCCGGATGAATAAGGCGGCCATCTGCTCGAATGAGGCGATGGTAACACAACTTGAAAGCGTGCAAACCGATTCCCTCTACCGCGCCTCGGGCGATGCGCGCCATGCCGCCGGCCTCCCTCCACGCGGGGCGGCCGATCCGGCACCTCTCGTCGCGGCCGGGAATGCCACCGCAGCCACTGGCGCCGGGGCGCGCGAACGCATAGGTGAGGGGTCATGGAGAGGATCGACCTGCCCGAGCGCCCCGGCTGGCGCGACCGCGCCGAGGAACTCGGCTTCACCTTCGCCGACATGCACGGCGAGCCCTATTGGGATGAGACGTCGGCCTACGGCTTCGGCCTGGCCGAGGTCGAGGAGATGATCGAGGATCCCGCGACGGCGCTCCACGCGATGTGCCGCGAGGCGGCGGGCCACATCATCGGCAGCGAGGAGCTGCTCGACCGGCTGGCCATTCCGGCGGAGCATCGCGACCTGATCGCGGAAAGCTGGCAGCGCGGCGATCCCGAGATCTATGGCCGGTTCGATCTGGCCCATGACGGGCAGGGGCCGTCGAAGCTCCTCGAATACAACGCCGACACGCCGACCTCGCTCTATGAAAGCGCCTCGTTCCAGTGGAGCTGGCTGCAGGACCAGATCGAGGCGGGCGTGCTCCCCGCGCGATCGGACCAGTTCAACGGCATCCACGAAGCCCTGGTCGAGCGCTTCCGCAGCCTCTTCCCGCCCGACACCGATCTGCATTTCACCGCCGTGGGCGGCAATCCCGAGGATTATGCCACGGTCGAATGCATGGGCTGGGCCGCCCGCGCCGCCGGCCTCGGCGCGCATTATTCCGATCTCGAGAAAATCGGGCTCAGTCGGGAGGGCCAGTTCCTCGATGCCGACAACCGGGTGATCGGGACGCTGTTCAAGCTCTACCCCTGGGAAGACCTGCTGCGCGACGATTATGCGCGCCACATCCGCAGCTCGAACTGCCTGATGCTGGAGCCCGCCTGGAAGGCGGTCCTGTCGAACAAGGGCCTGCTGCCGGTGCTCTGGCAGATGTTCGAAGGCCATCCGAACCTGCTGCCGGCCTTCTTCGAGGCCGAGGTCGCGGCGGGCGGACCGGCGGTCGACCGCGCGGCAGAGACGCTGCGGCGGGGCCATGTCCTCAAGCCGCTCTTCTCGCGCGAGGGCGCCTCGATTTCGATCCTCGAGGAGGGGCAGGTCACCGAGGCCTCGCCCCGCGACGATTATGCCGGGCATCCGCGGATCGTTCAGGCCTATCATCCCCTGCCGGTCTTCGGCGGCTTCCGCCCCGTCGTCGGCGCCTGGATCGTGGGCGAGACCTGCGTGGGCATGGGGCTGCGCGAGGATCGCTCGCGCATCACGCAGGATCTGTCGCGGTTCAAGCCGCATTTCGTCCGGGAGGAGAAAGCATGAGACGCCGCTCGCGCACCGTTGCCCTCGTCATCCTCGGCGCCGCCTCCTTCGCGCTGGCCGGCTGCCGCGAGGAGGAGGTCGAGGCCCAGGCCTTCCCCGATGTCGAGAGCTGCCGCGCCGCGGCGAGCAACGGCGGGCTCTTCAGCGTCGAGGAATGCGACAAATCCTTTGCCGAGGCGCAGCAGCTCCATGTCGAATCCGCGCCCCGCTACGACAGCGTCGCCGCCTGCGAGGCGGAACATGGCGCGGGCGGCTGCGGCAGCGAGAGCGAGGTGACGGGCGGCAGCGGGATGGGCGGCATCTTCATGCCGCTGCTCACCGGCTATCTGATCGGCAGCATGCTCAGCGGCCGGGGCGTGGCTTCCGCGCAGCCCCTCTACCGCACCGCGGACGGCAAGTTCACAAATGCCGCCCGCACGAGCACCTATTCCAGCAACACGGGCTCGGCGCGCCTCGGCACCAGCACCTTTGCCCGGCCGCCCTCCACCATCGGCAAGCCGCCGATGTCTGTCGCGAGCCCCGCCTCGCGCGGCGGCTTCGGCAGCACCGGCGCCTCGCGCGGCTTTGGCGGCTAGGGCCGGGTCGAAGAGACCGCCCGGCTGCCCGAGCGCAGGGACAGGGGGCGGGCAGGCTCAGGTCCTGTCGGCCTCCGCCGGACGGGATGCGCAGCCCGTGGGGTCACGGATAACTGCTTGAACAGCGGTTGCCGGGTCCCGGCCGCCCGCGGAGACGGTGAGGCGCCCCGCGCGGGCCCGTCGACAGGAAGCCGCCGGAGCAGTGGCGGACCGGGAAGGTCGGCACGGGCGAGCGGCAGGCAGACGGCTCATCAATCCGGCGCTCACATCGGGCGCTGCCCCGCAAGAGCCGCGGCCCTTCTGGAACCTGAACAGACGGCTACCATGGGATCCGTGCTCCGGTGGCGTCAAAGAAGCCGCCAGACTCCTCCGGCCCGAGCGCGTCGAGCGTCGAGAGCAGGTTGAGCGCCGCGCGCTGGGGCGTCACGACAGGATGGGTCGCGCTGTAGCGCGCCGTCAGGCCGGTTTCGACCGTGCCCGGATGAAGCGCCACCACCACCGCCTGCGGATGGCTGCGCGCGATCTCGATCGCGGCGGTATGGACGATCTGGTTCAGCGCCGCCTTGGCCGCGCGATAGGCGAACCAGCCGCCCAGCCGGTTGTCGCCGATGGAGCCCACCCGCGCCGAGAGTGCCGCGAACCGCACAGGCCGATCGCGCGGCAGCAGGCGCAGGGCGTGCTTCAGCACCAGCGCCGGGCCGATCGCATTGAGGGCGAAGTGCCGCGCAAGATTTGCCGGGTCGAGCGCGCGCAGGGTCTTTTCAGGAGCCACGCCGCCGATCTCCAGCGCACCCGTGGCCACGATCACCCGGTCAAAGGGCGAATCGAGGGCGGCGAGCAGCCGTTCGACCGCGGCTTCGTCCGCCACATCGAGGCCGTGGTCCCGCCGCGACAGGCCCACCGCCCCCTCGCCGCAGGCGGCAAGCAGCGCGGCTCCGATCCCGCCGGAGGCCCCGACGATGAGGCTGCGCATTCCACCCTCCCTGCCTGCCGCGGCCCGCACTTCGCCGACCGACGCCCATCCTGACCCATCCGCCCCGGCAGGATCAACCGGCCGCGCACAGCCCGCCCCGCCACATCCTGCCGCGATGCGGATGCCCGGACTGGAGCGCATTTTCCTGCGGACTCCCGTCCGGCGGAAGCTACATCCGGAACATGAGGATCGCGACCTTCAACGTGAACGGGGTGAACGGCCGGCTTCCGGTGCTGCTGCGCTGGCTCGAGGAGGCGCGCCCCGACGTCGTCTGCCTGCAGGAGTTGAAGGCGGCCTCCGCGCGCTTTCCGGCCGCCGCGCTGGAAGCTGCGGGTTACGGAGCGGTGTGGCACGGGCAGAAGAGCTGGAACGGCGTGGCGATCCTCGCGCGCGGCGCCGAGCCGGTGCAGACGCGGCAGGATCTGCCGGGCGTGCAGGACGGTGAAAGCCGCTATATCGAGGCGGCGGTGGAGGGCGTTCTCGTGGGCTGCCTCTATCTGCCGAACGGCAATCCGGCCCCGGGCCCGAAGTTTGCCGCCAAGCTCGCGTGGTTCGACCATCTTCTCAATCATGCCGAGGAGGTTCTGCGCCACGACGTGCCGGTCGTTCTCGCCGGAGACTTCAACGTGATGCCGACCGATCTCGACGTCCATCGTCCCGAGCGCTGGCGCGAGGACGCGCTGTGCCGCCCTGAGGTGCGGGCAGCCTTTGCCCGGCTTCTCGCGCAGGGTTGGACAGATAGCATCCGGCATCTGTATCCCGAGGATCGGATCTATACGTTCTGGGACTATCTCCGAAATGCGTGGGAGCGGGACGCCGGTCTGCGGCTCGACCATCTGCTGCTGAGCCCGTCCCTTCTGACCCGTCTGAAGGGGGCGGGGGTCGACCGGCATGTCCGCGGCTGGGAGAAGGCGAGCGATCACGCTCCGGTCTGGATCGCGATTGACTGACGGCCCTCTCTCGCGGGCGCTGGCTCTGTCCCGGTCGCTTGGAGCGGCAGGCGGGAGCGGCAAGCGCTGCGCTGATGCGCAGGACCTTGATCCCCGGACGGCAAGGCTTTCCGCTGACGGCACGATTGCCCTGACGTCTGCCTGGCGCTTTTCGCACATGATGATGTCAAGCCTGCCCCCTTGGCACGCGTCATGGGGCGACATCGGGCCGCTCGCAGGCCTTGCGCGCGAAGACGATCCAGTCCCCGACATCCATGATCTGACCGATGAGGCCGAGATCGCGCGTGAGCTGAGGCCCGTCGGCATCCGCAAGATCTCGCAGGCTCCGGACGCCGGCCCTGTTCAGCATCCAGACAAGACCGACGCCCGCGCCCGGAAGCGCGAAGAGATCGCTGTCCGCCGCGGTCGGGCCGGCTCCGGCGGTGCATGCGGCCTTGAGGGGCGATGGGGAGCCGGTGGCCGCAGATTTCGGGGAGGAGGTCACGGTGTCCTCTTGAACGTCAGGCCCTCCCGGGAGAGGGGCGTGCCCCGCACCCGCCCGAGCATGCCGAGCCCCGGACGTTCCCGCCTCTTCGGGAGGAAGATCGGGCAGGGGGCCGTTCTGGGGTGCGGACGAGCCGGCTGCTTCGCCTGAACCGCCTGTGGAGGCGGCCTCCGTGCGCCGCGCAAGCCTCTTGCGCCTGATTTCTGCCAGCTGCGCGCGGGCATTCGCCCGGACGCTGCTGCTGCGGTGCCTGAAGTGGTTCGGCTCGTCCATGGAAGTCCTCTTCAAGATGGAGCGTGCGGCCGGCAGGCGGGACAGGCCTGCCAATCGTCGAGAGCCTCCCCGGCCAGACCGAGGAAGATCCGCCGTCGGTCGCGGAAGCGCGCAAGTTCGATGATCGCCTCCGCCAGATCCGACGCGCAGGCCTTCGGGCCGGGTGGATGGCCGGCGGGCGCGGTCGAGAGCGTCCGGCAATAGGCCTCGATCACGGACATGGCTTCCTCGAGGTCTCCTGCGCCCGTTGCCGTCTTTCCCGTCCCGCATCCGCCGAGCAGGCTGTGGGCGATCACGAAGCCGCCCCTCTTGCGCAGCCAGAGGTCGATGAAAAGATCGGGCTGTCCGGGAACGGGAGCGCTGCGCCTGCTGACCGGTCGGCACGAGGCGCGGAGCGGCGCCGCACCCTCGCGCGGGAAGGACTGCTGGCCGAACTCCAGGGGCCCGGACCGGCAGGCAGAGGCGGCGGTCGCGCCTGGGGCCTCGGCAGTGGTGTGTGCTGACGCTGGATCCATTCCCTTGCCATCGTTTCCGTGTTCGCTGCTGCGGATAGGCCTCCGGACGCCGGGGCGCCGGACGGTCTTCATGCTGCCGCGGCCTGCAGCCCCTCCTCGGGCTCGTCCGAAGGCCCGCTCCTGTCCGATGCGTCGAAGTAGCGGATCGCGTTTGCGAGGATCTCCGCCTGGCCTGAGAGCTCGGCAGAGCCGTTCCAGAGTTCGTCCGATACGGAGGAATTCTGCTTGCTGAGCGTGTCGAGCGTGTCGATCGAACCGGTCACCGAGCGGATCTCGCCGCTCAGATCCCGTGCCACGGATGCAATCTCGGTCGCGAGCGTGGAGGTGAGTTCGATATCCGGGATGAGGCGCCCGATGATATCGCCCGCCGCCACGGCCGCCTGCGACGTCGAGTGGGAGAGGGTCGAGACTTCCTTGGCCGCGTCCTGGCTGCGCTCGGCGAGCTTTCTGACCTCGCTGGCCACGACTGCAAAGCCCAGGCCCCGCTCGCCCGCGCGGGCGGCCTCCACCGCCGCATTCAGGGCGAGAAGATCGGTCTGCCGCGCGATTTCCTGCATGACGAGAATATGTTCCGCGATCTTCTTCATGGAGCGGAGCGCCTCTCCAACGACCTTCTCCGAGGCGCGCGCATCCTGCGCGGCGCGCGCCGCCACGCTTTCGCAGGCGGCGGCGCGCTCGACCGACTGCTCGAGGCTGCTCTGGATGCCCGTGACCGCGGAAGCGGCCTCGCCCGTGGCCGAGATCTGCTCCATGGCATTCACCGACATCTGCTCGGACGTGGCCGCAACCCGGGCGCTCAGGCCCGTGAGGGCGCCAGACGAGGCGGTCACGGCCTCGACGACGGTGCGCAGCTGAAGCACCACCTCGTTGTTCGACTGCAGGAGGTGGGCCATTCCGTCCCGTCCGGTGATGGGGACGGTGGCGCTGAGATCGCCCTCGGCCAGACGGCTCGACAGCGCCAGCGCGCTGGACAAGCCCCGCCCGATCGAGAGCACGATCCAGACCGCGAGTGTGCCGGCGGTGGCGCAGGCGCTGACGACGACGGTCAGCATGATCCATCCTCGGCGCGTGGCCAGATCCACTGTCCGGGCGGCGGTTCGGCCCACGGTGTCCCACTGCCTGCGGGTGATGTCGGCAAGCGCCTGCTCCCCCGCGGCGCGGGCCATGAGGAGGGACGGGTCGGCCAGCGCCGCCTGAGCCCCCGCCGGATCGCCGGCCGTCGCTCGGCGGAGGCTCTTCGTCGACGCGGCTTCCACCAGCGAGCCGTAGCTCTGAAGGACCGCGATACTTGCGACGTCTTCCTGCAACGTCACATGCGCCTGCAGGTCTGCCACGGCCTGCCGCTGGCTGTGGAGCGCTTTCGCCAGATCCTCTTCCAGCCGTCGCAAGTGACGGTCGACACCGGAGAGCTCGCCACCCCGGGAGAGCGCCAGCCCGTATCTGGCCACCAGCGTCTCGGCGCGGCTTTGCGACAGGGCGAACTCATGCGCAGCCTCGAGCGCCAGAAGCTCCAGCCGGGTCAACCGCGTGAGATTTCCCGCCACCTGGTTGAGACTGCCGATGGCAAGCGCCACGGTGATTGCAACCCCCGTCAATACGAGGCCGAAAGTGAGGGCCGTCTTGGCCTTGAGGGAGAGCATCATGGTCCGAACCAAACGAGTGAACTGAGCAGCAGACGTGCGCGGGCAGAAACGGACCCCTGCACCTCCGGCGGCCGGCAGCGTCAGGGTCCGGCCGCAATCTTGCGTGCGGAACTTGAACGAACGGTAAACGGATCTCTGTCTGACAGAACGGCAACCGCCGCCGCACCTCCAGGCGCTCAGCGTGCGGCGGGCCGCCTCGGCTCGTGGTCCAAGGCCCTCCTCAGCGCCCCATCGCGTAGAATTCGGCGTTCGGACGCATGCTGGTGACATTGGCCAGCCGGTTCGACATGCCGAAAAAGGCCGAGATCGCGGCGATGTCCCAGATATCCTCCTCCTCGAATCCCTGCTGCTTCAGGGCATCGAAATCGGTCTCTCCCACCTCGTGCGCCCGGGTCGAGACCTTCATGGCGAAATCGAGCATGGCCTTCTGGCGCGGGGTGATGTCGGCCTTGCGGTAGTTGATCGCCACCTGATCGGCCACGAGCGGGTTCTTGGCCCGGATGCGCAGGATCGCCCCGTGGGCGATCACGCAGTACTGGCACTGGTTCGCGGTCGACGTGGCCACGACGATCATCTCGCGTTCGGCCTTGCTCAGGCCGCCGGGCCTGTCCATCAGCGCATCGTGGTAGGCGAAGAAGGCGCGGAACTCGTCGGGGCGGTGGGCGAGCGTGAGGAAGACGTTGGGAACGAAGCCCGACTTCTCCTGGACGGCCTCGATGCGGCTGCGGATGTCGTCGGGCAGATCCGAAAGGCGCGGAACGGGAAAGCGGCTGACGGGCAGCTCGGCCGTGTCGGTCATGGGGTCTCCTCCGGGTGGGGCCGGACACGGGCCGGCGGTATCTGACGGGTTCCAGGCGCGGGATCGCGGCCCGCGCCGGGAGGCAGAGCCATCTGCCGTTGCCCCAACCAGAGACGCCTCCGCCGCCGGGCGCAAGCCTTTCCCGCACCTCGGACCGTCGCAAGGGCAGTCATGGCGCATCGGAAGCTCCGCGGGCTTTCGGCGTGCCGAGAGGGCACGGACGCTTCCCAAGCGGGGTGAGCGTCGGGCAGGCACGGCCTCCCAGTGGCTGCTGGATGCGCGCTGTCGATTCGCTCCAACATGCGGCGCTGACAGGGCTGCGGCGGCTCCGGGTGCTGCCGCAACCCCGGGGTGAAGGTCTTTTTCAACCAGGAGGACGGATGCGGGCGCCTTGAGGGAAAGGGACGCGCGGCCACCATCGGACCTCTGCAAGGCCGATTGCATGATGATCTTTTTATGGAGACGGGAATGTGGTTTAGCTTTCCGAAGGGAGGATCTGCGGCTTCGGTGATTTGCGGCCGGAGCGGCAGCTCCGGGGTCTCCGTATGGCCGCGGGGACCCCGCCCCTTGCGGGCGGCCCCCGAAGCGGAAGGCACCCCATCGGGCGGCTTCAGGCGGGCGCGCCGCCCTCGGATGGCCTTCGGGCAGCTTGACCTCACCTCTCCTCTTGCGGCAGGTGTTTCCTGCGGGGCGGCCTTGGCCCGGCCCGCAGGGGCCTCGCGCCCGCGCAGCCATCCGGACACTCTCGTCCTGCCAGCCAGCATCCTCATGTCACCTCGACCGGGAGCCCGGAGCTGGATGAGCTTTCACAGCGACTTCATCGGACAGACGGACGGGATCGATCGCACCGCGCCGGTGCGGTGGCGCCGGATGGAGGGCGCGACCAGCGTCTTCTGGCAGGCCCGCGGCGTCCGGGGCGGACGGGGCTACTATCTCTCGCAGCATCCGCGGATCATGGTCTTTCTCGACGAGGTCTCCTCGATCCGGCTGTCGAACGACTCCGGCGGCCGGGCGCATCTGGGCCGGGCGCTGCCGCGCGTGCTCTATGTGCCTGCCGGGCTGCCGATGTGGACCCATTTCACCTGCGACCACAGCTTTGCCCATCTCGACCTGCATCTGCACCGCGACCGGCTGTTGAAGATGCTGACCCCGGCCCTCGGCCGGTCCGCCGCGCTCGATGTCCTCGCCCGTCCGGTCGAGAGCGAGGCGACGCGGTCCCTTCTGACACTGGCGGAGCTTCTGGTGGAGGAAACGGTCGCGCCTGCGCATCATCGGATCCATGCCGAGACGCTGGCCGCGGGCCTTGTCACCGGGCTTCTGGATCTCGCGTCGGGAGAGGAGGCCATGAGCCGCACGCGGCTGACGCAGGGCCAGATCCGCAAGCTCGAGCGCGCCTTCCGGGCGGGGGCGGGCGCGGCCAGTCGGTGGCCGAGATGGCGCAGGTGGTGGGCCTGTCCGAGAGCTGGTTCACCCGGCTCTTCCGGGACACGACCGGGGTCACGCCGCTGCAATGGCAGCTACGCCAGAGGGTCGAGCTGGCGCAGACCCTTCTCGAGGAGAACCTCAGCGTGGCCGAGATCGCCGACCGCTTGGGCTTCAGCGATCAGGCGCATCTGACGCGCGTCTTCCGTCAGGTGACAGGCCAGCCGCCGGGCGCCTGGCGCCGCGCCCGGCTCTGCGCGGCGCCGCCCGAAAGCGGGGCGGCGCGCCGGGCCTGAGGCGGGAGCGCCGCCCCGGGTCCGAGGCCGTCCGCGCAGCAGCCACCAAGGCGGCGGCCCGGTCTGATGCGGGACCGTCGCCACAGGTCCGAGGAGGGCCCGCGCGGCGGCTCACCAGGTGCGGCGCAGCGTGGCCGTAACGGTGCGGCCCGGGTTGTAATAGTCGGCCGTGCCGCGACCCACGACATGCTGCTCGTCGAAGAGGTTGCTCACATTGACGGACAGGCCGGTGTTCTCGGCGATGTCGTAGCTGAAGGCCGCGTCGAAGAGCGTCGTGGCGTCGCTCTCGCCGGTCGCGTTCGTTTCCGCGAACTGATAGCTGCCGATGTAGCGGGCGCCGAGGCCGAAGGTCATATCGCCGCCGCGCGCCCGTCCCGGCAGGGTGTAGTTCACCCAGAGCGAGGCCATGGTCTTCGGCACGTTGGCGAACTGGTTGCCCGACACGTCGGTGCCGCGCACCACCGCCCGCGTGAGCTCGGCATCCTGATAGGAATAGGCCGCGATCACGTCCCAGTTCTCGGCGATCTCGGCCTTGCCCTCGATCTCGAAGCCGCGCACGCGCGTCTCGCCCACCACCTCGCGCACGATGGTGCCGTCGCCGAGAACGACCGGGATCGTCATGTCCTGCCGGGTCAGGTCGAAGATCGCCGCCGACAGGAGCGCCCGGCTGCCTGCGGGCTGGTATTTCACGCCGATCTCATATTGCTCGCCGCGCTCGGGCTCGACCCCGATGGAGGGCGGCGCCACCGATTCCACATAGCTCGCATAGGCCGAGACCTCGTCGGTGACCTTGTAGGTCAGCGCACCGCGGACTGAGGTCTCCGAGAAATCGTCGCTGTCGTCGAAGGCCGTGCCCGAAGCTGTGCCGCGGGACCTAAGGTCGAGCCAGTCGTGCCGCAGGCCCACGGTCGCCACCAGCCGGTCGGCGAAGGACAGGTTCTGCTGCAGGAACACCGACTTCGTCGTGTAGTCGCTCTTGCGTGTCTCGTAGGGCGCGAGGTTCGAGGGCACGCCGGTCGCGATCCCCGTCGCGATGTCGATGGTGCCCGCCCCACCGTAGAACGACGCCGAGGAGAGCGCCGCGTCGCGATACTCGATCCCGACCAGCGTGCTGCTGTCGGTGCTGCCGAAGCTCGTGTCATATTGCAGGATGGCGTTGCCGATCAGCTCTTCGGCCGTGCTGTCGGTGCCGAAATAGAAGCGCGAGAGCTCGGTGCCCACGCGAGAGGCCGAATCCGACAGGTAGATATAGCCGAAATCGTCGGCGAGGTCGCTGTAGCGCAGGTTCGCGGTCAGGCTCAGCCCGCCGCCGAAATCGTGGCGCAGCATGGCCGTCAGCGTGTCGCGCGCGACATCATGATCGTTGAAGTCGGCCTCGCCGAAGAAGTCGCCGCGATCGTATTCGCGGTCGAGCGGATAGCCGCCGCTGTTCGGCGTGCCGTCGCGCTTCAGATGGTCGTAGACCAGCGTCAACGTGGTGGCCTCGGTCGGCGCCCAGGTGAGACCGCCCATCAGGAAAGCGTCGTCGTCGCGCGACGTGTCATAGTCGAGCGCGCTGTCCTTCACCTTGCCGGTGAAGCGGTAGGCGAGCGTCCCCTGCTCGTTCAGCACGTCGCCCAGATCGAAGCCCAGTTCCCTGTGGTCGTTGGTGCCGATCTGGCCGTAGACCTCGCCGAAGCGGGTGAACTGCGGCACCTTGGTCACGAAATTCACCGAGCCGCCCGGATCGGAGACGCCGAACAGGGTCGAGTTCGCGCCCTTCAGCACCTCGATCCGCTCGTAGGCATAGGGCTCCTCGCGCACGCCGCGCATCGAGCCCAGCGTCAGCCCGTCGCGGTAGGTCGAGGCCTGAAAGCCGCGGACGAGGAAATAGTCGTTGCGGTCGTCGCTGCCGTAATAGTCGGTGACGATGCCCGCGGAGTATTGCAGCACCTCCTCGGTGGTGGTGGCGGCGCGCGCCCGGATCTCGGCCTGGGTCACGACCGACACCGAGGCGGGCGTGTCGAGCAGGCTGGTCGCGACCTTGCCGCCGACCCAGAGCTCCTGCGCCACGACCGAACGGGCATCGTCGTCGGCCGCGGCGGCCGCATCCACGATGATGGGCGAGAGGCGGAAGGCGCCCGCGGCCGCGTCGTCCGCCGCATCCTGGGCGCGGAGGACCGTGGGCAAGGCCACCAGTGCCGACCCTCCGAGCAGGAGCGCCCTGAGGCAGGGATGACGGAGGAGGAGGCGCGATCTGTCCGCGTGTCGGGGGGTCATGGGCGTTCCACTGGTTGAGGGTCTCTGCGCGCTGGCCCGACGGGCTGCCCCATCCGCTGGCTGATCTCCCGGCACCGCCGGGGGCCGCCGCGCCCGGCACGGGCGCGAGGGACCGCTCCGGCCTCACGAGGCCGGTGCGATCGGCGGCAGCCCTAGCGGAGCGGAGAGGCCGCTGTATTGTAGATTCCGACTGTTCTTGTCGGATTCTCTGGAAACTTCGCCCTCATGGCGATTTCGTGCCTGAAAACAGGCCCTCTGCGCCTTGACGGAGGCGGGTCGGGATGGAAAGGCCGGCCCAACGCAGCTCCGTCCCGAGGGAGGTCCGACATGTCATCCATCCTCTTGCGCCCGCTCATCCTGGCGCTTCTGGCCCTCGCGCCCGCCGCAGCGGCACAGGACTTTCCGCTGGCCATCGACCATGCCTTCGGCCGCACCGTGATCCCCGAGCGCCCCGTCCGGGTGGCCACGGTCGCCTGGGCCAACCACGAGGTGCCGCTCGCCCTCGGCGTGGTGCCGGTGGGCTTCGCCCGCGCCAACTTCGGCGACGACGACGGGGACGGGCTGCTGCCCTGGGTCGCCGAGCGGCTGGAGGAGCTGGCCGCCGAGGCGCCGCCGCTCTTCGACGAGGGCGACGGGATCGACTTCGAGGCGGTGGCGGCGAGCGCCCCCGACGTGATCCTCGCCGCCTATTCCGGCCTCAGCCGCGCCGATTACGAGACGCTGAGCGAGATCGCGCCGGTGGTGCCCTATCGCGAGGCGCCCTGGGCCACCGACTGGCGCGAGATGATCCGGCTGAACGGCGCGGCGATGGGGATGGCCGCCGAGGGCGAGGCGCTCATCGGGCGCATCGAGGGCGAGATCGCCGAGACGGTCGCGCGCCATCCCGAGATCCGCGGCAGGACGGCGATGTTCGCCACCCATCTCGACATCCGCGATCTGAGCGTGATCCGCTTCTATTCCGCGACCGACACGCGGGTGAAGTTCTTCGAGGATCTGGGCCTGGTGACGCCCGAGAGTGTGCGCGAAGCCTCGTCCGGCGGAACCTATGCCGCCGAGGCCAGCGCCGAGCGGATCGACCGGTTCGACGATGTCGACATTCTCGTGACCTACGGCGGAGAGCCGCTGCGCGAGCGCGTGTCTGAGAACCCGCTCACCTCGCGGATGAAGGCGGTGTCGCAAGGGGCGCTCGTGCTGCTCGGCAACGATCCGGTGGGCACGGCCGCCAATCCGACGCCGCTCTCGATCTCCTGGGTGCTCGAGGATTATGTCGGGCGGCTGGCCGAAGCCGCGCGCCGGGTGCCATGAACCGGCCCTTCCCCAGCCCTGACGCTCCAGCGGGCGGAGCTTCGGCCCGTGCCCCGCGCGCAGCCCTGGCACATGCGGCCGGGGATCCGCCTTCCGGCCCGGGCCGGGTCGGTGCGGACGCACCGCTGTCTCGCGCATCGACATGGGGCAGGGCGGGTGCGCCGCCCGTGCTCCGGCGGCCGGCGCGTCTCCGCTGGGCGGGGCTCGCCCTGCTCCTCGGGGCTCTGGCGGTGGCGGCGGCGCTTTCGGTGGGCGTGGGGACGCGCGAAGTCGGCTGGGCGGACATCGCGGGCGGGCTCGCCGGGCGCACGGCCACCATCGGCGAGGCGGTGGTGGCGGTGCGGGTGCCGCGCACGATCCTCGCCGCGCTGGCGGGCGCGGCGCTGGGGCTTTCCGGCGCCGTCATGCAGGGCGTGACGCGGAGCCCGCTCGCCGATCCGGGCATCCTCGGCGTCAATGCAGGTGCTGCCATGGCAGTGGTCGTGGGCATGGCCTGGTTCGGGATCGAGACCCTTTCGGCCTATCTCGGCACGGCGATCCTCGGCGCGAGCGGCGCGGCGGCGCTCGTCTACACGATGGGGTCGCTCGGGCGCGGCGGGGCCACGCCGCTCAAGCTCGCGCTGGCCGGGGCTGCCACCTCGATCGCGGTTTCCTCGCTGACTATGGCGATCCTGCTGCCGCGCAACGACATCGCGGGCAGCGTGCAGGCCTGGCAGGTGGGGGGCGTGGGCGGGGCCACGCCCGACGCGATCCTCGCTCTCCTGCCCGTCCTCCTCGCGGGGCTGGCGCTGAGCCTCCTCTCCGCGCGCACCCTGAACATCCTCGCCCTCGGCGACGATGCAGCGGCGGGCCTCGGCCTCTCCGTCGCGCGGAGCCGCCTCGTCGCGGCGGCGGGGGCGGTTCTCCTCTGCGGCGCCGTCACGGCGATCTGCGGCCCCATCGGCTTCGTGGGCCTCGCCGTGCCGCATCTCTGCCGCCTCCTCTGCGGCGTCGATCACCGCTGGCTCTTGCCCTTCGCGGCGCTGGGAGGCGCGCTTCTGCTGATGCTCGCCGACGTGCTGGGCCGGATCCTCGCCCGTCCGGGAGAGCTCGACGTGGGCATCGTCACGGCCTTCGTGGGTGCACCGGTCTTCATCTGGATCGTGCGGCAACGAAGGATCCGCGAGCTGTGACCCCCGCACCTTCCCTTGCCGCCGAGGTCGCGGCCCACCGTCGCCGTCGCCTGCGCCGGGGCGCAGCCCTCGTGCTCGGCCTCGTCCTCCTGATCCTCGCATCCGTGGCGGTGACGCTCTCGGTCGGCTCGACGCCCGTGGCGCCGTTCGACGTGCTCCGCGTGCTGGCCGGGCAGGAGGTGCCGGGGGCCTCCTTCACCGTCGAGCGGCTGCGGCTGCCGCGCGCGGTGCTGTCCCTTCTGGCCGGCCTCTGCTTCGGCTTGGGCGGCGCCGCCTGCCAGACCCTGCTCCGCAGCCCGCTGGCCAGCCCCGACATCATCGGCATCTCGGCAGGCAGCGGGGCCGCCGCCGTCTTCGCTATTGTGGTCCTGGGCTGGAGCGGGCCTGCCGTCTCGGGCGCAGCCATCCTCTGCGGGCTCGCCACCGCGCTTGCGATCTATCTCCTGGCCTGGCGGGACGGGGTGGCGGGCGCGCGGCTGATCCTCGTGGGGATCGGGATCTCGGCCATGCTGCAGAGCGTGACCGCCTATCTCCTCCTGCGCGCCCCGGACTGGAGCCTGCAGGAGGCGCTGCGCTGGATGACAGGCAGCGTGAACGGCGCCCGGCTGTCGGACGCACCGCCCCTCCTGCTGGCGCTCGCCCTGTTCGGAACCCTCCTCCTGTGCCGGAGCCGCGAGCTCGAGGCCCTGCGGCTCGGCGACGACAAGGCGGCGGCGCTCGGCGTGCGGATCGCGCGGACGCGGCTTCTGATCCTCGTGGGCGTGGTCGGGCTGATCGCGGTGGCGACCGCCGTCGCGGGCCCCATCGCCTTCGTGGCCTTCCTCGCAGGCCCCATCGCCGCGCGTCTGGGCATGCCGGGTCGGCCGATCCTGCTGCCGGCCGCGCTGATCGGCGCGCTTCTCGTTCTTCTGGCCGATTTCGCAGGGCAGGTGCTTCTGCCCGGCCGCTATCCGGTCGGAATCGTCACTGGCGCCCTCGGCGCGCCTTACCTCATCTATCTCATCGTCCGGGTGAACCGGGCCGGAGGCACCATATGACCGACAATGCGCTGGTGGTCAGCGAGCTTGCCGCTGGCTACGGCGACCGGCAAGTGCTGCGCGGGCTCGATCTCGCGGTGGCGCCCGGCCGGATCACCGCCATCGTCGGCGCGAATGCCTGCGGCAAGTCCACACTACTGCGGACGCTGTCGCGGCTCCTTTCGCCCGCCGAGGGGCAGGTGCTGCTCGACGGCCGCTCGGTCCATCGCATCCCCCCGCGCGAGCTTGCCCGCCGGATGGGGCTCCTGCCGCAGTCGCCGCTGGCGCCCGACGGCATCACCGTGCTCGATCTGGTGAGCCGCGGCCGCCACCCGCATCAGGGGCTCTTCTCGCGCTGGAGCGCCGCCGACGATGCGGCGGTGGCCGCCGCGCTCGAGGCGACGGGCACCATGGATCTGGCCGAGCGCGCGGTGGACGAGTTGTCGGGCGGGCAGCGCCAGCGGGTCTGGATCGCCGTCGCGCTGGCGCAGGAGACGGGGATCCTGCTCCTCGACGAGCCCACCACCTTTCTCGACATCGCCCATCAGGTCGAGGTGCTGGACCTGCTCACCGATCTGAACCGCGCGCAGGGGACCACCATCGTCATGGTGCTGCACGACCTGAACCTCGCCGCCCGCTATGCCGACGCGCTGGTGGCGATGGCCGGGGGCCGCATCCATGCCAGCGGTCCGCCCGAGACGGTCCTGACCGAAGAGATGGTGCAGGCGGTCTTCGGGCTGCCCTGCCGGACGCTCCCCGATCCGGTGAGCGGCCGGCCCATGATGCTGCCGATCGGCCGCCACCGCGCCGGCGGCTGAGCGGAGCGGCGCATCCGCCCGTCGCAGGGCACCGGAGGGGTCTCCGATCAGTAGGCGCGGCGGTAGATCGCCTCGATCTCGGCCACGCTCAGATCGCGCGGGTTCCAGTCGAGCAGGCGGCGGATGCCATGCGCCTCCGTTGCCATGACCGGCAGATCCTCGGACGGCACGCCATGTGCCCGCAGCCGCATGTCGAGCCCGAGCCCGGCGCAGAAGGCGAGCGCACCGGCCCGCACCGTCTCCTCGGCGCCCGCGGCAAAGCCCAGAGCCTCGCAGATCCGGGCCGTCTTCTCCGGCGCGGCCGAGGCGTTGGCCGCCAGCACATGCGGGAAGATCAGCGCATTCGCGATCCCGTGCGGCAGCTTGTGGCGCGTGCCGAGCGGATAGGAGAGCGCATGGCCCGCCGTCGTGTTCACGGGGCCGAGGCAGATGCCGCCGTAGAAGGCCGCGAGCGACAGGCCTGCCCGGGCTTCGACATCCTGCCCGTCCTCGACCGCGCGACGCAGGAAGCGGCCGACGAGCGCGATCCCCTCCAGCGCATAGGCATCGACCAGCGGATGCGCCCGTTTCGAGGTCAGGGCCTCGGCGCAATGGGCCATGGCGTCGACCCCGGTTGCGGCCGTGACCGCGGGCGGCACGCTGAGCGTGAGCGCAGGGTCCACGATCGCCATGTCGGCAAGCATCTCGGCGCTTTCGGTCGCGATCTTGGCAAGGCTCGCGGGATCCGTCACGAGGGCGCGCGTGCCCACTTCCGAGCCGGTCCCGGCGGTGGTCGGCACCTGCACGAGGCCCACGCGCCGGGCCGGCGCCCGGCCGGGACCGGAGATGTCCGAAAGCGCGAGGCCGGTTCCCACGAGCACCGCCACGAGCTTGGCCAGGTCCATGGCCGAGCCGCCGCCGAATCCCACGATCAGGTCGGCCCCTTCGGCCGCGGCGACGGCGGCCTGCAGATTGGCGGTGTCGGGCTCGGGCACGACGGTCCCGAAGCAGCCGACCGATCCGAGCCCCAGCCGGTCCAGCCGCTGCGCATTCACCGCATCGGCGATGACGAAGGGCGCGCGGAAGCCGCGCGCGGCCACCCACTCTGGCAGGCGGGCAAGGCTGCCTTCGCCGAAATGCACGGCGGCAGGCCGAAGAAGGGTAATCGGTCGGGTGAGGTCGTCCGCCATCGCAGCACTCCGCGTCTGTTCGTTTCGGTCGGGGAGCAGGCCCCGGATCGGGGGCATTCAAGGGAGGGATCGTCAACTTGTCAACCTGTATAGTTCCGGCCTGTGGGCAGGGCGGTCTGGCGCTGCAGAGTGATTATCATTCCAAAACAATGCGAAAACAGATTATCCGGGGCCTCGCTCAGCAAGTGAAACCGATTGGTATATAACAAGTTTACAAAATGCTTGACTCCCCGTGGCTCCCGGGCGAGGGTTCGGCGGGGATGGAGACTTCGAGGGAGGCGTCCATGGGTGCGAGCAGAAGTGACATCTGGGCCGGTATCGGATTGCTGGCCTTCTGCGGCTTCGTTGCCTGGCGCACCCTTCTGGTGCGCACCGTGGCCTCGGGCACCATCGCCGGGCCCGTCTTCGTGCCGTGGCTGATGATCGGCGGCCTGTCGCTTCTGGCGATTGCCCTGATCCTGCGCTCGATCCTGCGCGGCTCATCCGCGGTGGAGCTGCCGACGCGGCGGACGCTGGTGCGGATGGGGCTGATGGCACTTCTGCTCGTGGCCTATGCCGCGGCCTTCGAGCCGCTGGGATACCTCGTCTCGACGCTCGTGACATTCGTTCTGGGCCTGCTGCTCTTCAACGAGCGCCGGCCGCTGGTGCTGATCCTCGTTCCGCTGGCCCTGACGGGCGGCGTCTACCTCGGCTTCACGCGCCTCTTGCAGGTCTGGCTTCCCTGACCGCCTGCGCACGACCTGACCATACGGAGGAGACTATGCAGAAAACCATGATCCTGGGCGCGCTCGCGGCCCTCGCGGCGACCCCTGCGCTGGCGGATTATCCGCAGCGCCCGATCCAGATCGTCGTGCCCTATTCGGCGGGCGGCAGCACCGACCTGTCGGCGCGGCTGATGGCCGAGAGCCTTGCCCGCCATCTCGAGGGCGCGACGGTCGTCGTGCGTAACCAGCCCGGCGGCGGCGGCACGATCGGCACCTCCTCGGTCGCCAATGCGCGTCCCGACGGCTACACGCTCGGCATCGGCGCGCAGGGGCCGCTCTCGATCGCGCCGCACATGGGCGGGGCCGACTATGCGCTGACGGATGTCGAGTTCGTGGGTCTCTTCGGGCGCTCGCTGCAGGTCTTCGTGGCCTGTGCCGGCGCACCTTTCGCCGATTACGACGCCTTCGCGGCCTATGCGAGGGACAAGCCCGTCCAGGTGGGCAATTCCGGTGCGGGCGGGGCCAACCACATCTCGGCCGAGGCCTTCGGCAAGGCTGCGGGCCTCAAGATCGAGAGCGTGCCCTATCCGGGCTCGTCGGACGCGCGGACCGCCTGCGTGGGCGGCCATATCCAGGCCATGGTCGCCTCGCCGGCCGAGGCGCTCGCCGCCTCCGAGGCCGGGCAGATGACGCCGCTCTTCGTGATGGAGGACGAGCGCATCGATCTCTTCCCCGACACGCCCACGGCGAAGGAAAAGGGGGTCGATTTCACCTGGTCCTCATGGAAGGGCGTGATCGCGCCGAAGGGCATCCCCGAAGAGGTGATGGCGCCGCTCAAGGCCGCGGTGAAGGCCGCGTCCGAGGATCCGGACTTCCGCGAGAAGATGACCGCAATGGGCGAGTTCGTCACCTACGAGGACGGCGCGGCCTTCACCGCACGGGCCGAGAAGGACGCCGAGGTCGCGCTCAAGACGCTCGACGAGCTCGGCATGACCGGCATGAACAACTGACAGGCCAACGCCGGGCTCCGGTGACAGGACCGGAGCCCGGCCTCGGATCGGGACGCGCCCATGGAAACCCTCAGCTATCTTCTGCCGCTCTTCGAGCCCGCGACCCTCGGCGCCATCGCGCTCGGCACGCTGGGCGGGCTGATCATCGGCGCTCTCCCCGGGCTGACCGCGACGATGGGGGTGGCGCTGCTCATCCCGCTCACCTTCGGCATGAGCCCCGTCATGGGCCTCAACATGCTGATCGGCATCTATATCGGCGGCATCTACGGCGGCTGCGTCAGCGCGATCCTGCTGCGCACGCCCGGCACGCCCTCGTCGGCGGCGACGGTTCTCGACGGCTATCCGATGGCCCTGCGCGGCGAGGCGGGCAAGGCGCTCGGCCTCGCCACCATCGCCTCGACGCTGGGCGGGCTCTTTGCGGCCGTGGTGCTGGCCACCCTGGCCCCGCAGCTCGCGGGCATCGCTCTGAAGTTCGGCGCCGCGGAATATTTCGCTCTGGCCTTCTTCGGCCTCACCATCATCGCCTCGCTCTCGGGCGACATCCTGAAGGGCGTGATCGCGGGGATGCTCGGCATCCTGATCTCCTGTGTGGGGGCCGATCCGATCACCGGGATGCTGCGCTACACTTTCGGCGTCTCGGGCTTCGCCTCGGGCTTCGCCTTCACCCCGGCCCTCATCGGCCTCTTCGCCCTCTCGGAGGTCTTCACCCAGCTCGAGCGCCTCGGCGCGGGCGACGGGGCGCAGGTGCAGAAGGTGGGCGGGCGTTGGCCGGCCTGGGCCGACCTGCGCGAGAGCCGCGGCGCGCTGGTGCGCGGCTCGATCATCGGGACGCTGATCGGGATCGTTCCCGGCACCGGATCGGGCACGGCCTCGTGGATCGCCTATAACGAGGCGCGCCGCGCCTCGAAGACGCCCGAGAAATTCGGCACCGGCCATGCGCCTGGCATCTGCGCCACCGAGAGCGCCAACAATGCGGTCTGTGCCGCGGCGCTCATCCCGCTTCTGGCCCTCGGCGTGCCGGGCGACGTGGTGACGGCGGTGCTCATGGGCGGGCTGATGATCCAGGGTCTCGCGCCCGGGCCCATGCTCTTCCAGACCAACCCCGACGTCGTGGTCGGCATCTTCGGCGGCACCTTCCTCGCCACGATCTTCATGTTCCTCTTCGGCATGGCGCTGATCCCGGTCTTCTCGCGGATCCTGATGATCCCGCGCCACATCCTCGCCGTCGCCATCATCGTCTTCTGCTTCATCGGCGCCTATGCGATCAACCTGAACCCCGTCGATCTCTACACGATGGTGGGCTTCGGCGTGCTCGGCTGGGGGATGCACAAGTTCGGCTTCAGCCAGGCCGCGCTCTGCATCGCGCTGATCCTCGGGCCGATGCTGGAATCGAACCTGCGCCGCGGCCTGCTGCAGGCGGGCGACGATCTCGTGACCTTCCTGTCGGGGCCGATCACCCTGCTTTTCCTCGGGCTGTCGCTCCTGTCGCTTCTCTGGCCGTGGATCGCCGCGCGCCGTGCGGCGGGCAAGCCCTCCTCCCCCCACCAGAACGGATAGAAGATGACGCGCAACGCCCATGTCGCCCTCGTGACCTGCTTTCACGAGGACGAGACCGTCAACTATGCAGCCACCCGCGCCCAGGTGCGCCGCCAGCTGGCCGCCGGCAACGATCTCATGGTCTGCGGCACGAACGGCGATTTCTCGGCTCTGACCCATGACGAGAAGATCCGTCTGGTGGGAGAGGTGATGGAGGAAGTGGCGGGCCGCGCGAAGGTCATCGCCAACGTCGGCTGCCCCGCCACCTTCGAGACGCTCCAGCTCGCCCGCGCGGTGGATGGGATGGGCCTGCACGGCATCGCGGTCATTGCGCCCTACTTCATCTCCTGCACGCAGGACGGGCTGATCCGGCACTTCTCGACCGTCGCCGATGCCGTGACGACGCCGGTCTATCTCTACGACATCCCGGCCCGCACCCAGAACCATATCGAGCCTGCCACGGTGGGCACGCTCGCCCGTCATGGCAACATCGCGGGGATCAAGGATTCCGGCGGCTCGACCGACACGGTGCGCGCCTATCTCGACGTGGCGCGCGATGTGGAGGGGTTCGAAGTCTACTGCGCGCCCGACCATCTGGTGCTCTGGGGCCTCGAGGAAGGCTGCGCGGGCGTCGTCTCGGGGCTCGGCAACGTGGCTCCGGGCCTGCTGGCGCAGATCATCGCGGGCTTCAACGCGGGCGACATGGAGGCCGCGCGCGCGGCGCAGGAAAACTTTGCGGGCCTGCGGAAGGACCTCTATGCCCTGGGCTTCCCGCCGGCGCTCGTCAAGCGCGCGCTCTATCTGAACGATCCTTCGGTCGGCCTCTCCCGGCAGCCCGCGCTGCTGCCAGACGCCGCGCAGGACGCGCAGATCCTCGCCATCCTCACCGCGCGGGGCCTGAAGGAATGACCGTCGTCCTGACCACCTCGCCGGGCTTCGGCCGCCACGGACGGGTGCCCGCCCGGATCGAGGCCGAGGGCTGGACCTTCCTGCGTGCCGCCGACGCGGCCGAGATGGAGGCGCATCTGCCCGAGGCGGATTACCTCGTGGTGGGCCTCGTGCCGGTGACGGCCGAGGTGCTGGCGAAGGGGCCGCGTCTGAAGGGCGTGCTGAAGCACGGCGTGGGCGTCGACAATATCGACATTCCGGCCTGCACCGCTGCGGGCCTGCCGGTCACGAACACGCCCGCCGCCAATGCCGATGCCGTGGCGGAACTCGCCATGGGCCTGATGTTCGCCATGGCGCGCTTCATCCCGCAGGGCCATGCCTCCGTGACCTCGGGCGGCTGGGACCGCCGGATCGGCACCCAGCTCGGCGGCAAGGTGCTGGGGATCGTGGGCCTCGGCAACATCGGCAAGCGCCTCGCCCGCCTCGCGCGCGGCCTCGGCATGGAGGTGCTGGCCACCGACCGGGTCGAGGATCCGGCCTTCGCGCGCGACTGCGGCGTGACCTACCTGCCGCTCGAGGAGCTTCTGGCCCGCGCCGACTATGTCTCGCTCCATGTCTTCGGCGGGGCGGGGAATGCAGCGCTGATCGACGACCGGGCGCTGGCGCGGCTGAAGCCCGGCGCGCGGCTCGTCAATCTGGCGCGCGGCGAGGTCGTCGACCTCGACGCGGTGGCCCGGGCGCTCGAGAGCGGGCAGCTCGGCGGCGTGGCCATCGACGCCTATGTCACCGAGCCGCCGGACGTGTCGCATCCCGTCTTCGCCCATCCCAACGCCGTCTTCACGCCGCATTCCGGCGCCGACACGCTCGAGGCGCTCGAGAATGTCGGGCTGATGGTGATCGAGGACATCCGCACCCTCATCGCCGGCGGACGCCCGGCGCGCTGCCTGAACGCGGCGGAGCTGGGCTGAGCCCGGCCGAACAGGAGAAAGACCCATGTCCAGTTCCCCCCAACCCATCGTCATCACGATGGGCGATCCGTCCGGGGTCGGCGCCGAAGTGACGGTGAAGGCGCTCGCCGACCTCACCCCCGCAAGGCGCCGCGCCTATGCGGTGATCGGCGACCGTGAGACGCTTCTGCGCGCGCGCGCCGCCTGTGGCCTCGATCTGGCGCTGCACGAGTTCGGCGACGGGGCCCCCGAGGGCTCGGTCGCCGTGATCCACGAGGAGGTGGCCGGCCTGCCGGGCCGCTTCGGGGTGCTCTCGCCCGCCTGCGGCGAGGCCTCGTTCCGCTACATCGACCGCGCCGTCACCATGACGCGCGGCGGCGAGGCCGCCTGCATCGTCACGGCACCGATCAACAAGGAGGCGCTGAACGCGGCCGGCCACCATTACGACGGCCACACCGGGATGCTCGCCCACCTCACGGGCTGCGCCGCCTCGTGGATGCTGCTCGCCTCGCCCACGCTGAACGTGATCCATGTCTCGACCCACATCTCGCTGAAGGAGGCCATCGGCCGGGCCACGCCCGAGCGGGTGCTCGAAACCATCCGCACCGGGCACCGGCACCTGCAGCGCATGGGGATCGCGCAGCCGCGGATCGCGGTGGCGGGGATCAACCCGCACTGCGGCGAGAACGGGCTCTTCGGACGCGAGGACGATCTGCAGGTGCAGCCGGCGGTCGAGGCCGCGCGGGCCGAGGGCATCGACGTGGTGGGTCCGATCCCGGCCGATACGGTCTATTACCGCGCCCATTCCGGTGCCTTCGACCTCGTGGTGGCGCAGTATCACGATCAGGGCCACATCCCGATCAAGCTCATCGCTTTCGACACGGCGGTCAACTGCTCGCTGGGGTTGCCCATCGACCGCTGCTCGGTCGATCACGGCACCGCCTTCGACATCGCAGGCACCGGGCGGGCCAATCACGTCAACATGCTGGCGGCGCTGGCCTACGCGGACAAGCTGGTCGCGGGCCGCGGCTGACGGGGGGGCGGCTCCGGGGGACGCGCCCCCCGGAGCGCTGCCGCGCTCAGCGCATCCGGAGATCGAGGAGGCTCCCGCCGAACAGGCGGTCGCGGGAATGTTCGAGATGGGCGCGCATCTGGTCGCGCGCCTCGTCGGCCCGGCCGTCCCGCACGGCCTCGAAGATGCCCGCATGTTCGCGCAGCACCCCTTCGAGACCCTTCTGGCCGTCGGTCATCAGCGCGTCGCCGTGCAGCTTCATCCCCACATTGATGTGGTTGCGCAGCGCGCGCAGCGTGGCCTCGTAATACTGGTTGTTCGCCCCTCGTGCGATGCCCACATGGAAGGCGAAATCGGCATCCTCGCGGTGCTGCATCGACCCGGTCGCCGCCCGCAGCTGTTCGAGCGCGGCCTCGATCTCGGCGAGGATGGCCGGGTTGCGGCGCTGCGCTGCGAGCCATGTGGCGTCGGTCTCGATGGTGATGCGGAACTCGTAGCAGCGCTGGATGTCGGCCAAGGTCTCGACCCGCGCAAAGCCCAGCGGCGCGATCTGGATCGGGCGGACGTAGTTGCCCGCGCCCTGCCGGGAATGGACGATCCCCTCGTCGCGCAGCCGTTCCAGCGCCGCCCGCAGCACCGGGCGCGAGACGCCCAGCTCCTCGGCCAGCTGCATCTCGGGCGGCAGTTTCTGGTTCGGTGGATAGTCCCCGTTCGAGATGCGGGTGTAGAGCGTGTGATAGACCTTGTCGGCCAGCGGCATTCGGGTCGACTGTTTGAGATGGGCCATGGCTCGCTTCGTCCGGGGTCGCCCCTCAAGGCTTAGACCCTCTCCAGGAATTTTACAAGTTTTACAACCGTGTCCGGCGGTCCGAAGCCGCCCGACTTGGTGACGATCCTGAGCCTGCGCCCCGCGTGGTGCGCCTCCGAGACGGGGATGCCGGGGAGAAGCTCGCCCAGAAGGTCGAGCTGCCCGATCCCGAGCTCGGCCAGGATCGCATTCGCGCTCTCGCCGCCGCAGGCGAAGAGCGTGGCCACCGGCCGCGCGGTCATGGAAGCCGCGATCCCGCGCGCGAAGGTGTCTCCCGCGACGGCAGCCGGGCAGGCGGGCTCGGCCGGCGTCATCCGCACGAGGAGCGCATCTGCCGCGGGAAGGGCCGGAACCGCGCCGTTCGGCGCTTCGTGGATCGGCAGCGCGTGCGGTGCCGCGATCTGCGCGAGGGTCACCGGATCGCGCGAGCCGATGGCGAAGAGGGCAGGGGTCGACAAAAGATGCGTCCGGGTCGACGGCGCATCGGGCCAGAGCCTGCGGGCCAACGCCGCGGCAAGGCCTGCCGCGCCCACGAAGACCTGCGTGGCGAGGTCGTCGGGCAGCGCCGCCTCGATCTCCGCATCGGTGCGCGCGTCGATCACCCGGGCCGGGCGCCCGAGGGCGGGGGCCACCGCGATGGGCCGGTCCAAGCCGGCCCCCGTCACCGCGCCCGCTTCGCAGAACCGGCCGAGGGCGGGAATCGCCGGCGTGGCGAGGATCGGGCGCGGATCGCCCTCCAGAAGCGCCGCCAGTTCGGCCGCAATCGGACCCTTCAGGCGGCTGTCGATCTTCTTGAAGAGGAGCGGCTGCGCGCCCAGAAGCGCCCGCACCTCGGCCAGCCGTGCCTGCGCCTCGGCAACCCCGAGGTCGCGCGTGCCGGTCGAGAGCGCGATGACCTCGGCGCCACTCGCCAGCGCCTCCGGCAGATCGGCGAGGCTCCGCGCCACGCGCACCCGTGCGCCCCGCATCGCAAAGCCCGCGCCGGCGTCGAGGGCGCCGGTCAGGTCGTCCGCAACGATGACAAGCCGCGTCACGGGCACCCCCGTCCCTGAGGCGCGCCGACCGCCTGCGGACCGGAACCCAGCGTCAGGGGCCTTCTCTGCCGACATGACGCCTTGGCCATCCGTTGCTGCATGTCGTCTCCAAGACGTAAAGTGGTCTGGATACGTCGGTCACCCGAGGGGGTGAAAGCCAATATCCTCGAAAATTGCCTAGCACATTCAAGGCATATTGAGAAGCGATTGCTTCGCCGTGAATTTTACAAATCCGACGCGAAAACCGAGAGGTGCCCTGAACCGTTCGTCCTCCCCGTCCGGGAGACGCCCGGCGGCGGTTGTCATTCCGCGCTGCAGCGGCAGAATGGCCCGGAACCGCTTTCCTCCGACGCAGGCCCCGCCCATGGACACGATCTTCTTCATCGCCTCCAAGCTCGTCTGGATGCTGGTCAGGCCCGAGACGCTGCTCGTCCTTGCCGTGGCGGCGGGTCTCGCAGCCCTCGTCCTGCGCCGTCTCCGTCTGGCGGCGGCGCTGCTTCTGTCGAGCTGTCTGGCCTTCCTCGCGGTGGGTGCGCTTCCGCTGTCGTATCTGGCCCTCTCCTCGCTCGAGCGGGTCTGGCCCGCCGATCCGCCGGTGGGCGAGGTGGCGGGCATCATCCTCCTCGGCGGCAGCGAGGATGCGGCCGCGGCGCGGAAGTGGCGGCGGCCCGCCGTGACCGAGGCGGGCGATCGCTACCTCGCGACCATCGCCCTCGCGCGGCGCTTTCCGGAGGCGCGCGTGCTCTTCACCGGGGGCAGCGGGCGGCTGTTCGGGGCCGAGATCCCCGAGGCCCGCATCGCACGCGAGATCCTCGTCTCGGCCGGTGTCGATCCGGCCCGGCTGATCCTCGAGGGACAATCGCGCAACACGGCCGAGAATGCGCGCTTCGCCAAGGCCCTCGTGGCGAACCAGGGGCAGGGAAGCTGGCTCCTCGTCACCTCGGCCTTCCACATGCCGCGCGCGGTCGAGACCTTTTGCGCGGCGGGCTGGCAGGATCTGGTGCCCTGGCCCACCGACTACCGCACGGCCAGCTTGCGCGACGGGATCGGCTGGGATCTGGCGCGCAATCTCGATCTGCTGAACGTGGCCGTGCGGGAATGGATCGGGATCCTGGCCTACCGGGTCACGGGCCGGGCTGTGACCGCCCGTTGCACGCGGGGCGGCTGACCCGCCTCAGCCCGGAACCGCGGCTGGCGTCACGAAGGCCGCCTCGAAGGCCTCGACGGGCAGGGGGCGACCCAGCAGATAGCCCTGCAGCCGGTCGCAGCCCTCCGCCGAGAGCCAGCTGCGCTGCCGCTCGGTCTCGACGCCTTCGGCGGTCACGGCAAGGCCCAGGGCATGGGCAAGGCTGAGGATCGCCTGGATCAGCGGCTTGCTGTCGCGCCGCTCCGCCGTCTCGAGGCCCGCCACGAAGCCGCGGTCGATCTTGATCTCGGTCGCCTCGATCCGATGCAGATAGGAGAGCGAGGCGTAGCCCGTGCCGAAATCGTCGATGGCGATGCCCACACCGGCGCGCCGCAGGGTGGCGATATTGTGGTCCGCGACCGAGGAGAGCGTGGCGAGGGACGTGTCGGTCAGTTCGACCACGAGCTGCTGCGGGCAGACATCCTCCTCCGCGAGGTGCTGCAGCAGCTCCTCGGCAAAGCCCGCGCGGGCGAAGGTCTGGGCCGAGGCATTGACCGCGAGCCGGTGGCGCCAGCCACGCCGCGCCCAGAGGCCGAGCTGCCGCGCGGCCAGAACCGCCACATGCGCGTCGATGCGCTGGATGAGGCCCGCTTCCTCGGCGATGGGAATGAACTCCGCGGGGCCGATCTCGCCCAGCCGGGGATCAGTCCAGCGCAGGAGCGCCTCGGCCCCGTCGAAGGCGCCGCAGGCCCTGAACTGCGGTTGAAACACGAGGCGCAGGTCGGCCTCGACGTCGGCCGCCAGCGCCTGGGTGATGGCGCTGCGCCGGGCTTCGGCGGCGAATTGCGCCTGCGAGAGCAGGACGCTGCGGTTGCGCCCCGCGCGTTTGGCGGCATGCAGCGCGATGTCCGCGCCTGTCATCAGAAGCGCCATCGAGGTCCCGTGTTCGGGATGGAGCGCGATGCCGGCGGAGGCTGCCAGATGCACCGGCTGGCGGCCGACCTCGATCGGGGCCGAGATGGCGGCCCGCAGCGCCTCGGCCAGACGCGGGGCACTGGCGGCGTCGGTGCCGGGCGCCAGCACCATGAATTCGTCGCCGCCCATCCGCGCCACGAGACAGTCGGCCCCCGCCACGGCCCGCAGCCGGTCGGCCGCGATGCGCAGCACCGCATCCCCGGTGTCGTGGCGCTGCAGGTCGTTCACCGCCTTGAAATTGTCGAGGTCGAGCATCACCAGCGCGAAGGGAGCGGCCTCCGTCAGCCGGGTCTCGACGGCATCGGCGAGCGCGCGCCGGTTCGCGAGCCCGGTCAGCGGGTCCTCCGCCGCCTGCCGCCGCAGCCGCTCGGCCGAGGCCTCGGCATGGGTGATGTCGGTGACGGAGATCACGATCCGCGCGTCGTCGGCGGCCTGTGGCAGGGGGGCTGCATTGATGGACAGGATGCCGAACTGGCCATCGGGGCGGCGGATCGCATAGCGCAGGTCGTGCAGCGGCGCGCCGGTGGCGCGCACGAGGGCCGAGGGCATGTCGGCCTCGGGCAGCGGACGGCCGTCCAGCGTCTCTAGGACCGCCTCCATCCGGAGACCGCCGCGATGGGGCTGCAGCACGAGGAGCCGCCGGGCCTCGTCGTTGGCATAGACGATGCCGCCCTCTGCATTCAGGGCCACGATGGCCGAGACGCTGGTCTGAAGAACGGCGGTCAGAAAGGCGTTGCGGGTGGCCAGCTCGCGCTCGAGCACCTTGCGGTCGGTGATGACCGTCTCGACCGACGCATGACCGGCGTAGCGCCCGTCCGCGTCGGACAGCGGATGGGCGTTGAAGCGGATCCAGTAGGGCTGGCCCGCGGCCGTGTAGTTGATCGTCTCGCCCTCGCAGCTCGAACAGGTGCGGATCGCCTCGGCGACGGCGGCGCAGACGCCGGGATCCGTTCCGGGGCCGCGCACCACCTCGGCAAAGTTCCGGCCCCGGATCGCCTCGAGGCTGTGACCCGTCTGGCGTTCGAAGGCCCGGTTCACCCAGACGATCTGCTGCTCGACGTCGGTCACGATGACGAGGTTCGTCATCAGCTCGGTCACGCGCGCCAGCCGTTCGAGGTTGCGCGCCACATCGCGGGCGGCACTGCGGGCCGCCACGGCGCGGCGCTCGGCATCCCGCCGTGCGAGGGCGGCACCCATCGCCTCGGCGATGGAGTGCAGGAGGGCCATCTCTGCCGGATCGACGGGGCGACGGGCCCTGAAGAGGCTGAGGCCCACCACGCCGGTCAGCGCCGTGCCAGCGGTCAGGGGCATCAGGACAAGCGCCCGGATCCCGTGCCGGGCCATCTGCTGCTTCGCCGGATCGTCCTCGGGCAGGCCGTGCAGATCGGGCACATCGACCGGTTCGCCGCGGCGCAGGATCGGCATCCAGCGATCGAGCGTGCCGAGCGGAATGCGCTGCATCTCCGGCCGGATCTCCGAGATCCCCGACCTGCACCATTCGTGCGTGCAGTCCAGCACCTGCCCGGCCTCGATCCGGTAGACCCGCGTCCGGTCGGCGCCACAGTGCGCGCCGAGTTCCGCGATGGTGCGGGCGATGGCCGCGTCCACCTGGGTGCCGGTCGCCCGCATCAGCGCCCGCATCAGCGGCGTGGCGAGGCGCTGGCCTTCCGACAGGCGATGGGCGAGGACTGCGGGCGGATGCGGGATCATCGGAGCCACCTCGTCTCAGGCCGAGGCCGGCCGCGGCGGCCCGGACAGGACCGCCGCCGCATCGGCCGCGTCGCGCCGCGCTGCGTCCAGATGCAGGATCTGATTGCGGCCCCGACGCTTCGCCTCGTAGAGCCGCGCGTCGGCCCGGGCGGTCAGCTGGCCGAGGCTCCTGCCGTCGCCGGGCCGCATGGCCACGCCGGCCGAGAAGGTCAGGCGCGGCAGGTCTCCGTCGCGCAGCGGCGGGTCCGCCTCCAGCCGGCGTGCGAGCTTTTCGAGAAGGTCCACCACCGCCCCCGTGTCCTGTCCCGGGCAGAGGGTCAGGAATTCTTCGCCGCCGATGCGGAAGGCGCGCGCCCCCTCGGGCAGGACGGCCGACAGCTCGACCGCGAACCGTTGCAGCACCCGGTCGCCCATCGCATGGCCCAGCCGGTCGTTGATCTGCTTGAAATGGTCGATGTCGATCAGGGCGAGGGCGATGGCCCCCTCGCGCTCGGTGGCGGCCTCGAACTGACGGTCGAGGGCGCGCCTGTTGCCGAGCCCGGTCAGCGGATCCGAGCGGGCCGAAGCCTCGGCCGCCTCACGCAGCCGGGTGATCTCGGCCAGCCGGTCGCGGGACTGGGCGAGGGCCGCCTCGAGCCGCGCGGCATTCCGGCGAAGCTCGGTCGTGTCCGTCATCAGGGCCACGGCGCCGAGGAGCGTGCGGCCGGTGCCGAGCGGTCGCCAGATCGGCAGGAACCGGAGGTCGAGCGTCCGGCCGCCGAGCTCGACAGGCTCGCGCGCCGGGCTCGGGCGCTCGCCCTTCTCCATCAGCTCGAGCAGCGAGGCAAAGGGCCCCGCAGGGTCGAGCGCGGTCCCGGGCGCGAGGTCCGGCATCAGGAGACCGGCGGCGGGATTGAGGCCCGCGATCTGGCCGCGGGCGGTCACCACCAGCACCGGATCGGCCACGTTGAAATAGATGAGGTCGCGCGCGACCGTCGTCAGGTCGAAGGTCCGGTTGCCGTAGATGGCCCAGGTGAGGACGAGCAGCACGAAGGCGAAGGCGAAGGGTGTGGGGTCGAAGCCGAAGACGGTGGCCTTGAACAGGACATAGGCGAGGTTCGCCACGATGGGGGCGAGCGTCCCGAAGAGCATCATCAGCAGCATCGGGCGCTGTGCCCGCGCGGCCCGGAAGGCGCCGAAGGCGGCGATGCCCACCGAGGAGAGCAGGAAGACATAGAGAAGCGCCGTCGCGCCATAGAACAGCGGCCCGTGGAGAAAGACCTCCGAAAGCCGCCCGTCGATCACCGCGAGGTGGGTGCCCGGCAGGTAGAAGAGCCCGTGCCAGGGATTGGTCGCGACGATCGCCGTGACCGAGAGGACGATGCCCCCGAGGATCCCTGCCTCGAGACGCCGCCCGCCGATGCGGCCGCCCTGGCAATAGTGGCGCAGGAACAGGAACCAGCTGACCGGCACCAGAGCGATGGCGGGCCAGGCCAGCGAGCCGAAGGCCATCTTGCAGCCGAGGCCGGGGGTCGCCATTTCCAGCCCCGCAAAGGCGAGCCACCAGAGGACGCCGCAGACGGCGCTCAGGAAATATTCTCGTCCGAAGAAATATTCCTGCCGGAGAAGCCAGGCCGTGAGCAGGCTGAATCCCAGAAAGGTCGATGCTGCGACGAAAACAGCGGCATCGATATTCAGGCTGCTCAAGCAATGGGTAGGGTCCATTGACGGTCCGGCCGCAGGGGGTGGAAGCCTCCTTACCACCTTCGGCTGAAGCAGGGAACAAGGCGCCGCAAGAATTATCAGAGTGTTCCGCAAGCCTTCCGCCGCCGCCCGCCGCGGGCCCGCGCCGTCGCAAGATCCTCATCTTGAGCCCGGGGCCTGCGCGTGGGACTTCTGGGCGACATGCGGGGCAGGAGAGCGACATGCAGGGCAGGAGATGGGCACCATGAATCTTCGCTTCATCGAAACCTTCCTCTGGGTGGCGCGTCTGGGCAGCTTCCGCGCCGCGGCCGAGCGGCTGAACACAACGCAGGCCGCCGTCTCGAACCGCATCGCCACGCTCGAGGCGGCGCTGGGGCAGGACCTCTTCGAGCGGATGCCGGGCGGCGTGCGGCTCTCGCCCATCGGGCAGCGCGCCATCGCACCGGCCGAGGATCTGATGCGCAGCGCCATGGAATTCCGCATCTCTGTCGGCCGCCCCGAACAGCTCCGCTCGACGGTGCGGATCGGCACCATCGACAGCATCGTGCAGGCCTGGCTCCCCCGCTTCATCGAGCGGGTGCGCGAGCTCTATCCCGGCCTCACCCTCGATCTGAACGTCGATACATCGCGCGGGATCGCGCGCGAGATCGTCGAGCGCAAGATCGACCTCGCGCTCCTGATGGGGCCGGTGCTCGAGGCGGGCCTGCGCAACGTGGATCTGGGCAGCATGGACTGCGCCTGGGTCGCGGCGCCGGGCTTCGGGCTCGGCGGGCGCAGGATCGGCCTCGCCGATCTCGTCGACCTGCCGATCCTCACCTTCTCGCGCAACAGCGACCCGCATGTCTGGCTGATGCGCCAGTTCGAGGAGCTGCGCCTGCCGCAGCCCGCGATCTCGAACTCGAATTCGCTCTCGGCCATGCTGCGGCTGGCGCTCGAAGGGGTAGGGGTGGCGCTGATGACACGGCCGGTCGTCGAGGCGGCGCTGGCCTCCGGGGCGCTCGACCTTCTCGACGTGGATCCGCCCTTTCCGCCGCTCGCGCTCCATGCGGTCTTCGCCGACCACGGCGACAACCTGCTGCCCGTGGCCCTCTCGGAGGTCGCGGCGCAGGTCGCGCTGGAGGAGCGGGGGCGATAAGTTTTTCTGTTCGGACCCCACAAAAAAGAGTCGTTTGCCACGGAGCGGCCCGACAGGGAGCCTTGAACGGAGAAAAGCAGGAGGCTCGCATGAGAGTTAGCTTGATCCAGATGAATTCCGCCGAGAACAAGGAGCGGAATCTGGACGTGGCGGAGGAGATGATCCGCAAGGCGGTCGGGGTCGAGAAACCCGACCTGGTGGTGCTGCCGGAATATTTCGCCTTCCTCGGCGAGGGGCGGGAGGCGGTCCACGGCAATGGCGAGGCCTTCCCGGAGGGGCCGACCTACCGGCGCTTCTCGGCGCTGGCGTCCGAACTGGGCGTGACGCTGCATCTGGGCTCGATGGTCGAGAAGGCCGGGAACGGCCATTACAACACCACGCTCGTCTTCGGCCCCGACGGCGCCGAGATCGCCCGCTACCGCAAGATGCACCTCTTCGACATCGACGTGCCGGGCGGCATGTCCTACCGCGAGTCCGACACGATCAGCCGCGGCGAGGAGGTCGTGACCTACCGGGTGGGCGAGACCACGGTCGGCTGCGCCATCTGCTACGACATCCGCTTCCCGGAACTCTTCCGCGCGCTGCGCGACAAGGGGGCGGAGGTGATCGTGCTGCCCGCGGCCTTCACGCTGATGACGGGCAAGGATCACTGGGAGGTGCTGGCGCGGGCGCGCGCCATCGAGACCCAGACCTATTTCCTCGCCGTGGGCCAGACCGGCTCGCATGCCGAAGGGCGCAAATGGTGCTGGGGCCATACGATGGCGATCGACCCCTGGGGCCATGTCGTGGCCCAATGTTCCGACGGCGAGGGTCTGACGACCGCCGTCGTCGATCCCGCCCGTATCGAGGCCGTCCGCCGTGACGTGCCCGTGGCCCAGCACCACGTTCTCTGAGGACTGCGCATGTTCACTGTCAACCAGATGCCCCCGCAGATCGCGCCGGCCCTCGTCGCGCGGATGGAGAAGGTGGAGGTGGCCACCGTGGGTCACTTCCTCCATTCCGGTTTCCCCGACCGCGATCTGCGCGCGGTCCTGCCCGAGAAGCGCGTGGCGGGCACCGCCGTCACCGTGCGGCTGCCGCATGCGGATTCGACGATCCTCCACTATCTGACAAAGCTCGTCCGGCCCGGCGATTTCATCATCGTGGACCGCTGCGGCGACACGAAACACGCCTGCTGGGGCGGGGTCGTGACCCATGCGATGAAGCTCGGCGGCATCGTGGGCGCGGCCATCGACGGCCCGGCCACCGACTTCTCCGAGATCCGCCGGGTCGAACTGCCGATGTGGTGCCGGGGGCCCGCGCCGATCACGACGAAGATCCTCGGGCTCGAGGGCGCGATCAACGTGCCGGTGAGCCTCGGCGGGCACACCGTCCATCCGGGCGATGCGGTCATTGCCGACGAGAGCGGCCTCGTGATCCTGCCGCCCGAGCGGGCGGAATGGGCCACCGAAAAGGCGCTCGGGATGCAGGAGGCCGAGCTCGTGCTGCTCGACCGGCTGCGCAAGGGCGAATGGCTGCCCGACATTTCGGGGGCCACGAAGCTCGTCGAGGCCTGAGGGGCCCCCGGCTCCGGCCGTGCCCCGCGCGGCCGGGACCCATTCACGAGAAGCAACAGGGAAAGGCAACGTCATGACGAACAGAAGCCTTGCGGCGAGCGCGGCGGTTCTGGCGCTCACGGCCGGAGCGGCGCAGGCCGAGACGGTGGTGCTGTCGGCCTATTCGGGCATCTTCGAGGAGAATTACCGCGCGGCGGTGGTCGAGCCCTTCATGGAGGCGCATCCCGACATCGACGTGGAATTCTACGGCATGCCCAACTCCGCCCAGATGCTCGGCACCCTGCGGGCGCAGAAGTCCGCGCCCCAGATCGACGTGATGATCCTTGACGTCTCGGTCGCCAAGGCCGCCACCGACGAAGGGCTGTTCGCTCCCCTCGACGAGAGCGTGACCGCCCATGTGGCCGATCTCTATCCGCAGGCCCGCGTCGAGGGCGTGAATGCGGTGGGCGTCACCTTCGACAACCTCGTGATGCTCTACAACACCGACAAGGTGACCGAGGCCCCGACCTCGTGGGAGGCGCTCTGGGATCCGCAGTGGAAGGGGCAGGTCTCGATCCCCGCGGTGCCCGACATCCAGGGCACCACCCTCACCATCATCGCGAACCGCCTCGCGGGCGGCGAGGGCTACATGGACGGAATGGAGCCGGGGATCGGCAAGCTCATGGAGCTCGCGCCGAACGTCCAGACCTGGGAGCCGCGCCCCGACGTCTATCAGCCGATCTCGAGCGGGACCGCCTCGATCGGCATCGGCTGGAACGCGCGGGCGCAGGTCTATGCCGACAAGTCCGACGGCAAGCTCGGCGTCGTGCTGCCCGAAGAGGGAAGCGGCTTCCAGATCAACGTGATCGGCCTCGTGCAGGATGCCCCCGCGGGCGATGCGGCCAGGACCTTCCTCGACTATGCCCTGAGCCCCGAGGTGCAGGCGCGCTTCACCGAGACCATGTTCTACGCGCCCACCAACCAGAAGGCCGCGGCGCTCGTCTCCGAAGCGGCGCTCGAGCGGACGGCGGCGGGCTCCATGGACGAGATGATCCCGATCAACTGGCTCGAGGTTGCCACGATCCGCGATGCCGTCACCGAACAGTGGCGCCGCCGCATCATCCCGCTGAGCCGCTGACATGATGGTCGAGCGCGCGATGACCCCGGAGGCCGCCCTCGGGACCCCGGAGGGTCCCGATCACCTGGTCCTGAGCGAGGTCGGCATGACCTTCGGGACGCTCGACGTCATCCCCTCGCTGTCGCTTTCGGTCAGGCGGGGCGAGATGGTGGCTTTCCTCGGCCCCTCGGGCTGCGGCAAGACCACGACGCTGCGCATGATCGCGGGCTTGCTCGATCCCACGCGCGGCCGGATCTCGGTGGGCGGGCGGGAGATCACCCACCTGCCGGTCCACGACCGCGACATGGGCATGGTGTTCCAGAGCTATGCGCTCTTTCCCCACATGACCGTGTCGCAGAACGTGGCCTTCGGGCTCGAGATGCGGCGCATGGCCAAGGCCGAGATCCGGTCGCGGGTCGAGCGGGCGCTGGCCATGGTGCAGCTCGGCCATCTGGCCGGGCGCAAGCCCAAGGCGCTGTCCGGCGGGCAGCAGCAGCGGGTGGCGCTGGCCCGCGCACTGGTGGTCGAGCCCTCGATCCTGCTGCTCGACGAGCCGCTTTCCAACCTCGATGCGAAGCTGCGCGACGAGATGCGGGTGCAGATCCGCAGCCTCCAGCAGCAGAGCGGGATCACCGCGGTCTTCGTGACCCACGATCAGGTCGAGGCGCTCAGCATGTGCGACCGGATCGTGGTGATGCGCGGCGGCCATGTCGAGCAGTTCGGCACGCCGAACGAGATCTACGAGCGGCCGGCGACGCCCTTCGTGGCCTCCTTCGTGGGCCGCACCAACCGGCTTTCGGGCCGGGTCGATCCGTCGGGGCGGCTGCTGATCGAGGGCCGGCCGGTCGCCGCTGAAGGGCGGCTGCCCGAGGGCGCGGTCGAGGTGCTGGTGCGCCCGCACCGGATGAGCCTGCGCGCCGCCGCGGAGGATCAGCCTGTCGGTCTCAACAGCCTGCCCGGCGTGTTGACCGGGGCCACCTTCGTGGGCGACCTCATTCAGGCCACGGTGCGGATCGGCGGCGACGAGATCACCGTCGAGCAGCTCACGCGCCGCCGCTCGGGCCTGCCCGAGCCGGGCTCGGCCGTGACCGTCGCCTGGGAGGCCGGCGACACGATGGTCTATCCCGAGGGCAGGGCATGACGGCCGTTCCCGCGGTCGCGGCCGGCCGGCGGCCGATGGGCGGGCAGCAGGTGGCGGTGGCGCTCCTCCTGCCCATCGCCCTCATCAATGTGGTGGGCTTCATGCTGCCCATCTTCAACCTCGCCCGCTATTCCTTCAACCGGGCGACGGTGGGCGGGGGGATCGAGAACGTCCTGACGCTCCAGAACTGGACCGGGCTTCTCAGCGACCCGTTCTATCTGCAGCTGATCCTGAACTCGGTCTTCGTCTCGCTCGGGGTCACGCTCTGTGCACTCGTCCTGTCCTATCCGATCGCGCTCTATCTCCACCGCGCCTCGGGCAGCTGGCGGACCTTCCTCACCGTGCTCGTGATCTCGCCGCTCCTGACCTCGGCGGTGGTGCGCACCTACGGCTGGATCGCGATCCTCGCCGAGGAGGGGCCGGTCGTCTCGGCGATCCGGGGCCTGGGCCTCACGCCGCCGCCGCTCATGTTCAACATCAACGGCGTCTTCATCGGCCTGACCGAGATCCTGATGCCCTATATGATCCTCGCCCTTCTCGCGGGGTTCGGGCGGCTCGATCCGCGCGTCGAGGAGGCCGCGCGCACGCTCGGCGCCACCCCCTGGCAGAGCTTCCGGCGCGTGATCCTGCCGCTGACCGCGCCCGGCATCGCGCTGGGGTGCCTCCTGTGCTTCGTGCTGGCGGTCTCGTCCTTCATCACGCCGAAGCTCATGGGGGGCGGGCGCGTCTTCCTGCTCGCGACCGAGATCTACGATCAGGCCATCGTGACCCTGAACTGGCCGCTGGCCTCGACGCTCTCGATCCTCGTCCTCGTGATCTTCGGGGCGGCGCTCGTGGCCTATTCCGCCGTGCTGAAACGTCTGGACTGAGGAGGGCGCCATGCAGATCCACAAGACCTCGAAGCCGATGGGGATCCTCGTCGCGGTGCTCTTCCTCTATCTGCTCGCGCCGGTGATCCTCGTCTTCCCGATCTCCCTCTCGGGCGACAGCGTGCTGCGCTTTCCGCCGACCTCCTGGTCCCTCCGCTGGTACGAGGCCCTGTTCGAGAACCGAGCCATGCTCGGCGCCTTCTGGACGAGCCTGTCGCTCGCGGCCATCGTCACCGTGCTCTCGCTGGTGATCGCGGTGCCGGCGGCCTGGGTGATGGTGCGGATGGAGTTCCGCGGGCGGGATCTCCTGTTCAACCTCTTCACCGCGCCCCTCCTGCTGCCCACCATCGTGCTGGGGCTCGCCATCCTCATCGTCTTCGCCTCCTTCGGGCTTCTGGCGACGATGCAGGGGCTGATCCTCGCCCATCTCGTCATCACGCTGCCCTATGCGCTGCGCATTCTGGCCGTTTCGCTCGCCACGCAGAACATGGCCTGCGAGGAGGCCGCAAAGACCCTCGGCGCGAAGCCCCTCACCGTCTTCTTCCGGGTGACGCTGCCGATGCTCACCCCGGGGATCGTGGCGGCGGCGGCGCTCTGCTTCCTCGTCTCCTTCGACGAGGTGGTGATCACGCTCTTCCTCACCGGGCCGCGCATCAGCACGCTGCCGGTCGAGCTCTACAACTACGTCTACAACACCGCCGATCCGCTGGTGGCCGCGGCCTCCGTGCTGCTGATCCTGCTGACGCTGGGCGTGATCCTCGTGGTCGAGCGCGCGATGGGCCTCGGGCGGGCCTTCGTGAAGTAAACCGCACCCGCGCGACCTTCGGGGCCGGTTGTTCCGGGGGAACGGCCGGCCCCGTTCTCATCGGCGCGCGCCCTCTCCCCTTGTCAACCGCGGCGCGACCGGCTACTCAATCCTCGTCGGTTTCCGTAAGGAATTGAAAGGGAATCCGCCGCCGGACCTGTCCGGCGAACCGGAACTGCCCCCGCAACTGTAGGCGGCGAGGAGCTCGCGATCAAAGCCACTGTGGCCTCAAGCCATGGGAAGGCCGCGCCAGCCCTGTGACCCGCCAGTCAGGAGACCTGCCGGCGTTCGATCTCAACGCGGCCCGGGCGGGGTGTCCGGGGGAGGTATCCATGACGTCTGCCCGAGGGTGCCCAGCGGCTCCCGCTCCAGCCAGCACGCGCGCCTGCCCCGACGGGGCAGCCTGCGGGTCCGCCACGGGCCTCGCCTCTCCCGTCCTGTCTTCGGCTGCCCCCCCAATCGGAGACATCGCATGTTCCCCCGCTTCCTGACCGCTGCGGCCCTTCTCGTGCTGGCCCAGTCCGCCGCGGCCGAAACCGGCTATCCGCTGACGCTCGACAACTGCGGGCGCACCCTCACCTTCGACCGGGCGCCCGACAGCGCGGTCACGGTGGGGCAGGCCGCCACCGAGGTCCTCTATGCCCTCGGGCTCGCCCCGAAGGTCACCGGCACCTCGGTCTGGTTCACGAGCGTCCTGCCTGCCTATGCCGAGGCCAATGCGGCGATCCCGCGGCTGGCCGACAACGACCCGAGCTTCGAATCCGTCGTGGCGCGGAAGCCGGGCCTCGTGGCCGTGCAATATGAATGGCACATCGGCCCGCAGGGCCTCGTCGGCACCCGCGAGCAGTTCGCCGATCTGGGCATCCCCACCTACATCCTGCCCGCCGACTGCTGGCAGAAGGACAACAGCCGGGGCTCGGACGGCACCCGAACGGCCATGTTCGAGATGGAGAGCGTCCTTGCCGGCATCCGCGAGCTGGGCGCGATCTTCGACGTGGGCCCGCGCGCCGAGGAACTCGTGGCCGGGCTTCGGGCGCGCGAGGCGGCCGCCGTCGGGAAGGCGCGGGCGCTCGGCCTGAAGGATGCCTCGGCGGTCTTCTGGTTCTCCTCGTCCGAGATGAACGCCGATCCGTTCGTCGCGGGCCGCAAGGGCCCGCCCGGCTACATGATGGCCGCCCTCGGCCTGCGCAACGTGGTCGAGAGCGACGAGGAATGGCCGACCGTGAGCTGGGAGAGCATCGCGCGCGCCAACCCTTCCGTGATCGTGCTGGCCCGGATGGAGCGGCGGCGCTTTCCGGCGGACGATGTCGAGAAGAAGCTCGACTTCCTCAAGTCCGACCCGGTGACGCGCGAGATGGAGGCCGTCAGGGCCGGTCGCATCGTCGTGCTGGACGCCCATGCCATGGATCCCTCGATCCGCAATGTGGATGCGCTCGAGACGCTGGCCGACGCGCTGCCCGCGCTGGGGCTCGAATGACGGTCGCGGCAACCTTCGGTCCCCGGCCCGCCCTCTGGCTGGGGCTTCTGGGGGCTGCCGCGCTCGGGCTTGCGATCCTGGCCGGCGTGGTGATCGGCGAGACGCCGCTGCCCCTGCCCACGGTGGCCGCGACCTTCGCCAACCGGATCTGGGGCGCGGGGCTCGCCGTCGATCCGATCGAGGCGGGCATCGTCTGGAACTACCGGCTGCCGCGGACGCTGGTCGCGGCGGCCTGCGGGGCGGGACTCGCGCTCTCGGGAGTGGTGCTGCAGTCGCTGGTGCGGAATGCGCTGGCCGATCCCTATCTGCTCGGCGTCTCGGCCGGCGCCTCGACGGGGGCGGTCGCGGTCGCGATCCTCGGCGTCGGGGGCGGGCTCGTCGGGCTTTCGGCCGGCGCCTTCGGCGGAGCCCTCCTCGCCTTCGCGCTGGTGGCGCTTCTGGCGCGCGCGGCGGGCGGGGGATCGGCCACGCTCGTGCTGGCGGGGATCGCGGGCTCGCAGCTCTTCAACGCGCTCACCTCGTTCTTCATCGCCCGCTCGGCCAGTGCCGAACAGGCGCGCGGCATCATGTTCTGGCTGCTGGGAAATCTCTCGGGCGTGCGCTGGCCCGACGTGACGCTCGCCCTGCCGGCCGCGCTGGCGGGGCTTCTCCTCTGCCTCTGGCATATCCGCGCGATGGATGCCTTCTCCTTCGGCACCCAGTCGGCGAAGGCCCTGGGCGTGCCCGTGCGCCGGGTGCAGGCGGTGCTGATCGGCATCACCACGCTGATGACGGCGGTGATGGTGAGCCTCGTCGGCTCCATCGGCTTCGTGGGCCTCGTCGTGCCCCATGCCGTGCGGCTCGTGGCCGGGCCGCGCCACGGCGCGCTCGTGCCTTGGGCGGCGCTGGCGGGCGCCATCTTCCTCATCGCGGCCGATGTGGTCTCGCGGGTGCTGATCGCGGGGCAGGTGGTGCCCATCGGCGTCGTCACGGCCCTCGTGGGCGCCCCGGGCTTCGCCCTCATCCTCATCCGCAACCGGCGGCGGCCATGAGGATCTCGGTCTTTGAGGCAGGCTGGCGGGCCGGCGGGCGCGCCATCGTCGCGGATGTGACGCTCGAGGTGGCGGAGGGCGAGACCTTCGGGCTGATCGGGCCGAACGGCTCGGGCAAGTCCACGCTCCTGCGGCTGATGGCGGGCCTTCTGCCGCGGGCCGAGGGCGAGGTGCGGCTCGACGGCGCGCCGCTGACGAGCCTCGGGCGGCGCGAGACCGCGCGCCGGGTGGCGCTGGTCGAGCAGCAGGCCGAGACGGGCGAGGCGCTCACCGCCCGCGACGCGGTCGAGCTCGGCCGCACGCCCTGGCTGTCGGCGCTTGCCCCTTTCGGTCCGGCCGACCGCGCCATCGTCGACGAGGCGCTGGCGGCGGTGGGCATGGCCCGGATGGCCGGGGCGCGCTGGTCGACGCTCTCGGGCGGCGAGCGCCAGCGGCTCCACATCGCCCGTGCGCTTGCGCAGCGGCCGCGGATCCTGCTGCTCGACGAGCCCACGAACCATCTCGACATCCACCACCAGCTCTCGCTCCTCCGGCTGGTGAGCCGGCTGCCGGTGACGGTGGTGATGGCGCTGCACGATCTCAATCAGGCGATGGCCTGCGACCGGATCGGGGTGATGGCCGGGGGGCGGCTCGCGGCGCTGGGTCCGCCGCACGAGGTTCTCACGCCCGAGCGGCTGGCGCAGATCTTCCGCGTCGGCGCCACGCGCCTGCGGGATCCGGCCGACGCGGCGACGTTCCTGCGCTTCCACTGTCTCGAGGACCTGCCGCACAGCGGCTGACGCCTTTCGCGCGCCTCAGGCCTCCCCGAGGGGCGCCGATGGCACCCCCCGGCCAGCCCCAGCCGCCGGACAGATGCCCGGCGAAAAAAGACTTTCACTTCAGAACCGGCAGGGCGTGACCCGTCCGCGAGCGCGGATCGATCCCGTCCCGAAGACCTGCCGCCCGCACCGCCTCAACCCAGCGCCTCGACGATGGCCTTGCCGCAGGTGACGGTGTCGGCCGCGCCGGCGAGGTCCCGCGTCCGCAACCGCGGATCGGCGAGGACGCGCTCGATGGCCGCCATGATCTCGGCCGCGGCCTCGCCATGGCCGAGGTGGTCAAGCATCATCGCCCCGGCCCAGATCTGCCCCACCGGATTGGCGATGCCCTGTCCCGCGATGTCGGGCGCCGAGCCGTGGACCGGCTCGAACAGCGAGGGAAAGGCGCGCTCGGGGTTGATGTTGCCCGAGGGCGCGATGCCGATGGTGCCGGTGCAGGCGGGCCCGAGGTCGGACAGGATGTCGCCGAAGAGGTTCGAGGCCACGACCACGTCGAACCGGTCCGGGTTCAGCACGAAATGCGCGGCCAGAATGTCGATGTGATACTTGTCCCAGGCGACATCCGGGTAGTCCTGCGCCATCGCCTCCACCCGCTCGTCCCAGTAGGGCATGGTGATCGAGATTCCGTTCGACTTGGTGGCCGAGGTCAGCCTGCGCCGCTCGCGCCGGTTCGCCAGCTCGAAGGCATAGCGCAGCACACGGTCGATGCCGTGACGGCTCATCACCGTCTCCTGCAGCACGATCTCGCGCTCGGTGCCGGGATACATCCTGCCGCCGATCGCGGAATATTCGCCCTCCGTATTCTCGCGCACGATCCACATGTCGATGTCGCCCGGCCCGCGCCCGGCCAGCGGCGAGGGCACGCCCGGCATCAGCCGGGCCGGGCGCAGGTTCACATACTGGTCGAACTGCCGGCGGAACTGGATCAGCGAGCCCCAGAGCGAGACGTGATCGGGCACCGTCGCAGGCCAGCCCACCGCGCCGAAGAACAGGGCGTCGTGCCCTCCGATACGCTCCTGCCAGTCCTCGGGCATCATCTGGCCGTGCCGCGCGTAGTAGTCGCAGGAGGCGAAGTCGAACTCCTCGAAGCGCAGGTCGATCCGGTGGCGCCCGGCCACCGCTTCGAGCACCCGCAGCCCTTCCGGCACCACTTCCTTGCCGATGCCGTCGCCGGCGATGACCGCGATCTTCAGGTGATTGTCTGCCATGTCGTGCTCCTCAGGCGTTGCGGCCGCGCAGGGCCGCGATCAGGGCATCCGTCACCTGCCGCGTGGTGGCCCGACCGCCGAGGTCGGGCGTATGGAGATCCTCGTCCGCCGTCACCCGGCCCACGGCGGTCATCAGCCGCCCCGCGGCCTCGGCCTCCCCCAGATGCTCGAGCATCATGGCGGCGGTCCAGAAGGTGGCCACCGGGTTCGCGATGCCCCGCCCGGTGATGTCGAAGGCCGAGCCGTGGATCGGCTCGAACATCGAGGGCGTGTCGCGCTCGGGGTTGAGGTTGGCGGTGGGCGCCACGCCGATGGAGCCCGCCAGTGCCGCGGCGAGATCCGACAGGATGTCCGCATGAAGGTTCGTGGCGACGATCGTGTCGAGCGATGCGGGCTTCTGCACCATGCGCACCGTCATGGCATCGACCAGCATCTTGTCCCAGCGCACGTCCGGGAACTCGCGCGCGACCTCGCCCGCGATCTGGTCCCAGAGCACCATGCCGTGCCGCTGCGCGTTGGATTTGGTCACCACGGTCAGGAGCTTGCGCGGCCGCGACTGCGCAAGGCGGAAGGCGAAGCGCATGATTCGCTCGACCCCGGCGCGGGTGAAGATCGACACATCCGTGGCCACCTCCAGCGGCAGGCCGGGGTGCGAGCGCCCGCCTTGCCCGGCATATTCGCCCTCGGAATTCTCGCGCACGATCACCCAGTCGAGCTCGCTCTCCCCGACATGGCGGAGCGGGCTGCGGATGCCGGGCAGCATCCGGGTCGGCCGCACATTGGCATATTGGTCGAGCGGCTGGCAGATGGCGAGGCGCAGCCCCCAGAGCGTCAGATGGTCGGCCACGTCGGGCGCGCCCACCGCGCCGAACAGGATCGCGTCGAAGCCGCGCAGCCGGTCGGCCCCGTCCTCGGGCATGAAGGCGCCGGTGCGCCGGTAGCGGTCGGTTCCCCAGTCGAAGCTCTCCACGTCGAAGCGGAAGCCGCCGTCGCGGTCGGCCAGCGCCTCGAGCACCTCGAGCCCCGCCGCGACCACCTCGATCCCGATCCCGTCGCCGGGAATGGCGGCGATCCTGTGGGTGCGTATGTCCATATCAAGTCTCCGGTTCAGAACAGGATGCCGGAAGGCATCCGCAGCAGCAGGACGTGGGCCATGAGCCACCAGAAGCCGAGCACGATGGCCACGCCCGAGAGGATCCAGACCGCCCAGGTCCGGGGGCCGGGCCGGTCGTAGTCGGCCACGATCATGATGGCGAGGAAGGCCGCGAGGCTCGTGACGATGAAGCCCAGGACCGGCAGGAGGCCCACCCACAGCGCCATGACGAGGGCGAGGGCCAGACGGCGGCGGTTGCCGGCGCTCTCCGCCTCGCGGGGCGGCGCCGATGCGGTGCGGCCCCTCAGCCCCAGCCCGATCAGAAGGAGCGAGAAGAGGATCAGGCCCACGGCGATGGTCGTGGGGAAGATCGAGCCCACCGCCGACATGCCGCGCGCGCCGAGAAAGATCAGGATGCCGAGCAGCACGAACCCTGCGGCAAGCCCCATTCCCGCCGTGTCGCGTCCTCTCGCAGCGTCGGGTGCCGCGGCGGCCGCGGCCGGGGTCTTCTTCCGCGTCCGGCGTTCGGCCACGAAGGGATAGAGGAGCGTCAGCAGCGCGGCGAGAATGATGCCGATGCTGATCGGCCGCCCGAAGAACATCTCGAGCGTCCGGTCCGAGGCATTGCCGATCAGATAGGTCTGCACGAAACCCTGTTCGGCGATCTGGCCCAGCACGAGGCCCAGCACGATGGGCGAGGGCGCGAACCCGTAGCGGGCGAGCACCCAGGCGATGAGGCCGAGGCCCACCATCAGCTGCGCATCCTGCACGTTGGAATGGATGGCGAAGGAGCCGATCACCGTGAGAAGCGCCACGGTGGGCGCCAGCATGGCCTTGGGGATCGCCACCACGGTACGGTAGGCATAGCGCCCGATCAGAAGGCCCGCGGGCAGCATGAGGACGGTGGCGATCAGCAGCCCCCAGATGAAGGTATAGACCACGCCCGCCTCGGCGCTGAAGAGCGTGGGGCCGATCTTGATCCCCTGCACGAGCAGGGCGCCGAGGATGATGGCGTCGGGCGGGGTGCCGGGGATGCCCAGCACCAGCGTCGGGATGAAGCCGCCGCCCACGGTGGCATTGTTGGCGGCCTCGGTCGCGATCACCCCATCGGGCTCGCCCTTGCCGAAGGCCTCGGGGGTGCGCGAGGAGCGGCGTGCCTCGGCATAGGAGACGAGGCCCGCGATGGAGCCGCCCGCGCCCGGCAGGATGCCCACCACGGTGCCGATCACCGACGAGCGGATCACGTTCACCTTGCGCGCCCAGGCGATGCGCAGCCCCTCGCCGAGCCGCAGCCCGTGGGTCTCGGCCGGGCGCAGATGCGCGTCCCTTGTGGCCACGAGGTCGAGGATCACCGGGATGCAGTAAAGGCCGATGATGGCCGAGGTGATGTCGATCCCGCCGAGGAACCGCTGCATCCCGAGCGTGTAGCGGACATCGCCGCCCACCACCGCGACTCCCACCATGGACAGAAAGAGGCCGAGGCAGGCACCGATCAGCCCCTTCAGCGTGTTGCCCACCGAAAGGGCCGCGATCAGCGTCATGCCGAAGATGGCGAGCCAGAAATATTCCGTGGGCCCGAAGGCCAGCGCCACCCGCGCGAGCGGCGGGGCAAGGATCAGGAGGGCGATGGCGCCGACGATGCCGCCCGCCACCGACGAGAGCGTGGCGAGCGTGATCGCCAGCCCCCCGTCGCCCCGCCGCGCCATCGGATAGCCGTCGAAGGTGGTGGCGATGGACGAGGGGGTGCCCGGCGTGTTGACGAGGATCGCCGCGAAGGCTCCGCCGTAGATCGCGCCGGTATAGATCGCGCCGAGGGCGATGAGGCCCGCGGCGGGATCCATGGTGAAGGTGAAGGGGACGAGCACGGCCACCGCCATCGTGGCGGAGAGGCCCGGAAGCGCCCCCACGACGGTGCCGAGCACCACGCCCACGAGCGCCAGCATCAGGTTGAACGGCGTCAGGGCGCCGATGAGGTAGCCGAGAACGTCCATCGCCCGCCCTCAGCCGCCGATGCCGAGAGCTTTCGCGCCCTCCTGATATTCGGCGATCTTCTCGGCCATGAAGGCGTCCATCTTCGCATAGGGGATGTCGGTCAGAACGAAACCGCCCTCTTCCATCTTCTTCACGAAGTCGGGCCGCTGGTTGATCTCGGTCACGATGTCCGAAATCCGTGTGCGCAGCTCCTCGGGCGTCGCATCGGGCACGGCCACGCCGCGGTAGGCGCCGCCCACGAGGTCGTAGCCCAGCTCCTTGAAGGTCGGCACGTCCGGGAAGGCGGGCAGACGCTCGTCGGCCGCCACCGCCAGCATCCGGAGCGCATCGCCCTGGTTCACCGCCGAGGTCGCGTAGTTGAACCCTGCCACCGTCTGGCTGCCGAGGACCGCCGTGATGGCCGGGCCGGTGCCCGAGAAGGGGATGTAGGTCGTGGTGATGCCGGCGAGCTGGTCGAACTTCGCCTGCGCGAGATTGTTGGACGAGTTCGACCCGGAGCCCGAGAAGGTCACCGCGCCCGGATTGGCCCTGGCATTCTCGACAAGGTCGGCGAGCGTCTGGAACTCGCTGTCCTTGGGCACGAAGATCGCGTCGGGCGTATAGTGGAAATAGTTGACAGGCGTCAACTCGTCGGTCTTGTAGCCGACGTTGGCTTCGATCGGCTGAAGCACCGTGTGCGGCAGGTTGATGCCCATGATCGTGTAGCCGTCGCCCTCGATCGCATTGAGCTGCGACCAGGCCTGTGCACCGCCGGCTCCCGCCTGATACTGGATGACCACCGGCTGGCCGGTCACGGCCTCCCATTCCGCCTGCTGGTAGCGGGCCGAGATGTCGGATTCGCCGCCGGCGTTGAACGGGATGATGTAGGTCACAGGCTTGGTCGGGAAATCGGCCGCCGACTGCGCGAAGAGCGGCGCGGCGGCGAGGGTGGCACCGAGTGCCACGGCGAGCCTCTTGACGTTCATGGTTCTCCTCCTGGGTCTCGATTGCGAGCGTCGATCGGCCCCCTGAAACCGGGTGCCGGATCCTGAAATCGGAGGAGGGGAAGGCCATCCCGCACGAGGGCCGGGGCCGCTGCGAATGCTCCTCCGGGCCCGGTCCTTGCGGGAAAAAGAGGCCCCGACCGGCTGATGCGCCGCTTGGCACGGCATGTTGAAAGTGTAGACTGTTCCTTGAAAGTTGATAGTCGGCGCTGCTTCAAAACTTTATTGCGTCAGGAGCAAGAATGGCGGAAGGCGACCTCTCCTTCTTCGTGATGCTGGCCCGGCGCGAGAGCTTCTCGGCCACGGCGCAGGATCTGGGCCTGTCGGCCTCGGCGGTGAGCCGGCGCCTCGCCCGGCTCGAGGATCGGCTGGGGGTCCGGCTGCTGAACCGCACGACGCGCAAGGTGAGCCTCACGAGCGAGGGCGAGGCCTATTATGGCGCGGCCCTGCGGCTTCTCGACGAGATCGCGGATCTCGAACACAATCTCTCGCAGGGTCGCGACCGCCCGGCGGGCCTTCTGCGGATCAATGCCACGCTGGGTTTCGGGCGCACCCATCTCGCCCCGGCCATCGCGCGCTTCCGCCGGATCCATCCGGCGGTGGAGGTGCAGCTTCTGTTGACCGATGCGCCGCTCAATCTCGTCGAGGAGGGGATCGATCTCGGGATCCGCTTCGGAGCCCCGCCCTTCGGGCGCATGGTCATGCGGCTTCTGCAGCGCAACCGGAGGTTCCTCTGCGCGGCGCCCTCCTATCTCGAGGCCCGCGGGGTGCCGCAGAGCCTCACCGATCTGCAGCAGCACAGCTGCATCGTGCTCAGGCAGGACCATGACGCCTACGACGTCTGGCGCTTCGACGATATCGGCGAGGCCTCGCCCTCGGCCAAGGTGAGCGGCGAGCTCAGCACCAACGACGGCGAGATCGCGCTGGCCTGGGTGCTCGACGGGCAGGGGATCATGCTGCGCTCGGAGTGGGACATCGCCCAGCATGTCCGTGAGGGTCGGCTGCGCCTCCTGCTGCCCCACTATCGCCAGACCGCCAACATCCACGCCATCTATCCGGAGCGCCACAATCTCTCGGCCAAGGTCCGCGTCTTTGCCGACCATCTGGCGGCGCATGTGCGCGACGCCGACGCCCGGATGCCGCTGCAGCTCGCGGCGGCCGAACTGCGGGCGGCCACCGCCCGTGCCTGATCCCCACGGGCTCGCGGGGCAGACCCGGCGCCGCCCGGCCCGGAGGGGCCTCACCTGACCAGAAGCGAAAGGACGACCTCATGCGCATCCTCGATATCGTCGAATCCACGCAGCCCATCTCGTCGCCGATCCGCAACGCCTACATCGACTTCAGCCGGATGACGGCCAGCCTCGTGGCGGTGGTGACGGATGTGGTGCGCGACGGCCGGCGTGTCGTGGGCTACGGCTTCAACTCGAACGGCCGCTACGGGCAGGGCGGGCTGATCCGCGAGCGCTTCCGCGACCGGATCCTCGAAGCCCCGCCCGAGAGCCTGCTGACGGAAGCGGGCGACAATCTCGATCCGCACCGGATCTGGGCCGCGATGATGAGCAACGAGAAGCCGGGCGGCCATGGCGAACGGTCGGTCGCGGTCGGAACGCTCGACATGGCGGTGTGGGATGCGGTGGCCAAGATCGCGGGCCAGCCGCTCTTCCGCCTGCTGGCCCATGCGAAGGGGCGCGAGGCCGATCCGCGCGTCTTCGTCTATGCGGCGGGCGGCTACTATTATCCCGGCAAGGACGATGCGGCGCTGAGGCGCGAGATGCGCAGCTACCTCGACCGCGGCTATACCGTGGTCAAGATGAAGATCGGCGGGGCCCCGCTCGACGAGGATCGCCGCCGGATCGAGGCGGTGCTTCAGGAGATCGGGCCGCAGGCGCGCCTCGCGGTGGATGCCAACGGGCGCTTCGATCTGGAGACGGCCATCGCCTATGCGAAGATGCTCAGGGACTATCCGCTGTTCTGGTATGAGGAGGCGGGCGATCCCCTCGACTATGCGCTTCAGGCGGCGCTGGCCGAGTTCTATCCGGGGCCGATGGCGACCGGCGAGAACCTCTTCTCGCATCAGGATGCGCGCAACCTCCTGCGTTACGGGGGCATGCGGGCCGACCGCGACTGGCTGCAGTTCGATTGCGCGCTGTCCTACGGGCTGGTCGAGTATCTGCGGACGCTCGAGGTGCTGGAAAGCTGCGGCTGGTCGTCCCGGCGCTGCATCCCGCATGGCGGCCACCAGATGTCGCTGAACATCGCCGCGGGCCTCGGCCTCGGCGGGAACGAGAGCTATCCCGATCTCTTCCAGCCCTATGGCGGCTTTCCCGACACGGTGAAGGTGGTCGACGGCCATATCACCATGCCCGACCTGCCGGGCATCGGCTTCGAGGGCAAGTCCGACCTCATCCGGGTGATGCGGGCGCTGGCCGAGTAGCCGCTCGTCCGGCGCGGGCGCCGGGGCTGCGTTTTCCGGCGCGCCTCGCCCCAGGCCGGAGGGTCTGCGCCTGCCGGATCCGGGGCCGGCGGGCCAGGCCTTCGCCGCGCTTGACAGGATCGGCGCTTCGGGCACCCTGCCGGAAGAAACAGACAGAAGGAGGGAGCCTCATGTGCGATATCTGCGTGACCCAGGCGGTGAAGGAGCGGATGCTGTCGCGCCGCTCCTTCTTCCGCGGGGCGGCGGCGACGGCTGCGGGCGTGGCTGCGGGCAGCGTGTTTCAGGCTCCGGCCGCTCTGGCGCAGGGCCACAGTGCGGTCGAGGACCTGACCCACGAGCTGCACGAGGGCTTCCCCACCTTCTTCGGCGAGCAGCAGTTCTTCTTCGACCAGAAGTTCACCTATGCCAAAGACAAGTTCAATCTGGCGGAGTTTCGGGTGAATGAGCACACCGGCACCCATATCGATGCGCCGCTCCATTTCTCGGCCGACGGGATGAGCGTGGCGGAGATCCCGGTGGGCAATCTGGTGGTGCCGCTCTGCATCGTGGATATCGCGGCCAAGGCCGAGGACAATCCCGATGCGCAGCTGACGCCGGACGATCTGAAGGCCTGGATCGCGACGCATGGCGAGATCCCCGCCAATGCCTGCGTGGCGATGCATTCGGGCTGGGGACGCCATGTGGCGACCGAGCGGTTCCGCAACACCGGCGCCGACGACATGGGCCATTATCCGGGCTTCCATGTCGAGGCGGCGCAGATGCTGCTCGAGACGCAGGCGGGCTCGATCGGGGTCGATACGCTCTCGCTCGACCATGGCATGTCGCCGGATTTCGCCACCCATTACGCCTGGTTGCCCTCGGGGCGGTTCGGGATCGAATGTCTGGCGAACCTCGACAAGCTGCCTCCGGTCGGGGCCACTCTGGTGGTCGGTGCGCCGAAGCACCGCGGCGGAACCGGCGGTCCCGCCCGCGTCATCGCGCTGATCTGAACTGTCGCCCGGCCGTCCGCGGCCGGGCCAACCCGAGGACCCCATGGCCACACACCGACTTCTGAGCGACGAGGAGGCTGCCCGCGATCCGCGCGTGGCCGCAATCTTCGCCGACATCCGCGAGACGCGGAAAACCGACTATATCAACAACTTCTGGCGCGCTCTTGCCAATCAGCCCGAGCTTCTGGAAAGCATATGGAACCGGCTCCGGCAGGTCATGGCGCCGGGCGCGCTCGATCCCCTGACCAAGGAGCTGATCTATATCGCCGTCTCGGTGACGAACGGCTGTTCCTACTGCACCCATTCCCATACGGCGGCCGCCCGCGCCAAGGGGCTCAGCCCGGAGCAGGAGGCCGAGTTCCTCGCGGTGCTGGGCATGGCGGCCCAGACCAACCAGCTCGTGACCGCGCTTCAGGTGCCGGTCGACGCGGCCTTTCAGGTGGAAACATGACCGATCACGCCATCGTTGCGACCCGCCCCGGCGGCCCCGACGTGCTCGAATGGGCCGAGCGCCCCGCCGGGCGGCCCGGACCGGGCGAGGTGCGCCTGCGCCAGACGGCCGTCGGGCTGAACTTCATCGACTGCTACTTCCGCTCGGGCCTCTATCCCTGGCCCGCCGATGAGCTGATCCCCGGCGGCGAGGCCGCAGGCGTGGTCGAGGAGCTGGGCGAAGGCGTGAGCGGCTTCGCGCCCGGCGACAGGGTGGCCTATACGATGCCGAACGGCGCCTGCCGCACGGCTCGGGTCCTGCCCGCCGACCGGCTGGTCCGGCTGCCCGAGGGCGTGACGGACGAGGTGGCGGCCTCGATCATGCTGAAGGGGCTGACGGCGCAGTACCTGATCCATTCGAGTTTCCGGGTGGAGGCGGGGCACCATGTCCTCGTCCATGCCGCAGCGGGCGGCGTGGGACAGCTTCTCGGCCAGTGGCTGAAGGCCAAGGGCGCCATCACCTACGGAACGGTCGGCGGCGCGGCCAAGGCCGAGATGGCGCGCGCCAGCGGCTTCGACCATGTGATCGATTACGAGGCCACCGACTTCGCCGAGGCGGTGCGCGAGCTGACCGGCGGGCGCGGCTGCGATGTCGTCTATGACTCGGTCGGCCGCACCACCTGGCGCGGGTCGCTGAAGAGCCTGCGGCCGCGCGGCAGCTTCGTCTGTTTCGGCCAGTCCTCGGGCCCGCTCGACGAGTTCCGCTTCTCCGACCTCGCGGCGGGCAGCTTCACCGCGAACCGGCCCTCGCTCTTCCATTACATTGCCACGCGCGACGAGCTCGAGGCGCGGGCGGCCGATCTCTTTGCGCTGGTGGCCGAGGGGCGGATCGTGCCGCGGATCGGGCAGACCTTCGCGCTGAAGGACACGGCCGAGGCGCACCGCGCGCTGGAGGGTCGCCGCACCACCGGGGCGACCGTGCTTCTGCCCTGAAAAAGCCGGGCGGAAGGGTCCGCCCGGCGTCACAGGTTGCCTGGTCGCCCCTGCCGCGGATCTCCGGCGGCAAGGGCCTGCGGTCAGCGGACGATCTGCACGATCTGGCGCTGGTTCGGATCGACGATCACCGGCACGCCGTTGACATAGCTGTAGGCATAGGTGCTCTCGGGGATCGGCGTCAGCACGACGGTCTCGGGGATCGCCGCCCCGGTGACGACTTCGCCTTCGAGCCAGACCGGCTCGACCGGGTTCTGCTGGACATAGGTCACGGTGGTGGTGTCCGGCGGATCAAGCGCATCGCCGCCGGCCATGCCGAGCACGCCGCCGATCAGAGCGCCGGCCGGGCCGGCGATGGCCGCGCCCGAGGCCGCTCCGGCTGCGCCGCCGGCCAGCACGCTGCCGCCGTCGCGGTCTTCCTCGTAGGTCACGGACTCATAGGTCACGCGGGGATCGCCCGAGGCCATCGGCACCGCCGTATTCTCGACCGACATGGCGAGGTAATCGCCGGCAGCCCAGCCCGAGGTGCCCTCGTGATTCACGCGGCACCATTTGGCGGCATCGACGCAGCCTTCGACCATCACCAGCGCGTCCGAGGGGATCACGCCCACGATCGTGTAGTTCGAGCCGGGGCCCGAGCGCAGGTTGAGATCGGTCATCGGGCGGGCTTCCTGCACCTGCGCCGAGGCGGCGCCGGCGAGAAGCGTCGCGGCTGCCACGGAGAGCCAGAGCGTGCTGTTGCGGGTCATGTCCAGTCCTTTCGGATGTTTTTTTCAAGTGCCAATCGGCATGCGGCCATCAACGGCGACCGGGTGCGCAGGTTCCTCATGACGCACGGGCACAGGACTTTCGGACAGGCTCGGGAGGAGAGAGGGCGAGGTCATGGCGTTGGAGAGGCCCTCCGCAGCGGGACGGGCCGCGCGCGGCCTCGTCTCAGGCAAACTCCGCGTCAGGGGGCCGGAAGATCCCGAGCCTTCTGCGCCCTCAGGCGACGAGATAGCCGATGACCCCCGCCGCGCGCAGGACGGGCACGCGCAGCGCGGGATCGGCGAGGGCGCGGTGGAAGTCGGGGCTGTCGGGCAGCGCCGGGCGCGCCCGCTCGTAGAGCGCCATGACGGGGGCATTGCCGCCCATGGAGGAGGGGTAGAGCAGCCCGTCGATGGCCGGAAAAGCCTCGTAGAAGGCGCGGCTCCAGCGGCGGGCGCGGGCCTTCGGCCCCGAGGCGATGGCCGCGGAGGCGCCGGCCCGCGTGGGCCAGAGGCCGGTCAGATCGAGGAGCGTCAGGGGCCGGGCCAGCGCGAAGACTGCAAACCACGGCGACCGGCCGGTGAGGTCGATGATCCGCGTCTCCTGAAAGACCTCGGCCGCGCAGACGGCGAGCGCGCCCGGCGCGGCGGACCCGGCCGCATAGAGGATGCCGCGCGCCTGCACCTGCGGGGCGCCCAGCGCGTCGGGCAGGTGGGGATCGAACCGGCCGCTGCCGGGGCCCCAGAAGCGGAAATCGTTCCAGCCCACGGGATGATCGCCGCCGCGAAAGAAGATCCGCGCGAGCGGCGTGCCGGCGGGCAGGGTCGCGATCTCGGGGCCGAGCGCCGCCAGCGTCGCGGCAGGCGGCGGTTCGGGGAACTTCGCCATCAGATCGCGGCGGCCAGCTCGCGCACGGGTTCGGGATCGTGGCCTGCCGCGAGCCAGGCCGCAGGGGTCAGGCCCGCGCCGCGCCCGTCGTCGAGGTCGGATTGCGGCGTGGTGAAAAAGGCCGCCACCTGCACCGGCCGGGCCTCGGGCCGGATCGCCTTCAGCACCCGGCGCAGGCCCGGCAGCTCGCCCGAGGCGGTGAGCTGGAAGCCCGGGATGCGCCAGCCGCGCGCGTCGGGACCGCGGATGCCGAGGATCGTGCGCTCGCGCAGCCGCTGGCGCAGGCGGCTCGGATCGACGCCGAGCCGTGCGGCGACCTCGGCCAGCGGCAGCGCGGTCTCGGCCAGCACCGCATGGCGGGCGGCCAGATCGAGCGCCGGCTGCGGATCGGCCACGCCCCCGGGCTCGACCCCCACCGCGCGCAGAGCGGCGCGCTCGGCCCCGGACAGGGGCTCGGCGCGGGAGGGCGGCAGGATCTCCTGCCCGTGCTCTTCCAGATAGTCGCCCGCCGCGCGTGCGATCCGCCCCTCGAACCCCGCGAGCCGGAATTTGGCGAGCGTCGCGCGCAGCGCGTCGAAATCCTCGTGTCCGCGATCCATGGCGCCCGGCATGACGACCTCCTGTCTGCTCACGACAAGATGGGGTGTGAGGGATCGTGAGTCAAGGACGGGTCCTCACGATCCCTCACGGTGACGCAGCAGTGCCGTGAAGGCGGGCCAGGCCTCGGGGTCGGCCACGGTCTTGTCGCGGCAGAAGGGGTTGCAGAAGCCGAAGATTCGCCCCTCGATCTCGAGCAGGTCGGTCACCGGCGCGCCCGAATAGGGGCAGGCGTCGTTCTCGGCCACGCCGTCCGCCACGGCGCGGGCGGGCAGGGGCGCGGGGCCGGGCCAGGGTCTTGGTGGATAGGGCCGGGCGTAGAACTCCTGATCGGCGCCATCGACCGCCCCCATCGCGCGCCAGCGGCGGAAGGAGGGATGGGCGAGATGGGCCGCCACATAGGCCTGCGCCTCGGGGCTGACGGCGAGCCCGTAGCCTGCGATGCGTGCCGCGACGGGGGCGAAGAACACATCCGCCGCGCTGTAGGATCCGCAGAGCCACGGGCCCTCGGTGCTGCAGCGCGCCCGGGCCTCGGCCCAGATCCTTTCGAGCCGGGCGAGATCGGCCTGCACGGCCTCGGGCGGGTCGCAGCCCTCGTAGCTCACGCGGAGGTTCATGGGGCAGTGGCTGCGGAGCGCCCCGAAGCCCGCATGCATCTCGGCCGCGAGTGCGCGCGCCACCGCCCGATGCTCGGGATCGGCGGGCCAGATCCCCGCCTCGGGATGGCGCGAGGCGAGCTCTTCGGCGATGGCGAGGCTTTCGGCCACCACCGTTCCGGCCGACGTCTTCATCGCGGGCACGGTGCGGGCGGGGGCGAAATCGGCCAGAAGCGCGGGCAGCTCGTCGGTATAGAGCCGGGCGCGCCGCACGCGGACGGGAAGCCCGAAGGCATCGAAGAGGAGCCAGCCGCGCAGGCTCCAGCTGGAATAGGCGCGATCGCCGATGGCAAGCTCGTAGGTCAAGGGACACCTCCTGATGCGGGCAGAGTAGGGGCAGCGGCCGATCCTGCCAAACGTCCTTTCCTGAACGGGATCATCACGGCGCGCGATGGAGGCCCGCACGCAAGCGGCTGGAAACGCGCGCCCGCCCGGGGCATATCAGCGGAAGGCCCGCCCGCGCGGAGGGCCAGAGCGGAGGACGCATGACGACGACGATCTACATCCTGAACGGGCCGAACCTGAACCTGCTGGGCCAGCGCCAGCCCGAGATCTACGGGCACGAGACGCTGGCCGATGTCGAGCGGCGCTGTGCGGCGGTCGCGGCCGAGAAGGGCTTCTCGGTGCGCCTCTTCCAGTCGAACCACGAAGGCGCCATCGTCGACCAGATCCACGAGGCCCGGCAGGCGGCCTGCGGCATCGTCATCAACCCGGCCGCCTATACGCACACCTCGGTGGCGATCCTCGACGCGCTCAATGCCTTCGAGGGGCCGGTGATCGAGTGCCACATCTCGAACGTCCACAAGCGCGAGAGCTTCCGCCATCACTCCTATGTGAGCCTGCGCGCCGACGGGGTGCTGGCGGGCTTCGGCATCGAGGGCTACGAACTGGCGGTGCGGCGGATCTGTTCGCTCTGCGCAGGCGGCTGAGCCGGGTTCGCATGATCTGGCGCAAGTCCTTGGCGGGGCGGCTCGCCTAAGCAGGGCACGACAGGGATGGCCGCCGGAGAAGGACCCATGACCGACAGGAGCGACGATCTCGCCCGCATCCTCGACCGACGCCGCCGCGGGCGGCGCTGGCTCTGGCCCCTGCTGGCGCTGGGGCTGCTTGCGGGCGGGGGCCTCCTCTGGGCCTCGCGGCAGGGGGCGGAGCCCGCGCTTGCCTATGTGACCGAGCCGGTGGAGCGGGGCGGGCTTGTCGTGACGGTGATGGCCACGGGCACGGTGCAGCCCACGACGCAGGTCGAGGTTTCCTCGGAACTGTCGGGCACGCTCGCCGCGGTGGAGGTGGATTACAACGACGAGGTCGCGGTGGGCCAGCCGCTCGCCCGGCTGGACGACACGCGGCTGAAGGCGCAGGTCGCCAATGCCGAGGCCTCGCTCGAGGCGGCGGAGGGGCGGCTCGAACAGGCCCGCGCCACCGCGCTCGAGGCGGCCGAGAACTACCGCTCGCGCTCGGCGCTCGACCAGCGGGGCGTGGCCGCCCATCTCGATCTCGTGGCGACCGAGGCCGCCCACAAGCGCGCGGAATCCGAGGTAAAGATCGCCGAGGCCGACCGCACGCTCGCGGCTGCCAATCTCGAGGTGCAGCGGGTGGATCTGGCCAAGGCCGTGATCCGCTCGCCGATCCGCGGCATCGTGCTCGACCGGGCAGCGGAGGCGGGGCAGATCGTGGCCTCCTCGCTGAACACGCCGGTGCTGTTCACGCTGGCCGAGGATCTGACCCGGATGGAGCTGCGCGTCGACATCGACGAGGCCGACATCGGCCGGGTGCGGGTGGGCAACCGCGCCTCCTTCAAGGTGGACGCCTATCCGGGGCGGAGCTTCAAGGCCGAGATCGTGCAGGTGCGCTACGCGCCCGAGACGACCGACGGCGTGGTGACCTACAAGGCGGTGCTGTCGGTGGACAATGGCGAGCGGCTGCTGCGGCCCGGTATGACCGCGACCGCGACGATCACGGTGGCCGAGGTGGAGGGCGCGCTCCTCGTGCCGAATGCCGCGCTGCGCTTCGCCCCGCCGGCGGTGGCCCAGCCCGGCAGTTCCGGCGGCAACCGCGGGGGCGGGCTGCTCGGGCTCATCATGCCCCGCGCCCCCGGGCCGATGAGCGAGGCGGACGCCACGTCGGGCCCCACGGTCTGGGTCCTGCGCGACGGTGAGCCCGACCGGGTGGCGGTCGAGACCGGCGAGACCGACGGGCGGCGGACCGAGATCCGCGGCGGCGCGCTCGAGGAGGGGGCTCCGGTCATCACCGATCAGCGCGAGGCCGGAGCTTGACCGAGGGGCCGCTCATCGCGCTTCAGGGGATCGGCCGGTCCTATGGCGAGGGCGAGGCCGAGGTGCGCGCGCTCGACGGGGTGGATCTCACCATCCGGCGCGGCGAGTTCGTGGCGATCATGGGCCCGTCGGGGTCGGGCAAGTCGACGGCGATGAACATCATCGGCTGCCTCGACCGGCCCACCTCGGGGCGCTACCTCTTCGAGGGGACCGACGTCTCGGGGCTCGACCGCGACGGGCGGGCGCTGCTGCGGCGGCACTTTCTGGGCTTCGTCTTTCAGGGCTTCAACCTCCTGGCCCGCACCACTGCGCTCGAGAATGTCGAGCTGCCGCTGATCTACAAGGGCCTGCCGCGGGCCGAGCGGATCGAGAAGGCGCAGCGGGCGCTGGCGCGGGTGGGGCTTGCCGGGCGCGAGCATCACGATCCCTCGCAGCTCTCGGGCGGCCAGCAGCAGCGGGTGGCCATCGCCCGCGCGCTGGCGGGCGAACCCGCGGTGATCCTTGCCGACGAGCCCACAGGCAACCTCGACAGCCAGCGGTCGCATGAGATCATGCAGCTGATGCAGGCGCTGAACCGCGAAGGGATCACCATCGTCATGGTCACCCACGAAGAGGATATCGCGGCCTATGCCGGGCGGCTCGTCGTCTTCACCGACGGCCATCTCACGCGGGACGAGCCGGTGAAGGCGAGGGCCTGAGATGCTGTGGGAGACGATCCGCCTCGCCTTCATCGCCATCGTGCGGAACAAGCTGCGCTCGTTCCTGACCGTGCTCGGCGTGGTGATCGGGGTGGCGGCGGTCATCGCCATGGTGACGGTGGGGCAGGGCTCGTCGGCGCAGGTTTCGGCCAATGTGGCGAGCCTCGGGACCAACGTGCTGATCCTGCGGCCGGGCAAGCGGATGATGGGGCCCGGGACGCGCGACACCTCGCCTGCCTTCACGCTGCGCGACGTGGAGGCGCTCGAGGAGCTGCCGGTGATCCGGGCGGTCTCGCCCAACACCTCGGCCTCGCAGACGGTGGTCTATGGCAATGCCAATGCCACAACCTCGATCACCGGCACCACGGCCGCCTATCTCACCGTGGCCAACTGGGTGCTGGCGGGCGGCCGCGTCTTCACGCAGGCCGAGGAGCGGCAGGGGGCGGCAGTCTGCATTCTGGGTGAGACGGTGCGCCAGAAGCTGTTCGGCGCGGCCGACCCGTTGGGCCAGACGGTGCGGATCAAGTCGATCTCGTGTCTGGTGGTGGGGCTGCTCGAGGCCAAGGGCGCGGGCTCGTTCGGGCAGGATCAGGACGATCTGGTGCTGATGCCCATCCGCACCGTGCAGCGGAGGCTGGTGGGCAATCAGGATGTCTCGGGCATGTCGGTGGCGCTTCAGGACGGCGTCTCGGCCACGCGCGGCATCCGCGACATCAGCGCGCTCCTGCGCGAGCGGCGGCGGATCGGGCCTGCCGACGAGGAAAACTTCTCAGTGACGGACATGAAGGAGATCGCCTCGATGCTGAGCTCGATCAACACCGTCCTCGCGGGGCTGCTCTCCTCGGTCGCGGCGGTGAGCCTTCTGGTCGGCGGCATCGGGATCATGAACATCATGCTGGTCTCGGTCACCGAGCGCACGCGCGAGATCGGCATCCGGCTTGCGGTGGGGGCGACGGCGGGGCAGGTGCTGACGCAGTTCCTCGTCGAGGCGGTGGTGCTGTCGGTGCTGGGCGGCATGATCGGCATCGCCCTCGGGCTCGCGCTGGCGCTGGTCGCCTCGCGCTACATGCTCATTCCCTTCACGCCCGATCCGCTGGTGGTGCTGATGGCCTTCGGATTTTCGGCGGTCGTGGGGGTGATCTTCGGCTATTTCCCCGCCCGCCGGGCCGCCCGGCTCGACCCGATCGAGGCGCTGCGCCACCAGTAGGATGGAAGGGAGAGGGGTCGGTTTCACCGGCGGGCGCAGAGGCGGCCCGGCGCCGTTTCCGTAGCGTCACCTCATCCGAAACGACAAGAGGCGCCGGAAAATGTTGAAATGAGGCCGGTTGTTGGCAACACTTTCCAGGCTGCGCTTGGGAGGGCGCGGCCAACTGGGAGGAATGACATGACGGCTTTCGAGAAGAAAGCGGCGTATTCGCGCCGCTCGTTCCTGCGCACCGGTGCCTTGGCCGGGGGTGCGGCGGCGGGGTCTGTCCTGGCGGCTCCGGCCGTTCTGGCCCAAGCGCCGCTGGTGATGAAGATGCAGACATCCTGGCCTGCCTCGGACATCTGGATGGACTTCGCCCGCGAATATGTCACGCGGGTCGAGGAGATGTCGGGCGGCAGGATCAAGGTGGACCTGCTGCCGGCCGGGGCCGTGGTCGGCGCCTTCCAGGTGATGGATGCCGTGCATGACGGTGTGATCGACGCTTCGCATTCGGTGTCGGCCTACTGGTACGGCAAGTCGAAGGCGGCCTCGTTCTTCGGCACGGGCCCGGTCTTCGGCGGTTCGGCCACCACGATGCTCGGCTGGTTCTATCAGGGCGGCGGTCAGGATCTCTACCGCGAGCTGACCCAGGATATTCTCGGAATGAACATCGTGGGCTTCTACGGCTTCCCGATGCCGGCCCAGCCCTTCGGCTGGTTCAAGACCGAGGTGAACGGCGTCGCCGACATCCAGGGCTTCAAATACCGGACCGTGGGGCTGGCGGCCGACCTGCTGCAGGCGATGGGCATGTCGGTGGCGCAGCTGCCCGGCGGCGAGATCGTGCCGGCGATGGAGCGGGGCGTGATCGACGCCTTCGAGTTCAACAACCCCTCGTCGGACATGCGCTTCGGCGCGCAGGACGTGGCGAAGAACTATTATCTCTCCTCCTACCATCAGGCGTCCGAGAGCTTCGAATATACGTTCAACCGCGATTTCTACGAGGATCTGGATCCCGATCTGCAGGCGATCCTGAAATATGCGGTGGAGGCGGCCTCGACCTCGAACACGGCGCTGGCGCTGCGCCAGTATTCGGCCGATCTCGCGACGCTCGCGGCCGAAAACGGGGTCGCGGTGCATCGGACCCCGAAGGATATCCTTTCGGGCCAGCTCGAGGCGTGGGACAAGCTGATCGTGGATCTCGAGGCCGACGAGTTCTTCAAGAAGGTCCTCGACAGCCAGCGCGCCTGGGTGGAGCAGGTAAGCTATTACGAGCTGATGAACGCGGCCGACCTCGGGCTGGCCTACGAACATCACTTCCCCGGCAAGCTCAAGCTCTGACGCGATCCGGCCCCGGGACCTCTCCCGGGGCCTTTTCCATCGGGAGATCCCATGCGCGCCTTCATCCGTTTCGCCGACCGCCTGTCGGCGGCCTTCGGCCATGCCTTCGGCTGGCTGGTGGTCCTCATGACCCTCGGGGTCAGCTACGAAGTTCTCGTGCGCTACGCCTTCAATGCGCCGACGCCCTGGTCGCTCGACGTGTCCTTCATCATGTATGGCACGCTCTTCATGATGGGCGGCGCCTATACGCTGTCGCGCAACGGCCATGTGCGCGGCGATTTCCTCTACCGGATGTGGAAGCCCCGCACGCAGGCGGCGGTGGATCTGGTGCTCTACCTGATCTTCTTCTTTCCCGGCATCACGGCGCTGATCCTTTCGGGCTGGAAATATTCCGCGCGGTCCTGGGGGTATGCCGAAGTCAGCGTGAACAGCCCTGCGGGCATCCCGATCTATCAGTTCAAGTCGGTGATGGTGGCCGCGGGGCTCCTCCTCTTCATTCAGGGGCTGGCGCAGGTCTGCCGCTGCCTCCTCTGCCTGCGCGAGGGCTACTGGCTCTCGGCCGAGCAGGATGTCGAGGAGACCGAGGCCGCGCTCGTGCGCGACCATGGCGGGGAGGCGACATGAGCCGCGCCGCTGCCGCCCCGGCCCGGCGATTACGGGCGCCGCGCGGCTCCGCATCCGTTCCGGCGCGGACCCGCTCCCGGTTGCCGTGCGATGACGCCTCTGCCGCGGCCCGGACCCGCTTCCCGTTGCCGGGCGGGCCCGCCCCCTTCGACTTTCATCCTCGCAGCAAGGAGACGGCCGAGTGACCGACCCTCAAGTGGCCCTGCTGATGCTGGGCATCTTCATCTCGCTCGTCTTCCTCGGCTTCCCCATCGCCTTCACCCTCATGGCCCTCGGCATCGGCTTCGGCTATTACGCCTATTTCGATGCGAGCCGGATGTGGCGGGCCTTCAACCGGCTGGGGGAGGAGGCCGACGGCTGGACCTCGGCCTCGACCTGGGTCGAGGGGTTCTTCAACAACCGGATCTTCGACCTCTTCATCAACCAGACATACACGGTGATGTCGAACGAGGTGCTGACCGCGATCCCGCTCTTTCTCTTCATGGGCTACATCGTCGAGCGGGCGAACATCGTGGACCGGCTCTTTACCACGCTCAACATCGCCTCGAAGAACATCCCCGGCTCGATGGGGGTGGCGGCGCTCGTGACCTGCGCGCTGTTCGCCACGGCCACCGGCATCGTGGGGGCGGTGGTCACGCTGATGGGGCTTCTCGCGCTGCCCGCGATGCTGAAATCCCGCTACGACCATGCCTTCGCCTCGGGGATCATCTGCGCGGGCGGCACGCTCGGCATCCTGATCCCGCCCTCGATCATGCTGATCGTCTATGCGGCCTCCTCGGGCGTCTCGATCGTGCGGCTCTATGCGGCGGCGCTCCTGCCGGGGCTCACGCTCGTGGGCCTCTATCTCGTCTACATCATCGGCCGGGCGATCCTGCAGCCGCATGTGGCGCCACGCCCGGCGCCGGGCGAGGTGCCGGACGTGCCGGGGGGCAAGCTCTTCCTGATGCTGCTCACCTCGTTCTTCCCGCTGGCGGTGCTGATCCTCGCGGTGCTGGGCTCGATCCTCTTCGGGCTGGCCACGCCCACCGAGGCGGCCTCGATCGGGGCGCTCGGGGGCATGGTGCTGGCCGTTCTCTACCGCGCGATGACCTTCGAGAGGCTGCGCGAGAGCGTCTATCTCACCGTGCGCACGACGGCGATGGTCTGCTGGCTCTTCGTCGGCTCATACACCTTCTCGGCGGTCTTCTCCTACCTCGGCGGCGAGCAGGTGATCGCCGACTTCGTGGGGAGCCTCGATCTCACGCCGTTCCAGTTCCTCATCCTTGCGCAGATCATCATCTTCCTGCTCGGCTGGCCGCTCGAATGGTCCGAGATCATCATCATCTTCGTGCCGATCTTCCTGCCGCTCTTGCGGATCTTCGACATCGACCCGCTGTTCTTCGGGGTGCTCGTCGCGCTGAACCTGCAGACCTCGTTCCTGACACCGCCCATGGCCATGTCGGCCTATTACCTGAAGGGGATCGCGCCGGCGCAGGTGCGGCTCACGCAGATCTTCGCGGGCTCCTTGCCCTATGTGGGGATGGTCTTCGTCTGCATGGCGCTGATGTATCTCTTCCCGCAGATCGTCTTCGCACTTCCGGAGTTCGTCTATGGGGCGCGCTGATCGCAACGGAGGGCTGCTCGCGCTGACCGGGGCCGAGCTTGCGGAGCGGCTCGCCTCGGGCGCGGTGCGCGCGGTGGAACTGGTCGAGGCCTGCCTCGCGCAGATCGCCGCGCGCGAGCCGGAGGTGCAGGCCTGGGCCTTCCTCGACGGGGATCATGCGATGGCGCAGGCGCGCGCGCTCGATGCGCGCCGGCAGAGCGGGGCGGCGCTCGGCCCACTGCACGGACTGCCGGTGGGGGTGAAGGACGTGATCGACGTGCGCGGCATGCCGACCGGCCTCGGCCTTGCCGGCGGAGCGGGGCGGGTGGCGCAGGCCGATGCCTTCGTCGCAGCCCGGCTGCGGGCGGCGGGGGCGATCCTGATGGGCAAGACCGCGACGGCCGAGGCGGCCTTCCTCGAGCCGCCCGCCACGCGCAACCCGCACGACCCCGCCCGCACGCCGGGCGGCTCCTCCTCGGGCTCTGCGGCGGCGGTGGCGGCGGGCATGGTGCCGCTGGCTATCGGCACCCAGACCGGCGGATCGGTGATCCGCCCCGCGGCCTTCTGCGGCATCGCGGGCTTCAAGCCGAGCTTCGGCCTCATCCCCCGCTCGGGCGTCCTGACCCAGTCGCCGAGCCTCGACACGATGGGCGTCTTCGGCCGCAGCGTGGCCGACGTGGCGCTCCTGGCCGAGGCGCTCGCCGGCCACGATCCGGCCGATCCGGCGAGCCTGCTGCAGCCCGCGCCGCGCCTGCCCGAGACCGCGGCCAGCGATCCGCCGGTGACGCCGACGCTGGCCTTCGTGCGGCCGCCCGGCTGGGAGGCGGCGCATGAGGAGATGCGGCTCGCCCTGCAGGAACTGGCGGAGCTGCTGGGGCGGGACTGCCTCGCGCTCGAGCTGCCCGCGGTCTTCGGCGCAGCGGCCGACCTGCGCCGCCGGATCAACCTGGCCGAGATGGCGCATCACTATGCGGGTCTTGCAGGCCGGGCGGCCCTGTCGCCCCTCCTGAGCGAGGCGCTGGCCGAGGGGCGGAGGATCCCGGCCGCGGATTATCTCGCGGCGCTCGAGGCGCGGACGGCGCTGCGCGCAGGGCTGGAGCCGATCTTTCATCGCTGCGACGCGATCCTCTGCCCTGCCGCGCCGGGCCCCGCGCCCGACCGCGCCACGACCGGAGACGCGATCTTCAACGGGCTCTGGACCTTCTGCGGCCTGCCCGCCGTCACTCTGCCGCTCTTCGTCTCGTCCGACGGCCTGCCGATGGGGGCGCAGCTCGTGGGCCCGCCGGGCGGCGACGCCCGCCTTCTGCGCACCGCCCGCTGGCTGGTCCAGCGCCTCGCTCAAACCGCACCGGAGACAGCCCCATGACCCGTCGCCTGCTGCCCCTTTTCGCGCTGATCGTGCTCGCGGCCTTCCTCGGCATCCTTGCGATGAAGGTTCCGCGCCTCGATCTGGGCCTCGTCGTGCTGGCGACGCTGCTGCTCGCGGCGTGGGATCTCTGGCGCGGCCCACCCGCCTGACGCAGGGCTGGCGCGTGGCGGCCGCGGGCTGTCGTGACCGCAGCGCTATGTCGGGCCTCGCGGCGGGGGGCTGGCTGGTCCGCGGTGCCGGCAGGTGGTAAGGACATCCGCAGGTTTCCGAAGGATCGCGGATGGACTGGGCACGGCGCATTCTCTATCGGCAATCGCTCCGCGGCTGGATGGCGCTGGCGCTGGTCCTCGCCGTCCTGCCGCTTCTGACCAGCGCCGTGGTGGGCTACGCCGTCTATCACCGCACCATCGTCAGCCCGTTCCGCGACGTGCTGACGGTTCAGCATGCGACGCTCGTCAGCCTCGAACGCATCCACGACGATTACTGGCAGGTGGCCGAAGCGGTGAACGGCTATCTGCTCAGCGGCGATACCGAGCGCGCCGTCCGCTATGCCGCCGTGGCAGCCGAGGTCGAGGCGCAGTTCGAAAGGCTCTCGGAGGCCGTGGCGGCCGATCCGGCGCTGGTCGCGCTCATCGGGGTAGCGCGGGCGGAATGGAGTGCGCTCGCGCGCGATGCTGAGACCGTGCTCGCCCGTCCGCGGGAGGGGCTGGCCGGGGCGGTGCCCGACATCGACCGGGTCGCGGCACTCGAACGCGAGCTGCCGGTGGCGGCGCAGAGGCTCGAGCAGATCGTCGAGCGGCTGCGGAGCGAGAGCGAGGCGCATCACGCGGCGGCGCTGGTGGCGCTCCGGCGGCTGGAGATCGGGGCGGCTGCGGCCCTCATCCTGTCCGTCCTGATGATGGGGCTCGGCGCCTGGGTGGTGAACCGGGCGATCGTCCTCGGGACCGACCGGCTGGTCGAGGGCGCGCGGCGCGTGGCCTCGGGGCAGCGCGAAGAGCCGGTGGCGGTGACGGTGCCCCCGGAGCTCGCTGCCGTGGCCAATGCCTTCAACGACATGACCCGCACCATCGTCGAGCAGGAGGCGCGGCTGCGCGAGTTCGGGCGGAGGGACGCGCTGACCTCGCTTCTCAATCGCCGCGAGTTCGACCACGCGCTGGAGCAGCGCGCGGCGCCCTGGACGGGCGAGCCCTATGCGCTGCTGCTGATCGACATCGACCGGTTCAAGCGGATCAACGACACCCACGGCCATGCGGTGGGCGATGCCGTGCTGCGGGCGGTGGCCCTGCGGCTGGCCGCGTCCGCGCGCCAGGGTTTGCCCCTCTTCCGGTACGGCGGCGAGGAATTCGCCCTGCTCCTCGACCGGGCCGGGGCGGCCGAGGCCCTGTCCGAGGCCGAGGATCTGCGCCGCGCGGTGGCGGAGGAGCCGGTCGGGCTGGAGGACGGCACGCGGATCGCCGTCACGATCAGCGTGGGCATCGCGCTCGGCGCCCGCGGTCAGGCCGGCGCGGAGCTGTTCGCGGCCGCCGACCGCGCACTCTATGCGGCGAAGGACGCGGGGCGCAATTGCAGCCGGATGGATCCCTCTGTTGTGCAGGCCTGAGGGATCGAAGCAGGTCCGTTCGGTCCCCTTGGCCGAGGGGCCGTGAACGTCCATCGCGATCCCGACGTCTCTGACAGGGAAGGGGGAATGCCGATCAGACCTGCACGGTTCGCGCAACGTGCCCGCCGAAAGCAGGGGCCTGCGAAGGGCGGGATCAGGTGGATTTTGGTGGAGCCGAGGGGGATCGAACCCCTGACCTCGTCATTGCGAACGACGCGCTCTCCCAACTGAGCTACGACCCCAACGAGGCGCTATCTCGCCCAAGCGGAGGGGGAAGTCAAGGGCGGTTCTGCGGAAATTTCACCGCCCGGCCGCATCGTCGAAGCGATAGTGGAAACGGCCGATATCCTCGGCGCAGAGACGCGCGAGGAGGGCCGCATCGGCGTCGCTGTAGCTGCTGCGCCAGTCCTGCGGCGGGCCGGAGTCGCCCGTGCGGCGCAGGGGCGCGAGGCGGAAGCCCAGATGCGCCTCGAAGGGCGGCAGATCCTCCTCGAGATGCTCCGCCCGCAGATAGAGGCTCGCGCGCTCCACCCCATGCCGGTCGCGCATGTAGGCGGAGGCGGGCCAGAGCCGGAAGGAGGTCTGGGTCTGCGGATGGTTGAGAAAGCCCGAGAAATCGAGCGATTTGGCAAGGCCCACCGCAGGATGGGCGAAGCTCTGGCCGCGGAGCCAGAGATAGTAGCGCAGCGCGCGGTCCCACGGGTTGCGCACGAGGGTCAGGGTGAAGAAGCTCTCGATCTCGGCGTCGGTGAGCAGGCCCGCGATATCGGCGAGAGTGGAGTGGGTCCAGAGCCGTCCGCGCGCCTTCACCCCGCGCAGTCCGGCGCGGTGGCTGCGGGCCTTGGGCGTGTCGCCGATCAGGATGTCGTCCTTGCGCGCACGGGCCTCGAGCGCGAGCGCCAGGGCGCTGCCGCCGGCCTTCGGGATATGGACGAAGATGAAGCGGCGGGCACGGGAGAGGATCATGCGGCACCTCCGGCTGCGCGGCGATGGCCCGAGCTGCCGGCCCGGGCGTCGGGCCTGCTGCAGAGGCGGGGAGCGGCCTTCGGTGCGGCAGGCTCGGAGACGGCGGGGCCCGGACGGAGGGAGCCGCCGCCGGGGGCATCGAACCCCCGGCGGCGGCTGGGGCGCCCGGTGCGGCCGACAGGACCTGAGCGGCGGCACCGGCGCATCGTCAGACCGCGTTCGGCAGCGGCCGGCCGTCGGCGAAGGCCAGGAGGTTCTCGACCGCCATGAGCCCCATGCCCTCGCGCACCTCGAGGGCCGCGGTCCCCAGATGAGGCAGGAGGGTCACATTCTCCATCGCGCGGAGCGCGGCGGGCACCTCGGGCTCGAACTCGTAGACGTCGAGCCCCGCGCCGGCGAGCCGGCCTTCGGCGAGTGCCGCGATCAGCGCCGTTTCGTCGACGATGTCGCCGCGGGCGATGTTGACGAGGATCGCGCCGGGCCGCATCTGGCTGAGCGCCGCCGCATCGACGAGATGGTGGGTCGCGGGCGTCGCGGGCACGGCCACCACGACGATATCGGCGTCCAGCGCCTCGGCCAATCCCACCTGTCGGGCGGGGACGCCCGGATCGGCGACGGGCGAGCGGTTGAAGAAGGTGATCTCCATCCCGAAGCCGTGGTGGGCGCGGCGCGCGATGGCCTTGCCGATCCGGCCCATGCCGAGGATGCCGAGCCGTTTTCCCGTCATGTGGAGACCGAGCATCTGCGTCGGATGCCAGCCCTCCCACGCGCCGCGGCGCACCAGCCGCTCGCCTTCGCCGGCCCGGCGCGCCGTCATCAGCATTAGCGTGAGCGCGATGTCGGCGGTGGCGTCGGTGACGGCGCCCGGCGTGTTGGTGACGGCGATCCCGGCGGCGGTCGCGGCGGCCACGTCGATATGGTTCGTCCCCACGCCGAAGTTGGCGAGGATCCGGGCGCGCGGCTGCGGCACGTCGGCGAAGACCTCGGCGCGGAAGAGATCGCCCAGCGTCGGCAGCACGGCATCGTGCTCGGCCAGCGCGCGGCGCAGCTCCTCGGGCGAGAGCGGCTTGGTGCTGTTGCGAACCGTGACCTCGAACCGGGCGCGGGCGGCCTCGAGAATCCGGTCGGGCAGGGGGCGGGTGATGAGCAGTCTCAAAAGAGCTTCCCTCCGAGTGGCACGTCCTGGCCGGGTCCGATCAGCACCACCTCGCCCTCGGCATCCGGCACGCCCAGCACCAGCACCTCCGACAGGACCGGGCCGATCTGGCGTGGCGGGAAGTTGACCACCGCCAGCACCTGCCGGCCGACGAGGCTTTCGGGTTCGTAATGCCGGGTGATCTGGGCCGAGGAGCGTTTCTCGCCGATCCCGTCCCCGAAATCGACCCAGAGCTTCAGGGCGGGCTTGCGTGCCTCGGGGAAGGGTTCGGCGCGGGTGATGCGGCCCACGCGGATGTCGACCTTGGCGAAATCCTCGTAGGCGATCATCGGCCGAGCTCCCGTCCGCGGTCGGCCGCAGCCTTCACCGCGCGGCGGAGGAGCGGCGGCAGGCCGCTCTCGGGATCCATCAGCACGCCGAGCGCCGCCGCCGTCGTGCCCCCCGGCGAGGTCACGTTCACGCGCAGCTGGCTCGCGCTTTCCGGCGCGCGATGGGCAAGCTCGCCCGCGCCGGTGACGGTGGCGCGGGCGAGGGTCATGGCGAGATCGGCCGGCAGCCCCTCGGCCTCGCCCGCTGCGGCGAGCGCCTCGATCAGGTGGAAGACATAGGCCGGCCCCGAGCCCGAGACCGCGGTCACCGCATCCATCTGATGCTCGCCCTCGAGCCGGACCACCTGGCCCACCGCCGAGAGGAGATCCTCGGCCAGCGCCATCTGCGCCTCCGAGGCGGCAGCATTGCCCACCAGCGCCGTGATGCCGCGGCCGACCGCCGCGGGTGTGTTCGGCATGGCGCGGATCACCGGCGTGGCCGCGCCCAGCGTGCGTTCGTAATAGGAGATGGGCGTGCCCGCCGCGACCGTCAGGAAAAGCACCCGCCCTTCGCCGAGCGCCGCGAGCCCCGGCAGGGCCTCGGACATCATCTGCGGCTTGACCGCGACCAGCACCACCGCGGGCTCGTCGGGCAGCGCCTCGTTCAGATGCAGCCCGCGCGCCGCGAGCGATTTCAGCCAGTCCGACGGCCTGGGGTCCGTCACCCAGACGGCGGAGAGCGCAAGGCCCCGTCCGAGCCAGCCCTCGAGCATCGCCGAGCCCATCTTCCCGCAGCCGAGCAGCACCAGCCCCCGGCGGCCAAGATCCGCAAGATCCATTGTTTCCCCCGTTTGTGCGGGGAAAGACTAGGCGCGGCCGTAGGCCTCCGCAATGGCGACCTTGATCGCCTCGGCCGGCGGGCTCTCGGCCCAGGCCACCATCTGGAAGGCGGGATAGAAGCGCTCGCTCGCGGTGACGGCCTCGGCGATGAGCTGGCCGATCTGCTCGGCGTTGACGCTCTGTCCGCCCGACAGCAGCAGGCCGTAGCGCCAGGACATCAGCTTCTGCTCGCCCCAGTAGGTGAAGGCCCCGGTCCAGACCAGATCGTTGCAGCGGTTGAGCAGGTCGTGCAGCTCAGGCATCCGGTGGGTGGGCGGCTCCATCTCGAAGGTGCAGAGGAGCCGCAGCATCTCGTCTGCGGGTGACCAGGCGAGGGTCAGCGAGTAGGTGCGCCACTGGCCCTCGACCGCCATCGCGATCTGGTCCTCGGTGATGCGGTCGAACTCCCACGCGTGATGTTCGGCCAGCGTCTCGACGATGTCGATCGGATGGATTTCCTCCGAAGAGAGATAGGTCTCGCTGAGCGACATGTGCCCGGGCCTCATCATTGAACCGCCTGCAGGGGATCACCCACAAGAAGCTGGGTGCGCGGCAAGGGACGGCGCTGCCTGCCTCCGTCCTCACTAGATATGGTGTTCGCAAAGCGGAAGACTGTAAAGGGGCCTGTGCAAACTCTTCTGTGGACAAAACGAATTGTAGCGGTTGTAGCGGGACACGAAGACCTGCAGTGCGGGACACGAGAACCTGCAGCAGAGCAGCTTCGTTCTGCCCCCCGACACTCTGATCTCAACGCGACCTGACGGCGCTGGCATCTTCGCCCATAGCCGCGCTGGCAACCTGCAGTCGTGCCGTAGCTGCAAGTCGTCGTCGCCATATGGTTGACGACCGAAGAATCGGAGTTCCAGCGGGCTCTGAAGTGGCGGTATAGGCTTGGCGGGTGAATGTCGTCTCCGGAGGCAAGAGTGACGCTCAGTGTGACCAATGATGACGAGCAAGATAGGATTGAGCAGATATTCTTTCATCATGCGCGATCTCGCTCCGCCGATCTGCGAGCGAGAGGAGCGCGCTTTGCTCATTATACAAGCGCTTACGCGGCTCTTCAGATAATCGAAAAAGAAGAAGTTTGGATGCGAAACGCGGTCGTGATGAACGACTTCTCCGAGATCCAGCATGGCCAAGATTGTGTAAATCATGCTTTGCAGGATCCGGTCATTGGCGGCGTGGCAGGGGGCAGGCTTCACACCATTCTGGAAGATGTAAAAGCGGGTCTTTCTGCTACCTTGCTTGAAGATTTAATGAATATTGCGGTACATCAGACGATAGGAAGTTATCTTGTTTCGATCAGTGAACACGGCAACGGTTCGACAGAGGAAGACCAGTACGGCCGCCTCTCTATGTGGCGAGCCTACGGCGGGAACACGAACGTTGCCTTCGTGTTTCGCACTACTCCTTTCTTTGCAAGAAGCACGGCGTACACGGCGTTCACCAGTCCCGTCCATTATTGCTGCCCAACTTCGTTCAAAGGAGAATTCGAGAGTTTTGTCTCAAGGCTGGAGCGGGAGCGCGCCTTCTTGTGCTCTTTGGGCGGAGAAGAGGTGCGCATGTACGTCACGAATGCATTGCACTTCGCCATCCTATCTCTAAAGCATCCAGGATTCAGGGAGGAGCGGGAGTGGCGTGTTATCCATTCGCCAAGTCTGATGCCTTCTCCACGAATAAGATACGATATCGAAACGATCAATGGCGTGCCGCAAAGAGTTTACAAGCTTCCCCTGATGAACTTTCCAGAAGAAGGTTTGATAGGGGCGACGCTGCCAGAATTGATCGAGGAAATCATTATCGGCCCAACGGCGACGCCTTGGCCAATATATGAGGCCTTGGCTTCAAAGCTGGAAGCGAAGGGGATGCAAGACGCATGGCGGCGAGTACGGATCTCCAACATCCCCCTGAGGCGCTAGAATTTCAGGCACCGGGTCCGTTGTGGGGACTATAACCGGCCGTTCCATGCCGTCTGTGGCACGTCCGGGAGTTGAAAGACCTTGTCGAGCTGCTGCCGAATGATCTATCGGCAGCAGCCTTGATTGGCCGCAGATCGTGACCCGAGACAAAAAATCTAAACTGAGGCCTAGGTGCTGGACATTTCGACGTATCGAGCGGCAGTCACTCGGAGGCGCTCAGCGTAGGCATAGATGTCATCCGTGGACGTAAGCGGAACGCGTTCCTCTTGCTCACCGTCGAATAGCCCGATGTACTTGACCGAACGATTGAAGTGGAGACGTGCCAGCGGACGGCGGTTGTTGTTGTCAACGAGGATCCCGCAGTAGCTCTTCTGATCACGCATATGTACGCGGCCTGGCTTGATCGTACCTGCGACGATTGCCTTGACCATCATGAAGCCCTCCATCTCCTCCTGCGTCGTGACGACGTCTGGTTCTGAAGGTTCCAATTCAGACGGTTCGGCTACCGGCTCGTTACTGGCGAGAGCCGACGAAAGCCGTTCATGTACTGCCTCGCGGATCATCTCTTTGAACGCAGATTTCAAGAGTCCGCGGAACTGATCAATCACGGCTGCCGTATATCGTCCTTCATGGAGCGGAGCGGTTACCAAGCGAATCAGTTCCTCGGGCGGATCCTCCATGATCCGATGGATGTGAGCCTTAATAGCTGACGTATATTTAAGCCGCTCTGCATTCGCGAGAATCGTGTCGACGTCAAAGCCGATTTTTTCGAACTTCTTCAACTCCGCCAGAACCTGAGCGTGCGGCTCGGCCAGATCGAACGTAAAGAAGGGTCGGCTATCCAGCTTGTTTGGTTCGTCGAGATCCGTGTGGAAGTGGAAGTAGCGGCCGTTCGTCAGGATGGCGAATTTCGCGCTGGTGACCGTGAAGTAGCGGAAGAGCTGTGCGAGGTGCACCTTGTCGAGGTTCGTGCTGATCGGTTTGCACTCGACAAGGATGCGGATTTCGTTCTCGAGCTTGATCGCGTAATCGACCTTCTCGCCTTTCTTTCCTACCGCGTCCGCCGTGAACTCCGGAACAACCTCGAAAGGGTTGAAGACGTCGTATCCGAGGCTCTGAAGAAACGGCAGGACGACTGCTGTCTTGACTGCCTCTTCCGTCATCATGTTCGCGCTGTGCTGCCTGACCCGCTCAGAGAGAACCTTGATCGTTTGCTCGATAGACATTGAACTCATTCCTCCACAGGTATCGGGCAGCGTGTTCGGCGGGATCTATGCCGGGTTGGCGCTTCGTTGCCCTTGGCAGTTTTGCGCCACGCCATCAAAGAAGACAGCATCACCTGGCTTGCTCAAGGAGCAAGGCAGGTGATGCGTCATGGCGCCGCAACCTGCGCGCAGAACACTTGAGGGCTGCCCTCCTCTCGATTGTGACAACCCGCCGCGTACGGTAATCGGTACCTTGCCCCAAGAGCACGAGATCTGGTTTGGGTCGCGGCGTCGGACGCGGGGCCTCATACCCTGCCAAGGTCGCCGCGGGCGGATCGCTCCGCCCACGGCACCTTCCTCAGCCCTCTTCGCCGATGTCCCAGTTCGAGACCAGCAGCTCCGGCCGCGCCGTGCCATTGCCCTTCGCGCTGCCGCTGATCGAATAGGTGGTCGTCACCTCAGTGATCCGGAACCTGCCGAAGATCGCGCGGATCTGGGGCACATCGTTGATCGAGAGGAGGAAGCGGCCCTGCAACTTGGCCAGCCGCTCGGCCATCAGCCCGAAGTCCTCGCGCTGGAACAGGCCGCGGCCGTAGTCGGTCTCGGATCCCCAGTACGGCGGGTCGAGATAGAAGAGCGTCTCGGGCCGGTCGTAGCGGGCGAGGAAGTCGGCCCAGTCCAGGCATTCGACGATCACGCCGGCGAGGCGGCTGTGCAGGTCCTCGAGCATGGGCTCCAGCGTGGTGAGGTTGAACCGCCCAGGCCGATGCGAGGAGACGCCGAAGTTCCGCCCGCTCACCTTGCCGCCGAAGGCGGTGCGCTGGAGGTAGAGGAACCGCGCCGCCCGTTCGAGGTCGGTCAGCGTGTCGGGATCGGTGGCGCCCAGACGCTCGAATTCGGCCCGCGTGGTCAGCTGGAAACGCAGCGTGTCGAGGAACTGCGGATAATGCCGTTGCAGAATGCGGAACAGGTTCGCCACGTCGCGGCCGCGGTCGTTGATGACCTCGGCCCGGGGGCGCGAGCTGCGGCGCAGGAAGATCCCGGCCATGCCGACGAAGGGCTCGGCATAGGTGAGGCAGGGGCTGCGGTCGAGGATGGCGCAGATCCGGCGGGCGAGGTTGCGCTTGCCGCCGATCCAGGGCGCCACAGGCTGCAGCGGGGTGACGGGCGAGAGTGGACTCTTCATCTGGTTCGTGTCTCTTCGGCGTGCCCGCAAGGGTGCGGGAGCGGCCATGATTCTTGTCTGGTCGGTGGGGGATCGATCGCCATCATGCCCCATGTCGGAGGGTGGTTGCACACCCTCTGGCCTCCCGGTTGACGCTCAGCCGGTCATGCCGTGCCCTTCCTGCCGCGGAACGAGGTCACGAGGCCGCCCGGGTCGAGCTGGTGGCTGACGCTTTCCAGATGCCAGTCGCCGTTCAGCTCGGGGCGCAGACCGGTCACGGTGACCGAGGCGCCGCCGAGGAGGCCGGGCTCGAAGCCCGCGAGCCGGGCCTCGAGCGTCATGGCCGCGCGGGCGGCGCCCGACAGCACCGCCTCGGCCGCCCGCAGCGCCTCGGCCTCGGTCGGATAGGCGTGGCGCAGCTTCTTCAGCGGCGTGCCGGAGCCCACCCGGACCCGGTGGGTGATGCCGCTGCCGGTCTCGGTCCATTCCGCCTCGGCCGCGCGATAGACGCTGCGGCCCTCGAAGGACCAGCTCCAGTCCGAGAGGCGCCAGGGCGGCAGGACCGGCGGGGTGAGCGGGTCGCCGGCGGCGGTCCGGCCCTCGCCGCGGCGCTGCACCACCAGCGCGCCGCCGGCGGGCTTGGCGGTGGCGTCGAGCGTTGCCGCGATCCGGGTCAGGAAGTGCAGGTTCGACTCGGCCGTCTGGGCGAGATAGTCCCAGGCCGTGCCCGCCACGCTCTCGCCCACCACCGGCCTGAGGCCGGCCTCGGCCGCGACGGTCGCCACGATGTCGCGCAGGCTCCGGTTGCGCCAGGCCCGGGTGCGGGGGCTGCGGATCTCGCCCTTCAGGTCGGCCGCGGTGGCGGTGATCCGCAGGGACTGCCGCGGCCCGCTGCCCGCCACGCCATCGACGGCGAAGACCCCCATCGCGGCCAGCGGCTGGCCGGCGAACCCCAGTGCCACCTCGATCCGCGCCTCGGTGTCGGGAAAGGCCAGCCGGCCGTCGCGGTCGTCGAGCTCGATCTCCAGCCGGTCGGCCTTCGTGCCGTCCTCGTCGGTGATCACGAGGCTCAGGAGCCGGTCGGCCACGGCACCGGTCGCGTCCTCGCCATCGACGGTCAGCCGGAAGGCCGGGATCATGTCCGGCCCCAGAGCCTGATCTGGCCGGTGGCCACCGGCTCGGCCACCTCGGGCAGGGTGATCAGCACGCCGGCCGGATAGACCGAGCCGAGCGCCGCCAGGTGCGGATTGGCCGCCAGCACCGCCGGTACATGCCGCTCGGACCCGAGCCGGGCCTTGCAGATCGCATCCAGCATGTCGCCGGCGAGGGTGCGGTAGATCCGGCTCATGCGCGGTCGCTGCCGTAGGCGCGGAGGCCGAGGGTGAACTCGATCTTCCGCGGCGCGCCGTCAGTGAGGAACAGGCTCTTCCGCTCCTCGACCGTGGCGATCACCCAGCGCTCCCAGACCCAGCCGAGCCCGTCGACGAGGACCATCGGCTGGCCGGTGCCGGCCACCAGCCGCATCAGCTCGACCTGGCGCAGGCCGCCGCGGAAGTGCGGATAGATCACGCCCTCGAGGGTGATCTCGTCGCTGCCCGGCCCGAGATACTGCAGCGCCGGCGCCCGGCCGAGCCGGTCCTGCGCCTCCCAGCGCCACGATGCCGATCGGCTGAAGCTCTGGTAGCCCGCCCGGTTCACGCCGAAGCGGAAGCTGCCGAGCGCCATCATCACGAGGCTGGCGCCGAGATCAATCATGCTCGCCCCCGTCGTGGAGCGCGAGGCCGCGCTCGCGGGCAACCGCCTGCAGCTCGCGCCGAACCGCACGGGCCACATCGGCCGGGCTCATGCCGGGGGCCGCGTGGATCGTGATGCCGCCGATCTCGAGCCGGGGTGCCCGAGCCGCCGCCGGGGCCGACCCGCCGGCCCGGCCACCGCCCGCCACCACCCGGATCTGCGCCGGCGCCGCAGCCATGGCCTCCAGAGCGCGGAGCTGGCGGTTCGAGATCACCTCGCCATCGGTGCGGGGCACGAAGAGTTCCTGCCCCTGTTCCTGCCAGCGGTAGATCTGGCCCGCCCGCACCGGCCCGCCGAGCGCGCGCTGCCCGGCCGTCATTGCGGCCCAGGGCTTCGGCGCCACCGCCGCCGGACCGGCCACCGCACCCCGCGCCGGGCGGTCGGAACCTTCGCCGCCACCACCTTGGCCACCCTCGCCGCCGCCGATGCCCTTCAGCCAGGCCGGCATCTCGGGGATCAGGCCCGAGAGCTGTTCCTGCACATAGGCGGTCAGCTGGCCCATGACGGACTTGATCCCCTCCCAGAGCGACAGGATCATGTCGACGCCCAACTGGAACAGGTCGATGTCGAAGGCGGCGGTCAGCGCGGCCGTGACGTCGGCGAAGTCCCAGCCGGTGAGATAGCGGAGCAGCCCCTCCGCCGCGTCCATCATCAGCACGAACGGGTTGAACGCGGCCAGCGAGGCCAGCACGCCGTTCAAGAGCCCCTGGTCGAAGGCCGCCCGCACCCGGTCGATCTTGCCCTGGAAGTAGGCGACGACCCCGTCCCAGTTCCGGTAGATCACGTAAGCCGCGCCGGCGATCGCGGCGATCACCAGCAGGATCGGGTTGGCCAGCGCCGCCCGGCCCACCACGAGCAGGGTCCGGCCGACGAGCTGCGAGGCCGTCACGAGGCTCCGGAGCGCGAGCGAGGCCACGCCGATCGCCGCCCGGGCGATGCCGTGCAGCGAGACCAGGAACAGCCGGGCCGCCGCCGTCGCCGTCCAGATCATCGCCCGCCCGGCAAGAAGCAGCGCCCGGCCGAGCCACTGGATGGCGGTGCCGGCCATGATCGCGCCGGCGCGCAGCAGCCGGAAGCCGGCCGCCAGCACTCCCCGCATCAGCAGCCCGAGCCGGGCGAGGATCGCAGCCGCCGCCACCGCATGGCCGGCCATCCCGGCGAGGCCGGATCCCACCAGCAGCAGGCCGCGGCCGAAGGTCAGGAAGCCGCCGATCAGGCTCAGGACGATCCGCCCCATCAGCAGCGAGGCCGCGAACCAGGCCAGCCGGTCCCAGCCGCCGAGCAGGTCTGCCGCCTGGGCGACGACCGGCACCAGAAGGTTCCAGGCCGCGACCGCCTGACCGGCGAAGGCCCACATGGCCTCGAGCGTCCTGAGGATCACCCGGGCGACCTCGTCGGCCCAGAGCTGCAACCGGCCGTCCTCGGCCATGGCGTTCAGCGTGCCGAGGATCTCCTGCAGCCGGCCCTTCAGGAAGTCGAACACCCCGGAGGCCATGACCATCCGCTGGAAGCGGCCCCAATGGTCGAGCACGTTCGACAGGATCCCGTCCCAGGTCTTGGCCATCCCCTCCGAGGCGCCCTTGTTCTTCTCGGCCATGGCCTCGATCAGCAGTTCGATCTCCTTCCGGCCGAGCTGACCCTTCGAGGCCATCTCCTGCAGCTCGGCCGCAGTCTTGCCCATCTTCGCGCCGAGGAGATCCCAGACCGGCACGCCGCGCTCCAGCATCTGCAGCGCCTCCTCGCCCTGCAGTTTGCCCTTGGTCCAGGCCTGCCCCAGCGCCAGCACCAGCCCGTCGAGCTGCTCGGCCCCGCCGCCGGTCGCGGCCATCGTGTCGACGAGCGCCTGCATCGCGCCCTTCGTCGGGTCGAGCCCGAAGGCCTTCAGCCGGGCATAGGCCGCAACCGTGTCATTCAGCTGCAGGGGCGTCCGGGTGGCGAAGTCCTCGATCCAGCGCAGGGCGCGGTCGGCGCCCTCGGCCGAGCCTTCGAGATTGGTCAGCTGCACCCGGAAGCGCTCGAACTCGGCCGCCGGGCGCAGGAAGGCCCCGGCGATCAGCGAGACGGTCCCGGCATAGCCCGCGAGCACCGCGCCCCCTCGGAGCGCCGCCCCGGTGACCGAGCCGAGGCCCTCGCCCATCAGAGCCGCGCCGCGCCCGACCGTCGCCGCCTGGCGCATCATGCCCTCGCCGCCCAGCCGCTCGACGGCCCGCATCGCCGCGCGGGCCGGGGCCGTTGCGCGGTCGACGAGGCGCAGGATGAGCTGGATGTTCAGGTCGGCCATCGCGATCGGTCAGCCTTCGCTCATGTCGGGGGGTGCCGACCGAGCCCGGGCCTTCGCCCACCAGCGGGCGAGCTCCTCCGGGCTCATCGGGTCCATGCTCTGGGGCGGCCAGTGGAAGACGGCGGCAATGTCGGCCATCGCTTCCTCGGGATCGTCCGGCAGCTCTAGTGGCGGAGAAGATCCGCCTCCGCCGTGGCCACCATCTCCGCCGTCGCAAAAAAACCCACGACCGCCGCGGAGAGGCCGAGGAAGTCGGCCGGATCGAGCGCTGCCACCTCGTCGGGCAGAAGCGCGGGCTCGGTGATGCGCGGCAGCAGCCGGCTGAGCGCGGTCACGTCCATCTGCAGGATGTCGGTGAGCTTCAGGCCGCGCAGACTGCCGACGTCAGGCTTGCGCACCGTGACGCTCGCGATGTCGCCCGAGGCTCGCTTCAGCGGCTGGAGAAGAGTGGTTTTGGACATGGTTTTAGGCCCCCTTAAATACCCATGGCGCGGCGCATCTCTGCCAGCTGGTCCTGGCCGCCGATCACCCGCTTCGCGTTCGGCAGGTCGATGTCGAGCAGCAACTCGCCGTCGATCTCCAGCCGGTAGCTCCGCACATCCATCGAGATCTTCAGCTTCGAGGGCGTGCCGGGCTTCAGATCGCCCGGCTCGCTCACCGTGATCAGCCCCGAAAGGGTGGCCACGATCGGCACGGCGCCGAAGTCCGACGGGTTGGCCATCGCCGGGCGGAACACGAAGCGCTCCTGACGGCCGAGCTTCTTGACGATGGCGGGCACCCATTCCGAGAAGGACATCTTGGAAGCGAGCGCCTCCATGCCGACGTCGATGCCGATCGGGCCGTCCATGCCGGCGCCGCGATGCGCCTCGGTCTGGATCTTGACCGCTGGCAGCTTGCCCTCGTCGACGATGCCGAAGTAGCTCACCCCGTCGACGAAGGCGTTGAAGTTCCTGATCGTGCGCGGAAGGGCCATGCCTTGTCTCCTTACCGGTTGCCGGTGACCGAGAGCACGAGCTCTTCGTAATAGTCGCCGTTGCGATGCGCCTGGAGCGTCAGGTGCTCCAGCGGCGCGGGCGGCTCGATGTCGAAGTCGAGAAAGAGCTTCCCGGCCTTCATCGTGGCCTCGGTGTTCAGCTCGGGATCGATCCAGGCCGGGCGGCGGCATCTAGATGAGCCTGCACCGCCCGGGCCACGCCGGCGAGGATCTCCTCGGGGCCGGGATCGGGGTCGGGCGCGGGGGCCTCCGCCCCGTCCTACACGCCGACGGGCAGCGGCTCATAGACCCATCCGGCCCCGGTCCAGCGGGCGCGCGAGCCTGCCGGCGGATCGGGATCCGGCGCCTCGATGCAGCCTGCGGGGATCAGGAAGACGCCGCGCTCGAGCGGGCTCTCGTCGGCCTCCTCGATCCCGACGAAGTGGCCGGTCTCGTTCAGTTGCATGACCTTCATGGCGGACCTCAGAACTTGATGCAGTAAAGCAGGGCGACGTTGCTCGGGCGGACCTCGGTATTGGCATTGGTCCGGAAGCGGATGCAGACGTCATCGCCGTCCGGGCCGCGGCCCGAGGTGCGCGCCGCCAGAGGCGGATTGGCCGCCAGCAGCCGGTCCTGCGCCTGCCGGCGCTGCGCGGTCGATTTCTCGTGCGTCGGTAGACCTTTGGCCGTTACAGCCAGAGGTCTTCCCGCTTGGCGGAGGCTCGGACTTCCGGGTGTCCGGTCAGGGCGGCAGGGGTGCGGGCTTCAGACCCGGGAGTGATGGCCGGGAAGCGATCGCGGCCGTGCGTCTCGCCGGTTTGCTCCGGGGCGGGCTTCCGGGCGCCCGGTCAGCGCGGCTCGGGTGCCTGCGCGGCACCCGGGACCGGCAGCCGCTCAGCCGTCTCGGCCGGGGGCGTCCTTGCCGAGGCGGGCCGCGGCGAGGCGGCGGGACTTGGCCGCGCGCTCCTCGGTATCGGCCTCGATCTGCCTCCGCGCCGCCTCGGTCGTGCGTTCGGCGGCCTGTTCCTTGGGGGAAAGACGGCGCCCGGCTCCGGGAGGGCCCGCACGCTCGACCGGCGCGGTCAGATAGTGGTCGAGCAGGGCCTGCGCCGAAGTGCGTTTCTTCATTCTGGTCTCCTTGATGTCTCCGAAGGACCCGGACCTGCCGGCCGAATCTGCCGGACCGCCGCGCGAGGGCCGGCCCGATGCGGGGGGATGGGCTGCGAGCCATGGCAGGGATGGTCCGCATCCGCCCCTGTCATGCCGCGAAAGGCAGTCCGGCCTGTCATCATGATCAGCGCTGGCGCCTCAGATGCCCGGACATTCCGTCTCCCGCGGCCTCCGCCAAGCGCCTCCGTTCCTGGGCGCCGGCATTGCAGGTTCCAGATAGTCCGGTCCCGGCAGATGACCAGCCCTTTCCTCACTCGGGCCTCGGGATGGCGGTCTCCCGGCCCTCCCGGTCCCCGTGCCAGCCCCGGCCTCAGCGCAGGTCGATCTGCCAGGTGAGATCGAGCCCGATCTGGTCGCTGCGGAAGAGGGCTACGGTGGAGTCCGTGCGCTCGTAGCTCACGGTGACATCGAGCCGGGGCGTGAGCTGGCGGAAGAGCGCGATCCCGGTGGAACGGTCTTCCTGCGCGATCCCGAAGAGCTGCCCGCCCGAGGCTTCCGAATGCCAGACCGCGGCGCCGGTGGCGGCACCGCCCATGCGCCAGCGGGCCTCGGTAAAGGCGCTCACCCGCTCGACGCTGCGGCCCGGCACCGGGCGGCCGAGGGCCAGCCCCACGCGGGTGGCGAGACCCGACCAGACCGAATGCAATTCCAGCCCGGCATAGGGCTGGTCGAACTCGGGCCGCCGCCGCTCGCCCAGTTCGAGGCGGATCTCGTGATAGCTGCCGGGCACCGCGAAGAGCTGCGCGAGCTGGACCGAAGTTTCGCGCTGTTCGAAATCGCTCAGGCTGCGGCTGCTCTTCGCCTCGCGCAGGCAGAGGTCGAGGAAGCTCCAGCCGGCCAGATGGTTGCGGCTGCAGAGGCCGAGCGTCCGGTCGCGCCGCTCGTAGCCGCTCTCGCGGGCGCGCGAGATCGCGCCGTCCGCCTCGACCTCGAGGAAGCGCCCCAGCCCCCAGGCGAGGCGCGCCTCGCCCTCGACGGCGATCCCCACGGTCGGGCCGGATTTCGCGACATAGGCGGGATCGACTTCCAGCCAGCCGCCGGCGAAATCGATCCTCCGCTGGCCCACGCCGCCGTTCAGGTTGGGCGACCAGCCGAGGGTGGGCCGGGCGGTGACCTCGGTCAGGATCCAGTCCGGGGCCGGGCCCTCATGGAAGAAGCCCTGCGCAATCAGGTCCGACTTGAGCGCCAGGGTGCGGCTCCAGGGGCTCGCCTCGGCGGCGAAGGCGCGCCCCTGGGCGAAGATCCTCAGCCGCTCCGAGACCACCAGATCGCCGCTGCGGCCGAGCTCGTAGCTCTGCGCCGCGACCGCGGCCGGCAGGGCGGCTACGAGCGCGGCCAGCGCCGCAGCCCTCATTTGTCGACGTTGGGATGGCTCCCCCAGAAGATGCCCTGCGAGGTCAGGCGCTTGCCGGTGGCGTGATAGACGCCCGAGGTGGTCATCTTCTCGTCGTGCTGCCGCAGGCTCGTCTCGTTGCCGCTGATGCTGCCGCGCAGGAAGCCCTGGGCAGAGAGCGTCTCGCCACCCACCCGCGCCGTCTGGGTGATCGCACCCCCGAACTCGCCGGTCAGGACGTTGAAGGTCAGGTTGTCGGCCTTGATCTGGGTCTCGATCTCGGAGGCGCCCTCCTGCCCGGTCCGCAGGTTGATCGCCGCGGTGCCCCGGTCGAAGTCGATGACGAGGTTCTCGAGGTCGCCGCGCCCGGTCCGCACCGCGCCGCCGTCGACGCTCGCATAGACACGGAAGTCGCCCGTGCCCCGGAAGTAGTATTTGCCGCTGCCGATGGCGTTCCCGCTGCTGTCCACATTGTCGAAGGGCGCCTGATCCGCGGTCAGGCGCAGCACCTTGACGACCTTCTCGCCGCTGCCCGTCAGAGGCGCGACCTCCGCGATGACCTCGACGAAGGTCTTGTCGGGGAAGCTGTTCTCGGCGTCCTTGATGAGACGCGCATAGCCCGCGGGCGACCCGCCGTTGTCGAAGCCCGCCAGCGCGTCGCGGTCGGCCGGGGTCGAGGCCAGATCGATCCGCGCACGGGTGAAGCCGTTGTGATCGGTCGTGTAGGACTTGATGCCCTCGGTCTTGACCTCGCGCCCGGTGAAGCCCGGCTCGACAGGGTCCGATCCGCCGCCGCCGCCCCCGCCGCCGCAGGCGGCGAGGATCAGGCCTGCGGCCAGCAGGGCAGCGGCCTGCGCCTTCGGCTGGAGAGGGAAGGCGGCGCGCGGTGACGGCATCTGACAGATCTCCCGGTGTCCCCGCGTGCAAAAGGGCCGCGGGGAGGACTGCTCGTCTTGGTAAAGTCACCTTCAGGGCGAAGCAAGCCTGCAGCGGCCCCGCGCGCCGGTTCCGCCATGGCAGAGCAGGAGTTGGCGTTCATCCTGCCGGTCCGTGGGGGGCAGGGAGTGCAGGTGCACCTTCTCATGGAAGGCGCAGAGGTCGGGTCGCGATGTGGGCGATGGAAAATCATGAAACACCTTCATGATGATAGTGCGGGATATGAGAGTGATCGATGAAGCCCTTCCCGCTATGGTCTCCGCTTCTCCTCCTGATCCGACCGGACTCCATGCTGACCTTTTCCCTTCCGCCCTCCCGCGCCGTTCCGGCTCTCGAGGCCCTCGTGCGCCAACGCATCCTGATCCTCGACGGGGCGATGGGCACCCAGATCCAGGCGCTCGGGCTGAGCGAGGAGGATTATGCCGGCTGCGGCTGCCGCCACCACGCCGAGCGGCCGCAGAAGGGCAACAACGACCTCCTGATCCTGACCCAGCCGCAGGCCATCGAGGAGATCCATTTCCGCTATGCCATGGCGGGTGCCGACATTGTCGAGACCAACACCTTCTCGGCCACCACCATCGCGCAGGCCGATTACGGGATGGAGAGCGCGGTCGAGGATCTGAACCGCGAGGGGGCGCGGATCGTGCGGCGCGCGCTCGATCGGGCGACGGCGCTCGACGGGCGGCCGCGCTTCGTGGCGGGCGCGGTGGGGCCCACCAACCGCACCGCCTCGATCAGCCCCGACGTCAACGATCCGGGCTACCGCGCTGTGAGCTTCGACGATCTGCGCATGGCCTACGGCACGCAGGTGCGGGCGCTGATCGCGGGCGGCGCGGATCTCATCCTGATCGAGACGATCTTCGACACGCTGAATGCGAAGGCCGCGATCTTCGCCTGTTTCGAGGCCTTCGCCGAGGCCGGCCGCCGGCTGCCGCTGATGATCTCGGGCACGATCACCGACGCGTCGGGCCGCACGCTCTCGGGCCAGACGCCGACCGCCTTCTGGCATTCGGTGCGCCATGCGCGGCCCTTCACGGTGGGGCTGAACTGTGCGCTCGGAGCCGCGGCCATGCGGCCCCATCTGGCCGAGCTTGCGGGTGTGGCCGATGCCGCGATCTGCGCCTATCCGAACGCGGGCCTGCCCAACGCCTTCGGCCAGTATGACGAGGGCCCGGACGAGACGGCGGCGCAGGTCGCCCGCTTCGCCCGCGAAGGGCTCGTCAATGTCGTGGGCGGCTGCTGCGGCACCACGCCCGACCATGTCCGCGCCATCGCCTGCGCGGTGGCCGATCTTCCGCCAAGGACCCTCGTATGACCCGTTACCTTCGTCTCTCGGGCCTCGAGCCCTTCGTCCTCACGCCCGACATCCCCTTCGTCAACGTGGGCGAGCGGACGAACGTCACGGGCTCCGCTCGCTTCCGCAAGCTCATCACCAACCGCGACTATGCGGCGGCGCTCGAGGTCGCGCGCGATCAGGTGCAGAACGGCGCGCAGATCCTCGACGTGAACATGGACGAGGGGCTGATCGACTCGAAGGCCGCCATGGTCGAATTCCTCAACCTGATCGCGTCCGAGCCCGACATCGCGCGGGTGCCGCTGATGATCGACAGCTCGAAATGGGAGGTGATCGAGGCCGGACTGAAATGCGTGCAGGGCAAGCCCGTGGTCAATTCGATCAGCCTGAAGGAGGGCGAGGAGTCGTTCCGGCGGCAGGCGGGCCTCTGCCTCGCCTACGGGGCCGCGGTCGTGGTCATGGCCTTCGACGAGGAGGGGCAGGCCGACAGTTTCGCCCGCAAGACCACGATCTGCGCCCGGGCCTACCGCATCCTCGTCGAGGAGGTGGGCTTCCCGCCCGAGGACATCATCTTCGACCCGAACGTCTTCGCCGTGGCCACGGGCATCGAGGAGCACGACAATTACGGCGTCGACTTCATCGAGGCCGCGCGCTGGATCCGGGCGAACCTGCCCCATGCCCATGTCTCGGGCGGCGTGTCGAACCTCTCCTTCAGCTTCCGCGGCAACGAGCCCGTGCGCGAGGCGATGCATGCGGTCTTCCTCTACCATGCGATCCGGGCCGGGATGGACATGGGGATCGTGAATGCGGGCCAGCTTGCGGTCTACGACCAGATCGATCCCGACCTGCGCGAGGCCTGCGAGGATGTGGTGCTGAACCGCAAGCCGAAGCAGGGCGGCACCGCGACCGAGCGGCTCTTGGCTCTGGCCGAGCGGTTCCGGGGCGGCGCGCGCGAGGAGAAGACGCGCGATCTGGCCTGGCGCGGCTGGCCGGTCGAGAAGCGGCTCGAACATGCGCTGGTCAACGGCATCACCGAATTCATCGAGGCCGACACCGAAGAGGCCCGGCAGGCGGCCGAGCGGCCGCTCCATGTGATCGAGGGCCCGCTGATGGCGGGGATGAACGTGGTGGGCGACCTCTTCGGCGCGGGAAAGATGTTCCTGCCGCAGGTGGTGAAGTCGGCCCGGGTGATGAAGCAGGCCGTGGCCGTGCTCCTGCCCTACATGGAGGAGGAGAAACGTCTCGGCGGCGGCGAGGGCCGCGAGGCGGCGGGCAAGGTGCTGATGGCCACGGTGAAGGGCGATGTGCATGACATCGGCAAGAACATCGTGGGCGTGGTTCTCGCCTGCAACAATTACGAGATCATCGATCTGGGCGTGATGGTGCCGCCGGCGAAGATCCTCGAGGTGGCGCGGGCCGAGAAGGTGGATGCGATCGGCCTCTCGGGCCTCATCACGCCCTCGCTCGACGAGATGGTGACGGTGGCGGCCGAGATGGAACGGGAAGGGTTCGACATCCCGCTGCTGATCGGCGGGGCCACTACCTCGAAGGTGCATACGGCGGTGAAGATCGCCCCCTCCTATTGCAGGGGCCCCGCGGTCTATGTCACCGATGCAAGCCGCGCGGTGGGGGTGGTGGGCCAGCTTCTGAGCGCCGAGCGCAAGGGCGCCTATGTCGAGGGGCTGCGCGCCGACTATGCCGAGGTGGCCGAGCGCCACGCCCGGTCGGAACGCGCCAAGCAGCGCCTGCCGCTGGCGGCGGCGCGGGCCAATGCGCTGAAGCTCGACTGGGCCGCGCACCGGCCGGTGCGGCCGAGCTTCACCGGCAGCCGGACCGTCGACGGCTGGGATCTGGCCGAGATCGCGCGCTACATCGACTGGACGATGTTCTTCCAGACCTGGGAGTTGAAGGGGGTCTATCCGCGCATCCTCGAGGATCCGGCGCAGGGCGAGGCCGCCCGCGCGCTCTTTGCCGATGCGCAGGAGATGCTCGCGCGCATCGTGGCGGAACGCTGGTTCACGCCGCGTGCGGTGGTGGGCTTCTGGCCCGCCAATGCGGTGGGCGACGACATCCGCCTCTATGCCGACGAGACGCGGCAGGCCGAGCTCGCCACCTTCTTCACCCTCCGCCAGCAGGTCACGAAGCGCGAAGGGCGGCCCAATCTCGCCCTGTCGGATTTCGTGGCGCCCGAAGGCGCGGGGCCCGACTGGGTCGGCGGGTTCGTGGTGACGGCCGGCCCCGAGGAGGCCTCCATCGCCGAGCGGTTCGACCGGGCGAACGACAATTACTCCGCCATCATGGTCAAGGCGCTGGCCGACCGCTTCGCCGAGGCCATGGCCGAGAGGCTGCACGAGAGGGTGCGCCGCGAGCTCTGGGGCTACGCCCCTGACGAGTCCTTCACGCCCGATGCGCTTCATGCCGAGCCCTACCGCGGCATCCGGCCCGCGCCGGGCTACCCGGCCCAGCCCGACCATACCGAGAAGGTCACGCTCTTCCGCCTGCTCGACGCGACCGCGGCCACGGGGGTGGAACTGACCGAGAGCATGGCCATGTGGCCGGGCTCGTCGGTCTCTGGCCTCTATATCGGCCATCCCGACGCCTATTACTTCGGCCTCGCGCGGGTCGAGCGCGATCAGGCCGAGGATTATGCCCGTCGCAAGGGCATGGAACTGGCCGAGGTCGAGCGCTGGCTCGCCCCGGTCATGGCGGGCCGGGTCGACACACCCTCTTCGCGGGCCGCCTGAGGGGCGGGCTCACAGGCCCACCCGCCGCGAGGCCACTGTCTCTGTCTCGGGCTCGGCCCGGGGCGGGGCGGCCGGGCGTTCGGGATGCATGGGCGCGGCCAGCCCCTCGCGCGACAGAAGCACCGCGATGGGCCGCAGCGCCTCGGTCTCGGCGCAGACGATCATCAGCCCGACCATGATCGGCACCGAGAGAAACATCCCCGGGATCCCCCAGATCGCGCCCCAGAAGGCGAGGCTGATGATGATCCCGAAGGACGAGAGCTGCAGCGCACGGCCCATCAGCATCGGGTCGAGGATGTTGCCGCAGATGAACTGGATCACGCCCACCAGCGCCAGAACCGACAGCGCCGTGCTCACATCGACCGTCTGGACGAAGGTCACCAGCACGATGAGAAGCGTGGCCACGATCGAGCCGAGGCTCGGGATGAAGTTCAGGATGAAGGTGAGCATCCCCAGCGGCGCTGCAAGATCCAGCCCGAAGGCCATCGCCACGCCCCAGACGAGCAGGCCGGTGATCGCCGAGACCAGCGTCTTGACCAGCAGGTACCGGTTCACCCGGTGCATGATCGAGCTCACGATCTCCTCGACCCGGCGGGCGCGGTCGGGGTTGCCGAACAGGTTCAGAAGCTTGACGGGGAACCAGACCCGCTCGGCGAAGAGGAAGCCCACGAACAGGATGACGAGCACCGTGGCCTGCATCAGCGTGCCCGCCTGAGCGGCGAGGGTGCGCAGATAGCCCGAGATCTCGACGGCCCGGAGCGAGGAGAGCACCGCCTCCTCGGCGTCCTTGCCGAGCCAGGAGAAGATCGCGGCCACGGCGGCCGGGGCCTGCTCGCTGTAGCTGAGCGCCGTCAGGAGCACCGTGTTGACCTGCGAGACGATCACCGCGGCCAGCGACAGAAGCACGATGGCCAGCAGGAGCAGCGCGAGGCTGCTCGCCAGCCAGTTCGGGATCTTGACCGGCCCGAAGCGGACGCGCGCGACGAGCGCGATGGCGTCCGAGGTCAGGCTGAAGAGGATCACCGAGACGGCGAGGGAGATCAGGATGAACTGCGCCTGCACGAGCAGGGCCAGCACCACGGCGAAGGCGATGATGACGAGAGCGCCGGTCTGGACGCGCGCTGCGAAGGAGCGGTCCTTGGACGGGCTGGGCGGGGGATGGGCATCGGGCATGGAAGGTCCGTAAGAGGGAGGCAGGGATACAATGGCGGGCCGGTGCCTGCGCGGCAACCGCCGATGGCGCCGCCGCGGCACTCCCGTGCGGGGCTGTCGCAGCCCGGGACCTGCCAGCTCCTGCCCGGGACGCAAGGCCCGCGGGCTCCTCGCCACTGCGGGCGAGGCTCTGCAACCGGGGGCTCCGGCCATAACCGGGTCGCTTGCGCACCGCGGCCGGCGGCTTCTCCCGGCGCCGAAAAAACCTGCAGATGGTGCAGCAGGCGTTGCTTTCCTCAGGCGACGCCGGCCCCGCGCGCCGTGCCGCGCAGGCAGCGAGGTTCCATTTGCGGGCTCTCCTCGCTCCCGTGTATGAGTCGCGATTGTCGGTTCAAGAATCCCTCAAGAGGCGCATGGCATGACCGCTACGACGAGGCCGATCGAAGAGGCTGCCTTCGATCTCGCCCCGATCTCGATGTGGATCGAGGATTTCAGCGGCGTCCGGGCCCTGTTCGACCAGTGGCGCGCCGAGGGCGTGACCGACATCCGGGCCTTCCTCGAGGCCGACCTGTCGCGTGTCGCCGCCTGTTCGCGGAGCATCAAGGTTCTCAGGGTGAATGCCCGCACGCTCGCCCTCTACGAGGCGCGCGATCTCGCCCATCTGACGGAGAACCTCGAACGGGTCTTTCGCGACGACATGCTCCAGAGCCATGTGAACGAGCTGTCGCAGCTCTGGGCGGGCGAGCAGACCTTCTCCAGCCTCGCGGTCAACTATACACTGGGCGGGCGCCGGCTCGACATCCAGCTGCGCGGGGCGGTGCTGCCCGGATCCGAACAGAGCCTCGATCGGATCCTCCTGACCTGCGAGGATGTGACCGCCCGCGAAGAGGCGCGCAGGCTCGAACGCGCGAGCCGGCGCTACGCCGAGGGCATCTTCGAATATTCGCCGACCTCGCTCTGGGTCGAGGATTTCAGCCAGATCCGCCAGCTTCTCGAAAATCTGCGCGCGCGCGGGATCGTGGATCTGCGGGTCTTCACCGACGTCCACCCCGAGTTCGTCCGGCAATGCATGGGCGAGATCCGGGTGATCGACGTGAACCAGGCCACGCTCGACATGTTCTGCGCCCCCGACAAGCGCACGCTTCTCAGCCATCTGCGCGACATCTTCCGCGACAGCATGGAGCCGCATTTCCGCGAGCAGCTGATCGAGCTCTGGAACCATCACTATTACCACAGCCGCGAGGTGGTGAATTACGCGCTCGACGGCAGCGAACGGGCGGTCATCATGCATTTCGCCGTTCTGCCCGGGCACGAGCACGACTGGTCGCTGGTTCAGGTGGCGCTGACCGACATCACGGCCCGCAAGAAGGCCGAGGCCTACCTCGCCTATCTCGGCAAGCACGATGTGCTGACGGGGGTGAACAACCGGGCCTTCTACATCGACGAGCTGAACCGGCTCGAGCGGCAGGGGGTGCGGCCGGTCTCCATCGTGATGCTGGATCTGAACGGACTGAAGGGCGTGAACGACGCGCTCGGCCATGACGCGGGCGACCAGCTGCTCCGGCGGCTGGGCGAAGTGCTGAAGGAGGCGGCGGCCGAGACGAACCATCCCGCCCGCATCGGGGGCGACGAATTCGCGGTGGTCATGCCGCGGTCGAGCGAGGCGATGGCGCAGGCGATGGTCGACACGATCAAGCGGCTCCTCACGGTGAACAACCGCTTCCATTTCATGGCCCCGCTCTCGGTCTCGATCGGCCATGCGACGAGCCAGCCCAACGAGACGATGGAGGCCACGATCAAGCGGGCCGACCGGCACATGTATGAGGAAAAGCGCAAGTTCTACGCCGAAGCCGACCGGCGCGGAGCGCAGGCCAGCCGGACGGCAAGCTAGGGGGCCTCAGCCGCCCCGGGGCCGCCGGACCCAGTGGCCCGGGCCCTGTGCCTGCGCCGGCGGGCGGCTTACATCCGTCAGAAGCCGCGCGAGATCGGCGGTGTAGCGCTCCATTCCGTAGCGCTCCTCCATCAGATGCCGCGCTGCACGGCCCAGCCGCGCGCGGAGGTCGGCATTTTCGAGCAGACGCAGGATCGCCGAGCGCAGCGCGGCCGGGTCGCCCGGCGGCACGAGCAGGCAGGTCTCGCCGTCGCGGAAGAAATCGGCCGGAGCCCCGGTGCGCGTCACGATCAGGGCCTTGCCCATGGCCATGGCCTCCATCGCCACCGCATAGCCGCTGGCATGAACCACATCCTGCAGCGGCAGCACCACCATGGCGGCGGCGGCATAGAGCGCGCGCAGCGCCGGCATCGAGCCCGCACTGCCCATCGTGCAGGTCTCGGGCACGGCGAGCTTCGTGGCCTCGCCGATCCAGCTCGACCCGGAGGCGATGCGGAAGCGCGCCGGCACGTCCTTCATCACCGCGATGAGCGTGGGATAATCGCGCTGTGCGGCACCCGCGCTCAGGATCATCGGCGGATCGGCCTCGGGCTCGGGCTCGGGCGCGAAGAAGCGGGTGTCGATCGGCACGCAGAGCGTGTGGCAGCGGCTGGCCGGCAGGCCGAACTCGGCGATCAGCCGCGCCCGGATCGGCTCGGACAGCGGCAGGAAGCGGGTGGCCGCATCGTAGCGCGCGGCGAGCGCCCAGAGCCGGAACTTGCGGTTGATGAGGTAGTGTCCGTGCACCCCCACGAGCAGCCGGGTCCGCTTGCCGCGGAGCCGCAGGGCCAGCGCCACCGGCACGCCGATGTCCTCGGCCACGCAGAAGATCGCGTCGAACCGGTCGGCCGCCTCGGCCACCGCTTCGGCCGGGGCGAAGCGGTCGCCCAGCGTGCGGCGGAGGAAGGCCCGGCCCTCGGGCGCCGAATCCCGGGTGAAGATCGTGGCGCCGAGGCTCTGAAGGTGGGTGAAGTCGAGCCGGGGATTATCGCCCCGGTCGATCCGGGTCCGGGTGTCCGGAGGGACGGAGCCGCTGACGACGACGGCAAGGCGGGACAGTTCCGATCTGGTCATGCCTGAAAGAACCCCTGGGTGCAGGGTCATCCGGCGGCACGCGTCAGGGCGGTGGAGGCAGGCACTCCGGATCCGACATTCGGGACGAAACGTCCCGCGGGCCGGTCACGTCGTCAGTCTCCCTCGTGCCGTCCCGCGCTTCCGCGGTCCTGCGATACGCTCGGCGACAGTGCTCCCGCGGCCGCGCTTCGGCAAGCGACGCGAGGAGGCAACGGTCGAAACGGACAGGAGGCCGCGGGTCGGTTCGAAGCCGCTGCCTGCTTTTCGGGCAGCGATGCAAGGGCGCGCCGACCGCCGCGTCAGGCGCGCGGGACGTCGTGGCATTCCATCAGGGGAGAAGGACCGGAGGAACCGGAGCCGCGGCCGAACGGCCGCAAGGAACCCCAGCCTGCGGCCTGATCCGCGCACCGCATTTCCCGGCCGTTCCGCCGCGAGGGCGGGCAGGGCGCCGGAGACGCACGACGTCGTCGGCATGTCGGACAGGGGATTGGGTCTGGACGGATACGCCTCCCGGCCAGAGGGCCGCCAGCGGCCTCTGGACGGCTGTCCCGAGGGCTAGCGGGCCGCGACCGTGGAGCAGAGACCCTGTCCCACGCCTGCGATCTCAGCGCCGCCGCGCCGGACGGTCCGACGGAAGGGGCTCCCGGCCGCCGCGTCGCTCGCGGCGGCCGGCCGTCGGTCAGTGGTCGCCGCTCTCGGCCTTGTCGGCCGACTTCGCGTTGAGCATCCCGTAATTCTGCACGCCGATGCTCTCCATCAGCTCGAGCTGCGTCTCGAGGAAGTCGATATGGCCCTCTTCGTCCGCGATCAGCGACTCGAACAGGTCCTTCGAGACATAGTCGCGCACGCTTTCGCAATGATCCCGCGCCTCGATATAGAGGGTGCGCGCGTCATGTTCGGCGGCGAGGTCGGCTTCGAGCGTCTCCTTGAGGGTCTGGCCGATCCGCAGCGGGTCGAGCGCCTGCAGGTTCGGATGCCCCTCGAGGAAGATGATCCGGGCGATCAGCCGGTCGGCGTGGTGCATCTCCTCGATGCTCTCGGCGCGGGATTTGTCGGCGATCGCGCCGAAGCCCCAGTCCTCCTGCAGGCGGTAGTGCAGCCAATACTGGCTGACGGCTGTCAACTCCGACCGCAGCGCCTTGTTGAGATAGTCGATAACCTTGTCGTCGCCCTTCATGTCCGTCCTTTCCTGTCGCCTTCGAGCCGTTCTGCCCCTGCCCGCAGAAGCAGGCGGCAGGAGCCGGCGCGGCGGGCGGCTGCCCGCCCATGATACGTTCGGCGGAGGCCCGGAGCCCGTCCGCCTGTCCTGTCAGCGGCGGACGGCACCTGCGCCCGTTGCCCGGAACGGCCCGGCCGTCGCCCAGCCCCTGACCCTTCGGCGCCGGCCGAGTCGCAGGCGCCGCGGATCATGATGGGCGGCGGTGCGAGGGAATGCAATATTTTCTATGAAAATCATATGATTGACGTTTTCAGTCGGTTTTGGGGTGCGGCGATGGGCGCTCGGACCCTCCCGTGCCGGGCGCCCGGACGGTCCGCGCAGGCCTTCAGCGCTCCTGCGGCGTGCGGCCGCGCGGCGATCCATCAGCAAACGCGATGGGAGACCGCACGAGAAGGGATTGGCGCCCGGCCGCGGGCTCCTGTAAGGCGGACGGACTCTCCGAGGATGATCCGATGGCCGACGCAACCCTTCCCCGCAACGAAGACAGCCCGCGCGGCATGGCCTTTGCCCTGTCGGCCTATCTCATCTGGGGCTTCCTGCCGGTCTACATGAAGGCGCTGTCGCATATCCCGGCCTACGAGGTGGTGGCGCACCGGGTGATCTGGTCGGTGCCCGTCGCGCTCGCCGTCCTCGTCGCGCTCGGGCGGACGCAGGATCTGCGCGCGGCGCTGCGCTCGCCGCGGATGCTTCTGATGGCGGCGGCGACGGCCGCGCTCATCTCGGTCAACTGGGGGATCTATGTCTGGGCCATCGGCGCGGGACACGCGCTCGACACGGCGCTCGGCTATTACATCAACCCGCTGTTCAGCGTCTTTCTCGGCGCGGTGCTGCTGGGCGAGCGGCTGAACCGGCTGCAGCTGGTGGCCATCGTGCTCGCGGTGGCGGCGGTCGTCGTGCTGACGGTCGAGGCGGGGCGGCTGCCCATCGTGGCCATCTCGCTGATGCTGACCTGGGGCTGCTACGCCTATCTCAAGAAGTCGCTGCCGATCGGGCCGAACCAGGGGTTCCTGCTCGAGGTGCTGCTTCTGCTGCCGCCGGCGCTCGGCGTGCTGATCTGGGTGGAAGGGTCGGGGCAGGGGCATTTCCTGCACGGAAGCCTCCCCGATCAGGCGCTTCTCCTCGGCACGGGCGTCGTCACGGCGGTGCCGCTGATGCTCTACGCAAACGGCGCGAAGCTCCTGAAGCTCTCGACCATCGGCTTCCTGCAATATGTGGCGCCGACCCTGATCTTCCTGACGGCGGTCTTCGTCTTCGGCGAGCCCTTCGGGCGGGCCGAGGCCATTGCCTTCCCGATGATCTGGGTGGCGCTGGTGATCTTCACGGTGGCGCTGGTGCGCGCCACCCGGCGCTAGGCCTCGAGCGGGTCCTCGAGCCCGAACTGGGTCGGCGCCATCATCACGTCGGCGATGGTGAATTCGTCGAGCGTGTCCATGAAGGACGAGACCGCCTTGGCGAGGATCGGCGGCAGGCGGCACGGGCGGCTGATGCAGCAGGCATTGCCCTGCTGGAAACATTCGACCAGCGCGAAATCGGTTTCGGTGGCGCGCAGCACTTCGCCCAACCGGATCTCGCTCGCCGGGCGGGCGAGGCGGAAGCCGCCGGTGCGCCCGCGCGTGCCCTGCAGGAAGCCCGCGTGGATGAGGTTCATCACCACCTTCTTCAGGTGCCCCTGCGAGATGCCGTAGATCGAGGCGGTCTCGCCGATGGTCACAAGCCGGCCGTCCTCGATGCTCGCCGCATAGAGCAGGACGCGCAGGGCATAGTCACTGAACTTGGTCAATCGCATCTTGCACTCCGGGGGAAGACTGGATGCCCCTTTTGGGCAGGCAAGCCGGAAACGTCCTTGATCGCAATCAAAAAACGGAATGAGTGACGGGCCGGGCGCATGTGCCGCAGGGGCGGCACGGGGCGGGCACATGTGCCGCAGGGGCGATCAGATCCGGTCGAGCGCCTCGCGCAGCGACCGGGCGGGCGGCGCGGGATTGCGCAGGTCGAGCGATGAGACGAGATCCAGGAGGTGGCCCTTCATCATCTCCTCGGCGCGGGCCCCGTCGCCGTCGGCCAGCGCCCGCAGGAGCGCATGGTGGGCGTGGCTTTCGCAGAGCGCGGTGCGGCGCTGCCAGTAGAGCGCGATGATGAGCGAGGATCGCGCGACGAGCTGGGCCACGAAGTCGCGGATCGTGTCCTGATCGGCGATGACCGCGACCTCGATGTGGAACTGGCCCGAGAGGCGCAGGGCGCGCCCCGGATCGCCCGCATCGAGCGCGGCATGTTCCTCGTCGATATGACGCTGCAGCCGGGCGATGTCCGCGGCCGTGGCCCGTTCCGCGGCCGAGCGGGCGGTGCGCGGCTCGAGCAGGGCGCGGGCCTCGAACACCTCGCGCGCCTCGCGCACCGAAGGCTGGGCCACGAAGGCGCCGCGGTTGCGCCGCAGCGTCACCAGCCGCTCGTGCGCAAGCTGCTGCAGCGCCGCGCGCACCAGCGTCCGGCTCACCCCGAAGATCTCGCCCAGCTCGTCTTCCGCGAGTTTCGTGCCGGGCTGGATCCGGTGCTCGTGGATCGCAAGCGCGAGACGGCCCGCCACCGTGTCGTTGCCCCCGCCCGCAAGCGCCGCCGCGTCCTCTGTCATGCTGCCTCGCATCTCCATGGCCGATTCCTCGCCTCAGGCCGCGGGAGGAGCAAGGGGAGCCGCTGCTTCGGACAGATATGTATACAATCCTGCATCGGATCATGGTCCCGAGCGGCGGGGAGGGCCTGAATTTCAGGCAGTGGAAGAATCCCGCGGGCCGGCTCCCGCTGCAGGATTGCCGCAGGCGGCCGGGCTGCGTCAGCCTCGGGACAGCAGCGACGGGGATGCCATGCGGACCGGACACGATCTCGAACTCGTGCATGTGACGAAGCGCTACGGCGGCTCGGCCGTAGCGGTCGCGGATGTGAGCCACCTTTTCGTGGGGGGCAGTTACGTCTGCCTCCTCGGGCCCTCGGGCTGCGGCAAATCCTCGACCCTGCGGATGATCGCGGGCCACGAGACGGTGAGCGAGGGCTCGATCCTCCTGTCGGGCAAGGATGTGACGCGGCTGCCGCCCGCGCGCCGCGGCACGGCGATGATGTTTCAGAGCTACGCGCTCTTTCCGCATCTGTCGGTGACGGACAATGTGGCCTTCTCGCTGAAGATGAAGGGGGTGGAGGCCGCCCAGCGCCGGGCGAAGGCGGCCGAGATGCTCGAGCTCGTCGACATGGGCCGCTATGCGGACAGGCTGCCCGCGCAGCTCTCGGGCGGCCAGCAGCAGCGCGTGGCGCTGGCGCGCGCGCTCATCACCGGGCCGCAGGTGCTGCTGCTCGACGAGCCCTTGTCGGCGCTGGATCCGTTCCTCCGCATCCGGATGCGGGCTGAGCTGAAGCGGCTTCAGCGCGAGCTCGGGATCTCCTTCATCCATGTCACCCACGGGCAGGACGAGGCGCTGGCCTTGGCCGACGAGATCGTGGTGATGAACAACGCCAAGATCGAGCAGGCGGGCCCCGCGCGCGACGTCTTCAACGCGCCCCGCACCGAGTTCGTGGCCCGCTTCATGGGCGGGCACAATGTGGTGGCGCTGCCGCAGGGCCGCTTCGCGCTGCGCTGCGACGAGATCCGTCTCGACCCGGCCGGGCAGGAGGCCGTGGTGCAGGCGGTGGAATATCAGGGCGCGCATGTGGCGCTGACCCTGCGGGCCGCCGGAGATCAGGAGCTCGTGGCCCTGATCCCCGAGGCGACCTTCTTCGAGCAACCGAAAAACCCGGGCGAGTCCGTGCACCTCGCCTGGGACGAGGGGCGGATGCACCGCCTTCAGGCCTGATCCAGTCCAACAGAGGGATGATCCCATGAAGAAGAACCATTACAGCCGCCGGACGCTGCTCAAGGGCGCGGCGGCCGCGGGCCTGGCCTCGGCCTTTCCCGCACCGATGATCTGGGCGCAGGACATCAAGGACATCACGCTGCGCCAGTTCGGCACCGGCGTGTCGAACCTCAACGAGGTGGCGCAGAAGGTGAAGGAGGATCTGGGCTTCACCCTCACCATGACCGCGCTCGACAGCGACGCGGTGACCCAGCGCGCGGCGACCCAGCCCGACAGTTTCGACATCGCCGACATCGAATACTGGATCTGCAAGAAGGTCTGGCCGACGGGCAACCTGCAGGCGATGGATACGTCGAAGATCAAGAATTACGACAAGATCGTGGGCATCTTCCGCTCGGGCAAGCTCACGCCCGAGAGCACCATCGCGCAGGGCACCGCGCCGCATACCGTGGGCTTCACCTCCGGTCCCGGCGGCACGGATTTCGTGCAGGAAGAGTCGGGCTGGATGACGCTCATCCCCACGATCTACAATGCCGACACGCTGGGCATCCGCCCCGACCTGATCGGCCGCCCGATCGAAAGCTGGACCGAGCTTCTGAACCCCGAGTTCAAGGGCAAGGCCTCGATCCTCGACATCTCCTCCATCGGCATCATGGATGCGGCCATGGTCTGCGAGGCGATGGGCGAGATCACCTACGGCGACAAGGGCAACATGACCCGCGAAGAGATCGACCGCACCATGGCGATCTTCACCGAGGCCAAGAAGGCGGGCCAGTTCCGCGCCTTCTGGAAGACCTTCGACGAGAGCGTGAACCTGATGGCCTCGGGCGAGGTGGTGATCCAGTCGATGTGGTCGCCCGCCATCACGGCGGTGAAGTCGCGCGGCATTCCCTGCGTCTACCAGCCGCTCAGGGAAGGCTACCGCTCGTGGGGCGGCGGCATCGGCCTGTCGGCGCGGCTCGACGGTCTCGCGCTGGAGGCAGCCTACGAATATATCAACTGGTATCTCTCGGGCTGGGTCGGCGGCTTCCTCATGCGGCAGGGCTATTATTCCGCCGTGCCCGAGACCTCGAAGGAGTTCATGTCCGAGAACGAATGGGGCTACTGGTTCGAGGGCAAGCCCGCCACCGACACGATCACCAACCCGCAGGGTCAGGCCATGGCGCAGGCGGGCGAGGTGCGCGACGGCGGCTCGTTCGAGGAGCGCATGGGCCGCGTCGCCTGCTGGAACTCGGTGATGGACGAGAACCAGTACATGGTCCGCAAGTGGAACGAGTTCATCGCGGCCTGATCCCGGACGGGCTCGGGCGGTGCGCCGCCCGTGCCCGCGTCGATGCGGCTGCCGCTTTTCAGATCTGACGTGAACAAGATACCGTAAGTATCTTGTAAGATTAGAAAATGAGTTGCCTGCCAGCCATTCGGTAACAGCCGCGATCCGACCGGACCTGCCGCGCAGACCTCACTGGCCACCGGCCCCTGGCCTTTCCCGCGAGGGGAAGGGCCGCCCGCCTCCCGGAGGAAAGATGGAGCGCATTCTGAAATCGCCGAACGTGACGGGCTGGCTTCTGGCCGCGCCGCTGACGCTGGTGCTGGCGGCCTTCCTCGTTCTGCCGATCGTGATGATCGTGATCGTGAGCTTCTGGACGGCCACCGAATTCTCGATCGTCCCGGCCTTCTCCTGGGAGAATTACGAGTTCCTGTTCGGCTCGGAGGTCACCTACCGGGTGTTCCTCAATACCTTCAAATATGCCGCGATCACCTGGGCGGTGACGCTGGTGCTGGGCTTCACCGTCGCCTATTTCCTCGCCTTCCATGTCCGCAGCCAGACCTGGCAGACGGCGCTGTTCCTGCTCTGCACCATCCCGTTCTGGACCTCGAACATCATCCGCATGATCTCGTGGATCCCGTTCCTCGGTCGCAACGGCATCGCCAATTCGACGCTGATCTCGTGGGGGGTGATCGACGCGCCGCTGGAGTGGCTGCTCTTCTCGGACTTCTCGGTGATCCTGGCCTTCGTGCATCTCTACACGCTGTTCATGGTGGTGCCGATCTTCAACACCATGATGCGGATCGACCGGAGCCTCCTCGAGGCGGCCAGCGACGCCGGGGCCTCGGGCTTCCAGACGCTCTGGAACGTGATCCTGCCCCTGACCAAGCCCGGCATCATGATCGGCTCGATCTTCGTCATCACCCTCGTCATGGGCGACTTCATCACCGTGCGCTTCATGTCGGGCTCGCAGGCGGCGAATGTGGGCCGGCTGATCTCGAACGACATCGCGCTGCTGCAATATCCCTCGGCTTCGGCCACGGCGGTGGTGCTGCTCGCGACCGTGCTTCTCACCATCGGCATCCTGCTGCGCCTCGTCGATATCCGGAAGGAGCTCTGAGATGGAGCCGCGTCCGCGCTCGTTCTACATCCTCGCCGCCGTCTTCGGCCTGTTCCTCCTGTTCCTCTACGGGCCCACGATCACCATCGCGATCCTCTCCTTCCAGGGCCCGGAGGGCGGGCTCACCTTCCCCATGCGCGGCGTCTCGCTGCACTGGTTCCGCGATCTCTTCCAGGAGCAGGCGGTGGGCGACATCTGGGGCGCCTTCGGCCGGTCGCTCCTGCTGGGCCTTCTCGTCATGGTCACGACCGTCACCGTGTCGGTGATGGGGGGCCTCGCCTTCCGCAAGAGGTTCGCAGGCTCGGCCCTCCTGTTCCAGCTCGTTGTGGCCAGCCTCGTGATCCCCTCGATCCTCGTCTCGCTCGGAGTGGGGCTCATCTTCTCGCAGGCGGGCCTGCCGGTGCACTGGGCGAGTTCGGGCTTCGGCGCGCAGCTCACCTGGACGCTGCCCTTCGGCCTTCTCATCATGTTCGCCGTCTTCAACCGCTTCAATCCCGCCTACGAAGAGGCCGCGCGCGATCAGGGGGCCAGCGCCTGGCAGACGATCCGCCATGTGGTGCTGCCGATCATCGCGCCGTCGCTGATCGGGGTGGCCCTGTTCGGCTTCACGCTCTCCTACGACGAATTCGCCCGGACGCTGCTGACCGCGGGCAGCTACAACACGCTGCCGCTCGAGATCTACGGCATGACCACCAATGTGACGACGCCGGTGATCTTCGCGCTCGGCACGCTGACCACGGTCTTCTCCTTCGCGGTGATCGGGGTGTTCCTCGTCACCGTCTGGGTGCTCGGGCGCAGGCGCGCGCGGGCCGGGTCGGATGCGGGCAAGGGGGTCTGAGTGCGGCTTCTCTACATCAATCCCAATTCCACCGCGACGATGACCGAGGCCGTGGTCGAGGCCGCCCGCGCGGCCGCCCCGGGGCACGAGATCCTGGGCTGGACCAATGCCGACGGTCCGCCGGCGATCCAGGGCCCCGAGGACGGCGCGGCGGCAGTGGCGGGCATCCTGCGGCTTCTGCCCGAGGCCCGCGCCGCGGGGGCCGAGGCCATCGTGCTCGCTTGTTTCGACGACACCGGCCTCGCGGAGGTGCGCGCCGCGGCCTCGTGCCCGGTGCTCGGGATCGGGCAGGCGGCCTTCCATCTGGCAGCGCTTCTGGGCCACCGCTTCTCGGTCGTGACGACCCTGCCCGTGTCGGTGCCGGTGATCGAGGAGAACCTCCGCGGCTACGGGCTGATGGGGCAGTGCGGGCGGGTCCGCGCCTCGGGCCTCGCGGTGCTCGAGGTCGAGGCGGCGGCGCCCCCGACGCTCGCACGGCTCGCGGCCGAGATCGCGGCCGCCGAGGCCGAGGACGGGGTGACGGCGGCGGTGCTGGGCTGCGCGGGCATGGCGCCCCTCGTCCGGCCGCTGGCAGCGCATACCGGCCTCAGGCTCATCGACGGGGTGGCCGCCGCCGCGCATCTCGCCCCGGCCGTGGTCTCCGCGGCCCGCGGCTGACTGCGGCCTCCGGCCGTTCACAGGCGCGCGCGTGGCAGGGATTGGGCGTGACGGCCGCAGGCATTCGCGATATTGGTCCGTTATGTTGACCAATTCCGGGGCCTGCCCATGATCTCTCATCTGACGCTCCTCCTGCTCCTGCAACTCGCAGGCGAGGCTCTGGCCCGAGGCGCGGCACTTCCCGTGCCGGGGCCGATCCTCGGGCTTCTGATGCTGCTCGCGCTCTTTGCGGCGCGTCAGGGGCTGGCCGAGCGGCTTCGTCCCACCAATGCCGCGATCCTGTCGTACATGTCGCTCCTGTTCGTGCCGGCTGGGGTGGGGATCGTGGGCCATCTCGGGCTGCTCGCCGACGAGGCGGTGCCGCTTCTGGTGACGCTGGTCGCGAGCACGGTTCTCGCGCTTCTGGCCGCGGCCGTGGCCTTCGCCGCCGTGGCCCGGCTGACGGGGCCGCGCGATGCGTGACGTCACCGAGATCTGGAGCTATCTGGCCCACGGCCCGCTCCTCTGGCTCGCCCTGACCCTCGCGGCCTTCGTTGCGGGCAGTTTCCTCTTCGAGCGGGCGGGCCGCCGGGCCTGGGCCAATCCGGTGCTGATCGCGGTGGCGCTGGTGGCGGCGGCGCTGGAACTCACCGGCACCAGCTACGCCACCTATTTCGAGGGCGCGCAGTTCGTGCATTTCATGCTGGGGCCGGTGACGGTGGCGCTGGCCACGCCTCTCTGGGACAATCGCGCCGCGGTGCGCCGGTCGCTCCTGCCGATGGCGGCGGCGCTTGCGGCGGGTCTCACCGCGGCGCTCGGCAGCGTCGTGCTGATCGGCCGGGCCATGGGCCTGCCCGCGGGCACCATCCTGTCGATGCTGCCCAAGTCGGCCACCGCGCCGGTGGCCATCGGCGTCTCGGAAGGGATCGGCGGCTCGCCCACCCTGACGGCGGTGCTCGTGATCCTGACCGGCATCGTGGGCGCGGTGCTGGCGCCGCCGCTGCTGGCGCTCCTGCGCATCCGCGACCCGCGGGCCCGCGGCTTCGCTGTGGGCCTTGCCGCCCACGGGATCGGCACGGCGCAGATGATGCTGACGGACGCGCGGGCGGGGGCCTTCGCCGGGATCGGACTCGGCGTCGGAGCGGTGACCACAGCCCTCGTGGCGCCCCTCGTGGCCCACTGGCTGTTCTGATCGGAGCCAGGGCCGCGTCCCGCGCGTTGTCACCCGACACCATCAGAGGGAGACGCCCATGCACCGCGAGACCCTGAAGCTCCTCATGGCGGGGTGGAGCCACCCGACACTGCCGGTGATCCTGCACCGCGGGCTCCTGCCGCCCGACCCCGACGAGGCCGAGGCGCAGGTCGCCCGTCACGGCTGGCGGGCGCTCTGGCGCGACGGCGTATTCGACTACGACCATTTCCACAGCAACGCCTTCGAGGCTCTGGGCGTGCTCTCGGGGCGGGCGCGGCTGCGCCTCGGCGGCCCCGAGGGCCAGCCGGTCGATGTGACGCCGGGCGACCTCCTGATCCTGCCGCCCGGAACGGGGCACGCGCGGATGGAAGCGTCGGAGGATTTCCTCCTGTTCGGGGCCTATCCCGCGGGGCAGGAGGAGTGGGACATCTGCCGCGCCCCGGCCGATCCGGTCACGGCCGAGCGCATCGCCGCCGTGCCGCGCCCTGCGACCGATGCAGCCGGTGCCCCCTGGGAGGAGTGAGCGGATCGGGCGCCGCCGCCGGATGGGTCTGCACGGGTGGCGGACGGGCAGAGGGCGGCAGGCCGCCTCGAGGCGGGCTCGCCGGGCCCTCCGCGGACCCGGACCCATGTGCCGCCGGAGCGGGCAGGGTCCGTCAGAGGCCGTAGACCAGCGGGATCACGATGGCCGCGGCCACGCCCATAAGCACGTTGAGCGGCACGCCGATGCGGAGGAAGTCTCCGAACGTGTAGCCGCCCGGCCCATAGACCAGCAGGTTGCACTGATAACCGATGGGGGTGGCGAAGCCGAACGAGGCGCCCATCATCACGGCCACCAGAATCGGCCGCGGATCGACGCCGAGCCGCTGGGCAAGCTCGATGGCCACGGGTGTCACCACCACCGCCACCGCATTGTTGGACAGAAGCTCGGTCAGCAGCGAGGTGAGCGCGAAGACGCAGAAGATCAGAAGCCACGCCGGCAGATCCGCAAGCCACGGCTCGGCCCAGCCCACGATCAGCTCGACCGCGCCGGAATGATCGAGGCCCGCACCCACCGCGATCATCCCGAACAGCATCGCCATCAGCCGCCCGTCGATCGAGGCGAAGGCCTCCTCGCTGTCGATGCAGCGCGTGACGAGCACCACGGTCACGCCCATGAAGGCGAGGATCTCGATCGGGGCCACGTCGAAGGACGAGAGCAGGATGATCGCCGCCAGCACCGCCACCGCGATGGGCGCGCGGCGCCGCCGGAAGGGACGCTCCTGCGGGTGGGAGAGGTCGGTCAGATCCATCTCCTGCGCGAGGCGGCGGATGTCGTCCATCGCGCCTTCGAGCAGCAGCGTGTCGCCCACCGCCACCACCACATCGTCCATCTGCCGCCCGAGGTTGCGGTTGCGGCGATGGACAGCCAGCGGATAGACGCCGTAGCGCCGCCTGAGCCGGAGATCGCCCAGCGACCGGCCGATCAGCCGGCAGCCGGGGGTGATGAGCACCTCGACCGTCTGGGTCTGGACCGACGCCAGCCGGTTCACGAGCTGGAGGTGGCGATGATCCTGCAGGGTCAGGATCTCTCCCATCGGCGAGCGCAGCACCACCCGGTCGCCCGCGGCCAGCTCTACCGTCGCCAGTGCGCGGCGGAGCGAGCTGTCGCCGCGCAGCACATCGATCACCTGCACGTCGCTGCGCCGGAAGATCTCGACCTGCTCCAGCGTCTTGCCGATCAGGGGCGAGCCCTCGGGCACCGCGACCTCGGTGAAGAACTTCATCCGCCGCTTGCCCGTCAGCATCCCGGCCATCGAGCTGCGCGCGGGAAGGAGCTTCGGCCCGAGGAAGGCCAGATAGAGCATCCCCACGATGGCGAGCGGCAGGCCCACGGGGGTGATCTCGAAGATCCCGAAGGGGTCGAGGCCGTTCGCGCGCGCCACGCCATCGACGACGAGGTTCGTCGAGGTTCCGATCAGCGTGACGGTGCCCCCCATGATCGACAGATAGGAGAGCGGGATGAGGAGCTTCGACGGCGCGATCCGCATCTCGGCGGCCAGCTGGATGAAGACGGGCAGGAAGACCACGACGATGGGCGTGTTGTTGACGACCGCCGACATGGCGACGATGCCCACGCAGAGCACCGCGACCGTGGTTCTGGGGCGCAGGCCCACATGCTGCGTGGCCAGCCGCGTGATCCAGTCGAGCGCGCCTGTCCGCACGAGGGCGCCCACGATCACGAACATGGCGGCGATGGTCCAGGGCGCCGCATTGGACAGGACGTCGAGCACCTCCTCCTGCGGCAGAAGCCCCAGAAGCACCATCGCCGTCGCGCCGACGATGGCCGTGACCTCGACGGGCAGGATCTCGAGCACGAAGAACACGAGCATCGCAAGGATGACGGCGATCGCCGCCCAGGGCGCCTGCACGGGATCGAGAGGGAGTGAGAGCATGAAGGCCTCGGCTAGGGTCGCACGCCTCGTCCCGACCCTTCGGCGCCTCCCGGATCTTGCGGAGCGGAGGCCAGAGGACGGCGTCAGCGCAGAGAAATCTCCCGCCGCGCGGCTTTAGGCAACAGGATTCTTCGCGCTTCGGCTGCGGCCGGGCTAATGTTGCCGCGGACGGGCGGCTCGAGGTGCGCGGGATGGCGGGTGGTGGAACGCCGACCTCTTCCGGAGGTGCCCGTTCCGCCGCCGGCCGGGTGGCAGGAGAGCGTTCGGGGGTGCCGGGAGACCCACCGACAGCTCCTCATCAATCACATGATGATTGCCGAGCAGTGCTTTGATTTCGCAATCAAAGGCGCGAATTGCATCTTGTCGACGGGGTGAGCGTTCATCTGCCGCGTCCTCAGTCTCGACCCGAGAAGGCAGCGGGATCCGTGGCGCCTGCCTCCCCTGCGGGGATGAGGTGCCCTGTGGCGTGGCGATGTGCGTTCGGACCGGCACCCGTCGCGGCCCCCATCACGCGCGCCGGGCGGTGAGCGCGGCCGATCTTCTCCACGGTCGCCAGAGTCGGCGCAGGATCTCGAAGAGCAGGAGATAGGGCAGGTAGAAGGCGAAGACCTGCACGCGGTCGAAGGTGCCGCTGAAATCGTCGGCCGTGGCGAGGCCTCCCGTCGTGGCATGCCAGAGCCCGTAGTGCATCCGGTAGATCCAGGAGCCGAGCGCGAGGATCACGAGCCGGCCGGCCCAGGCGCGGTGCGCGGGGTCGCGGCTGCGGGCGAGGGTGACCGTCCGCGCCGCCGTCAGCATGAGGAGGAGGCCGTAGAGGCCGAAGCCCACGCTCATCCATGGCCCGCCGACCGTGCCCTGCCCGAGGATGTAGAGGAGCCCGCCTGCTCCCGTGGCGAGCGCGAGGCCGGCCACGGCATAGCCCAGTCCCCGGTGGATCGAGGGCCATCTCCGGCGCACGACCCCCAGAAGCTGGAGCGGCGCGAGCAGGGTGAGCAGCCCGCCCAGCACCATGTGGCCGTAGATGGCGAGGGTCGCGACCCGGGCCTCGGGGTGGAAGAGTCGCGAGCTTGCCTGCTCGGCGGCCTCGCCCATCCGGAGGCCGCGGCTCACCGAATGGTCGACGAACCACCAGACGCCCAGCAGGAGGAGGGACACGAAGAGCAGGGAAAGGAGAGACTGCAGGACTCGCACAGGCACCTCGCACGCAGGCCCCGGCACGGGGCTCTGCCCGGACATCTAGGCGCCTGCCGCAAGCCGGCCAGAGGCAAACGGCGCGTCGGCCACCCCGACGGCTGGTCGCGCGTCAGGCTCGCTGCTTCCGACGCTCGGGACCGCACACGGGCCGGCGGCCGCAGGAGGCGCATCGGCCAGCGGGACGAGGGCTGGTCGTGCCGCTGTCGAAGCTCTGGATCGCATGGAAGCTCGCGGCCGGAGAAGGCGCAGGGACCCCTGCCACCGCGCCTGCCGCTGGCCAAGGCAGCGGCCTCTCTCCGGGCCGGGCTCGGGAACACTCGCCATGACCTCGGAACCGCTCTCGCAGAACCTGCCGTCGAGGACCGCCGCCTGCCGGTCCGGCGGCGCCGGGGGCTGTGGGGCGCAGAGCGAGCTCGGCCGAGCCGGCGACCTTCCGCACCTGTGGCAAAAGAAACCGTCGAACCCCCTTGCAGCACGCCGGAAAATGCCCACGTCAGAAAAAAGGCCCGGTTCAAGGAGGAGCCAGAATGACCGTCGAAACACACATCTCCACGCTGCAGCGCCGACATGACGAGCTCGATGCGGCCATCGAGGCTGCCGCGCGCGATCACGGCGTCGACGATCTCGAGATTCAGGCGATGAAGAAAGAGAAGCTGCATCTCAAGGACGAGATCGCGCGTCTGCAGGCGACGGTCGAATAAATTCCCGCTTCGATGCAAAGGGCCCCGGGCGCATCCGTCGCACCGGGGCTTTTTCATGCCGCCGAGAGCCCTTCGGTGCAAGGCGATCGGGGCCCGCGACCGGCTCGCTTGGGCGTTGAACGGGTGCCGCATAGTGTGATTGTCGGGCAACATCAGAGGGATGGAGTGGAGGGGCCGCAATTGCGCCGGTCGGGCGCCCGCCGGTAGGGAGGTCGGACATTCACTGACGGACCTACGACCATGACCCCTCGTTATCTTGTAATTTCGACCATCCTTGCCAGTGCACTGCCTCTGCCGCTCCTCGCGCAGACCTTCGACGGAGCGGTGACTCTGGGCTATGGGGAGACCAACGTCTCGGACACCGACAGCGACGTGACGACGCTGAGCCTCGCCGGCCGCTTCGGCCTCGACCTGGGCAACGGCCTGCGCTTCGGTCTCGACCTCGCGACCGCCTCGCTGGACGATGGCGACGACGATGTGACCCGCAGCTTCGCGGGCGTGACCGGCAGCTACGGCTTCCAGAACGGCGCCTCGCTCGGCCTTTACGGCGAACAGGCCCGCCTCGACCTCGACGGGTTCGGCGACGCCACCATGAAGTCCTACGGCCTCACCGCGGGCTATGAGGCCGAGGGCGCGCTCGTGACCGGCTTCTACGGCGAGAGCGACATCGACGACCTGCCCTCGGGCATCGATCTCACCGACTTCGGCGCGAGCTTCCGCTACAGCGGCTTCGCGAACGGGCTCGTGGGCGTGAACCTCCAGCGCACGACCCTCTCGGCCGACGGGTTCGAGGATGTGGATCTGGATGTGCTGGGCATCGCCGGATCCTACGACCTGCAGGCGGGCTGGACCCTGTTCGGCGGTCTGACCGGCGCTTCGCTCGACGTGATCGACGCGGACCTGACCACTCTCGGGGTGGGCGTCTCCTACGACCTGTCGCAGGCGACCCAGGCCAATGCCGTCGTCTCGCTCGAACTGGCGCGGTCGGAGCTGGACGTGATGGGGCTCGACGGCCACGGGACGACCGTCCGTCTGGGCCTGAGCATCCCGCTCGGGGGCCGCAGCGCCTCGGTGCCGCTCGGCAGCGTGGCCGACACGGTCCTGAACCCGCGCCACAGCGCGCTGAGCTCGACCCTCTTCTCGGCCTTCTGAGGGGTTCCCGCGGCCGCGCTGCCACGCGGCCGTGGACTTTCCGGGGGTCCGTCCGTTCAGGGGCGGGCCCCAGAGGTCGGGGGCCTCAGGCCCCGCGTCTGCCGGACCCCCCTTGGCCGAAGCGCCGCGCCGGCCTATCTCCTCTGCATGTCGCACTCCCAGAATCGCCGCACGGGCCCGCTTTCCTCTTCCACCGCCGGAGCCCCCGGCTACATCTGGGCTCTGGTCGGCAGTCTCGCCCTCATCGAGCTCGTGCTGACGGCTGCCGATGCCGGCTGGGTGGGCGATCCGCGCTGGCGGACGATGGCGCTGCTGCTCGGTGCCTTCTGGCCGCCGCTGCTGGCGCCCGGGGCGGGCGAGCTCTATCCGCTCCAGCGCGAGGCGATGTTCCTCACCCACGCCTTCCTCCATGCGAATTTCCTGCACATGGTGATGAACGGGGTGATCCTTTTGTCGCTCGGCAAGGTGATCGGCGAGAAGGTCGGCGCCCTGCGCACCTACCTGCTGTTCGGTGCCTCGGCCATCGCAGGCGGCGCGGCCTTCGGGCTGATCTCGATGTCGAGCGGGCCGATGATCGGCGCCTCGGGCGCGGCCTTCGGATTCCTCGGCATCTGGAACGCCTGGGATTTCCAGCGGCGGAAGGCGCTGGGGCTGTCGCTGCGGCCGATTCTCAACATGATCCTGGGTCTGGCCATAGCGAACCTCGCGCTCTTCGTCTTCCTGCAGGGCGGCCTCGCCTGGGAGGCGCATCTGGGCGGCTATCTCATGGGGTGGGCCGCGGCCTTCACCTTCGCCCGCCTGCGCTGATGTCGCAGGACGGCCGGCACTGGCCGCCCGAGGCGTTCCGCGCAAGGCTCCGGCGCCATCCGGGCCACGGCGCGCGCGCGGCGCAACCTCTTGAGGCCGTTTCGGGATCCACCTAGGCTCGCCCCGTTCTGTTCGAGGTAACCATGAGTCTTCTTCCCTCCGTCCTCTTCGTCTGCCTCGGCAACATCTGCCGCTCGCCGCTCGCCGAGGCCGCCTTCCGCGCCGCTGCGGACGAGCGCGGCCTCCGCCTCACCGTCGACAGCGCGGGCCTCGGCGGCTGGCATGCGGGCGAGGCGCCCGATCCGCGCGCGCAGGAGGTGGCGCGCGCGAACGGCATCGACATCAGCCATTACCGCGCCCGTCAGGTGGCAAGGAAGGATTTCGGCCTGTTCGATCATGTCGTGGCGCTCGACCTCGACAATCTGGTGGCGCTGCGCGAACTGCGCCCGCAGAGCGCCCGGGCGCGACTGTCGCTCCTGCTCGACCATGTGCCGGGGCGGGAGGGACAGGCCGTGTCGGATCCCTATTACAGCGGTCCCGAAGGGTTCCTCACCACCTGGTCGGATGTCACCGCCGGGGCGGACGGGCTGCTCACGAAGATCCTCGCCCCGGCCTGAGCCGCGGCGCCGCTCAGGCGTCGGCGGGCAGGCGGCGGCGCAGAGGCAGCCGCTCGCCCGCAAGCCGCCAGCCCTCGCGCAGGGTCTGGCGGCCCGAGGCGGTGAGCGAGATCAGGAGGGCGGTGAGCGCATAGGCCAGAAGGCCGCCCTGCACCAGCGCGACGAAGCCCGGGCCCGGGACATAGGGCTTGATGACCCACAGGAGCCCCATCACGAGATGGACGGCCGCCACCAGCGGCCCCACGCCGCGCAGCATGTCGCCGAGGCGGATCGGGCCGCTGCGGCAGGTGAGCGCCCAGATCGCGGGCAGCTTGAGATATTCGGCGATCGCCACGGCCACCACCACGCCGATCAGGCCGAAGGGCAGGCCCGCCAGCACCGCGACGCCCGCGAAGCCCGCATGGATGAGGCCGGAATGGAAGAAGTCGCGCGAGCGTCCCTGGCTGAGGAAGAGCCAGCCCGCGACATTGTTCAGCGGCTGCACCAGCCCCGCGATGCCGAGTGCGGTGAAGATGGCCACGCTGCCGTCCCAGTTCTGGCCGAAGGCCAGCGGGATGACCACGTCGGCGAAGGCCGCGGCGCAGGCCATCATCGGCAGCAGCAGGAACAGCAGAAGCCCCGCCACCCGGATATAGGCGCTGCGGTAGCGGTCGGGTTCGTCCTGAAGCCGCGAGAGGGCGGGCACCATCACCCGCGCCAGAGGATTGAAGATCGAGTTCGAGGGCATCAGCACCAGCTTGAAGGCGCGGTCGTAGTAGCCCAGCGCCTCGCCCCCGAAGGCGCGGCCGATCGCGATCTTGTCCACGTTCATCGAGAAGAAGTTGGCGAAATTGAAGCCCGTGACGCCCGCCCCGAAGTTGAGGAGCGGCCGCCAGCCCTCGATCCGCCGCGGCAGGCCCGGCCGCCAGCGCGAGCCGATCCACATGCCGAGCGTGGGCACCACGGTGCCCACCAGAGCCCCGCCGAAGAGCGCCCAGGGGCTCGGGTGGATCCAGCCCCAGAGAGCTGCGGCGGCAAGCGAGGTCACGGCGCCCGAGACCTGAATGAAACCCAGCCGCACATATTGCATCCGCCGGATCAGAAGGGCCCCGTGCTGCGCGCCGAGGCCGTTCAGGGCGATGGTGACGGAGAGCGCGGCGATCAACGGCCCCACCCGCGGCTCCTGATAGAAGAGCGCGATGAGGGGCGAGGCGGCCAGAAGCAGGATCGTGAGCGAGAAGCTCAGCGCCACGTTGATCCAGAAGAGGAAATTGACCTCTTCCGCCTTCAGCCCCTTCTTCTGGACGGTGGCTGCCAGCAGGCCGAAATCCTGCAGCATCATCAGAAGCGCGATCACCGGCGTGCACATGGCGACGAGGCCGAAATCCTCGGGCGACAGAAGCCGCGAGAGGATCACGACCGATCCGATCTGCGTGAGCATCAGCGCGCCCTGCGAGATCACGGTGGCCACCGCCCCCCGGCTGGCCGTCGCGCGGAGGGCGCCTTCCGGCGGATCGAAGGGGCTCGGATCGGCAGTCACGTCGGGGTCTCCGTCGAGGGGCGCAGGCGTCGGGCGGCGCTCTCAGGAGAGCGCCGCGCGGCCCGGGCGGCAAGTGCTATCAGAGGTGACGGCGGAACGGTTTGCAAGACAGGAACCGGAAGGGGGGTGCACAGCCGTCCGGTGCCGGATGATCGGGCACCGGACGGCCGTGGCTGTCTCGCTCAGAGCTGGCGGGTGCCGGCCTTGGGTTCCGGGTCGCCCGCCTCGTGCAAACGGAAGACGAGCTCGGCCAGAGCCGAGGTGCCGGTCTTGGAGTAGATGCTGCGCAGATGCGAGCGCACGGTGGACCGCGCGAGGCGCAGTTCGGCCGCCACGCCCTCGACCGAGAGGCCGCGGCTGAGCAGCAGGCAGACCCGGAATTCCGCGCGGCTGAGCTGGGCCGGATTGGCTTCGCTCAGGATCGGGCGGCCGGCCGTGAGATTGGCGCGGGTGCGGTGGGTGGAGATGGCGCGGCTCACAATGCCCGCCTGACGCCGTGCCCAGGCCTGAGCCAGCGCGGGCAGCACGGCCTCGACCGCGGCCAGAAGCTCCGCCGACAGCGCGCGCCGGAAATGCAGCTCGACATGGTCGCGCCCCGAGGAGCTTGCCGCCAGCATCAGGACCGCAAATTCGCGCATCCGCCGCGCGCCCTGCCAGTCGGCCAGCGCCCCGTCGCCCGCGGCCGACGAGCCGAGCCAGAGGCTGCCGGGCCGTGCCCGATCCAGAGCCGCCCCGAACTGGCCTGCGGCATAGGCCGACACCAGCGGCCGCACAGGCTCGCCCCGACGTTCGTCATGCACGGCTACACGTTGTTGTGTCCCGTCGGGCCGCGACCGCACGATCATGCCGCATTCCGCCCCCACGCTCCGCACCAGACTGGCCAGAGCCTCGGCCAGCGTCTGGCGTCCCTGCAGCGCCTCGCCGACCTCTGCAATCGCATCCGCAGCGGCCAGATGCACCATCGCCGGACGGCGGTCGGACGGGGTGCTCAGTTCCCAATGTTTCGTCATGAAATAACCCTTCTGAACCATATCGGCGTAAAAATGCCCACCGACCGGAAGACCCATACCAAAGGCTGTACGATTAATCCGAATAGCCTCTTGCCCCACCTGATAGTGAGATTTCATGCCAACATGATGGAGTCAACAATCCGCCACCCCGACCTGTCTAAAAAGACCCGGTTTACACGCGCCGGTTGCGGGCCATCGGGCTGAGCTGCAACCTGCAGTCGGGCCGCGGCCGCAGACGGCGGTGCGGGTGCCGATCAGGGGCTGTCCCGGCCTGCCTTCGAGGTGCAGAAGACGCTTCGCGAGGCGATCGAGTTCCCGATATCAGGGGAGGGGTCCGGCACATGCCGAGGGTCGGGGACGGACCCTGCGCGGCAGGTGGCGGGCATGGATGCGAGGGTCAGCGCCCCGAGCGAGAGCCAAGCGCCTCCGACTGTGCCGGAGCGCCGCCCGCGCGGGCGGGCGCGGGCGGGCCGGGCGGAGGGGGCGGGGCCGAGGGAGCACGGCGCCCGCCCGCAGATCCGCCCTCAGCGCAGGTGGCTGGGAGGCTGGAGGCCCCAGACGGGCGTCTCGATCCCGGCCTGCCGGGCTTTCAGCTGCAGCGCGAGGTAGCGCGAATAGTGGCGCGACTGATGCAGGTTGCCGCCGTGGAACCAGAGCGCCTCCTGCATCGTGGGCTTCCACATGTTGCGCTGTTCGCCCTCCCAGGGGCCGGGATCCTTGGTCGTGTCGGAACCGAGGCCCCAGCATTTGCCCACCTTGTCGGCCACTTCCGGGCTGATGAGATCTGCGGCCCAGCCGTTCATCGAGCCATAGCCCGTGGCATAGACCACCAGATCCGCCGGCAGCTCGGTGCCGTCCTTCAGCACCACCGCCTCTTCGGTGAGGTGGCTCACGTCCGAGCCCGACTTCAGCTTGATCGAGCCGTCGATGACCAGATCGCAGGCGCCCACATCGATGTAGTAGCCCGACCCGCGGCGCAGGTATTTCATGAACAGGCCCGAACCGTCGTCGCCGAAGTCGAGAAGGAAGCCCGCCTTGCGCAGCGCGTCGTAGAAGTCGGCGTCGCGGCGCTGGATCTCCTCATACTGCGGGATGTGGAACTCGTGCATGATCCGGTAGGGCACCGAGGCGAAGATCATGTCGGCCTTTTCGTGGTCGATGCCCTGCGCCACCGCCTGCTCGGAATAGAGCCCCGAGAGGCAGACCTCCATCAGGCTGTCCGACTTCACGATATGGGTCGAGGACCGCTGCACCATCGTGACATCGGCCCCGCCCTCCCACAGAGCCGCGCAGATGTCGTGCGCCGAGTTGTTCGAGCCGATCACCACCACCTTCTTGCCCTTGTAGGCGTCGGGGCCGGGATGCTGGCTCGAATGCTGCTGCTCGCCGCGGAAGATGTCCTGTCCCGGGAAGCTCGGCACGTTGGCCTTGCCCGACATGCCGGTGGCGAGCACGAGCTGCTTCGGGCGCAGCACCACCTCCTCGCCGTTGCGGTCGACGACCACCGTCCACTCGCCCGCGGCCTCTTCGTAGCGGGCGGATCTCGCCGTGCTCGAGGACCAGTAGTTCAGCTCCATCACCTTCGTATACATCTCGAGCCAGTCACCGATCTTGTCCTTCGGCGCGAAGACCGGCCAGTTGTCCGGGAAGGGGATGTAGGGCAGGTGGTCATACCAGACCGGGTCATGCAGGCAGAGCGACTTGTAGCGCCGCCGCCAGCTGTCGCCGGGCCGCTCGTTCTTCTCGAGGATGATCGTGGGCACCCCGAGCTGGCGCAGCCGCGCGCCAAGCGCGATCCCGCCCTGACCGCCGCCCACGATGAGGACATAGGGCTGCTCCTCGTAGCCCAGTCGCCGCGCCTCCTCCTCGCGCTTCTCCTTCCAGGTCTTGCGGTGCGGATCGTGGCCGTGCTCGGCCCCCATCGGCCGGCGCAGGCGGCGCGGCTCCTCGTGCCCCTTCAGCTCATGGAGCGCAGTCAGGAGCGTCCAGACCTTGCCGTCCTTCATGCGGATGTGGCCCATGCCGCGGCCGGTCGCCGTCTCGAAGGTGAGCCAGCCCTCCGTGACCCCGTCCGCCGAACTGACTGTCTCGGCCGGATCGAGCGCGAGCGCCTGAGGGCCGATGGCCCCGAGCTGGGCGCCGGCCATGGCGCGGATCTCGCCCTTGCCCTCGCAGGTCTTGATGTTCCAGGTGAAGGCCGCGAGGTCGCGCCAGAACCCGGTCTCGAGGAAACAGTCCGCGACCGCCTCCGCGTCCTGCGCCACCAGCGCCCGTTCGAGCTCTGCCACCAGCGACGCGAGCGCCAGACTTTCACTTTGATCGAGCATGAATGCCTCCCTTCTTCCTCCGGCATCGAGCCTCGGGCGCAGGGCGCTGCACGCCAAATGGTGAATCTCGTGCGAGCCTTTTCAGGCACTTGGCGACACCCCCTGTTGCAGCGGCTGCAACAGGTGGCGCAACGCCTGCGGCAGGCTCTGGCCTAAAGCCTTATTTCGCCCTCTCCCGTCCTTCCGCTACCATCTGTCCGGACGGGCTTGGGAGGGCCCTGGGGGAGGGACCAGCATGGAGCACGAGCTCAGCCATGTGCGCGAGATCGAGGCTGCGGCCGAAGGGCGGCCGCCCGGGCGCGACCGGGTGGTGGTCGAAAGCTGGCTCCGCTGCCTGAACCAGCATCGGCTCGATCCGACCGCCCGGTCCGAGGCCTTCATCCTGCCCGAGACGGCGCTGCGCGAGCATCGCCAGCGGTCCGAGGCGCTGATCGCCATCGCCCGGTCGGGGATCGAGAGCCTCTACGGGCTGGTCGCGGGGCAGAATTACGTCCTGCTGCTTGCGGACCGGGCCGGGGTGACGGTGGAATATCTGGGCGACGAGGCCCAGAAGCAGGAACTGCGCCGGAGCGGTCTCTATATGGGCGCCGAATGGTCCGAGGCGCGCGCGGGCACCTGCGCGCTCGGCGCCTGCATCGAGACGGGCGAGCCGCTGGTGATCCACCAGAGCGATCATTTCGACGCGACGCACACCGGCCTCTCCTGCACCGCCGCGCCGATCTACGACACGCTCGGCCGGCTCTCGGCGGTGCTCGACATCTCGCTTCTCTCCTCGCCGCGCGCGAAGGCGAGCCAGTCGCTGGCGCTGAAGCTGGTGACGGCGGCGGCGCGGCGGATCGAGATGGCGAACCTGATGGCCGAGAACCGACGCGAATGGGTGCTCCGGCTCTCGGCCTCGCCGGATTTCCTCGATGTGGATCCCGAGGCGGCGCTGTCGCTCGACGGGACGGGGCGGGTGCTGGGGCTGACCCATGGCGCCGCACGGATCCTCGCGCAGGCGGCGGGGCAGGACTGGCGCGCGGCGGGCGGGCTGATCGGGCGGCCGGTCTCGGATTTCCTGAACGTGCGGGTGGACCGGCTCGACGATCTCATGCGCCAGCGCCCCGCAGCCGAGCGGTTCATCGAGACGCGCGACGGCCACCGGCTCTTCGCCCATGCGATCGAACCGCGCCGCGCGCCTGCCCGGACGGTGCCCGCGCCGGTGAGCCTGCCGCCGCCGCTGCGAGGCCTTGCCGGCGACGATCCAACGATGGCCGCGCTCCTGCGGGCGGCCGCGGCCCTTGCGCCGCAGCGGCTGCCGATCCTGATCGAGGGCGAGACCGGCACGGGCAAGCTCACGCTCGCCCGCGCGATCCATGCGGCGGGGCGCGGCGGGCCCTTCACGGTGGTGCGCTGCGCCGAGATCGGCGAGGAGGAGGCGCTGCTCTTCGGCCGCCAGACCGGGCGGCGGCAGGAAGAGGGGCTGATCGCTGCCGCCCATCGCGGCACGCTCGTCCTCGACAAGATCGAGGATCTGCCGCCCCGCACGCAGGCGCGCCTTCTGCGCCTGGTGGCCGAGGGCAGCTACCTGCCGGTGGGCGGCCTGCGCCCGGTGCCGGTCGACGTGCGCATCCTTTCGACCGCGCTGCCGGGCGGGGCCGAGGGGCTGCGGCCCGACCTCCTGCACCGGCTGGGCGGGGCGTGGCTGCGGCTGCCGCCGCTGCGGGCGCGACAGGACCGGCTGTGGCTGGCCGAGCGGCTGCTCGGCTCGGGCGACCGGCCGCTCTCGCTTGCGCCCGAGGCGCTGGCGGTGCTGGCCTCGCATCTCTGGCCCGGCAATCTGCGCGAACTCGAGCATATGGCGCAGACGCTGCGGGCCCTGGTGCCGGGCGCTGAGGTCGGCCTCGCCGATCTGCCGGAGACGATCCGGGCGGGGACCGCGTCCGGCCCAGGCGTCCCGCAGGCGGCAGGGGCGGTGCTGGCTCAGGTGCTGCGCCAGACCGGGGGCAATGTCTCCGAAGCCGCGCGACGGCTGGGCGTCAATCGCTCGACAATTCATCGCCAGATCCGCCGAATGGGCGTGACACGCTGAAAAGGCGGGCGTTCGCGGTCATCCTGCACGCAGGTGCTTGACTTTGGAAACTGGTTGGTTTCCTAAGCAGGCCACCGCTGCCGATGGAGTCTGCCCGTGACCTTCCCCCGCCTTCCGCTCGTTCTTGCGGCCCTCATCCTCGCCGCCCCGGCCGTCCGTGCCGAAGGGCCTGCCGGGGCAGAGCGTCCGCCGTCTCCGGTCACGGTGGTCACCCTGACCGCGAAGGACTATCCGATCATCTCGATCCTTCCGGGCCGCGTGACGGCCTCGGAAGTGGCCGAGGTGCGGCCTCAGGTGAACGGCATCATCCGCGAGCGGCTGTTCGAGGAGGGGACCGAGGTCGAGAAGGACCAGCCGCTCTACAAGATCGAGGACGACATGTATGCGGCCGCGGTCGCGGCGGCTCGCGCGGCCGTCACGCAGGCCGAAGCCACGCTGCGCTCGGCCGAGAAGGACGCCCGCCGTGCCGAAGAGCTGTTCGGCAACAATGCGGGCAGCGAGCAGCGGCTCGACACGGCCGTGGCCACCCGCGACGCGGCGGCGGCGGCGCTGCAGATGGCCCGGGCCGAGCTGAAGACGGCCGAGATCAACCTCAGCCGCACGACGGTGCGCGCGCCCATCGCGGGCACCATCGGCCTGTCGCAGACCACGACGGGGGCGCTGGTGGCCGAAGGGCAGGAGGCGACGCTCACCACGATCCGCAGCCTCGACCGGGTGCATGTGGATGTGACGCAATCGGCGACCGACCTGCTGAAATGGCGCAGCCGGACGGGCAAGAACACCGTCGGACGCGTCGACGAGAATGTGGCGCTGATCCTCGCCGACGGCAGCCGCTATCCGCTGCGCGGCCGCCTCGCCGCGGCCGAGCCGCAGGTGCAGCCCACCACGGGCATGGTCACGCTGCGGATCCATTTCCCCAATCCGCAGAGGATCCTGCTGCCCGGCATGTATGTGCAGGTCGAGCTGCCGGTGGCGCGCGCCGACAAGGCGGTGGCGGTGCCGCATCAGGCCGTCATCCGCGACCGGCTGGGGGTGCCCGCAGTCTGGCTCGTCACCGAGCAGAATGTCATCGAGGCGCGCCCCGTCGAGATCGTGAAGTCCGACGGCGACCGCTGGATCGTGACCAAGGGGCTCGAGACGGGCGACCGCGTGGTGGTTGCGGGCTTCCAGAAGGCGGCCGTGGGCGCGCCGGTGGCGCCCGAGGAACAGGGCGCGCTGCCCGGGCCGGCCGTGAAGGCCGAAGCCGCCACCGCGAACTGAAGGGCAGGGAGCCGCAATGGGACGTTTCTTCATCGACCGCCCGGTCTTCGCCTGGGTGATCGCCATCGTCATCATGGCGCTCGGGGTCCTGTCGATCCTGCGCCTGCCCGTATCGCAATATCCCTCGATCGCGCCGCCCGCGGTGGTGATCGGCGCGACCTATCCCGGCGCCTCGGCCGAGACCGTGACCGACACCGTGACCCAGGTGATCGAGCGCGAGATGACCGGCCTCGACGGGCTGCGCTACATTTCCTCCTCCTCGACCTCGACCGGGGTCGCGCAGATCACGCTGACCTTCGAGCTCGGCACCGATCCCGACATCGCGCAGGTCCAGGTGCAGAACAAGCTGAGCCAGGCGCAGGCGCTCCTGCCGCAGGCGGTGGTGCGGCAGGGCGTGACGGTGCGGAAATCCTCGGCGGGCTTTCTCATGGTCATCGCCATGACCTCCGACAATGGCGCCTATTCCGCCTCGGAGCTGGCGGATTACATGTCCTCGAACATGGTCGAGAGCATCAGCCGCCTGCCGGGCGTGGGCTCGGTGCAGGTCTTCGGCTCGCAGCATGCGATGCGGATCTGGCTCGATCCGAACAAGCTCAACGCCTATGACCTGTCGCCCTCCGACGTGACGGCGGCGGTTTCGGCGCAGAACGCGCAGATCTCGGCGGGCTCGTTCGGCGCGCGTCCCGCGCCCGAGGGCCAGCAGCTTCAGGCCACGATCACCGCCCAGTCGCTCCTGCAGACGCCCGAGGATTTCGAGCAGATCGTGCTCCGGGCCGAGACCGACGGAGGGCTCGCCCTGCTGCGCGACGTGGCGCGGGTCGAACTCGGGGCGCAGAGCTACGAGATCGACGGGCGTTACAACCGCAGCCCCGCCTCGGGCATGGCGATCCAGCTCGCCTCGGGCGCCAATGCGCTCGACACGGCCGATGTGGTGCGCGCGAAGGTCGACGAGCTCGCGGCCTTCTTCCCCGAGGGCATGACCTACGAGGTGCCCTACGACACCACCCCCTTCGTGCGCATTTCTATCGAGGAGGTGGTCAAGACACTGATCGAGGCCATCGTCCTCGTCGTCCTCGTGATGCTGCTGTTCCTCCAGAACATCCGCGCCACGCTCATTCCCACGCTCGCGGTGCCGGTCGTGCTTCTGGGCACCTTCGGCGTGATGGCGGCGCTCGGCTTCTCGATCAACACGCTCACCATGCTCGCCATGGTGCTGGCCATCGGCCTTCTGGTCGATGACGCCATCGTGGTGGTCGAGAACGTCGAGCGGATCATGGAGCAGGAGGGGCTCGATCCGGTGGCGGCCACCCGCAAGAGCATGGACGAGATCTCGGGCGCGCTCGTGGCCATCGCCATGGTGCTCTCGGCGGTGTTCGTGCCGATGGCCTTCTTCGGCGGCTCGACGGGCGAGATCTACAAGCAGTTCTCCATCACCATCGTGTCGGCCATGGCGCTCTCGGTGCTGGTTGCGCTGACGCTGACGCCTGCGCTCTGCGCCACGATCCTCAAGCGGGGTCACCATTCCGCCCGGCGCGGCCCGGTGGGCTGGTTCAACCGCGGCTTCGACGCGACCACCCGCGGCTATGGCGGGCTCGTGGGCCGCGTGGTGCGCCGCCCGGTGCTGATGATGGTGCTGTTCGGCGTGATCGTGGCCGGCATGGTGACCCTCTTCCAGCGCACCCCCACGGCCTTCCTGCCCGACGAGGATCAGGGCGTGCTCATCACCCTGATCCAGACCCCCTCGGGCGCCACGGCCGAGCGCACGCTCGCCGCGATCAAGGAGGTGGAGAATTACTGGCTCGAGAAGGAGGGCGAGAACGTCACCGCCGTCTTCGGCGTGAACGGCTTCTCCTTTGCGGGGCAGGGGCAGAACATGGGCATCGTCTTCGTGCGGCTGAAGCCGTGGGAAGAGCGTCTGCGCCCCGACCAGAGCGTGGCCGCCATGGCCGGGCGGGCCTTCCCGACCTTCATGGGGATGCGCGATGCGATGGTCTTTCCCATCGTGCCGCCGCCGGTGCTGGAGCTCGGCAACTCGAACGGCTTCACGCTCTTCCTGCAGGCGCGTCAGGGCCAGAGCCACGAGGAACTGCTCGACGCGCGCAACATGCTGCTGGGCCTTGCCTCGCAGAGCCCGCTGCTCGCCTCGGTGCGCCCGAACGGGGTCGAGGATGCCTCGCAGTTCCGCCTCGACATCGACTGGCGCAAGGCGGGTGCGGTGGGCGTGACCGCGGCACAGGTGGGCGATTTCCTCAACACCGCCTGGGCCGGGTCCTACGTCAACGACTTCCTCGACCAGGGTCGGGTGAAGCGGGTCTATGTGCAGGGCGAGCCCTGGGCGCGGACCGATCCGGACGATCTCGACCTCTGGCGCATCCCGAACAAGGACGGCGAGTTCGTGGCGCTCTCGACCTTCGCCGACCAGACCTGGTTCTACGGACCCCAGCAGGTGGCGCGCTACAATGCCGTCCGCTCGATGGAGATCCAGGGACAGCCGGTGCCCGGCATCTCCTCGGGCGAGGCCATGGCCGAAATGGAGCGGCTGGCCGCCCAGCTTCCGCCGGGCTTCGCGCTCGAATGGACGGGCCTCTCGCTCGAAGAGCGCGAGGCGGGGGATCAGGCGAGCCTTCTGTTCCTGCTGTCGGTGGGCGCGGTCTTCCTCTGCCTCGCCGCGCTCTACGAGAGCTGGTCGGTGCCGATCGCGGTCTTGCTCGCCATGCCGGTGGGCATCCTCGGCGCGCTGCTCGGCGCCTGGGCGGGCCATCAGGCGAACGGCGTCTATTTCCAGGTGGGGCTTCTCACCGTGGTGGGTCTGACCGGCAAGAACGGGATCATGATCGTCGAATTCGCCCGCAGCCGGCTTGCGCAGGGCGAACCCCTGCTCGAGGCGATCCGGCATGCGGCGGTGCTCCGGTTCCGCCCGATCCTGATGACCTCGCTCGCCTTTTCGCTGGGGGTGGTGCCGCTCGTGCTCTCGACCGGCGCGGGGGCAGGGGCGCGGCGCGCGATCGGCGACGGCATCCTCGGCGGCACGATCACCGGCACGCTTCTGGGGATCGTTTTCGTACCTGTGTTCTTTGTTCTGGTGAACAGCCTCTTCCGTCGCCGCAAGACCGCTCCTGCGGCCGCGACGGCCTGAGGTGCCCGGCAGAGGACACGCAGCATGACCGAGGAGAAACCGAAGATCGGCAGGCCGCCGGTGCTGAGCTGTGCCGAGCGGACCTGCCAGATCCTGCGGGCGGCCGAACAGGTCTTCGTCTGCCACGGCTATTCGGGGACGACGATGGACCGGATCGCCTGCGCGGCCGGCATGTCGAAGCGGACGCTCTACCAGCATTTCCCCGACAAGCTCGCGGTGCTGCAGGGGATCCTGCGCGCCTACGACGCCGGGCCGCTGATGGAGAGCCTCACCGATCCCGATCCGCCGGGCAGCGCGCGCGAGATCCTGCATCGCTCGCTCGTCGAGATCCTCCGGTTTCTCCTGTGCCCGGCGCAGGTGGCGCTGACGCGTCTCGCCGTGTCCGAGGCCACGGCCGCGCCCGAGGTGGCGCGGCTCTTCTATGACAATGCGATGGGCGGGCTCAGCGCGGCCTTCACCCGCCGCATCGCCGGGCTGGCCGCGCAGGGGCGCATCCGCTGCAGCGATGCCGACTGGCTCGGCTCGAGCCTCGTGGGCTGCGCGCTGAACCGCCAGCTCCTGCGCCGCCTGACCCACCCCGAAGCGGGGCCGCCCGACGTGGCCGAGCTCGAACGCCGGGTCTCGGCGCTCCTCGACCTCGTCGGGCCGTCTCTCGGCTTCGCGGACTGAGGGAGCCTGTGGCAGAGAGGGCGCGGACTGCCGGTGCATTCATCTCGGCCAATATCGAGCAGGACCGGTAGAGGCGCGTGAGGATCGATCCGACGAGCGAGCACTATCGCGGTCCCAGGCGTTCCAACATGTGAGACGGCGCGATCAACGGCCTTCCTGCCGGATCAGGGTCATCCTCGAGGCTCTTGGGAAAGACGCATGATCCACCATATGACCCGTTGCGATCACCGACATTTCCGCCGGATCGGGCTTTTCCCGCTACCCCTCGAATATGAACACAATAGCGTGGGAAGTGGCGGAGCGGTGTCCGCCCCTGCGGGTCTACATGGGACGACATGGGACGCCGCATCTCCTTATTTCGCAGGCATTTTCCTTGACGAGTAGTCCCATGCCGTCCCATACAGTGCCACACGAATGTGGGTTCAATTGTGGGGTCGATAGTATGGCGGAGAAGCGGGATTCGAACTTGAGGCGGCCTCTGACGGCGGCGGCGATCCGGGCGGCCAAGCCTGGCGACGTGCTGCACGACGGCATCGCCCGCCAGACCAGCTGCGACCCATAGGCGAAGCCCCAGGCGCGCAGGACGCGGAACGCGCGCTCCGCGAAGGGCACCGTCACCCACATGAGACAGAGGGCGTCAGGGGCGGCGATGGCCTTGACGGGCAGGGCCTCGATCTCGCCCACCTTCATGCAGCGATAGTGCCGGATCGCATTGCGGCCCGGCTTGGCTTCGCTGTTGCTGGCGAAGCGCCACGGCGGATCCGCAAGGATCACGTCGAAGCCGCCAGCCGGGCGCATTTCGATGAGCTCGCGGGCGGCGTCGTTCATTCGCACAGTCCATACTGGCTGGAGCACGACAGGCCTTCGTCGGCCGCGATGCGCTCTAGGAGACTGAACTGGCGCCCGCCGCGGTCGGTCGTCGCCCAGCGGAATAACTCGTCGGCGCGCGGCCAGGGGGCCGCCGCGCTGATTTCGGCCATGCGGGCTTTCATAGCGCGCTTGTACTCGCGGCCGTGGGGGTCGAGCTCGGGATGCGTGCGCGCCACCCACGCGGCGGCCTGCCGCTTGAGGCGCTTCGCCAGCGCCGCGCCTTCGGGGATCGCGTCGGCGGCGAAGAAGGTCGCAGCTCCGCGCTTGCTGGCTTCCTTCACCAGCGCCTCCCATTCGAGCAGCTTGGCAACCGCCTCGGGGAAGCGCCGGCCGATTTCCGTCAGCTCGGACTTGCCGGAATTGATGCAGGGGGCGCAGCCCACGCGGCTCATGCCTTGCAGGGTTCGGCCGTAGCCCCTTGTGGGCGGCGAAGCCGAACACGTTATCGGCCGTCCAGTGGATGATCGGGCGGAAGAACAGCATGTCGTGCTCTGCATCCGCGCGGCGCTCCGCCTCCTTGGGGCGGCGGCCGAGGATGGGGCGAACCTGCCCGACTTCAGCCATGTGCCGGAGCCGGAACGCTCCTTCATCACGGGTAACCAGTGGAGCCCCGAGGACATCGAGAAGATGCGGGCCGCGGCCGTTGCGCCCGCGCAGTTCAACAAGATGCCGGCCGTGATGGCGGCCTATGCCGAGAAGGACGGAGAGCAGTGACCGACGTAATCGAAGCTGCCTGGGCGGAAACCGGGCCGGACGCCGACGGCAATTGCTTTTTCTGGTGCGTTGGCAAGCCGCTCTACGGGGCCGGCGCCGAGCACCGCCCGACCATCACGCGCATCACGGTGCAGGAGGATCTGCCCGGCCTGCACTGCAACATGCGGCGCGTCTGTGTCTGGGTCGGGGAGGCTATGGTCGCGGAAGCGCCCGTCGCTACGATCAAGGCCATCGGATACCCGGTTCCGAAAGGAGCGGCGTCGTGAAGCCGTTTTCCGAGATTCTGGCGGCCATCGTCGGCCGCGCGCCGGCGACGCCCGCCAAGAGCTACGAGGACGGCATCCGCGCCGCCGCCGACTGGCTGGAAGCCCGCGCCGCCAATTGGTCCTGCGGCTGCGATTCCAAGTACTGCCGCTGCTCCCTTGAGCCACATGATGGCGGACAGCACGGCCGAGCTGCTCGATATGGCCGACCGGATCGGGCTCGACCGGCGGCACCTGCAGCACGCCGGCACGGGGCGCGAGCACTTCGACATCTGCCTGAGCCGGCGGGCGCGCGCCGTGGCCGCCGGCGCTGTCGAGATCACGATGAGAGACATGGCGCGGATGCGCCGGGAGAGGAGGCACACATGAGCCTGATCGAAGACCTGAAGAAACAGATCGCCACCGCCGAGGCGCGCATCCGGGAAATCCAGCTCGGCTGCCCGCATCCGGAGGTGGCGATGATCGTGCGCGGGATCGGCTACCAAGACGAGCCGGATAAGGAGTTTCGCCACTGCACCTGCGGTCTGTGTGAGGCACAGTTCACGCGGGGCATGGTCGACAAGAAGGAGGGCGGCCGGTGACCGAGATCGACACGAGCACGAGCGCGGTGGAGCGGCTGGCGATGAACCTTTCAGGGGCCGCTGGTAGTCTTGAAGACGCCGACCTGTTCAACAGAGGGAAGCAAGTCAGGGAAGCGGCAGGGGTTCTCCGCGCCCTCGCCGCCGAGCGCGACCGGCTGCGGGGCACCCTTGACGTCGCGATGAGCAACTACTGCGGGGTGTGGGAAGCCATGCGAGCGATGCGGGACGGCATCAATGAGCACATTCCCATTCCGAGCGAGGAATCGGATTTGCTGCAGGGCCCCGAGGCAAGCGTCTTCTGTGCCACCGTAGCTACTGCGGTGATCTCGGCCATTACCAAAGCCCGCGCCGAGACGGCGGCGCGGGCCGTGTGGGCAGTGACCGCCTTCTGCGAGACCGCCACAACGATGGGTTTCCGAACTGTGCAGGTGACAGGCGGCAGCGAAGATGATGCCCTCGCAGTGGGATTGCGGCGGATAGAGGAGCTGAACCCCGACTGCAAGATATACAAGCCCGCGGCCCTGCGCATCGTGACAGCCGAGCCGGAGCCGCCGACCGTCGCAGAGGCGGCGCGGGTGCTGCTGGACTGTGATGACGCCACGCTTATGGCCGCGCGCAACGCTGCCGGCCTGACCGACAAGAAGGCGCTGGCGTTCCTCCGCACGCTCGCCGGGGATTACCCGGCCCATGGCGCCTAGAGCGCGATGGGCAGCAGCAGCCGGTGGACATGCTCGAGCGTGCCGCCGGCGCCATACTCCTCTCGGGTCAGGGCGTGCCCGAGTAGGTCGCGCCTGATCCGCTCATCAATACCAGCGGCGAGGCAACGGTCCTCGAACGAGTGCCGGAAGCCGTAGAGCGTGTGCTTCGGCGACTCGGTGAGCCCGTTCTCGCGCAGGAACTTGTTAACGGTGGCCGAGAGGGCAGGGTTGTCTTGGTAGCGGGGGAAGCCTTCCGGGTGGCGCCTCGCCGCCTCAAGGCTCACGCCGGTCAGCGGGATCTTCCGCCGCGCTCGCGGGCTCTTGAGCGTCCGAGCCTCGCCCTCGATCGAGATATGCGGGACATCCGCGTCGAGCACGATCCGGCTTGAGGTGAGCGCCTGGAGCTCGGACGGCCGGGCGCCGGTGTTCAGCATGATGAGCATGATGGCGCGGGCTTCGGAGTTGAGGCCGGCCAGCGCGCCGGGGGCAAGCAGCTTGTCTCTGATCCAGTCGTCCGACCATGGCAGTCGTTTCCGCTTCTCCCCCTCGGGCAGGGCATAGCCGCTCAGTGGCGGGTTTATCGGAAGCCGCTTCTTCTTGATGACCTCGCGCAGCGTCGAGCCGATATGTGCCAGATCCTTGTTGGCGCTGTTGGGGGTGAGCCCTTCGGTTTCCAGCCGATCCTCCCACCACGCCATGAAGTCGAGCATGTCGTCGGGCACGAGATCCTCAAGCGCCTTGTCTCCCACCACCTCAATGAAGTTGCGGAAGGCCTTGATTCGCGGGTTGCGCCAGCGCCGGATCTGATCCGCGCTCTTCCCGCGCGTCTTGGCCTTCTCCGCCACATCCCAATAGATCTCGAGCGCGCGGCTCATGGTGATCTTCGGAGCAGCCACGACGCCCAGAACAGCTGCAGCCTCGATCGGATCAGGCTCGGCCGGCGCGGCACCGGCGCGCTCATAGGCCGCGAGCCGCGCCTCGAGCTCGGCCCGCGATAGCTGCGCCACGTCGCGCGCGTGCAGGAACCGGTAGCCCCGATTGGCCGCCAGTTCCCGAGCCGCCTCGAACAGCTTCTCGGCGTCCCGAGTGTCGCCAGCAAGCTTGGCCTCCCACGCCTCGAGCATGTCCTGCCAGACCTTCGGCGCCTTCTGGCGCGCGACGTCCATGCTGTCCGTGTGCAGGGAGAGGTTCACGAACTCGCGGCCGTCGATGTGCTTGTACCGCTTTGGCACCCGGCGGCGGATGCGCCAGGTTCCTTCACGCTTGTTGAGGCCGGTCAAGCGGCTCATGCGGACCCTCCGTGTGACCGCGTGAATCTGCCGGGGAACACGCCGACACGCAAGGCATATCGTGTCCCTAAATGTGACCCAAAGTGTGATACGATTTGGTCACCATCCTTCTCCGCCGACCTCATATTTGACTTGCAATGCCTTAAAAACTTGGTCACAAGGGGGGTAGGAATTGGCGGAAGCGGTGGGATTCGAACCCACGGACGGCTCGCACCGTCGCTGGTTTTCAAGACCAGAGCCTTAAACCACTCGGCCACGCTTCCTTAGCCTCGACCGCCGGTAATCCGCTGGCGCCCCGAGGCTCCGCCGGATCCGGCCATCTGAGGGCTTCTAGCCCGGTGGGCGAGCGGCGTCCAGCGGCCTCCATCTTGTTGTCACCAAGTTAAAGTGTCGCCTGGCGTGCAAAGTAGAAATGTCGTCCCGG